>Ga0209062_1000589_pt1 | contig 100990 bp, 94 predicted proteins | sample Coa_R2_2_FD_187158 | JGI IMG/M metagenome (GOLD analysis project Ga0209062, IMG submission 187158) | Surface soil microbial communities from Centralia Pennsylvania, which are recovering from an underground coalmine fire - Coalmine... | ecosystem: Environmental > Terrestrial > Soil >...
GAGCATTCGTAGAAAAGAGGTCACGGCGTACCTGGCGGGGTAGGGAATGGTTTGTGGTTATTCCACTTCCTCCCCACAGGTGCGTCGTTTGTCAAGACTCCTTTGGTTGCGGCTCTGCCGCGCTAGGGTTAGTCCTGTTTTTCTGCCTTTCCCGGAGTTTCCATGCGTCTGTTCCTCTCCCTTGCTGCTCTCGCACTTGTATCCCCCGCCTTCGCGGCTGAGCCGAAGCATCCTGGCTATCGCGTCCTTGCGCAGGATAAGGGCAAAGTCGCCATCATCGGCGTGGATGGCAAAGTGGAGTGGGAAGTGGAGTGCAAGTACAACTCGCACGACATTCACCTTCTGCCCAACGGGAACCTGCTTCTTCACACGGCCGCGGCGACCGTCACGGAAATGACTCCGAAGAAGGAAGTTGTGTGGAAGTACGAGGCGAAGCCGAAAGACGGCTACAAGGGCAGGGTGGAAGTACATGCGTTCCAGCGGCTCACGGATGGGAACACGCTGGTCGCGGAGAGCGGCAATCGACGCCTCGTGGAGATCGACAAGGACGGCAAAATCGTGAAGGAGATTCCGCTTCAGGTCGATCACCCCGACCCACACCGCGACACACGCATGGTACGCAAGCTGGAGAACGGCCATTACCTTGTCTGTCACGAAGCTGATGGCTGCGTTCGTGAGTACGACGCGAATGGAAAGGTGGTCTGGATGTACAAGCTCGATCTGGGTGGCCGACCGGCATCACCGGGGCACGGACCGGAAGGGCATGGCACTTCGGTGTATGGCGCGATTCGCCTTGCGAACGGCAACACCATCATCGCCGGCGGGAATAACAACCGCGTGCTGGAGGTGAACAAAGAGGGCAAGGTTGCGTGGAGCATTGACCAGAAGGAACTCCCCGGCATCACGCTGGCCTGGGTGACGACACTGCATGTGCTGCCAAACGGCAACCTGATTGTCGGCAACTGTCACGCAGGAGTCGACAACCCGCAGCTATTTGAGGTAACGCGCGAGAAGAAAGTGGTCTGGCAGTTCAAGGACTTCAAAACATTGGGTAATAATTGTGCCGCAAGCCACGTACTCGACATCAAGGGCGTGCGGCGCTAAGAAACAGCGAATGACGAAGGGAAATGACATCATGACACTTCAGATGTTTCCGCTCGGGGCAGTGTACTGCGTTCACGTTTTTTATTTCGGCGGCGAAGAAGATTTCCGGCAGTTTGAGGGCGAGAGAGCCTTCACGCTCACGAACGATTTCTTCGAGGCTTCAGCGCACAATCCCGAAGCATTTGACGTGTGGCTCACCCGTGCCGACGGCGCACCTGAGGGCTCAAGGTTTGTCGCACGGTCCGGGCGGCGTGCACATGGAAGAGGATTGGAACCCATCCCATTTGCGGAACACTTTCCAGACCCGAGCAGAAAAACGGATGACTGAAGCATTCACGATACGTTGGCCCCGCGGCGGTACCCCCTCGCATCGGTACCGCAGCATCTGAACTGCGGGAGGCTGGAACCTTCAACAGAGGAGTCGCCAAATGCCAGATCGCTATCAGCTCACGGAGGTTTGGAAGACAACGCTCGGACCACAGGACGAGGACGATCATTCCGCAAGCCGCGATCGTCTCCGCCAAGCGTTCATCAACTTCCGCGAACGCGCTGCCAGACTCGGGAACGAGATCCCTCGCAATCTTCCGTACTTCACAGTCCACGATATCACACACCTTGATGCTCTTTGGTCGATGGTCGATCTCATCGCGGGACCCGATTACCATCTGACGCCAGCTGAGGCGTTCATCCTTGGGGGAGCGATACTTGTTCATGATCTGGCTATGTCGCAAGCTGCGTTTCAGTCTGAGTTTGACAAGTTGAAGATGGAACCGCTTTGGCGAGATACTGTGGCCGGGTTGTTGCGAGAGAAAGCGAAACGATCACCCACGCCAGACGAGATTAACAGCCCTGACGATGAAACAGAGAAACTGGCGATCGAGATATTGTTGCGAGAGCTTCACGCCAGACAGGCTGCCGTCTTGCCAACGAAGCAGTGGGGTTACGCAGGGACTACCTACTATCTTCTCGACGACGCTGATCTTCGTGCCGCCTTCTCAGACGATATCGGCAAGGTCGCGTTTAGTCACCACTGGCCCCTTGAAGATCTGCTCAACTCTGAGAAGTTATCTCAACATCCGGCTGGCGGGCCCGGCTGGCTTCCGCACCAATGGACGGTCGATCTTGTTAAACTGGCTTGCCTTCTGCGAACCGCCGATGCCGCGCAAGCCGACGATCGGCGCGCACCGGGCTTTCTTGCCGCACTCCGACAGCCAAGCGGCATCTCCGATCAGCACTGGCGATTCCAATCGCTGATGCGGACTCCGCACAGAGAGGAGGGAGAGGATCGCCTCCGCTACCGATCAAACAGACCCTTCAAACTTGAGGAGTTCAAAGCGTGGTGGGTTGCTTATGACTGGCTTCGCATGGCGGATCACGAGTTGTGGCGTGTCGATGCTCTCCTGGCGGATACGAAGCGACCGCGGTTTGCAGCAAAAGGTATCTGCAACGTTGAGAATCCGAGACGGCTCGCGGAAGCCGTTCGAACCGAAGGCTGGGAACCTGTGGATGCGGAAGTTCGAGTCAGAGATGTCCCCAGCGTCGTTCGAATGCTCGGTGGTATCCAACTCTACGGCAACCGCCCTGAAGTGCCTCTGCGTGAACTTATACAAAATGCCTCGGATGCTGTCCGGGCGCGTCGAAAACTGGAGAACCGGGATCTCACGTTCGGGCGAATTACTGTTCGACAAGGTTCAGATTGGATCGAGGTCGAGGATAACGGGATCGGAATGTCGAAGAGCGTGTTGACGGGCGCCTTGCTCGATTTTGGTTCGGCATTCTGGGGGACGGCCGGAATGCGACGGGAGTTCCCGGGTCTCCAAGCTGCAGGGATGCAAGCGACGGGCCAATTCGGAATCGGCTTCTTCTCTGTGTTCATGTGGGGAGATCATGTCCAAGTCACGACGCGGCGATTTGATCGAGGTTATGACGAGACGTGGGTGTTGGAATTTCAAGGCGGGGTTGAACTGCGTCCGCTTGTCAGAAAAGGAACCCAGCAAGAACAGCAATCTTTGCCCGAAGGGGGAACGCGGGTGAGGGTTTGGTGCGAGCCGAGCAGACAAATTCACCGCGCGCTCGTGCGTTGCGAACCGCCTGGGGAATCATCTTGCACTTGGCAGGAGTTATGTGAATGGCTTGCTCCGGCCCTTGACGTTGATCTCAATGTGGAAGTCGGTAGGTCTTCCCAAGTTGTCGTCCAGGCCAACGACTGGCAGACAATCGATGCGGAGACAATGCTCCTCCGACTAAACCGAAAGAGCCGCGAGGGGACAATCGCGGCGATTCGCCAACATCAAGAGATATGGCCCCAGGTTACAGCCCTTTTACGAATTGTGCGAGACGACAGCGGGCAGTCAATTGCTCGGGGGACAGTTTGGAGTCCAGAGCGGATTGGGTATCGGGACAGTTGCGCTGTTTGTGGGGGTCTTCGGACGGATGGCGGCGCGAACTTCTTTGGCATTCGATTCGCGCGACCTGACACCGCAGCTCGCCACGGACTCGCTCCTTCTGAACATCATCGCCAAGGCTGGTTTGAGTGGGCAGAAGAGCAGAGCCGCTTTGATGATGCTCAACGGTATTCCCCTGAGGTGCGGGCACAGGCTGCCATTCGGCTTGTTCCATTCCTTCATCCCGGAAGCATCCCTATTGGACGCAGCCATCGCGGGTGGGTAACTCTCGATGAGTTTGCGAGGGAGATTCGGGGTGTTTCAAACTTCCAATGCGCCGCAACATCCCTTTGGATGGCTCCGATCGTACTCAGTCAGGCGGGGAGTTTGCCAACGATCGTCGTGAACGGGCACTACGTACTAAATCAAATAGATGGTGGTGGGTTCGCGATCGTCAGGAGACTCCAAGCGATGGCGGAAAACCAATGGGCAGCGCCGTGTGATGTCTCTGATCTCAACCAAGGTATGAATACAATAATCGTCGGCGGTCAAATCGCCATGGTTCACTACATCACATTCACCCGCAGTAAGGTTTCTTAGCGAGGGGGTGACGGTCACGACCTTCCCCCCGGTCCGCTAGGTGTAGAGCGGCGCCGCAGCCGTGAAGTACGCCACCACGGGCTTGCCGTCGAACTGGCGCATGTCTGCCAGCGTGAGAGTGTCGAGGTCGATCGCCGACGGCCGCTCGGCAGGTTGCGCGGCGAACAGGAGCGGGCAGAGGAGTGCGAGCATGGTCAGTCTTTACCCGTCTTCGAAGAGAACTGGTCGGTATGTTCAAGCACGGCTGGTCGACTGCCTTCATCCGCCCGCGAATGCCATTCAATGCCAATGAATGCCATTGCGTACGTGAGATATTTTGACAGAATGCACATATTTACTTGACGTTAATCAGCAGTACCTGTCGAATGCCTCCAGAAGTGTATTTACTGGAGCGGTCGGGGAACTCTCGCGGTCGAAGCCCCGCTCAGAGGCACGGAGGTTTCCTTCCCCCGCTCGCGACACCATCACCTGACAGGATGTTCCCCATGTTTGCCTTCGTCGCGGGTTTTGTTGCTGTTGTTGTTGTTTCCCTGCCACTGCTGGGCTTGGATCATTTCCGACATCTTCGTCGGCGAGCGAGGCGACGGAATGTCGTCCTTGAACGCGAACTGCACGCTTGGCGGGATGCCGCACGGCGACTTCAGCGGGAGCGAGCCGGGGGGATCTACGCCCCCGACACATGGTGAGCAGGTTTGATGCGGGCATTCCGCGATTCAAGTCCATCACGCCTGCTGATCCAGTCGCGTATGTGTTCTCAAAACACAACCGTCGCGATCTTACTCCGTCGCAACGGGCGATGTGCGGAGCGCGGGCCGTCGAGTTGCGGAAACGGCTGGAAGCAGAGGCGAAGGGCCGGCAAACGAGTGGACTCAAGAAAGGGTCGAAAGTCCCCGTTCCGGCAACAGTTCCGGAACGGGATAAAGGCGACACACGCGACCACATCGGCGAACTCGTCGGCGGTTACTTCTCCTTCCTCCCTCTCCGTGGCCCCGGCCTCGTCGGTGGAATCTGGACGACTTCACCCGGTCGAGGACTCAGCCTCTGGCACCCGAATAGGGAGCGGCAACTCCGACGAACATCTCCAATGCCCAGTCCAGTCCGCGAACATCACGCAGGAGGTACTCTGCCGTTTCGAGATGCGGTTCGACAGCTTCGTCTAACTGTTCCTCGGAGAACGCGCCTGACTGCCTGAACTCCTCGACGAGATCATCGGTCGTGCGCTCTGTTATCGTGTTGGCGAGCGGCCGAAGTACCTGAATGGCCTGGATGAGCGCGAGCACATCGCGGTTGAACCTCGTCCGAACCATGACTTCGTATGCACGGTGTTCAACCGAGAGCTGCGGCAAATCGGCGTCGTATGCCAACAGGGGCTTATCCGCATCGTGTTCCGACGGCTCGATACCCACGGTTGCAGTCTGCAGCATCCTGACGGCGTTCTTCAGCATCGGTTGAAGAATCCGCGCGGCGGTTGCGACACCTGCGAGAGCGGGGGGACATGTGTCTGCGTCGTTCCTTTCGAGGAACAACGTTACCCCCATGAGTGCCGACTCGACCATGCGCACCAAGTCGCCGGCATCGACTTCGACGCTCGCAGGGTCGGGCACAGGCATTTCTTCATTCGGGCTGGAAGTTGAGGCGGGAAGGGCTGTCGTTTGCCGTGTGCACGTTGACGCGCAGTTGCGTTGTTGGTGCCGAGCGGATACGCTGTTCATGGTTCTCTTCTCCTACACGGGACGTGGGGAACTATCGACCCGTCCGGAGGTCACATCTCTGGGCGGGTCTCTTCGTCTCAGATAGATGCAGTGCGTGCAACAGTACCCAACTGTGGTTGAGTAGTCAACCGGGGTTGTGGATTTTGTCGATTACTCAAGATGTGCGCTCTGGATTGCCGATTCTCGTCTTTGATCCCGACGCGATCGTTTGTAAGTTGATTTCGCATCCGGGAGGGCTGGATCGTGCTTTTGGCTACTGACTCAACATTTGGCGAACGGCTGAAAGAATTGCGGGAAGCCGCAGGGCTTTCGCAATACGCCCTCGCGAAGAAATCCGGTGTGACTGGACAGGCGATTTCGAAACTTGAGAAGGGAGAGTCCGAACCCTCCTGGCTGACCGTCAGAAAACTGGCTCGCGCTCTGGGAGTGACCGTTTCGGATTTCGATGTCGGCGATTTGCCTGGCGAGGAAGAAAAAGGGAAGACAGAAAAGAAGTCGACGCCGAAGAAACCCAAGAAGTAGCTCACACGTCTCTGCGTTACTGGCACATCATTCATTATCCCCTCTCCAATGCCTTTCAAAGCCCGCTGAATGTATTCAGAATTTGGGACGTGACAGGCTTGCGACGGTAGGATAATCGCGTTCGAATGAAGAGATCAGCCCACCCCGGCGGAGGTCTGCCGATGCGAGTCATACGCCGATTTCTCTTCCTGGTTGCGCTGCTTACTCTGGTGGGGTGCGAGAGGTCGATACCGGCCAGCAAACCAACCGAGGACGTGAAAAAACCAGAACCAGCACCCAAAGAGAAGCCCATCGCATTGAAGGTTCCCGAAACATTTCCACCGAATGACTGGACTCACTCCCAACTTGCTGACTACCTGACCAACAAGGGCGTTCCGAAGATACGAGTCCAGGCTTATCCTCTTCTCAGTCGTCCCGGTGCGATTGCCGCCAAGATCATCGATTCCGAGTACACCGACTTCATTGTGTACCTGTGCGAAGACGAGCGACGAGCACGCGAGCAAGCCGGAGCGTTGGGAAAAGGCGCGTTCTCAAAGGGACGGTTTGCATTCGGCTTCTTGAACACAACACCGACTAATGACGACAAAGAAGTTGTTCCACTCATCCAGGCAGCTCTCAAGTAGCCTCACGCCTCGGGAGTCTCGCCTCGTTTCATTCTGGCTAGATGTCGCTCGGCGAGTGCAGCGCTCGCTCGCTCTTCGGACCCGGTGACAAGCAGAACCAAGTCGAACACTCGACTGTCTGGTACCGGTCCACGCAAGCCCATCAATTCCTCTTCAGCTTCGAGAATGACCAACCCGCCCTCCATCTCCAGCTTTCGAGCCGGGCTCACTCCACTCACCGGGAAACCGTAGAATCGTTCGAGTCGCGCATCGGCAAGGCGATTTCTCGCCCGCTGGCGAAAATTCTCCGCTGCGACACAGACGGCACTCTTCACCCGTAATGCCGTGCCGAAGGAGAGTGGCGGAACGTTCCTGCTCTTGAGATAGTCGCACCACGCTTGCAAGCGTTCGTTGGCTTCTGTTTCTTCGTCGTAACGATTCGCGATGGTGGCCGCGGCGTTCGACGCCTCGAACAAATCGAGATGAATACACAGTGGCGAAGGTCTGCCCCTCACCTGTACGCGCAGTTCCAGGTAGCCGTCTTCCGGTCGCATGTCACACCCCTCCGCCGCCGAGGTCTGCCAGTGGGAGTGATTGCTGCTGGGGGAGATTGCCGAGCAAACCGCCCCCGCCCAACAGGCCACCGGTCGAACCACCAATCAGGGAATTCGCCGTTGCGGCAAATATTGTGGACTGGACAGTGTTGATGATGCCACCCGCGAACGCGGCGCTCGGATCGAGCAGCGGGTTTGGTGGAGTCAGGGGAACGACGGGTTGCGACGGCAATTTCGGCAAGAGATACCGGTAGCGCCAGCTTGCGGCATAGATCGGAATGCTACCGTAAACCCCGCCTTGGCCGATGATGGACTGCTGAAAGCCTTCACCGCAGTCGAGCCGGTTCGCGGGGATTAAGTCCACATCACCCACGCTCACCAGTTCGGGGGGTGGGATCTCGTACCCCGCTCGAATTGCCCACCCTTCGAGAAAGATGAACGTCATCGGAACGGTTCGCTGTTGGCTGAATGCGCCGCCCGGATCGCCGCGGCTGGGCGTGACATGCCCGTCTGCTCCCACGAGCGAAGGGCTGGTCGTAGCGTCAGGCAAGACCGCCATCGCGTTGAACGTTGGTAACGTGTCGTCAGTCACCAACGGCGAATCGGGCAGGGTTACTGCCGCAACTGTCCCTGAATCCGTCTCGAAGCGGATCATGGCGTTGTACCCGAGCCACGACGCTCCCGGCTTTGGCGCGAAGGGGTCAACCGGTGCCGGAGGGAACACGCTCGGCAGATTGGATGGAACGAAACGCCCACCCGGCTTTCGTGTTCCGCGCGCCGGTCTGTTGGGGTTCGGGTTCTGGCTTTTCGTCGGCTTGTCCTGTGGGATGCGAGCGCAGAGGTCAACGATTTGTTCCTCGCCCGGGTAGTAGGACTTCAAGCCGGCAACGCCACGCGGCCCGATGTTGGCTTTAATCGAAGTAGACCACAGATCCCAATCGGAATCTGGAACCGGACGCCACAATCCCCCGCTGTTGAGAATCACAGAGAGGAGCGTCCCGACCACGCGATACTTCATTTCGATCCGCACGCGCATCTGGGCGTAAATCGAAACGTCCGCGATGTGGAACGTCACCGGGATAATGCCGATACCTTGTTTCGATTTGGTGAGATCACGGAGAAGCGACAGGCGGTCTGTCGCCAAACCGAGGAACGATTGAATCGCGCTGTTGAGCCCCAGCCCATCCAACTTGGGAATCTCGTAGGTCGCGCCGAGTGAACCGACCCACGCCGTCAGTTTGCCCGCCTCGGATGTGTAACTGTGTTCCGCCGAAGCCTCAACAACATCGCGCGGAGGAATGTTCTCTCCCGGAATCTCCTCGTCGCGAATCGTGAAGTCTAACCGACATTTGTCCTCACTGATGCGGAAGTCGCCAGGGATGCGCCGGAACCCTGTGATGAGGGGCGGATTGATCTTCTCCCGCCAAACATCCGCCGAGGTCGCGACAGTATGGTTCCTCGGGTTGATGCGGTTCTGCGCAATGCGGATGAACCCGCTGTAGACGCGTGTGCTGATTCCGCCCTTGTCGATGCTGATGCTGGTTGTGTAATTGAACTCCGCTGGCCCGGTGTACCGGGCATCGTTGCAGGTTGGAATGGCAAAGGTCACTTCCCAAACAATCTTCACTGTTTGATTGTGGTAGGGTTTCAGCGTGAGTATCACTGGGAACGGCCCCCAGACGACATCGGATGACCCTCCCAGGTTGATGGTCACGTTGCCGATACCGCGCCCGAGGTACTTGAACGAACACGCCGGTTGCGTCAGGAGTTCAACTGCTGTCTGCGTGAGCACATCGGCCGGCACAGCGAGGTCGAGACTGAGGTAGGCCGAGACGCGAATGCGGAATTCGGAATGGACGATGGTCCGCCCCGATGAGTCTTTCACGGGCGTGCAGGTAAAGTCTTCCGTGAGTGCGCCCGCAGGAAAGCGGAACCCGTTGTATTCGATGGCGCTCTGCGCTGCTGCGACGCCAGTTGCGAGACTGTCGAGCGACATGTTATTTCACTCCAGGGAACGGCACCGGAACGCCGAGCGGGAACGGTTTTGCGGCCGGAGGCGGAACGAACTTGCCGAGGTCATCAAGCCATGTCTTGATGAAGTCACCGCCGCCGAGTTTGCCATCTAGAATGTCTTTGATCCGCTTTAGCGTGTCATCGATGCGGGCGAGGGTGGCGGGCATGCCTCCCAACTTGTTCACTCCGTCGCGGGCGGTTTCGAGTAGTTCAACGAGTAGGCGAAGCGCCCCCTCGATGATTCCATTGAGCCGATCAAGCAACCACTCTTTAATGGGCAGCATCAACTCCCGAAACACCGCTTCGCTCTTCGACTGGTTATCGATCAGCCGTTCCAGCTTCGACCCGAGCACATCCGCCTCGCGGAAGTCGGATTGCAGCGAACGAATGTCGGCACGAGCTGTGGCACTCGCAAGCCCGCCGTTGTACGCCGCAAGTTCTCGCCCACGCTGGACGAAGTTGTTCACGGTCTCCGAGAACGCTTTTGCCGCGGTGGTGCCGATCTGGAGGGTGGCTGCGAACGCCAGTGCGTAGGGGCCAGCGCGACCGAGCGCAGCCGTGAAGCCCTCCGCGGCTGCCACCGAACCCGCAAGATTGGCATTCCTCGCCGTGTTTGCGGTGAACTGTCCTGTGGCCTGCACCCCGATCTGCGCGACCTGGGCGAGGTTGCGGAACGTCGAACCACCCTTGGCTTTCGGTGGGGACGGTATTCTGCTTCCCCCTCCGCCGCTCTCCGGTAAGTGGGGCGGTTGTGCCCAAATCACCGGCAACGGCTTCGGCCCCATGATGATGACCGCAATCGGCCGGTCAAAAGCCGACACACGTGAACTGTCCGGAGCCTTCCCGCTGAACGGATCGTGCGGCGGTCGCGGCAATGGTGGGGTGAAGGGTGCCGGCGGAGCGGGAGGTGCGCCGCCCGCGGTCCCTCCGGGCGGGGGCGGAGTGCCGTCGTCTGGGCCTTGAATCTCGATAGTCAATGTCGCGGGCACGGGTTACTCCGGTTGCTGGCTTGAAGTGGCGGTGTCCTCCGTCATAACTCCCTCCCGCATGTGCTCAAGCTTGTGAGCAACGCGGTACTTCTCCGCTTCGTCGAGCACGGCCCGCGCGACGCGGAACGCCGCCCCGTGGGACATGGGCGGAACACCAAGCCCACCCAAGTAATCCAGCCACTTTTCGGCGAGTGCTTCCGCTTCGCCTCCGCACTCTTCTGAGAACCGAGCGTACGCGTTGGAAGCGCGCAGCACATCGATACTGTGGGGTTCCTCTTTCCCGTCCTGCTTGGTCATGAACGTGAAGAAGCCATCTTCATCGCTAATCGTCATCGTCATTGGTCTCTCCGATCCGTGGTGGATGATTGGGAGCGTTCAAGTCGCAGTCGGCACGCCGGTTTGAGCCTGAACTTTACGGAGTCCCAGCCACACGCCGCCGAGCAATACGTGAAGTTTCTCCGCGTCGGCTTGATTCGAGAACTTGAGGTAGAACCGGGAACCGTCTCTGCTCGTCTCGACCCCCGCTTCGCTCGCGGTGGCAAGAACCTGGAGAAACTCTTGGAACCATTGGGAACCCGCAAGGGCTGATGTTGCTTGTTGCAACGTCCCCATGAGTTCGTTCAGTTGCGCGAGTGGGTCGGCAGGTTGTGCGTTGGGTGCTTTCATGTGCAAACTCACTGAATCGTGATGGCGTCGAGGTCCGCTGTTGTCTGAGCAGCCGCGATTTGCTGGCAGTACCCCGCTGCAGTTTGGTCAATGTTGACCATCGCGGAGAACGCCGCATTTGCTGCCGCCAGAGCGGTAGCCTGGTCAGCAGAAACGACGGTTTTCCCGTCCGCACTGGTCAGCCGAATTGGGAACGTGAATGAACTCGTCAGCCCCAAGAGCGCGTGCCAACGGGTTAGACTTGCGGTGTCCAGTGGATACACCACGTTCGAGTATGTGAACCCGGCCGCCACCTTCTGCGCATACCACGCCTGGACCGCGGCAAGCATAGCCGACTGATAATCGACGAAGGTAAAGGGCACTGCGGAGAGAACGGGGAATTGCGGATCGGCCGCGAGCTTCGCGAGTGTGATCCCATCCCCATCGGCGTAGACCGGGGCGCGTGCGGTTGCGGAGTAATCGGACTCGTCAGCGCGGGAAAGATTGAGTGAAGGGTAAGCGGTGCGTATCGCCAGACGGTAAGCGTCCTCGATCTCGCCGGTTCCGGTCCATTTACTCAGCACCAAGAGCGGCATAAACTCTCCTGAGGTCATAGTGTAAGCTCGAAGTTCGTAAAGAAGTTTTGATTTACAACCGCTGATTTAATGCCACACTTTGTGGACGTTTGGTTAAAGGAATTGGTCACGCTGAACACGCTTGTGCCGTTGAGATAAACCGTGATCGAAGTTCCCGAGTAGACCACCTTCACGGTGTAGGTCGTGTTGATGACTGGCGTGAAGGAATATGAGCCCAGCGAGGTAAACGATCCACCGGAGCATTTGTAGAGCGTGAGCCCTTCTGTGCTCCCCATGTCCGCAAGCAGATAGTTATTCGCATCGCTCCAACGGAACACCGCACCAATTCCATTGAGGAAATTGGCAGGACTTGTCTGGGTGGAATACCACGAAACGCTAATTGTTCCGTCTGAGTGTTGTGAATCAACCACAGCGCCAACTGTTCCGCTGCCGCCGGTCTGCTCGCACTGATTCGATTGGATCTGATATGTAGGTGTCGTCCCACCTGTGGTGAAGTAAGCCCAGCCGAGTTCATTCGCAATCCCGCCAGGTCCCACATCCATTAAGTGGGATGTGAGTCCTGTGCCATTGGTATCGTGGAACGTGTCAAGCAAGTATACCCCCGGAGTCGCCTGAACAATGGCTGACCCCGGCCCCAGGACGCCGTTATTCCAGCCGAACACTTGATACCAATACGTTGTCTCATTCGTGACACCGGTATCCGTGTCAGATGTGCCGGTGCTGGAGTAGATGAGTGCGCCGGTCTCGGGCGTACCACTGTTTGACGTGTACCGATAGAGAAAGGAGTTCGTCGCGCCGGTCGCCAGCGTCCACGAGAGGCCAACTTGCCCGTTGCCTGGAGTCGCGGTCAGCGTGGGCGTGCCGGTCGGTGCAGGACCGTTGTTGAGCACCAATTGCCCATTGACGATGGATAAACCCGAGCCCAAAGTTAGCGGCGTCACATCGTTGTTGCCCTTGTGGTAGAGCAAGCCCACCAGGGCATTTCCCGATGCGTCCTGCCAGGGTCCGCCGCGAGTGGCCACCTTCAGCGTCGACAAGTCGGCCATGTTGAGTTTCTCGCTCCCGTGTCATCAGTTGAGTTTCGACTTGATGGCTCTTCTATCATTTCACTGCAGCTTCCATCGCGATGATCGCGAGCAACTCCTGGCCGAACTGCTTGATTGCCGCATCCGCTTTGGCCTGGAGGTCGATGCGCTGCTGTGCGAGTTCGCGGCGTTTCGTCTCAAGGATGCTGGCGCGAATCTGTCCACGCCTGCAGGTGATGGCGTCCTCTGCAGAGCGGACGGCGCGCTCAAGACCCGCAACCCAGGTCCGGCAATCTTCGAGAGCTTGTTTCGTATCCTCGGCGGGCTTGCGGAGATGCCGGAAATCCTGTGCGGCTCGCTTGGCATCGTTCAGGTTGCCATCGGCTTCCGCCGCCGCTGCTTCCGCCTTCGCCAGTTCCGCCCGACCGTTCGCTAATTCCGCCTTCGCGGTTTCGAGCGTTTGCGGTGCATCCGATACCGCGAGTTGCTCCGCGACTGCTGCATCGACCTGTGTGATAAAATCACGCGCTTCGCCCTGCGCAAAATCAATTGCCGCGGTGTTGTTGGTGTTGTGGCTGAGGAGGAATAGTGTGTGCCCGTGATACGGGTGCGGACACGGCCCGGCGATGAGCACGCTGCCGTCGCAATATTCCGGTCGCGAAAACATCTCGCTCTGCTTCGCGGCGATGCATCGAGAAAAGTTGGGTCGGCCAGTGTCGAACATTTTCGTTCTCCGCATTGGGTGTCGTGGTTCACTTACCGCTGAGTTTTTCCGCCAGTTGCGCCTGGCGTTGGCGCACTTCGCGAGCGGTCCGCGGTGCCCGGGTTCCATCGGGTAACAGCGTGGACATCTCGACGGTTTGCCCCTCGCCCTCATCGTCCGTCATCTCTTCGCCCTTGGTCGGGGCGAGCGCGTTCAGGACGAGAACAAGCTGCTCTGCACTCTGAACGTCCTTCGGAATGTTCAGGCCGAACCCCTCGCGGAGTACCTGTGTGATCTCGGCCAGTTCGCTGTCAGCCATTGCTCAGCCCTCCTATCGATGAATCAGGCGGTCATGGCAGTGGGTTGCACCGCTCCACTCTCACCAGGTTTCACGGGTTCGCCCGCGATCAGTTTCTCCACGTCGGCGCGATCGAACTCCAGATGTCCACGAACTCGCCGCGCGGGGAGTTGCTTGTTCGATATGTAGCGCCTGACGGTCCGCTCGCTGCATTGCAAAAGTGCAATGACCTCCGGCATCGTCAGGCGATCCGCGGGGGTGTTGGTTACGGACATCTGGTTCCTCCCTCGACCAACGATAGAAGGGACAAGGTTTGCCCCTGCCGGGCAACGCCTGCACTCCTTTCGACGGTAGCGCTTAGTTCGACCGTGCGCAAGATGTGTTGTGTGAATAACCGTCGAGGATGTGCCGAATCTCGAAGCAGAACCGTCGCACGCCAACTCCTTCAAAACCTTGTTCGCAGCGTCAATACTCTTACCTCCGACGCCCACCAGGGCGCCAATCTGGTCGCGTGTGTCGCCGGACTTCACTTCCGGCGTTGGTGCCGGAAGTGTTTTCGGGCAAACTTTCCGGCACTGTTGCCGGAAAGTTTTTCTTGTGCCCACGTCCACCGGATTTTTGCCCTTCTCTTTGCCGCTCCTTCGCCTCTTCTTCCAGCCGCTTTCGCAACTCGACGGCCCGCGCTCCGCACATCGCCCGCTGCGACGGAGTAAGGTCGCGACGGTTCTGTTTTGAGAGGACGTATGTAATCGGGTCGGAAGTTATGATGCCCCTGAATCGCGGCTCTACTCCGGCCATCTCGCAGGCTTTCAATCGCCGACGCCCGTCAATCACCTTGCCGTCGAGCGTTTCAATGTCGTCCGGGCGGCGCACCGCAATTCAAGGATGGCAGCGGTGGGCGAGGGAACAAGAAAACCTTCAGGTAAATTTGCCTGAAGGTTTGCACGAGCCGTATCGAGCGGGAGACCTTTTGCCCCTTCTTGGGCTGCGTGGCTTTCTTCCGCTTCGCCGCTTCTGGCTTCTCCAGCGCCTCGATCTTCTTCCCGATGGCGATGAGGTCGCTGAAATCAAGTGGTTCACGGCAAGTGCTCCGCTGCTGGCGTTCCGCAAACCGGGCACTTCTCGCACGGTTCGCTCTCAATTCCGCACGCGCTGCATTGCATCGTTGCTGCCGCGTCCTTCCGTGCTTCACGTTCCGCGTCGGTCTCTGTCTGCGAGATGTCGAAAACGGTTCCCATCACGAACCCCGGGCGTTTGCTCTCGCTCCCCTCCGCCGTTGCCGCCTCAACGTCCGCTGGCGTCGGTTCGCCTTCCTTGCCCTTGTTCGCCGGGATCCAAATTCCCAGCCCGGTCGCACCCTTCCGCACGCTCCGGCCGTGGGCTTTCCATTGCTGGAACCCGCCGACCATCGACGCCGTCGGGCATTGCGAGAGCACAAGACATGTGTTGTGCGCGCTGAGTGTACGCCCCTCCACAGTCGTGATTGCTCCGACCTTCAACATCAGTGCTGTGCGTTCGTCGTCTGTCAGTGCGGCGATCTTCCTCGCGAGTTCCGCGAAGCGTGCCCGTCGCTCTGCCGCTTTCGCCTTCTGTTCCGGGGTTGGGTGTCGTCGTGCGCGCATCGGTAGCCCTCTTGGGTGTTGGGGTTTTGGTTTTGGGTGGGGATGTCGCCCGGCCGATGTGACCGGGCGGGATGATGTGGGGTCTACTTCGCTGCCTTCTTCCCTGGCTTGCTCGCTCGCTTCGGTGTGCTGGGCTTCTTCTCCCGCTCTGCCTTCAGCCGTTCGCGATAACTCGAGAGTTTGGGCTTCTCCGTGGTCGTCGCCTTTTTCGTGGGCTTCTTGCTCGCGGCCGGTTTCGGGGTCGTCTTCGGCTTGCTGGCACGGGAGCGGGCCGGCTTCTTCGCTGGTGTGGGTTCCGCGATCGGTTCGACCGGGACAACGACCGGGCTTACCGGCTCTGTGGCGACCGCGACCGGCTCCGGCATCGGGGCGGGTTCCGGCATGACGACCGCGACCGGTTCCGGGGTTGTGGTGGGTGTGGCATCTGGTGTGTGGTCCGCGGGGTGGATCGCGTCTGCCAGTGATCGCAGCCCCGACGCGACGACCGAACGAACCACCCGGACCCAACCGGGCATCGTCAACCGTTTGCCGGTCTCGCTCTCAATGGCGTCCGTGATGGGCGCCAGGATCTTCGCGAACAACCCGCCTAGGCTTGTGCTTGTGCGTGCCATCTGTGAACCCTCGCGTGTGTAGAGTGTGAACCAACTCGAACCAATCCCCCGTCCCCGGCTTGCACGGGTACGCCGCTCGTCGGGGGAATCGCGTTACGCAGCTGCAGTCTTCCGCGGCTTCCGACGCTTGCTCTTCGGCTTCACTGGCGAGGTCGGGGCGGGTTCATCGTCGAAGGGCAAATCGTCCAAGTCCCAAATCGGTTCACCGCAGAGCGGATGGCTGATGCAGTCAGCCGACTTGGGAGCGCTGGCACACAGGTAGTAGCGCTGCCCATTCCCGTTCCGGTGTTCCGTCGCGGAATACTCGCTGCCACAGTCGATGCATCGAATGGTCAACATGGTAGAACTCCTGTTTGATGCTTGAGATTGGACCCGCCACACGGCGAACCCGTTAGAACTCCACGATCACGAACCCGAGTTGAACGACCGTCACGCCGCACTCCGAGCAGAACAACCACCAGCACCAGCCCCGACGCTTGAGGCTCACTGTCAGGACTTCAGATCGCAGAACCGTGAACATCGCTTGACCCTCTCGTTCGTGTCGTTCGTCCGTCGCGTCCAACGGAACCGAGTCTAGCGAATCACTAGCGAAACGCAATACCTTTTCTAGCGAATCACTAGAACGGGCATGGAAGCAGCGTGTATACTGCTGGTGGAGGTGCAAGACATGGCACGCGTGGACGTGAAGGGCGCGAAGCAGTTCAACTACGAACTGCCCGCTCAGCTTGTGGATGAGTTCAGGGAGTTCTGTCGGCTCAGAGGGGAAGCGGTGCGCGACCACTTGGAAATCGCGTTGCGCCGTCACCTGGCGACCCCGCCGCCCCCACTGAAGCCGGTCATCCCCCCACTGCCGGAGTGGACGGGAGATCCGGCGTCAGGATCGCCACAGACGCCACCAGTCCAGGCGACAACCGCGAACGCGAACACTCCCCCGAAGGGACAGAAGCGGAAGAAGCGGACGGGGTGAACTGAACGGCCGCCACGGGCCGACCGGCCGGAACGAGGATTCCCACGCACGCCGCGGAGTTCGTTCAATGGCGCGCGCCTGGAAGCGAATGGTGGGGTCGGCTGCAGCGGGCTGAGGAACCCTGGACATCTCGTCCACGGTTCCGACGTGCCAGCCCGAACCCCGGCACGCCACCCGCACCCCCTCCCCCGTGCGGAGGGGTGCGGACCGGAGTGATACATCGCGCGTTTTCAGCGAGGGGGAGGGGTCGAAAGGGCGGGGAAGCCCCGTGAAAAATCCGGGCTACAAAAGAGATCCGACTTTAACGCCTATGACGGTTGAGAGGGTGCCTGATGCTGGCGATAGGGCTTTCGCGACGGTCCGCTTCTTAACGGCGATGCCGTTGGTTCTGCGTCTCGATTTCCCGTGTCCTCTCGCGGACGTGCAGAACCATCAACGTCGCCCCAACACCCAGTGCCGCGACTACCGCAACTTTGAGGAACAGCGACCACATCGCACGCCGATTCCGACGTTGCCTCCATCTCTGGCGAACCTTTTCGCTCGCGGGATCTTCACGTTCCTCGACCTCTTCGTCTTCTTCCCCATCGCGCTCATCCCATTGGGCCACACGCGGTGGCAGAGCAGGCAGATTTTCAGCGGGCAGTGGCCTTGGAGTCGATGGCGATTGAGATTGCGCTGGACGGTTCGGGGTCGCGAGATTGGCAGGTGGAATCACGAACGGATTCTGGCAACTCGTGCAGGTGAAGGAACAACCTCCTACGGTATCCGGGGCATCGTAATCCTTGAAGCACGATGGGCAGACGAAACGCATCGGCAAACCCCAAAGGATTGGCAAAGTGTTGATCGCGGGCAACTTTAATCTCTTTGCCATTCGTTCGCAAGAACCATTGCGCCCCTATTTGCATCCTGTAACGATATAGACTTGTTGTGGCGAACGCACACTTCGCCACGCCGTTCGTTGTTCGCCAGGGGCGGAGTGTGCCTGTGTTACAATGCACACATGGACACAAAACGCCAGTACAAGACCTACAGCGAAGACGAAAAGGCCGCTGCACTCGCGGTTTACGTCGCCGAGGGTCGCAACCTGAGTGCGACCAAGCGAGCCACGGGCATTCCCCGGAAGACACTCGCATATTGGATTCAGTCTGCCGCGAGGGAGACGGAAACGCCGGTGGAGACGGTTGAGCTTCGCCAGCAGAAAAAGTCTGAACTGGCCAGTGCCTACCTCGGGCTGGCTCGTGAAGCGGCCGAAGCGTTGCGGAAGAAACTGCCGGAGATGAGCGGCAAGGATCTGGCCATTGCAATCGGTATCTTGACGGACAAAGTCCAGTTGCTAACCGGCGATGTGACGCAGCGGACGGAAATTACCTCGCCAGCTGAGCAGGAGGAGCGGCTGGAACGACTGCGGGCAAAGTATGGCAAGGGCAGAGCGTATACCGTTCCTGACCCAGCCGAAGAGGGAGACACCGTAGAGCCACAGCAGCCGCTCGAAGTGGTCGAGGCGATCGACCCGCCGATCGAGATAGAACCTCGCGCGGTATCGGTGCCAGTCGGAGGTCCGACCATACTCCGTGCCTCGCGGTTACCGCGGCGTCCGCATCTCGCCGTCGCCCCAGGCTGATTCCAAATCGGTCAATTTGATCGATTTGGTGGAAGCACCAGTTCCCACAATTTGACAGACTCAAGCGTGTTGTGGAACGGCCGCGCTGTTCTTTGCCCTCAGGGCATTACACTCTGCCTCGAACAATTCCGGATCGTAGATCGAGTTCACCCACCAACTCCCGCGGCCGCTCATGCGGGCCGCTGCTTCCGCGTGCGTGGTCGTGGCAGCGACCTTCTTCCACTTGGCACCCCTCCGTTGCTCGCGGTACCAGACGACGTAACCAACGGGATCTGTGCTGTTCACGATGTTCTCCTCGGTGTATCGCGTCAGTAAGACTCGTAATCCGCAAGATCAGTGTGTTCGTCAGTCGAGATTCCTTCGGTGGAATTGGAATCTTCGACTGCAGGAGGTGCAGGAGGTGCAGGAGCAAAATCACCTACTCCACCCACGTATGTGCGCGCATCACGCGTCCCGAGTGTGTGCGTAGTTGTTGAGTGTGTAGATGCGCTTTGAATATGTTGATTTTGCTCCTGCACCTCCTGCACTGAACTGCAACCACTGTCGGGAAAGAGAGTTGCGTTGCAGGATGTACCGCCGGTGGAGGCAGAATCCATCTCCTGCATTTGGCACCCCCCCTGCACGCGCTCGACTGCCCACATTGAGGTGTTGTCGCGTGCGCGACGCGGAACAGTTATTTGCTTTCCGTCGATATTTCTTCCTTTGTGCTTCTTGAGGACTGCTGCGAGTGCATGGGAATTTGGGTATTTGCTGGTTGGGAGCACTGCTCGATAAGCGGCGACCTTCGAATATGTGGAAGAAACCCCGGCAATATTCGGGGTCGATTCGTTCGGGCATGCCTGTCGCATTTCCTCTTGGGTCGCTTCTGCCATTTTCAGCGCGGTCATCGGGTTGCTTCCAGTCGCGCCAACAAGCTCAAGAAAATTCATGAGCTTGATCGCATCGCTACGGTCAGCATCCTCCTCGTTGAATTCGCGTTGAGCGGTTCGTGGGTCGGGTTCGCCGGCCCAAATCAAAGCCGAACGAATCAGGTCTGACCAGGCCTGAAATGAACCCATCGGTTTGATTCCGACCGGCGGCTTGCCCGCCTGGATGTACGCTGCGATGATCGTGAGTGCGGCAACGAACAGCTCGCAACGACTGCGTTTTGCCCACTCCTCAACGTCGAGTTCGTACACGCGCTCGCTTGGGTTTTCTTCCCTGCTGTACAAGCGAATGGGAATGACACGTCGCACGGTGTCGGCGATGGGGTTGATGTTGTTCCCGGACCAGAACCAGACTGTTCGTGCTGGTCGGGCCGGCGAATCGTTTGTCATTAGGCCGCGCCCCGCCTCAACTGTGGCAGTGAGAATGGCGTCCATCGTGCCCGATCCAAAGCTGAACCCACTTGGAACGTTGTCGAAGAGATAACCGACATGCCCCTCCATCGCGCAAGACACCGACTGCTTCCGAATCTCCTCGATGTCCTCGTACTGATCATTTTTTCGCCCTTTGACGGGATAGGATCGGTTGGGGATGTCGTAACCAGTGGCAATGCGGTGCGCCGCCTTCACCAACGTTGTCTTGCCGCTTGACGCAACGTTGGCAGTGTGGAAGAAGCCGGGTACAGGTCCGTCGATTGCGGAACGCGCACACAGCGTCAACACTTCAGCTAACCACGCAGAGCGGTCACTGCCATCTTGGAACGGAAACTCGCGGACGCCGTTCTTTAGCAGCGTGAGAGCTTTTACTGCGTCGTCTTGGGTTGGCTGGGTCGGAACCGTAGGAAACGTTTCGGTAGGCTCGTAGAGCAGACAGGTCCGGGCGTCATAGCCCCGAGTCTGATGGATACTGCCGTCGCGGCGCAGGATCGGCGAAGAGGTGGCCCCCAGAAGAACACGAATCCCCTTCCATTCGTTCGCATCTTTGACCGCTGGCGCAAGCCATGCCGGAGGATTCACCGGCCGGCCGGTCTGTCCTCCCAACAGAACGGCCACATCGGTGATGCGCGTTCGGATGTCGGCCGCGGAAATGGGAACAATGGAGGAGGGACGTGGCTCTGGTGAATGTTCTCTTACGACTGTCACTAAGCGGTTGCTGTTCTGGTAGATGGTGGCATCTCGCTCAGCAAGCGCTGCGATGCACTTCCGCGCGACTTCTCCTTCTCGGTCACTCAGAGGAATTTGAATGCGGTTGTCTTCTTGCGATTGTTTCTCTTCGGATTCGCCGGGCCCAGGCGGGATGGCAGCGCACTTCAGCAACCGGATTTTGAAGTCGGTTCGAAACTCTTTCTCTTGATCGCCCAAGTCTGGGAGTGCTTCGATAGTTTCTGCGATGAACTTGTCGCGCTCACGACCGGAATTCAAATCGAACGTCTCGCGGTGAAGTGGTACACCTTCGAAACACGACCAGACGACGAACTTCCCCCTGCTGGCGGCAGTCGCGAAGATTTCCACATCTAATGGATTTTTTGGGGTGTTCATAGACGCACCGTCTTTCCGTCAAGCGAGAGGCGTGACAGGCGACGGCCATAACCCGCCAACCCCAGCGCTCGAGTTGCGGCTCTGAAATCCCCGTTGTGATTAATTAGGGCGTACACTGCAAACCGCGAATAAGAAACTTCTGCTTCGAATGGCGCAGCAGAAGTCGAGAAAACGAAAAAAAGATCGTTCTCGGAGGGTCCGCGGCAGAACCCGGTCGAAGCGGAGACGCCGCACTTCTTCCCCGGTCTCGTCCAATAGGTCGTCTGGACCGAAGTACGGAATACTCGCCACCCAGCCGGTTCGAGAATATCCGACCAACGCACCCGCGCGTTGAAGTGATCCCCAGGCCTGTCGCCGACTTCGCGGCTCTGTGGACTGTCTCCTACCACACGCTGTGCAGCCGGTCGAACGTACTCGTTGAGGTCCGCAGCGTGACACGTCAGACTGAACCACGTTTCCAACGGCATCGGCTCCCATGATCCCCCATCGAGCCATCCGGCGCGGCGGATGTGCCAAACGCGGCCGGATGGATGACATTCCGGCGGAGAGCCAGGAGCAACAACGAAGTGCTGGCAGCCGCGGACCTCAATGACTGTTTCGCCCGTTACGGTTCGAGCGAGCTTGTGTCCTGTCACCGGCTCCGTCAGGCGACAGTAGACATGAGCACCGCCGCGAGGGGTGCCAATGACCGGGCAGCGTGCGAGCGCGGTTCGTTCGTCATCGGAGAGTTTTCCGCCCCATGCAATGAAAGCAGCCGGAGTTTCAAAGTCGAGGACGGCGAGATTGCCACTCTCGTGGCCGCCGGTGATGCCGATTCCGAATGGGTATCGCCGGGAGTGCCACTGGCTCAGTTCATCCAGATCGGGGAAACGCCCGGCATACTCGCGCCAGCCGGAGATCGCTGGTTCCTTCGTGCCATTCGTCTTGATGGGGATTGTTGAGATCCCGAGATTGCGATATGCGACAGCCGCAGCGAAAATATTCCGTCGCGCAACTGCGTCGGGAAGAGAAGTTAAACAGGCAACGGCTTCGCCCCTTCTGGGCGAAGACCAGTTGTCACTTGGGTCATGCTGGTGTATCATTGATGAAACCAATTAGATTCGTTTGTGCAATCGGGTTGCTCTATACGCGTCTGGTTGGCTGCTTCTCTTCTTCGGTGTCACGGCCCGGCAAGCGTGGCGGCTTGCCGGGCCGTTCATTTCGCAACTGCCGTTTTCGCTTTCGTCGTATTCATCGCCCCCAGAATTTGTTGGGCCTCTAACTCGCTGTAGCCCTTGCTACAGCCCACCTGAGTTCCGAGTTGTTGGAGTTCTGGATTCTTGCGTATCGTTCTTCGCGCGATGTCCACCGACACCCCCCATGAAAGACACCATTGCACGAGCGTTTTCATGTTTATTGCCCCTTGCGTTCCGCGTTGTGTTATCGCGGTCGTGCTCTATCGTGATGGGGACACGATTTGGTTTTCGTCAGAATGAAAAACGCCTAGAAATCATGACTTTTCGCAAATCGCTCAATTTGCGCGTTTTAAAGAGCGCTTGTGGGGGCGAAACGAAAACGCCGCGCAACACCGGGGCCCCCGGTGTTTGCGTTTAGTTTTCTTCCTGATTTTCTCTTTCCGTGCCGCGTTGCCCACGTTGGGCGCGGACTTCTTCTTCGGTGGGGTCTCCGGCCAGGAGTCGGTTGACCCAGGCCAGGATTCGCGGATCTGGGGATCGCTCTGCGGCTTCGCGAATCGCAGTCTCGACCGGGTCCGACTCGTGAGCAGCTTGGTCGCGCCGGCGTTCGCGATCAGAGTCAGCACGCGACACGGGCAGCCTCCTGTGTCGGTGCCGTGGATGCTGTTGGGGTGTTGCGATGGACTCGCTCAGCGAGTTTAAGGAGAGATCTCGTCAGACGAAGTTGCAGAGACAGCCGTTGTAAGTCTTTGCGGACCTGCTCCGGCTTCGGGACTGTGGTGATTGTTGCAGTGGTCGACATCCCTTCACCTCCAGGCGTGTGATTCTTGCCTGAAAGAAGGATCGTCGCTGATAGGGGAGAGAGGCAAGAGGGGGAAACCAAGGGGATCAAGGGGGATCCACGGGGACAACGGTCATGCGACTTGGGAAAGTTGCAACGGCTTGAGGCCGTATTGCCCTGGTCGGTTTGGCTTTGGCCGCCCTGGCGTCAGGATGATGGCTTTCACTTGCTCGTATCGATTAATTGCGTCACGTAACGCACGGGGGGCGCTCGGATAGGCAGACATTTTGCTCAGTTCGTCGGCGGTGAGTTTTTTGGGGAATGCCAAATGCAATGCCTTGAGTGCAGCTGCCTCCGATTCAGCAAGATTATCAAGATGGAAGAGCGTTCCGTCTGCCTGTCTCACGGAGATGCGTGTTCTGTTATCCTCCTCAACTACGACAAGGGGACTTTGTTCGCCGTGAGGGGGAGTCTGTTGGGTAATTTCGAAGTATACCCGACCGTTCTCTATAACGCCCATCGTATGCCCGGCTGAGTGGGTCGTTTCGTGATAATCCTCTTCAATATTCTCCGTCTGACCACTCACACTTTCGACGAGAGGCTCTGTCGCGGCAGTGACCTTCCGCGGACAGTGGAGCGCTTCCAGCATTTCCAATGATGCTGCGCTCCGTAGCCGAATCCCCTCCAGGCGAATTCTTTCGCGTTCCTCCGCGCTCAACGAAAACCAATCCACTTCTTCCATAGTCTTCGGTTGCCTCTTTGCTCGTCCACCGTTCGGATGCCGATAACGTCCCACTTCAATCCAAGCAAGACCACTTCAAGCCGATTGATCGGCCTTGACGCTCATAACCCGCATCGTCATACTTCTCCGCCCAATCATGGAGGTTGCGTAATGGCGATGCCGCGACAGCGATACGATCACCTCGGAAGGGCGCGGCCTTGCGAAGTGCGGCTTCCCGCGAAGCTCGCCGAGTTCTTGTATCGTGAGCGGTTACTCAGGCACTTCCGGGATGAAACAGAGCTGCTTGCCAGCATCGTTCGGGCGTGGGCAGAGACGCTTGACCCGATGGATTGGTCCGCTGTGCTCGCGATGTTGAAGGCGGAGGAAGCTACTGCGAGCGAGGAGTCACAAGCGGCTTAGGGGCAGGTTCTTGACCGGCTTGACCGACGAGTTTCGGCACATTGATGTCGGCCAAGAACGCCTCCACAATCGCCACATCTGTTTTCGTTCGCAAGTCGATTCCCGCCGGGCCGCCAATATCAGCAAATGAGAACACCTTCAACGCTGCTGGCCGGGTGCTGCGGGCGTTCTTGGCGGCACGCAGTGAGGCAATCAGGTAATCACGATGCGCACCGCCCTTAAACCGCACCTGAACGACTGCCAACCGCCAACTGCGGCCGGGCATGAACAAGCACGAGATGCTTTCGACCGCGGCACGGATCGCTGCCCGGCACCGAAGCCGGTTCTCATCGCTGCTGTCTTTCGCCAGGGACTTGGCGAGCGTCTGGACATGGCCCATTGCTTCCGCGAGGGACATCCCCTCTCCCCTCTCGGCGTCTGCTAGTTCGGCTTCTGTGTCTCTCCGGGCTTCTTCCAGTTCCGCGAGCTTGTCAGCAACAATGTCGACCAGTTCCGGGCGATCCATCTTCGCTCGCCATTTTGCGATGAGTTCTGTCTGTTCGGCGCGACGGTCGCGTAGGGCTTTCGCTCGGCTTACCACAGCTCCATCAGGTTGTAATTCCTCGACCTTCACTTCCGCCAATTTCGACAACACGGCATCCTCGAACGGGCGTAGTGGATAGTTCGTCCACTTTCCACCGCGGCCGTGGAGACCGCTGATTGACACCAGCGACGGTTCGCGATTCTGCACAAAGCGAGAGATGAAATGCCCTCCCGATCGCGCGTCTTTGAGAAGCCCTGCAAATAGGGTCACGAACTTCCCATGCCGACCACGGCCGACCTTCCAACGTGTTCGGAGCGCAGCCTGCACCGCGGCAAATTCTTCATCCTTCACAGCACGTGGGTAATAGTCGAGGATGGGCGCACCGACGGGTTTCCGATTCCCTCCGCTGCCCATGTGCGGTTGGTACTCTCCCAAGAGCGCACGGCTTGTAATGATCTTGTGCACCATTGCGGCCGACCAAACCACTGTTCCACCTTCGTACTGCTTGTGGCCCAACACCGGTACCTTCTCGCGGTTCATCGTCGTGGCGATCACGGTCAAGCCGATGCCGTCCACTGCCATGCGGAGAAGTCGCTTCACCACCTTCATCTTGGCCCTGTCGAGTTCGAGCTTGCCGGCGTTGTACTTCACCCACACCGGCACTCGTCGCGTCATCGGCTTCTCACTCGCGACGCTTCGCTTCCTCGCCCACGCTGCACCGATACGATCGCTCTTCCGCTCACTCTCTTCTGCAGCGCGCTCGAGGATGAGTTGAATCTCCAGTGCGCCTTTCGACAGGCTTTTGGTCGCGTCGCGGTCGAACTCCCGTTCCGGCGAGAGGGTGACGATTTTCACATCAGCCTTCAGGATGCTCTTGATGAGGTCGTAGCCCTCGTCAATTCCTTGTCGGCTAATGCGGTCGAAGCTCTCGACGATGAGGATGGAGCCAGGCGGAACGCGGCCGCCCTTGATGGCGTCGAGGAATGTGCGGAAGTTTCCCACCGCGGCATTCTTCCCGCGGAAGGCAGAGACGCCCAGATCGCGAAGCGTGAGCGACTCATCGAGTTTCCAGCCGCGTCGTTTGCAGTATTCCGCGGCCCGCTCGGACTGGCGACGGAGACTATCGCCTTCAGCTTGTGCGGCAGAAGAAAACCGGATGTACGAGTAGGCCAAGGGCGGTGGCATGCTTGATTCTCCAAGGGAAAACAAGCATTACCCACGTTTCGGTGGTGTGGGTCACAATTGTTCTGAATGTGAAGAATTTCGGTAATGCTTTAGCCGCAGCACATGTGCTCGACATTAAAGAAGTTAGGCGGTGAAAAGCCGTCTCGTCCAATCAGTCGCCCGACACCAACGGCCGCCCCGCGGAGGATGAGGAGAATCGCATTTCGCGTTGATGTTTGGCAGTTAATTTGATCTCTCGCTTTTCTGTCGGATGTTCGGTCACATTCTCTGGGCCTGCGCGTGGTAGTGAATTGTGGCGGGAAAAAGCAAGTCTGCTCAAACATGAAAACGATTTATTCGCGCAATTTTAGGTGCGGTTGACGTTCATGTGCAGAGTTTGCGGGTTCGGTGAACCGAACGGCTTGTGCGGATCGTGCCGCCAGGCAACGGAGATCGGTGGCCGATGCTCGTCGCTCACATCTGCGATGCACAACCATGTTTGCCCTACTTCGCCGATGGTGGACTCGTTCACTTCGCGTTTCCACCCAGGTTTCGGAAAAAGTCCGATTGGATCTGGAATCGATGGAGGGGCGGAACATGCCCTCCGCGTTCGTGAATTCCGCAATCGCCCTCGCAAGCTACAACGGGAAGTCGGACTCGACTGTCTCCTTCGAGAACGCCAGCACTTACGCTCCGCTCCTGCCCACGATCACGCCATTCCCAGGCTATCACGGACCGCTCACCACCGCCGTTGGTGATGTCAACGACGATGGCGTCCCCGACCTGATTGTGGGTGCTCAGGCACCAGATGGGCACGTGAAAGTATTCGACGGAGCGACCGGCGATCTGATGATGAGTTTCCTCTCATTCTCCGGCTTCAATGGCGTCGTGAACGTGGGCACCGCCGATGTGAATGGCGACGGGTATGCCGATATTCTTGTCGCTGCAAACGCGACGAATGCTCACGTCAAGGCGTTCAGTGGACAGGACGGTTCGCTCCTGTCGAGTTTTTACGCGTTCCCTGGCTTTCAAGGGCAAGTCTCGGTGAGTGGGGCCGACTTTAACAACAGCGGGAGGGCCCAGATTGTTGTTGGGGCCGGTGGATTGGGCGCCAACGGTCGTGTGGGAATTTTCAACCTGGATGGCTCGGTGTTTAACCCCGGCTTCTACGCCTTCCCAGGGTTTAGTGGTTCGATTTCTGTTGCGGCTGGCGATGTCAACGGAGACGGAATCCCGGACATCGTTGTCGGGGCAGGAAAAGGCTCGGCGGGCGGTCCCGTTGAGGTGTTCAGTGGGGCTGGATTCCAAGAGATCGAGAGCTTCGTCCCATTCGCCCCGACGATGACGGATGGCGTTGATGTGCAAGTTGCGGATGCGAACCTCGACGGGCGGCTCGACATCTTTGTCTCGGTCCATCCGGGAGGAACGACGCCACTCCTGGTGGTCGCCTACGATGGCTTCTACGGCGTGCCCTTTAGCCGAACAACCGCCGCGGAGGGTGTCTATCCCAATACTGGTTCGGGAAGCGACTTTAACCCCATTAACTACACTGGGTACACGGCTCCGTACATCTCTACACCGGCACCCGACACCAGTTCGTATTACTACGACAGTTCGTACTACTACGATAGTTCGTATTACTATGACGATTCGTACTACTACGACAATTCGTATTACTACGACCCTGGAACTAACACTTCCGATCCCAGTGCTGTGAGCTGTGACCCAGGTAGTGATGGGAGTTCGGACTTCACCGACCCGAACCCCTGATGGCGCACGGAACCGGAATCACCCGGGGCGCTCGGCGATGCAGAGCATACAATCCGCTTGCCGAAGGACGAAGAATACCCACGCCGTTGCTTTCGCCGCCGGCTTCCAGCGAAGGACGTTTGCGAGGAGCCCACCCGTTCTCTGTCGCACAGCGAGTTTGGCGCTTGAGCGTAGCCAGTCGCTGTGCCGCATTTGACGTACGGGCTCGACGCGAAAACCCGCTGTCTGGAGCGTGGCAGTCAGGGTGCGCGGAGTGAAGTGCGTCAGATGGCGAGGCAAATCCAGGCCGAACCACGACCGCCCAAAGACGCGGAATGGCAGGCTCTCGATGTTCGGTGTGGCAACGACGAGTTTCCCACCCGGGACAAGCAGCCGATACGCTTCGCGCAGGATTGCCAGCGGACGATGAACGTGCTCCAGAGAATGCCACATCGTCACAACGTCGAAAGACCCAGGGCGTAACTCGGAATGCGGAAGTGTCCCCACAAGTGCCGTCAATCCATGCTGTTCGCGGACATGCTGCACCACGCCCACCGCCGCATCCAAGCCTGTCACGTCCCAGCCCTGCTCGGCCATTGTCTTGAGGAAGCTCCCCGCGCCGCAACCGAAGTCGAGCAGACGTCCGGGGCCAGGCCACGGCAGAGCCCCGCGGCGTTCCCCACAGGGCCGTCCGAACAAGCGGCTCCAGAATGGTCGTGTCGGACGTGTTTGCCGGATTTTGCTTGCGCGGCGATGGGGACGGTAGGAGTTGGGATAGAAACGGCCGATCGTGCGTTCGGTGGGACGCGGATTAGTGTAAGTGAGGTCGCAGTGTCCGCAACGGACGATTGCGAACACAAGACCCGCTCCCGGTGGTGGGAGAGGATCTGGCGCTTCCAGCACCAGCGCACCCCCAGCCTGCCCGCAAAGTGGACATGGGGTTTCTTCCCATACCACTTGCGGCAAGTCTTCGACCGCCGAATCGGCGAGTAGAACGGGGCGATCCGTGGTCATGTCGCCAGCCCTTCCCTGAGCCGTTACCAAGCCCATCGACAACCAGAGATTACCCCGCCCCAACCTTCGACGTCAATTCCACTCAGTGAAGGATTGGGGCAGAAATCCCCAGCGGTTATTCTTTCGCGCCGGAGAGAATCCAGTCGTGGATGAGTTTCAGTTCCTTCTCGTTGGGCCCCTTGCCGTTGGGTGGCATGAGATTGTCGGAGTCCGGAAGCATCAAGGTGTAGAGTTTGCTCTTTTTGGGATCCCCGGCTTTTAGAATGTCGCCGTTCTCGCCGCCCTTCATAATCGCCGCAACAGTAAGCAGGTTCACCCCACCCTTTGCCTTGCCTGCGGAGCCATGACAGTTGCCGCAATATCCCACGAGAATGGGCTTGATCTCCTTGAACGACACTGCCTTCACATCTGGCTTCTTGGGTTCCACTACAGGCGGCGGCTTCGGGTCGTCCTTTGGCTTTGGTTTCGGCTCTGGTTCCTTCGGTTTCGGTTCGGGCTCGGGTTCAGGTTCCGGCGGCTTCGTCACAACTGGTGTGGTCGCGGGGGGAGTGGGTGTAGAGGTCGGAGGCGTGACCACGGGCGCTTTGGGTTTCTCGGGCTGTTTGTCGCTTGGCTTGTTGTCGGCCACTTCCACAGGCTTCGATTTGCTGACCCCTGCCCATACGCCAAAGCCGAACCCCAGAACGACGAGGACGGCGTAGAGTGCTCCAAAAAGCCATTGTCCCTCGGTGGAGAGTTGGCCGGAAGGGGTTGGTTCTTCGAAAGAGTCGGACTCGTATTCGTCACGCTTTGTGCGCTTGGGCATGGTGACTCCGGCATGAGTAGATGGGCAAACCGGCAGTGTAGTGGCCAAGGTGGGAGTCGAACCCACACGCCTTTCGGCGCTCGATTTTGAGTCGAGTGCGTCTGCCATTCCGCCACTTGGCCAACTCCTTCCAGAATAGGTTCTGGCAACCACAGGAGCAAGCCATATCGGAAGATCAGTTGGAAGCGAGGGTGGCTGAAAGCGAGCCTCACTCCGCGGGTATTCCTCGATACACTGATGTGTTCTTTCCTCACGCGGAGAATCACCTGTGGCCGAAGACGCGATCCCGGATCGACTCGATGTGGCAGCAATCGCGCCACATCCCGACGACCTCGAAATCCTCTGCGGTGGTACCCTCGCCAAACTTGTCAAACAAGGCTACAAGGTCGGCATCTTCGACTTAACCAGCGGCGAACCAACTCCGCGGGGTTCGCTGGAAACACGCAAAAAAGAAGCAGAAGAAGCTCGCCGCATTCTTGGCGTGCCCGTGCGCGTCAACGTGGAGTTACCCAATCGCGTGCTCATGGATGGTCCAGAAGCACGATTTGCGCTGGCGACGCAGTTTCGCAAATATCGCCCTGGCCTCATTATTGTCGCAGCGGGGCGAACTCCCGCTGCGTCACCGGACCACTACCAGGGCCATCTCATCGGCGAAGCAGCCCGGTTCTATTCGCAACTCACCAAGTGGGACGAAAGATTTGACGGAACAAGCCCCTATCGAGTTCCGCATCTGGTGTATATTCCTTACCCATTTGATGCAGAACAACGCCACTGGCATAGTACTTTCGTGGTAGATGTTTCCGACACCATCGATCAGAAACTGGAAGCCATCCGCGCGTACGGCTCTCAGTTCGACGAGGAGCGATTTGCTCGCGTGAAGCACATGGTCACTTCGGCGGCAGGCTTCCACGGCGGCCGATGCGGTTTCCGGTATGGCGAACTCTTCGCACTGCCGCACCCCATTGGCTCGCCCGATCTTGTGGCAACCGTACACGGCAGCAAACCCACCATGCCGCCGGATGTGCCAGTCGGGAAGGGGCATTTACCGATGGGATGAGCCGACAGACATAACTACAGAGCGACGGAGGTCGCTCTGTAGTTATCGCTTCTCTGATACTGGAGCGAGAATCTCGAGCACTTCAACGGCGGGCCGATCACCGGTGTAGATCACACCCACGCGACCGTACGTGAGTGTGGCGGGCGGGACATGGAACCATTCCGCCATAGTTGGGGAGAGAGCAACGCGAAGGAATGCGACTGGTTCGATGCGGCGGAGCATGTTGTGCTCAATCAGGACGCGGCCGAGTGGGGTTTTCCCTTCGATAATAGCGTTGCGAACAGCTTCGGGACAGACACCGAGGTTAATGCGGACCAAGCCGAACTGTACGACTTTCCGGCTGCCATCCTTGAGCGTGAGCAGAATCTTCCGGGCATACTCATTTCCAGTTCGCTTGGCATTCAGCACGCAAACATCAACCGACGAGCCATAAAATCGCTCGACCGTGACGGTCATGTGGTGGGTATGGACAAGCAGCCGCTGGTAAGGCTCCGGCACTTCATCCGCTGGCACCTCAACGGCGCTCGGGCGCTCGGACGAATCGGAGAACAGGCGGTACAGGTGGTCGAAGGTAGGGGCTGTAGTGAGCAAGAAAACGACCCTCGGCAGCGGTTGAGAGAGGGGTCGGGCGTGCATCGTGGCAGGCAGGAGAGATACCAGCGCGGGGAGGAGGGCTTACAGGAACGTCGGGTGAACGGCGTGGCGTAAACCCACCGAGACACCGAGAAGTATTTTGACTCGGCGGGCTTACGCCGGCTTACGCCACACCGTTCGCCTGAGGCCCTATTTCCCCAACTCCACAAATTGAACCACGCTTTGCCGCGGCAGTTCCGGTTTCTCCAGAACGCTATCGACAAGGTAGTACAGAAGTTCGCGGAATTCGGTCGGTTCCACCTCATCGGCGAGCGCTTCGGCTTTGGCGCGGAACTTATCCACAAGCTTGTCAGCTTTCTCGAACACTTTCGCGGCAAAGTACAGATGTCGTACACGCGCAACGACCTCGTCCGCGAGCGTGTCTGTAGCCGTACGGGCTTGTGAGATCAAGTGAAGCAATTCTTCGCGCTGGGCGGGAGAGAGTCCTTCAAGTGCGAGTGCAAGCAGGAGCGTCGGCCGGGCCGCCAACACGTCTTGGCCGGAAACGAGCTTGTTGTCTTCATCGCCGCTCCAGTCCTTGATGTCGTTGAGGATCTGGAACGCCACACCAACATTGCGGCTGAAGTCCGCGATCATCTTTTCGTATTGTTCTGTCGGCCCCGCGAGTCGCACCCCTGTGTAGAGCGCCGCCTCGAATGCGGGCGAGGTTTTGAGCGCATAGATCTTGAGTGCGTCAATCGTGGTGAGCGACTTTTCCTTCGCCTCACGCCACAACAATTCCGCCCCCTGGCCTTCAGATAGCTTGACGTGCGCATCTGCCAGCTTGTCGAGGATGTCGGCGGCGACTTCGGCGCCGAGGGCTTTGCGGTCGCGCGACACACACCGGTATCCGAGACCGATCAGGTAGTCGCCAACGTTGATGGCTGTCCCGACGCCGTGAACCCGGTGCAGAGTTTCCTGACCGTAGCGGAAAGCATCGTCGTCTTCGATGTCGTCGTGAACCAGGCTGGCTTTGTGGAATGTTTCGATGGCGATGGCGGCACGTTTGACGTGGTCTTGCAGTTCCCAGCCCGTTTCCGCAATCGTGGCCGGGGCACCCTGCAGTGCGTCGAAAGCCGCGAGTGTGATGAATGGTCGGCTTCGCTTTCCACCGCGGGCGAGAAAGTCGTAAGCAATGCTTTCGTGCGTGCGGAGCGGATCGCCTTCGGGCGAAGCTGCACGCGGACGCGGAACGAGGCGCGAAAGTTCCGGCTCCTCGAAGAGCTTATTCGCGGCCCGCATCAGGTGCACGTAGCTCTTCGTCTTCTGGTCCGGCGGCGGAGTGTGGATGCCGATCGATTCAAAGACCCAGTCGTTGTCCACCGAGGTGTTCTTGCAGTTGCTCGAAAGGAGCGGAGTGGCAATGCAAGGGATGCCGGCGAGTAGCACCTTGTCGAACGCTTTCTCCAGCACGTTCAGGCAGGCCACGCCAACAATGGCATCAATGTGCCCACTCACGATGATCTTCAGGACGATGGGTGTGCCTTCGCTCACGAGAACCTTGTAGCCAAGTTCTTCCGCTTTGGTGCGGAAATCGCCAACCTCACACGCCCCACATTTCTTGCAGTCCAGGCCAAACTCGTCATAGTCCGCCGGGCACCCCTCCGCGTTCTTGAGGCAGTGTGGAAGCAACATGAGCCGGCGGTGGAACGGAATCGCGGCCACCTGATCGCGCCAGAAGGCGTTGGTGAGCATCACCATCGTGAAGCCGAGACACGTTTCCCCGATGCCGAGTGACTTGAGCACGGACTCGGCCATCTCCCGAGTGGATTCCTTCGTAAGCGGTTTCGTTTTATCGACCGTTTTGCAGAACTGTTCCACTGCGTTCCGGATGCGATCTCGCACCGCCCGATCCTGCGGAACCTCCTTGAAGGCCGCGGAGTTCAATTTCGGGGGTTTGGTTGGTGCGCGTTCCTCTTCCGGCGCAATTTCAACAGCGGTCGTCACGGTATATTCCTTGGCAACAGCTTGGTGGCGAGTTAATCCCTGAGACAACCGCACACGCAACTGAGCGCGTGAGACTCCATCATCAGGGTCAGGGAGAAGATACAAGGCGGGATGAACTCGAACCAGTGTGCGCAGAACCCGCCTCTGATGCAAATGAAATCAGCGCTTGCCTTCCGGCTCTCATCATGTTTTCGTGTAGTTCTCCCGATTACCTTGCCTCTATACCCACCTTGCCCCGGAGTCTTTCACAAATGAACCGATTCCTCTCCGCACTCTTGCTGTTCACACCCGTGGCGTTCATACATGCCGATGAGACGCCGAAGGTCGATCCGTACGACCAGTCGAAGGTCAAACTCGAGGTGGAACCGCCGGCCGATTTTAAGGGCAAGCGCATCCTCATCGTCGCGGGCCGCTTGAGCCACGGCCCCGGCGATCACGAGTTCTTTGCTGGCAGCGCAATCCTGATGGATCTGCTGGGACAGAATCCCGGTGTGTACCCGATCATGGCTCGCGACGGTTGGCCCAAAAACGAGAAGCTCTTCGACTCTGCCGATTGCATCGTGATGTACATGGATGGTGGTAGCGGGCACCCGGCGATCAAGCCGGAACACATGAAAGTGATTCAAAAGCAACTCGACCGCGGCGCGGGCTGGGTGAACCTGCACTACGCCGTGGAATACCCCGTGAAGTCGGGTGATCGCGACATCGCCACTCCCGTGAAAGGCTGGCTCGGCGGCTATTACGAAACGGGTTATTCGATCAACCCGCACTGGGATGCCAACATTCGCAGCCTGCCGAAGCATCCCATCACCCGCGGAGTGAAGCCGTTCACGCTCCGCGATGAGTGGTACTACGGCATGCGCTGGATTGAGGATATGAAGGGCGTCACGCCGATTCTGCAAGCGATTCCGCCCGATAACACGCGCGGCACGCCCTACACGAAGACCCGCAAGGGTGAAATCGAAACAATGGCGTGGGCGTTCGAACGCAAGGACAGCGGGCGGAGTTTCGGATTCACGGGTGGACACTTCCACCGCAACTGGGCGGACGAGAACTTCCGCCGCGTCGTGGTGAACGCAATCCTCTGGTGCGCGAAGGATCCAGTGCCGGCGGACGGGGCAACGGTGAAGTTCGATCCCGCCGACCTGAACAAGAACCTCGACCGCAAGGGGAAGGGTGAGTTCAAGCCGATCCTTCCGCCGCCTCCACTGAAGCAGTGAGCTTCCGCACTGCCCGACCGAGTGCGGCAACTGTGAAGATCAGCGGATACAGCTTCTCGAAGTACCAGAGTTTGGCGAAGTAGAACCCGATCGGGCTGGCGTCGCGAAACCGGCCCGATTCGACTGCTTCGACTAACCACGATATGCCACGCTCAACAGGTTCGCCATTCGTCAAATCCAGAAGCACCTCCACCGCCAGCGCTGTCTCTTCCACGCTTGAGGGGCAATCCTTCGCCCCACCCCATCCGCCGTCGGCGTTCTGCACGGAAAGCAGATACGCGACCCCGCGTTGACACTCGGGCGAATTGTTCAGCCCCAGATCGCGGTATGCAGCAAGAACGCGACTCGTGCCGTAGACAGGGTTGATGTCGTCGGGTGCGTGCTGATTGCCAAACCAGAGTGGAAGCCAGGAACCGTCGGGTCGTTGTTCGCGGGCGAGGTACGCGAGACTACGCGCGATTGACGGCTCGGTCAGCCATTCCGATGTAAACAGTCTCGTTACTTCGATCGTCTCTGCGAGAGCACGAAGCGCGTGTGCTGTTAGATCGTTCCCACTGCGATCGAAAGGGAGTGTGCCCCAGCCACGACAAAAGGTTGGATATCCCCCATCACGGTTCTGGAGATCGAGGATCCAACTCCGAGCCTCCGGATAATGCGTATGGGGAGGGAATGCGTCGATTTGTGATTCTTCGTCTATCGCGGAAGTCAGATGGTCTATCGCCAGCATCGCCCCGGGGGTGTCATCGCAATCGGGAACGCCACCCGGCAGGTCCGTCCACGCCCAGCCGCCGGGTTCAGCGCCGGTGTATGGGTGACGCTCGGTGTATTGCTGTTTCTGCAACCACACGCGAATCTTCTCCTTCCTGTCGAGCGATTCCAAATCCCCGGCCGCAGCAAGCGCATTCACCGAGAGAGTCGTCACCCATGTCGCAAGGTTCGTATCAATCGGCCAGCTTCCATCGGGGCGCACGGAATTCACAATGAACCGCACTCCCTCCGCAATCACCTGCTTCTCAGCTTCTGAACGCCCTCGGCGAATCGACGCCAGCGCCATCGTCACGAAACTCGTGAGCGGAGTGGCTTCGAGGTAACCACCCGAGGTCGGTTGAATCCGGCGCAGCACCTTGAGCGACCGGCCTTGCGCCAGTCGGCGAACAGCATTACGGATCGGATTGCGTGAGTGACGGTGATGGTGGATGCACTGCCCGATAGCGATCAGGGCGGGCAGCGCGTAACTCACGACGGGCATTTTCGCGAAGCGGTACCAGCTTTGCGGTAAGCACGCGAGCTCGAACGGCAGTCGCGGTACTTCCTCCCACTTCACCAATCCGGCCAGCGCGCAGGTCATCAAAATCGGCACTGAGAAAGTGTGATCGCGGCCGTAGCGATGGCGGATCGCAGCCGCCCGGCGTTCCGGCAACTTCCCAGCTTTCTCGGTGAGATAGTCTTCCAGTCGGAGAATCGTATCGGGATAGTCCCGTTCGCCGATCATTTTGAACGCGGCGCGGCAGAGCATCGACGTGGAGATATTCGAGAAACTCTTAACCGTGTCACCCCATCCGCCATCGGAGTTCTGGTGCTCCGCCAGCCACCTCAACCCAGCGTCGATCCGCTCACGATGTTCAAACGGATTCACCAGATGGAGCGCCATTACGGCGGTCGCCGTGGAAAGCGCGGATGTCGATAGCTCGCCGACCCAGTGACCTTCCGGCACGCGTTCAGCGAGGAGGGCGTCACGGGCGGTGAGATACGCAGCCCGAAGTCGGTCGGCGGCGATCATGTCAGATCCATTTCACTCAAGCGCGCGGGTTAGATGCGTCGATTCTAGAGACTAGCGAACCGAGACGCAGAGGGGCGCCCGTATGTCCATGATTCACCCGATCCACCTGACCAGTTGGAGCGACAGCCTCTCGGCGCCCGAGCAAGCGATTGCGACCGATGCGCTGGAAGCTGGGCACGTGCTCTTTCTACCGCACCTGCATTTTGAACTCTCCGAAACCGAGCGAGCCTTCCTCACGCCGGAGATCGTGGGCAAATCCAAGAACGTTAGCTACGACCCTGCGAGCGGGAAGGTTGGTGGGACCACAGTCGCACCGATCAAACTGCACGAACTCCGTGAGCTCATGGACCGGTTCGCAAACGCCACGCGAACTTTGTTAGCGAACCTTGTTCCCTCGTACCAGCCAGGACTCCACCAAGCGAAAACCAGCCTTCGGCCAGTGGAAGTTGCGGGCCGCAAGCAAACCTGGCGAAAAGATGATACCCGGCTGCACGTGGACAGCTTTCCCAGCCAGCCGAGTCGCGGAAAACGCATCCTCCGCGTTTTTTCGAACATCAATCCGGAGGGTCGGGCACGAGTGTGGAAGCTCGGTGAGCCATTCGGAAGTGTCGCACGGAAGTTCTGGTCGGAGCTTCGCGCCCCGCTGCCCGGTGAACGTGAACTCCTGGCCGCGATTCGCGTGACGAAGAGCGTCCGCACGAAGTACGACCACTACATGCTGAAACTGCATGATGCGATGAAACTCGACTCGCGCTACCAAGCTCGGTTCGCGACGGCCACACATCCGTTCCCCGCGGGTAGCACCTGGGTCTGTTTCACCGACCAGGTTTCGCATGCGGCCGTGAGTGGCGCGCACCAACTGGAGCAAACATTCTGGGTGGATGTGAGCGTTCTGCGAAATCCGTCATCGGCCCCGCTTCGCGTGCTGGAATCGCTGGCAGGACGAAAACTGGCTTGATCCGGTTATCGTCGTTCTTGCGCGTCGTAGTCTCTCCGATGGCCAGATTCCTGGCCACCTGTCTGAAACATGAACTTGGTGGGGGGGTGGCATTTGATCGAGCCAGAGGAGTCGATTTCCGAGCTGTCAAGTAGGTTCCGCTTGCCGAGCGGCATAGTTAAACATTTGTAATTGCTCAGCGGTTCCGCAACCCCCACGCTTCAACTCATCGGCGATTGACAATGCTCCGGGGGTGCGGGAAATAGGCCGATTCCGCGTGAGAGCAGGGCAGTCCGCGTCCGACCAGTGCGCCGAAACCGCTGTCTCAACGTGGTACTCCAATTCCGCCGTAAGCGGATGAGCGTCGTGGGAGATCAGTTTTCGTCAGAGTTCCTTCTTGATGGGATGTACTCCGCCGTAATTGCTGCACGCAGATGATCGCGGCGTCCAGTAGCCCACCCGGTGGTTAAACAACCAAAACCCACATTGGCTTTCGGATCGTAACTCTCGACATTCATCTCGCACTGGATGTGATTCGCCACATGATCCGCCGTGGACACCAACGCGACCAACCGCGGTAATTTCCTCGCTTGCGCTGGGGCATGGTGGCATCGGATCACCTCCACCAATGAATCGGGCAGGTTGCTCAGTTCGCCGAACCAACCGCCCAGCGCGCAGTGATCGACCCCAATAGTGGCCCGTTCGCGGGCGAGCACATCACCCTCTTCGCGGAAGTCCATGATATTGGCGAGAGTGACGCACTCCGAGTCAGCGAGTGCAATGAGCATGCGGCCGAGATCGTGCAGCAAACCCGCCGCGTATTCCTCTCCTCCAAAGCCGAGTCGATAGTCCCGATTGATTTGCGTGCAGAGTGACGCGGTCATAAATCCGTGGTGCCACAGGATATTACAGTCGGCCTCGGCCGGCGGTGAGCGTCCACGAAGTACACTTCGAACTCCAACAGCGGTGATGATGTTCTTGCACATCCAGAGCCCCAACCGCACCACGGCCTGGTCAAGCCGCAGCGTTTGCGTTCCACCCGCAAAGAGCGCGCTATTGGCAACGCGGAGAATTGCGGTCGCCAGCGCTGTGTCTTCACGAATGAGATCGGCCAGATCCGCAAGCGCAACATCGGGATCTTCGATCAGGCTGAGCGCACGCGTGGCCGTGATCGGCATCGCGGGGAGTTCGTCGACGAGGTGAATGATCTTCCGCTCCAGCCCGGCAGCCCGCTCGGATGCCGAGACAGCAGGCGGGACATTCGCGCCAAACAACTGACGAAGCGCGTCGGAGAATCGCTTGAGTAGCGGCACCTTTGTGCCTCTGCCGCGCAGGAACAGGAGGGATCTTGCGCTCGGTTGCAGGCTGCCCGGATGCGAAGAGAGACGCATCCACACGAGGCAGAAAGTTATAATCCTAAATTATCCAGGTCATCCACTAACTTATCCAGATCATCTTTCGGCCCCTGCGGTTTGTTTGCTTGCCGTTTGGGGATGCCCACGTTCATACCAACTGCTTCGCGGCCATCGTTGATAAGCTCGCGGTCGCGTTCCGCCACGGCGGTGCCCAGAGCATCACCAATGTCGCCACCGAACAGCCGGCTCAGGTCGATCTTCAATCCACCCACTGCACCCGTTTCCGCACCCGCAATCGCTGCGGATTTGTACTCGGGGAAGATGATTGCCTGCTGCGGGCAAACGCGGCTGCACGCCGGGCAACCCTTTTTGCACTGATCCTGATTCTCTACCAGGATGCGTTCCAGCGAATCGACGCCATACACCCCAAACAGACAGAAGTCGAGGCATTCGAGGCAATTGGTGCACCGGCTGTAGTCAATTACCGGATACCAGCGGCGGCCTGCTGGTGTAAGCAGTGCTTCGGGGGTGAAGACTTGCTGGGTTGTGGGTAATTCCGCTTCCGGTTTGGCAAGGGACAATCCCAGTTGAATGATCGCCGGATTATTTGCCGCCTTTTCGCGTACCCTGGCTTCACGGCGATCTCGGCATTCCGCTGCAATTCGCTTGATCTCTGCGACGTAGGTTTCGTGTTTGTTCGAATCGCGTAAGTCGAGCGTGTAAATGAAGCGGTCAGGAATCTCGCCGGTGGGGCCAATCGCTTCCGGCTTCTCGACGGGCGTGTCGGAGTCGGTTTCGTCCTCGTCTTCCTCGGCGGGCGGTTTCAACTGGGTCTCACCGAAATGCCCCTTGATCCCGTCGCGGTCGAGCAACCAGAACGCCGCTCGTGGATAGAGCCACGACAAGACGACCATATCCCCTTTCACCGACCCCAAAAAGAGCCGACCGGTATGATCCGGGCCCAGGTCATACAGATTGGGAACCACCGAGACTTCGAGTTCCGGCTCAAGCAACAGAGCCGCGACGATGCTCTCCTCCAGCGCGCGCTTGGCCGGGTGCTTGCCCGGCGCCTGGGACAACACAACAGTAACACGAGAACGGCTCATGCGGGCTCCGAAGGAGGCGGGGGCGGGGAGGGCGGCGATTGTGCGGCCGCGGAGAGGAGCGGCAACGCTATGTTAGCAACCGGCACCACCACCGGATCGGGCAACCGGCCCGGCGGCAGGAGACGTGTTGCGCCCGGTGGAATGGATACCAACTGGTCGGCCAGCGTGCCCTCGGTTTGGACTGGTCCGCCATCGGGGATCCAGTCTGCAACAGGCACCGCGAGGAACAGGTCGTCATCCGGCCGCACGACAGTATCCGCAGCCACAGCGGCCGTGCGCGGAGCAGGCGGGATGGGGAGGGTCACCGGTGGTGACGGAATCTCAATCGCTGCAGCCGCCACCGCCTCGCTTGTAATGCTCGCAACATCGACGATGCCGGACCCAGCCGATGGCGACTCGACCGGAATGGGAATCGAAAACTCCAGCGGTGTGTTCTCGAGGGGAGATTCGGTGTTGGACTGCCGTTCCACCGTGGCCGTTGAACACTCGCCTTCTGACGCTGGGATTGGGTTCGGTTCATTTGCCCGCTCAACTTTGTCCACCGGACTTGCATTCGCCTTCTCGGTGGAAAGCGTCTCCGGAGTGCCGAAAGTGCGGGCTGCCCATTCCGACGCGGGGTTCGTTTCTCCGGATGGTGTGAGGACTGATGCCGGAGTGGTCTTGGACGGTGGCATAAGTGGGGTTGGGGCCGATTCTTCCAGTTCGGTGCTGATTTCGAGTATGCCTGAATCCAACGCATCTGGACACGAACTTGCCTCCGTCGAGTCCAAAAATGAGTCGATGAGGAGTTCCTCTGCTGTCTCGACCGGTTGCGTCTCGGCTTCAGCCTCACGATAGAGAGATTGAATGAGAGGGCTCGCTTCCTCGACAAGTGCCTCGGTAAGTGAGCCGGCTTCGAACGCTTCCGCGAACGCCCGTGGTCGAATGGGGTCGTAGACGTCGCGTTCTTCCAGACGCAGTTGCAGTAACTCGAGTAGGAATACAAGAGTGCGGTGCCGCAAATCTTGCGCGGAGGCGATGTCGGCATTCAAAGCCATCACGCCCTCTTCCTCAATGACATCGCCCGCCACACGGAGCATGCCGAGGGTCCGGCGGACGTGTTGGTCGTAGCGTTCGAGGTAGAGGTCTTTGCCGGCTTCCGTGAGGCGGATATATAACTGATCGCGGGGAGTTGGCGCGCCACCGTCCGCAGGCGACAACATGGGAAACACATCAAGGCACACTCTCTGCATGGACGCCCACGGGACGGGGAGAATTTTGAACGACTCGGTCTCGCTTCCTTTCGCTCCTCCGCCCTTGAGCAGCTTCATATAACTGGCGGACGTATGGAATTCCTCGGGATTCGGGGTTGTTTTTGGTGTGGGGATAGCCGGTTCGGGTGCGGGAGCGGGCGGCGGCTCAGCCAGTGCGGCGACTACCTCGGCTGTCGCCTGTTCGAGAGCTGCTCCCGGGTCGAAAACTGCAGCCAGAGAATCGGCACGGATGGTTCCATCCACATGGTTTTCAGTGAATCGCGTATTCAGGACATAGGCGATGTAACTGAGGACGCTTCTGCGAATTTGCTCACCCGTCGTCCCCGGAGCGAGAGAATAGACCCCGTCGGTATTTTGCCCCGGCAATCCCGCCCGCAAGATCGGGTAGAACATGCGGAGGTGTTTCACAATGTCGGGGATGGCGACTCCGTCCGTTGCCTTGATGATCTTCGGCAGAAGTGAGGTGGTGTGAGTTGGCATGCCAGTGGGTGGCGCGAGGAGATCCACGATCGCGTCGCAACCCCACACCAGTACGGCCCACGGTACCGTCGGCACCCGTACCGTACCCGTCGTTTGCCCACGGCCAGTGAGTAGTTGGTGATAGTGTTCCCGCGAGTGTGGTTCGGGTTGCGGTGGCGTCGATTTTCCGGCTGCTCGCTCCGGTTGTTTCTCCGGCGGGCGCACCGGTGGCCGGGAGGCAACCTTGGAACCATTGGAGCCATTGCCATTTGGCGGGGAAGAGCCCGGCAGGTCGATTTCCTGGTCATGAAGAGTCGGGCGAATGACCACGCCAAGTTCGGTCTGATATTTGCGCAGAAACTCCCCCGTGGTGTCGCACCCGAACGCACCCGGGTCAAACGCGTGACCCAGTTCCTTGGAGAGGAGCGGTTTGACTGCGGCAAAGCGGAGTGGATGGGTGCGGGCGAGCAACTTTCGCACGGCGGCGACGACCGGCGCCAACCCGTCTCCGGACTGAGTCAATTCGCCGCTACGCGCCTCGACTTCCTCCGCAGCGAGCAGATCCTCAAAGAGTTCAAAGTTATCGACAAATCGCTGGATGAGAGCATTGGTCGCTCCTGTCACACCGATCACCGAGACTGCATGGCCATGTCGCTTCAATTCCAGAATGACGGGGATAAAGTCGGCGTCGCCGGTAACGAGGACGAAGTGCTCCACATTGCCGACGCCATTGAGTAGCGCGGTGGCGTCCATCGCCATCCGCATGTCGGCGGCGTTCTTGCTGCTGCTTTGCGATAGCCGAAACACTTGCACCGGTTCCACGCCCTGCCGCATGAGCTCATCTGGGATGTGGCGGAGGTAGTATTGCGGGGGCGCGCCGCCGGGATACCGAGCTGCGTTGAAATTGGCGTAAGCACGGCGAACAGTGAAGGGAAGACCATCGACCATCGAACGGGCGAAACCGAGCAGTTTGTCGAGGTCGTACGCGAAGCGCGCGCGGTCGTAACCCGGCGGTGGGGCACTCCCACAATAGTCTTCCCGACTGCAATAAAAGTTTTCGAGATCAATGAGGAGAACAGCTGACGGTTTCATGGGCACCCCGTCGAATCAGGGTAATCTCGGTGATGGTACCACCGGCCGGGATGAGGAACAACAAGTCAGCTAATAGTTCACGCCGAATCGGCGTTGATCTGGCCTTTGAGCAGGCGCTGTGTTGCTTCCCACCCCGATTCCAGGTGAGAGTAATACGCCGCAACGTCGAGCGTTTCGCCCAAATCTCCACAAAGTTGGAACAACCAACCCTTACCGTAGTTGTCGAGGTTGATCGTACCGGGGTCATCGAGCAACGCGGCATTGAATCGCACCAGCCGCCCGCCCAGTGGAGCATACAGTCCGGAGGTCGCTTTTTGTGTTTCGATGAACCCGATTTCCTGCTTGAGTGTGACTAGCCCCGGCTCGATTCGCCATTCCAGAAAGTAGACGTCCTGCATGAGCCGGACTGCATAGGAGGTGAAGCCGAAGGTATGCACTCCATCGGTTCCAGGTCGACACCACATGTGATTCTTGCAATAGCGCAACTCACCCGGTAGCGCAGCTGGGTGCTTGCCCATCATGAATGTGAGCGGTTCGGACATTGGATGACGAATGAGTGCAGAATTACGTATATCGCGAGCTAATGTACTGCGAATCGAAGAAGGCGGGCAGATGGCGATCAATCTGGATGAGACCATCCGGAGTGCAATCGATGTTTTCGTCGTTTACCGTAAGCCAGCCCTCGTTCTGCAACTTGTCGAACGCAGCGCGAAACTCCCAGCGGATATCGACGCCGTATTTGTCGCGGAAGTACGGGACATCGAGATGTCCGGTTTTGAGCAGCAACACCATTTCGCGAATGAGCCGGTCCCGCTCGGTTGTGGGGAATGCTCTGCCGAAAGGCAGTTCCTGCTTTTGAAGTTTCTCGACGTAGGCTTCCCACATATCGACGTTCTGGATATGCACGCCGTTCACGTGCCCAAAGGACGCGACTCCCGTTCCGAACATGTCTGCGCCGCGCCAGAGTGCTTCGCGATAAACAAACCGCGTCTTCGCTTTGTTTTTCACCACGGTGGTGGCGCTGGAAATCTCATAGCCAGCTTTCACTAACTCATCGAACGCGTACTTCACCCATGCTCGCTTCGTGGGCCAGTCCGCCACGGCGAGCGCCGGCTCGTCGTTGCCGATGACCTTCAGTTCCTTCGAGAAGACCGTGTTGTACGGCAACTCCATTTGGTAAATCGTGACGCAATCCGGTGCGAGTTCGATGGTTTTCGTAACACAGCGCTTCCAGTTGTCCCAGTCTTCGCCCACCATCCCAGCGATCAGGTCGAGGTTGATTTGCGGAAAACCGAGTTCGCGTGCCCATCCGAAAGCACGGTAGATTTCCTCCTCCAGGTGGGCGCGGCCGTTGTATTGGAGAATCTCCGGTTTGAAGTTCTCGACGCCAAGGCTCAACCGCGTGATGCCATGCTTCCGTAGCATCTCCAGTTTGTGCTTCTGAAGTGTGCCAGGCTCGCACTCAAAAGTCACTTCCCGTGCCTGCTCCCACGGCATCAGCGCCCGCAGTCGCGTCATCAGTTCATCGAGCTGCGATGCGCTCAGATACGAAGGGGTTCCTCCACCAAAATAGACGTAATCGAGTGGCCGACCGCCCACGCAGGCGGTCTTGCTCAAGAGTTCGACTTCCTTGGTAATGGCGTCGAGGTACACCGAAATATCGCTGGCGTTCTTGTCGGTGTAGACGCGGAAATAACAGAACTTGCACCGTTTCCGGCAAAAGGGAATGTGCAAGTAAAGTCCAAGCGGAACTCCCGGCCGCGGAGGGCTGGTCACCGCTTCGACTGCTTCCGGCAGATAGGTGTTCTTCCAGAACGAAAACGGCGGGTAGTTGGCGATGAAGTAGTTGCCCAGGCCAGTCTTTTCTTGTTCGGCAGCGCTAACGGTCATAGTGAACCTACAACTCAGTTAAACAGAATCGGGATCAACCCCGAGTTCGCGGAGGCGGGCGGCTAACTTTTCGGCGCGTTGCTTTTCATTCTCAGCGCGTTGCTTTTCACTCTCGGCGCGTTCTCTCTCGCTCTCAGCACGTTGCTTTTCAGCTTCCGCTCTCAGTCGTTCTTGCTCGGCGAGTCGCCGGGCTTCGTCACCGCGTTCCTCGGCGGTGGGCAACAAGCGACGGTGTCGGTCCCAGGCGCGCACCCAATCGGCCGTGTAGCCTTGGTAAGTCCCGTACCAGAGACCGAGGCTAACTTCCATTTCGGGAATCCAGTGTCGCCCGTCGATATCGGGCGTCCGCTGCTGGTACCGACCCCGGATAAGTTCGTACAGCTCCAGTCGGTTCTGGGGTTGATCCCAGATCACGTAGTACGTGGCGCAAATACCACGTTCGTAAACCCAGAATTTCCCAGTGAATGGCGTTTCGTCCCGCTCTTCCGCACCGTTCCCCGACACATACTCGATAACGATGAGCGGACGAATCCCTTCATCCCAGAGCACGAACGAACGCCGGAACCCTCCATCACGCGTCCGCGGAACATTGGGCACGTAGTACCAGTCAGGCGACTTGCAACCGGTCAGCGGGTCAGGCTTTGTGTGCTGCCAGTAGATGCCAGTGTCCGCGCCCACAAAATAATTGCTGTCAGGATGCAATCGGTCCAGTTCTGGGAGCAGCACATCGGAGAGCAGAGCACTCTGCGGGTGCTGGAAGGCATTCTCCACGGGCTTACCGTCGGTTTCGGGGAGTTCGAGGTGGGTAGGAGGATTCACCTCGACGGGCGCGTCCGCGATCGACATTCGCAGTCCCTCCGCAGAGCTTTCACTTCTTCCCCAAACAATACACGGTACCCTTATCGGTCCCCACTACAAGGCAATCCGGGCCGACGCCCACAGAGCCACTCACGGCCGAGTCGAGCATGAGTTCTTGCAGCTTCTTACCAGTCTTCATGTCGAGGACATAGAAGTTGCCATCGTCGGAGAGCGACCCGACATACACCCGATCGCCAACAATCACCGGCGAGGCATCGACCTGTCCATCGGTTTTGAAGTTCCACACCTCTTTGCCGGTCTTTGGGTTGAGGCCGTAGACCTTCTTGTCGCGGCTCCCCGCCACGATCACTTCGCCGGCTGCGGCAGACGCGTAGAACGGCTGTTGGCGCACGGTCGCTTCGAACGTCCACACTTTCGCTTTCTTCTTGAGGTCGACGGCCACCACCGTATTCGCCATTGTCCCGACATAAGCAAAGTCACCCAGCACCGCAGCCGTGGCGGCGGCCTGACCATCGAGTTCCACGGTGCCGAGTTCCTTGCCGGTCTTGGCGTCGAGGATGTGCAGAATGCTGTCGCAACCCGCGACAAACGTCACATCTCCAATGACCGCCGGAGCGCCATTCACCGGCCCCTCGGTTTTCACTTCCCAGAGCTTCTTGCCGCTGGCATCGAGGCAGTAGAGCGTGGAATCATGCGACCCGATGAGGATGTTGCTCCCGTGGAAGTTACACCCCGCCATGATCATGCCCATCGTTTCGAACTGCCAGACTTTCGAGCCGTCGGCCGTCTTCAGGCAGAAGAAGGTTCCATCCAGATTGCCGACGTAGACATATTCGCCTTTGACACTCGGCGAGGCCTTCATCGGCCCGAGTTTCACCTTCCACTTCTGCTGACCGGTTGCAAGATCGATGGCGTAGAGGTGCTTATCGAGCGACGCGACGTACACCACGCCGTTAACAATGGCGGGTGCGCCTTCGACGCCATCGCCAGTCTTGAACTCCCATTTGACATCGAGCTTGTCGGGCAGTTTGGCGGTGCCTGCGCCAGTCATGGTCGCATCGCCACGAAAGACTGGCCAGTCGGCAATGCCAACGAGGGGAAAAAACAAAATGACCAGGAGCGCAGCGAGGATGGAACGAGGCATGGTGCATTCCTCGGAGGTTACCACGCGGCTTGGTAGAGTTTGAGGATGTCGGCTTCGGTTACCGGGCGGGGATTAAACTTGGCTGTCCACTGTTGGTTCGCTTCTTCAGCCAGCAATGGGAGGATAGTATCGCTGACATTGCACTCTTTCAGCGATTGTGGCAATCCCGCGGCGGCCGTGAGTTCAATTACACGGGAGGCGAGGACGTCACCAGGGGGCTGGCCATTCTCTGAACTCGTTTCTCCGAGCAATTCCGCATACAGCTTGCCGACCACTGGGGCGTTGAACCGGATGACGTGCGGGAGCATTATGCCGATTGCAACCCCATGTGTGATCCCATAATGCGCTGTGAGCGGATTGGCGCAACTGTGGCAAACGCCGAGCATGGCGTTTTCAATCGCCATGCCCGCCAAGTGCGAGCCAATCTGCATCGCCGCGCGGGCGGAGAGATCGTGAGGCGAACGTAAAACCGTCTCGAAGTGCGGTTCGAGATGCCGGAAAGCATCTCGTGCACACATCATGGAAACGGCGTTCCGCTTCGTACAAACGAACGATTCTACGGCGTGCGCGACTGCGTCGATGCCGGTTACAGCAGTGACCATCTTTGGCTGCGACACGGTGAGTTCCGGATCGAGAATCGATACACGAAACGCGGCTTTCTTGTCGCCACAGGCCATCTTGAGGTGGGTCTTTTCGTCGGTGATGAGGGCGTAGCTCTGGGCCTCGCTGCCGGTCCCGGTAGTGGTGGGAACGCCAACGGAGGGAAGCATCGGCCGCGTCGCTTTGCCGTGGCCCTTGTAGTCGGCCATCCGGCCGCCATTTGTGAAGATGAAATTAATTCCCTTGGCGCAGTCCATCGAACTGCCGCCGCCTACCGCGACGATGCAATCAATGCGATGCGAACGGGCAAAGACGACTCCCGCATCCACCTCGCGCTCGGTCGGGTTTTCCTTTACCCCATCAAACACAAAGACCTCAAAACCCGCTTCGCGCATGACTGTCACTGCGCGTTGGGGGTGGCCGACGTGTTCGAGCCCTGGATCGGTCACGAGCAGCACTCGCGAACCGCCAACCGACTGCACCGCTTCGCCAAGTTGATTCAAGCCGCCCGGCGCGAATATCACGCGGCCAAGCGGCTGGAAATCAAACGGCGGCAGGTTGGCGGGCATGCTGGAGGGCGCGCTGCTTGTAGAGGTGGGTAAAAAGGTTGCCTTCATGCGGCTGGTCCCAGGTCAACCGGTTAGTGGGCAGCGGCCCGATGTTCAGTCGCTCGATATTCGCGCACCCCATGCACTCCGCGATGAACGCCGGGTCGTCGGTCAGGGCCGTGGCCGAGAGGGTATAACCGATGCGCTTCAGAATGTCAGCGTGAGGATATTCTATCACGCTGGCATAGGGGAAAAGGAATTCCTTATTCGCCAATGGGTGTTCTGGAGTGTCGCAACGGATGATGGTGGGCAAAAGCCACGCACACCGGCCCTCTTTCACAAGTCGCGGTGTACCACGGACTTCCTGCGTGACATCGTGCGCTCCGGGGGTCTTCAACCCTTCGTCCACCATGTTGTTAATCGCCTCAGCCACTTCCGGCTTGGCGAACGCACTGATCTCGCAATTCGGGTCGTCCCACGGACGGGCTTTCACAGTCGCAAAACGCTTAGCCAGGCCCAGAGCAATCGCATCGGCGTTCTTTGGCGTCCAGATAGCGCTGGCATTGACGCAGGCGCGTCCGCCATTGGCGGCAATCGCTTCCACCATCAGATCAAGGTGCTGCTGCCAGTTGTCGGTCTGGTCCGCGCCGAAGATCACCTTGGAATAACCCGTGCCGTGAATTTCAACGCGGTGATCGTTCTTGTACGGAGCCATGCTCCGGTCGTCGCCGAATGCCATACTCCGGCCGCAGAGTCGCAGAATGTCAGCCGAACCGGCATGATCGGTTGGTAGGAAGCCCAGGACGCTTGCCGGCACACCAGCCTTGAGGAAGGCCTGAAGGACGCGGTAGGGCGTCCAGGGTTCTTCGCGGCCGGGCTTCAACAAAAGCGGAATCTTGAACGCGATCGTGGGAACCCACAGCGAGTGAACGCCGGGCGAATTGGACGGCAGCACCGCGCCGAAGACATCCGTTGTGGGGTAAAACGCCTGCATCCGGCCGCCGACGGTGGTGTATCCCTTATCGAGAGCGTCGATGGGCAGCCCACGCGTGAGACCAGCGATGACTTCCTCAATATTCGCGAGGACATAATGTACTTTTCGTGCATTGCGATCGCAAAACACGATCGGACTGCCGGTGGTGGAGGAGAGATGACGTGTGTATTGATCGAAGGTCAGTTCCGTATCGCCGCAGGGCAGGGCAGAGTTGAGGAAGTAGTCGGCGGCCTTCGCATACATCGCAAGAATGTCGCGGACCGGAATCGCAGCCAGCTCCTTGTGTGCGCGCTCCATGTTGCCGAGATCGCGGGCGATCATTGACCCCGTCACCTGACTCACTTCTGCAACCGGCTCACCGGTGACGTGATGAATGAGAGTCGCCTTCTCCAGGCTTGTGTACTGCTTGCCGAACCGCAACGCGGGAATCTGGATCATAGGTGGTGAGTTTGGAATGAACGAGAACCGGTCATCCGATTCTAAGGTATTTTCTGCTGGGGTAAGTAGCAGGTCTCCGTGCGCCGTTGCCTTGCGGCACACGGAGACCTGCTACTGCTTTGCTTAATACACGCCGACAACCGTGGTAGAGGCCAGTTCGCTGAAAGGACGCACGCCGCTCACGCCGTCCCACGGGTATTTCTCATACGGCGGTTCGCGTTCGCCTTCGTCTCGTTCCGGGAAGCGAGGAACGAAGAACTCCTTGGTGAAGGTGCTCAGGAGGACGCGACCCGTCCCGCCGTAGGGAACGATCTCGTCGTAGTTCTTGGGATTCACCACTTCGATCGCCGCCCGCGGTTGTGGCGCGTAGTAGGTGATCTTGAAGCCGTCCTGCGGTCCGATGGGCTTTGAGCACGCCAAACCCATCAGCGTATTGCCGTAAGTCGGCGTCATATACACTTCGCCGTTATCGAGCATCTCCTCGTAGGCTTCACGCGTAAATTGCGGCGTGAACTCGGTCCCTCCAGAGAAGATACCGGTGATTCCGGTCGACTTAATAGACCGCAGCCCACCTGGTGGAACAGCCTTCCCCAACGAGCGGAACTTATCTTCGAGTTTTCCTGCTCGTAGTGCTTCATCCAGCCCGGCAAGGAGCTTCGGTGTGGTGAACATGCACTTGATGTCGTGTCCACCAGCCAGAATCGTCAGCGCCTGGTCGATGCAGTGGTCCTTGTAGGCTTGTGCCTCGGCGATTTTCCGCTCCTTGAGGCACTTCACCACGTAGCGCGGATCGAGATCGACACAGAAGCAGATTCCGCCGCGATATTGCGCCAGGTGTTCGATCGCCAACCGGAGCCGACGTGGACCACTTGGCCCGAGCATGAGCCAGTTCGAGCCCCGAGGGAAGTACTTGTCCGGCAACGTGTCGGACATCATCTCGTAGTCGATCTTGAAGTCATCAATCACGATACGCGACTTCGGCAAACCGGTCGTGCCCCCAGTCTCAAAGACATAAACAGCGCGGTCCGCAAACCCTTTTGGCACCCAGCGGCGAACCGGCCCACCGCGAAGCCATTCGTCCTCGAAGAGAGGAAACTTCTTGATGTCCTCCCAGCCGTGCACATCCGTGAGTGGATTGAAGTTGAAGGTTTTCGCTTTTTCGAGCCAGAACGGCGTCCCGGTTTCAGGGCTAAAGTGCCACCGCACAATCTCGCGGATGTGGGCATCAAGTTGCGTTTTTGCGTTCTTGATGCGCTCTTCCAGCGTTGCGCCTGTCACCGGTGTCGGCTTACCGGGCGTGTCTTTCACGACCAACTCCAGGATTGAGCCAAGAGAACAGGTTGATACCAGGTTACCAGTGCCTCCCGTGGAATCCACAGGAGGCGCGGAAGTACATTACTTCGTCTTGAGAGCGAAGAGCGTGTTCTCGGTCATCACGAAGAGAACACCATTCGCGACTACAGGCGTGGAGCGAATCGGCGCGGGGAATTCCACTTTGCCGAGCAAGTACTCCTTCTCCACTTCCGTCCGCTTATCTTTCTGAATCTTGCGTGCGCTCTTCATGTCCGGAGCGTCCTTGGCAGCCTCGATCCCATCGATCTTCTTCGGCGTCTTCTCGTGTTTGAAGATGTACATGTCGCCGGCTTCGGTCGCGAGGAAGATCTTGCCGTCCACGTACATCGGCGAACCCCAGATCGATGCCTTAGTGTCGTACTGCCAGTACAGTTCACCCGTTGTCGCGTTGAGGCAATGGAGATAGCCAGCAAGTTCCGAGATGTAGACCACGCCATCAATCACGCAGGCGGTGGACATCGTGCGGCCGAACTTGAAGTCGCGCGGCGCCCACTTCCGCTTGTCTTCCCAACCGTAGCGCCACAGTTCGCAGGAGTTCGGATTTGGTTTCTCGCCGATCTTGTCCTTGCCGTCCGGTCCCTTCTCGCGAGTTTCAAGGAACTTCGAGATGTCGCCCTTCTTAGAAGGGGCGACGCAGTAGAAATTCGCGATCCCGGTGGAGTGTTCCGGATCCTGGCCGACGCCAACATAGACCTTGTTGTCGTGAACGACCGGGGTGCCGATGAAGTCGCTACGGTTCCCCGTACCGCCAAGTTCGTAAACCGTATCCTTCGGGTTGGCGTCGAATTTCCAGATCAGTTCACCGGTTTCAGGCACGAACGAGTAGAGCCAGCCATCGCCACCCGGGAAGATCACTTGCTTCACGCCGTTGATCTCACCGTAAACGGGGTTCGACCACTGGCCGTGCATGATGTTCTTGCCGGGGAGATTGCTCTTCCACAGGAGTTTACCTGTGTTCCGGTCGAGCGCCACGAAGCTTGGCGCGAGCGGACTGGGAAGGTTGATGTGGCTTTCGTCCATCCCGTTAGCAGTGACGGTATAGAGGATGTCGCCAAGGATGAGCGGGCAGCCGGCGGACATGTTGTGGGGGAACACGTCCTGCTGCTTGATCATGTCAAATTCCCAAATGATGTCGGCATCAGTGGGGGTCTTGTATTTCTCGTTCTGAATGCCATCGTTGCCGTTGGCGTGGCCAGCCACATCGGCACAGACAATCGTGCAGCGGTTGTTGACGTAATAGACGCGATTGCCAACGACGGTGGGCGTAGAGCAAAGCCCTTCCTTCGGCCAGTCGGTGACGTTTCCGTTGGGCAATTTGTCGTGAACGGCTTGCCAGAGGAACTTGCCGGTCTTCTCCTCGAAGCACATCAGAATCCCCTTGTCGATCTTCTCGATCTCGCCCTTGGCGTTCTTTTGGGTGTCCCGAGGGTTGCGCGGTTGTTCGTTGTTGGTGCCGCAATAAATCCGACCACCCGCAATTGTTGGTCCGCCGTAAGCACGTGAACCGAGTGAGGATTTCCAGAGCACCCATTCGTCTTCCCACTTCTTGGCTTCGTCGGCGTCGTCCCACGCCGGTCCCTTGGTGGGGAACTTCGCAACCTTGTCCTTGAGATTCACCATGTTCCGCGATGGAGTGCCGCCAAACATGCTGTGATCGCTGGGACCGCCATCGGTCGCGACTGGTGCTGTATCGGCGACAGGTTGCTGGGCACCGGGTGCCGGAGCGGCGTTAGCGGCGGCGTCTGGAGATGCAGGTTCGGCCGCGTCAGAAGAGGCCGGCGACGAGCGGATCACCGCCACAACCAAACCGGCCGCGGCGACAAGCAGGGCAGCACCACAGAGGATCACTTTACGAGAGGTCATATTTCGGATTCCGGGTTAGGTACTCTGGTTGAAGACGGCCACTCGATCCGGCAGTGGTTCGATTCGTCGACACCGGTCTTGAGGAGTGATTCCCACTTTCTGAAGAAGGGGAATCACTCTTCGACCATGTCACTTCTTGCTGTTGGGCGTGATGCTCAGGTTGTCGAAGTAAAGTTCGGAGCCGGGAAGGATGGAGCCATCGGCATTCTCAACGACGTTGGGAATGTACCCGAACAGCCCTCCGGCACCATTGCGGTTCGGAGCTGTATCCTCAAACGTGACGGTCCAAGCCTCAGGTTCCGCGTCGCCTTTCTTCCACACCTTACCCCGAATGTGAGCGGACTTTTCCTTTTGCTCCACGACGAACTTCACGGTGTACCACGTATTGGGTTGCCAGTCAAACTCCACAGCGGCGTTGATGCGTGGACGGGCTTCCCACGAGGTAATCCGGAGAGTGCGCTTGTTGTGAGCAACGTCGGGCTTGCCATCGAGGACCAGTGTGTAGCGGCTGTTGACCAGCCCACAGTCGGGGAGTTTTCCGCGAACGAGGCTCCCCATCAGATCGGCCTGGATCGTGTAATCGGTAGCGGAAGGAACTGTGACGTAGGCGTTGGCTCGGGCGATCGGCGGACGGGCGTTGTTATTCACTTTCTCCAGGACGTTGGTTCCATCGGGGAGTTTCTTCACGAGGTACTTGCCGTTGGTGTTGGACCACCCCGCCGGCGAAGAGCCAGGAGGCGCTTTGTCGAAGTCATTCTTGTAGGGCAGCTTGGGCGCCACGCGAATCCGCGTTTGCGCCGTCAGCGTACCGACTTGGACCTTGACGTACCCCTGTTGACTCGGAATCGGTCCGAGAACCACCGTGCCTTCGCTGGTGTCGCCAGTGACCTTGCCCGCCAGAGGAGGAGGTTGGGCGCCGGTCGGAGTTTTGGCCGGCATCACGATGCTCCATTCGGCTTTTGCATCGGCCGAGTTCTTCACCTCGCGGCCGTTCTCATCCACATACACAACCGTGAACTTCACCGTTTCGCCCGGATGGACGGTCGTATCGGCCGGGTAGAGCCGAACGCTGGCGACCGCGTTGGGCTTGGCCGGGGTTTCGGCTGGCATCTCGGGGTACTTCCCGAGAATGGGCTTCGCATCCGCACTGGCGAGGCAGAGCAGATCGGTACGACTGTTGAAGTAAACGCGACCGTTGACGGCGATGGGCGTCCCGTCGGTTTCGGTCTGCACCGGGCGTCCGTTCAGTGTTTCTTTGAAGGTGTACACGAACACATCATCTTCGTCCGGCGCTTGCTTTCCACCACCCTTGAGCGGGATGATCGAGAACCGGCCCTTCACATCAAAAATGTAAACCTTGCCATCGGCGACAAGCGGCGCGCCGCGAACTTCCGTGGCGTAACGATGCTTCCACAGTACCTTGCCGGTCTTGGCATCAAAGGCGAAGAGGCTTCCGCTGTCCTCGGGCATGTACAACACGCCATCCGCCAGAGCGGGCGACGCAAGGCCGAATCGCTGCCCCTTCATGTATTCCCAGATCAGTTTCGGGCGCTTGGTGGTCGGGTCGATCTGGCTGGCGTCCACGCAAATGACGCGGCCAATCTGGTTGCTGTCCGTGTTCTCCTCACCGTGAGCACAGTAAACCAGATTGCCATTCACAACCGGGCTGGGGTTGATCGCGCCGCCGCTGAACGGATAGCTCCAGACGCGCTCGCCGGTGCGGATTTTGAAGGCGTGCAAGGCGCCGTCGCTGCCGCCGGTAATGAGCAATCGCTGGCCATTGATCACAGCAATAACCGGATTCGACTGGTAGGTCACTTTCAGCGGAAGACCCGTGTCGTTGATCCAGACGATGTTGCCGTTCTTGGCGTCGAAGGCATAGAAGCGGTTGGCCCCGCGAGCCTGATCACCCCAACTGGAGTTGAGCATACCGACGATGACGAGGCCGTCATCGTAGATTGGGGCGGGGATACGACCGCCGTAGCCCGTCACACGTCCGAACTCTTCGGTCAGTTGGCGTTCCCAAACCAACTTGCCGGTTTTGTCGAGACAGATGAGATTCCCACCAGTGGTTTGCGCGAACACCGTGCCGCTCTTGGCGTCACCCGTGAGAGGAGTCCAACCGAGCCGACTCGACACCACGTCGGAGTGGTAAACGCGCTCCACGTGCTCCCACAGCTTTTTGCCGGTCTTCTCTTCGAGACAGACGACACGTTCCGCTTCGCCCAACCCTTCTCCGAAACCCTGGAACACATAAATCCGGCCATCCATAACAAGTGGGGCAGCGCGGCCACCATATGGCGCTATCCACAGCACATTCCCCTTTTCCTTCATGGCTGGGTCGAAGCTCTCGGGCAATCCCTTGTCCAGCGAATGACCGTTCTGCATCGGTCCGCGCCAGTGTGTCCAGTCGGCGGCTTGCGCTGATGAGGAGACAGCCAGGGCAGCGAACAGGGCAAGGCAGAATAGTCGAGGGAGGGATGTCGGCATTGGGAACTCCGGGTTTGAACTCTGTCTTTCTCGGCGTTCTCTGCAATTTCTACTGGGATTCAATGTTGGCGGACAACACGGCGGGCTTTCAGTTCATATCGCGGGAGCGAGCCAGGCGGGGCGGGAATCACGTCCACACGAAAAAGCAATTCATCATGAACGGCACGGCGGATGGTTTCGGCAAGAGCCAGACCATCACCACTGGTCGGTTCAATCTCGAGGCGCAAATCGGCGAGTGGATTCGACCGATCCACATGCAGGCGGTACTCTGCGACGCCGGGGAAGCGGCGGACAATGGCCTCGATCGCGCTGGGATATAAATTGTTGCCACGAACGTGAATCATATCATCGGCTCGACCGAGAATACCACCCTCCAACCGCCGCCAGCTGCGCCCACTTTGGTCGCTATCAGTCGCAAACCGCACGAGATCGCCAGTGCGATAGCGGATCAACGGACTTCCCGTGCGGCCGAGGTTCGTGAGCACAAGTTCGCCCGTTTGACCATCCGGAAGGGGTTGTCCCGTCTCCAGGTCCACAACTTCCGCGAGGTACTCTCTTTCTAGAAGGTACATCTCGCGTGGCCGGTCGTCAGCCTCAACCGCGACAGGTCCAACTTCAGTCATTCCGTAATGGTCGAAGACCCGTGCTCCCCAGACCGCCTCGATCCGCTCCCGGGTGGCGGGGATGCTGCCGCCAGGTTCACCCGCAACCACCACCGCACGAACAGGACTATCAACAGTGTCGATCCCCTCTTTCGCAGCGACTTCGGCCAGGTGGAGAGTGTAGGTAGGTGTTGCGAACAAGACCGAGCAGCGGTGTTCGAGCAGACAGCGAACGCGGGCGGCACTCGTCATTCCACCGCCGGGAATGCAGAGAAACCCCGAGCGAGCCGCAGCATCGAATGCGCTCCAGAAGCCGAGAAAGGGGCCAAATGAGAAGGGGAAGAACAGCCGTTCTCCGGGTTTCAACCCCATGAGCGCGAAATAGGCACGCCAGCAGCCGAGAATCCATTCCCACGATTCTGCCGTGTCCAGCCAGCGCAATGGTGCCCCGGTACTGGTCCCGGAAGTCTGATGGAGTCGCGAGTAATGTTCGATGGGAAAGGTGAGATTGGAACCGTATGGCGGGTGGTCGGCTTGATCGGCAACGAGTTCGGCTTTCGTGGTGAACGGTAACTGGGCAAGGTCGTTGAGGCTCTGCACATCCTTTGAACAGATACCCCGGTATTTCTTGGCATAGAAGGCATTGCCCGGCAAAACCGTATCCAACAACTGACGAACCCGCGCCAGTTGCGCGGGGCGTAAGTCGGCCGATGGAGCGGTCGCGGGGAGCATCGCGAACCTCGTCAGTTCAGTCCAAATGTTGAAGCGGGAGGCGGATAGGCGGGACGGCCAATATACAGCCCATTCATCAGCCGACAAGCGGTCGGATTGTTAAGGGCATACCACTGCATGAGAAGCTTCTTACACGCGGGGTGCGGCTAGTTCGTCTGAGATGTTGGACGGTCAGTTCGACAACTTCGTCCCCGCCGACTTGGACGACAAGATCCTCGGCCAGCTGATCCATTGTCGATGCGACCCCAGTTGCCGAGGGAGCACTGGGCCCGTTTGGAACTGCCCTTCTTGGCGATCCAAGTTGATAGTTTTGCTTACCTGCGAATCAATAACAAAACCCTGGAGTCGCCTTGAGAACCAGGGTGACAAGAGGTTTTGTCAGGACGAACAATCCATGCGCCACACGGAGATTTACAAGTGACACGTGACGAAACACTTGCAATGGCACTGAATGCTGCAAAGTGAGAAGGCCTCCGGGTTTCGCCAACAAACAAGCCGTGGGCGAAGCGGCTAACAGATCGAGAGGGCTGGCTTGTAACAACTCCATTAGATCTGGATGGTGTGGAGCCAAATACACATCAAATTGAAGTCTATGAACATGATGGGCTGGTCGTTTTTAGAACGATGTTTTAGATCGATTGATAACTTCTTCATCCGTCTTGATTGCGACAAGCAATTTGCGTGGGGTCGGGACTGAACCACGCAATCCGGTCGAAGATGGCCCAGAGTTTCCGTCCACGCAGAGGATTCACGCCAGCAACATGAGCAACTCGACCCGCGAGATGAGCACGAAAGTCGGGCACGTTGTCGCGATTTTGGCTCGTGGGACCATGCCGGACACAGTTCGTGAGAATCGCTTTGAGCTGGTCAAAATCGTTGCGTGGAACATTCGGATGCACATTCACGACCACACCAGTCACAGTTTGGCGTTCGCCATGACCCATCAGGCGAGTCTTCGCCCGCTGGAGCGTGAAGCCCTCTTCGGCGGCGATGAGCGTCACGCGACGCGCGATTCTGCGGCATGCACGGCGGAGTTCCTCGCCACCAGAGAATGTGAGATCATCCGCATACCGCGTGTAACTGGCTCCACAGGCTGCCGCGAGACCCGCGAGCCGGCGGTCGAGGCGATAGGTGATCAGATTGGCCAGCGCGGGTGAAGTGGGCGCGCCTTGTGGCAGGTGGCGTGCGGCAAATCGTGCCCACCGCGGATAATCCGAGCCATCATGAGAAGGATCCGGGCGTCCATTCCATACCGAACGTGGTAGCCGTGTGGTACACAGCCCGGTGAGCAAACGCACGACGGGTTCCGGATAACCGACTATGCGGAACAGAGGATAGATGCGTTCTGCGGGGATTGAGGGGAAGAAATCCGCGAGATCGAAGCGTAGGACCACCGCCCGGCCGCAGTGGACCGCGGCGTTCGTAACTACCGAGCAACCGGAACGAAAGCCGTGGACAGCGGGGTGCGGTGCGATGCGGTTGAGGAGTTGATCGAGTAGCCGCCGTTGGGTTCGACGCAAAAGTGGCGTGGGGACTTCGAGCAAGCGCGCTTTTCCGCGGGGCTTGGCCACCCAGCGATAGCGATACGTCCGGAGTTGTTCTTCGCGTTGCCAGGGATTACGACCGGTGGGGTCGGCGAGCCAGAGCAGTTGGGGAAGGGTAACCCCCAACGCCTGGGCGCAGTCGGACTCTGTTCGCCAAGCTGGCAAATCGGCGCTCCAAGTCGGGCATGGCGGAACTCGGTCAGTCGGAACGCGGAAGATCGTCCGCAGCGGAAAGTGGTCCTGCGGTTTGCGCGAGCGACTCAATTGTGCACATGCGCTGGTGAGTGGGCTGTCTTGCTCCAGAAACGCCAACAGGGTTGTGAAATCAGGCACTTGCGTGTGGGCAGTGAGGACACGTTTTACCAAGGCGCTTGACCATGCAAACCGCTTTCCGGTCGCTCGCTCGATGGCCGCGCGCAGCCCGGCATGTGTCCACTCGTTGGCAAAAAGCGCGGCCGCAATATTCCGCAAGAAGCGAGTTTGTCGATCCATCGATTCTGTTTGGAAAACGCCGCGAGCGGATCGACGAGTCTCATCCGGCACGACGAATACGGGCGTGGCATCGCCCAAACCGTCGTGCGCGCATCGCTCAGGTGGTGGGTAGCCTCCGGGGTAACCCCGGAGCGAAGCTGACGGTTCGCGAGAACCGTGCAGTCATCAGGCTCGACCCGCCCGCGGCAGGAGTGATGTTGTGGGAAATGTGCCGGAGGATCAAGGTCGGTTGGCAGACGACGGGTGCGGTGCTGAAATAAAGTCCATCCGGAGACGTCGGTTGTGTGTCGTGGCGCTCTCTTTCGCTTTTGACTCGATACAGTCATGGACCTTCGTGCACTGATATTCATTCCGGCGCTGGTTGGCGCTGTGATCTGTGTCTTCTTCTTTTTTATGTTCGCGGCGAGTTATTACCTCACGATCCTTGAAAGCACGGCGTCCGGCGGGCGGGAAGTGACGTGGGTTCCCGAAGGCATTATCGACAATTTCTGGAAGCCCTTCTATTTCGCGTGGTTGTTGTGCCTCTGGCTCGGGCCAGCGTATGTGATTGGCCGCATGCTGGCCGGTCGCACAGGCGTGGAATGGCTCACTGTGGCCGTGCCGGTGTTTGTGGCGTGGATGCTTTATCCGGTCAGCCAATTATCGTCGTTGAGTGCGTCGAGCGTCTGGATACCGCTGCATCCGCAGGTGTTCGCCCGGCTCATCCAAAAACCGGCTGTCACGCTCGGTTTCTTCGTGTTCACGCTGCCAGTGTTCGCGCTTGCGGGCGTTGGGTTCAAGTGGGGATTCCTGACCAAGAGCGAGTGGCACTTGCTTTTCATGGGGGTACCGATGATGGCGCTGGCGTTGCTGCTTTACGCCAGGTTCCTCGGCCGACTCGCGTTCGCACTCATGTTCACCCGCGATATCCTGAAGCGGAAGAAAAAGAAGAAACCGAAGGAGAGGACGAAAACTGCGAACTCGACGGCAACCGAGCACGAGGAGCCCTTTCCGGAACGGGAATGTGAGGTTGTGCAACCGAGCGAGATGGCACCGATTCAAACACCGGACGGTGAACTGGCCGGTTACGACATTCTGATCGCGGACGACCCTCCTCCGAAGAAACGGGTGAAAGCCGAGGTCGTGGAGGAGCCAGCGCCGAGGACGGCCACCCCTCCGCCCTCTCGGAGGAGCACTTCACGCGACCCCTCGCGAGTGTGGACGGAGGAAGACGAGGACGCGACGCCCTACGACACAGCGGCAGCGGAAGTGGTTCAAGAAGTTCCTAAAACGGCCAAGATCGCGGAGCCGACAGCGGAGGAGATGGAACTCCTGGCTCGCCGCGACGCACCCAAACCGCCGAGAGGCGTGTGGACACTGGAACTCTTCGTGTTCCTGGGTCAGCCGGGGACGATTGCGGCGATGGTGGTTCTGACGGGGTTGGGCACGCTTGCGGGGGCAGCAGTACGTGTGGCGCGGATGTTCAACCCGGCCGCAGGCGGAGAGTGAACCTGCACTTTGGGTTCGGTGTCCACTTCTCCACCATCTCAAGTGGCGACGATCGCGCGGTTGACGATCCGAAAGCGGAGTTTTATAAACAGATTACGCCTTTGGGCAGTTAGCTCAGTTGGTAGAGCGAGCGACTGAAAATCGCTAGGTCCCCGGTTCAACCCCGGGACTGCCCACTCAAAGAAATCCCTAGAAAACTGGGATCTCCACGTTTCAGGCGGAGCGGCATCTGCGTGAGGGGCGAAAAATCCCCCGCGAATCGGCGAGTGCCAACGATAGCAACAGCTCTCAACACTACTTTCCTTCAGATCCCTCACTTGCACGATTCTTTAACTGTGCTTGCGCGAGGCGAACGGCCTCGTGGAGGTGGCGTTCCAGAACAGGTCGCGGGGGAAGTTCAGATAGGTAGGTTGCGACGCGAATCCCGCTTCGGTCGAGTTGCAAGAGTTCGACCTGTTCGTCGCCCTTGTCCGCGCACAGGATGAGCCCAAGCGGCGGTTCCTCGCCAGGTTCCAGCTCGTACTTTTCCAACCAGCGTAGGTATGATACCGAGCGGCCGATTATGCCGCCTACCTTGGGGCCGCCCCGTTCCGTGACCACATCTCCCTGCATCTCATCCGTTCTTGGCCGTGAAAAGCCGCCGACCTCAAGGGTGATCTGTTCTTGTCCTCTCCAGTCACAAAGATCGACTCGACTGACGGCAAACGAATCGGAATTGAGTCCAAGCGGGTGCGAGTGTCTGCCAAACGAGTCGTGGTGGCGATGATGCCGGCAGATGCGCAGAGAATCACATTTGCTCCGGTCCTACCAGCTGCGCGAGTGGGTTTGATAAAGGGCTGGAAGGGCAGGCGGTCGAAGCTTTCACAGTGTCGCCCATTCACTGTGAGCAAGTTCGCCGATTTGGTACTGTGCTACACATCCTCTCTCGGAGACGAGGTCGATGACGACTTTCTCCTCCTTTACCTTCCTCATTGCGTCCGGTTACCTGACACCCGCGCCGGGCGTTCGGACGATCTGCAATTTGTGGGAAATTCTTGTCTTTACGGCGAACATGAGTCGTTTGTGAGGGTAGAAGCTTGTCGAAAATGAACCAGAAAACGTGAGTTGTAGGCAGGTTCATACCTCTCCCCGACCTGTTTCGTTCGCCCCGGACGTTATTCCTGTTGCCATCCACCTGAAGCGGTGTGGCCGCTTCGTCCTCCGTATTTGTCCCGTTTCGCCCTCGGGACGCCGCCCGGATCGGGTTGAAGCCGCCCTGCGCCCACGCTTCCCCGATCCTGGGCGGTTTCTTTTTCTGCGACCTCGCCTCACGCACTGATTGAGGTGACCAGGGCATTCTGGCATGTTGGAATACCCTCGCGCTCTGTCGAGTGGTCAGTATGGGGCGCGGTCAACGCCATTACCTCACCGCAACACCGGGGCCATCCAACGCGAGTGAACCGGATCGGTTTCGCTAGTGAGCAGTCACACTGTTGGTAGCAGACGTGACAGATCAATGTGTGACGCAGTCTGTCGGAGGAAGTTGGGTGTCTGGACATGATCGTGGCATTGGTTGAGCCGAGAAGACCCATTCCAACACAGTCAGACGCATGACCCGTTCCTCTTCGCTCTCCGCGCTGGCCCAAGCCAAAGTTTGCCCAGACCTTATAACCACCAAACTCGATACGATCGGCGCGAGACGACCTGGCTGTTGCCACTCCGTGAGCAATGACTATGAACCGGCCGCCCCTCTTCGTCTTCGTTCACCTCACCGGCTGGCGGAGATAGTCGCCGACCCGTGATTCGTGGAAGAAGTCGAGAGTGGGGAATTCTCGGTTACTCGCGTTCCGCCGGGGTCTTCTTGCTTAGTCCTGGCACGGCCTTTGCCGAACTTCTCGACGTCGCGTCGGAGCGGTGGAGGACCGCAATGGACAGGGCATCCCGACCCCGCATTTTGGTGGTCGATGACCTCATGGACGTGGCCGACTCCGAGGGCGAACTGCTGACCCTCGTCGGTTTCGATGTTCACGTCTGTTACGATGGCCCTTCCGCCTTGGTGGTTGCTGCCGAGTTCCGGCCCGACGTGTGTTTGCTCGACTTCACGATGCCGGAGATGGACGGTGACGAGTTGGCGGCACGCCTCCGGACGCAGGCGGGAGGGCGGCCGATGCTGTTGGTCGCGGTGACAGCGTTGGACGGGGACGAGTACCGTCGCCGGATCGAGGAAGCTGGCTTCCACCTGCACTTGGTGAAGCCCGTGAGTCCCCACAACTTGCTGCGGGTTGTGGACGAGTTGTGGCAGTTGATGCACGCCGCTCAGCCTATGGTGCACGACAAACCCTCCAACGAATGAGTGGCTGGTGGTAGCCGACCGTAACGCACCCGGGCCAGCCGGCGACTGCCGCGGGCTCAAGCGGGATCGCGCCCGGCGGCGGAATGGGGTGGAGTTCGGGACTTGGAGCCACCACACTCGCACGACTACGCTCGTCGTCGGCCAGACGTAGGCGGGAGTTCGTCGGCGTGTCGCGCGTCATCGGCTTGGTAGAAGGTGTGCGCCTTCTCACAACTGGGGCATCGGGTGTTGGGGGACAGTCCGTACCTCGGGTCGCGTACTACGTAACGCACTCCGGGCGGACGAACAGGACGGGCGATAAAGCGGCCAGCAACGGACAGTTATTCGGGCGTGCAGTGTGGTTCTCAGGTTCCGGTAGTCAGCGGCATGGGGCGGTGCTTGCAACTGAGTGTCGGTCGTTGGCTGCGATCCCGCGAGCCACCCGCGCTGGACGGCGAACCGCCTATGCACGAGGCCACGGTGGTTTGGAAGTGGTTTCAACGAGCCGCTCCTTGCTCGCGGTCGCGGCTCGTTGAAAACTCATACGCAACTGCGGCCAACTGCTCAGGCATCCTCCGCGCGGCCCTGAAGCAGGTCGGCTGGTCCGCGCCGGTAGTGATGATGGGTGGCACCCCCTACGACATGGAAGCGGTGCGCTGGGATATGAACAAATAGAAACCCCCGCAGGCACACACCTGCGGGGGTCCGGATGAAGGCGATCCATCCGTCGTACGGAGGTAAATAATCCACACCGTCCGCGCAGCGGAACCACGAGGGTACGAAAGTGGGGGCGAGAGAAAATCGGGATCCCAGCGGACACTGACAGTTAGGGAGGCGAGCAGGAGTGCTGAAGCGTTCTGCTTATAGATTAGTACCAAAAGCGACGAGAATAGTTTCGTCTGTTTCCATTTTCTGTCCGAAAAATGGGCAGCGGTGAGAAGGCGGTGAAAAAATGAAGTCGCTTTGTTGAAAAGTGGCTCTGTGCGGACGACTGCGGTGGCCGGGATCTCTTGTGGCTGCAGAATCATGCTGTAACTGCTGCCCCACTTCGCGCAGATACAGAGCATTCCCAACACGGCGAGGTTCCGTGAAACGTAAGATTGCAGTTGTTGTTGGTCTTCTTCTCACCATAGGGGTTGGCTCGGCCGTATTCCTTTGGCCAACCCCACAGCGGAATGCCATCGCACGCGTGCAGGAACTCCAAGGTATTTATCGTGAGGAACGCGACTCGACCGGACGGAAAGTCGTCAGCGTGATTTTCATCGGCCGGCCGATCAAGAATGATGATCTTTCGACTCTTCGAGACATTCGTCCCCTCAATCGAGTCTTTCTGGACTCCACGAAAGTGACTGATGCAGGGCTTGCGTATCTGGAGGGCATTGAAGGTTTGGAGTGGGTGAGTGTGGGAGACACCGCCGTGACGGATGAGGGCATGGTTCATCTCAGCAAGATACCCACGCTGCATACGCTTCACCTCCGCAAAACGCGCGTGACCGACGCGGGACTGGCCCACCTCCAAGGGCTCCCAAACCTGACGTATGTCACCGTTGGGCAGACGAAGATCACGCAAGCGGGCATTGATGCCCTTCGTCGCACGACCCCCAGCTTGAAATCCGCTTCGCTCGACACAGAAGATGGCGATTAGTGTCGGCGGTTTACTCATTACTCTTTGGGAAAACGCGGGCTGGCAGTCGTGACGGGTTTCTCGTTTTTATCCAGAATCACGATGTAGCAAGCCGCGCCAGGTGTGGCTTCAACGAGCTTGATCGCCTGTTCAGGGGGAAGTACGCTCACGGCTTTGGTCATGCTGTCGGCCGTGATTCCCTTTGGCGCGATCACAGTGACGCTCCGCCGTCCGGTAAGGCCCAGGCCGGTTTTCGGATCGAGCACATGCGAATAGCGCACACCGCCAATCTGCACGAACTGCTCCAGATCGCCGGAAGTTGAGACTGCGGAATTCGCAAGCGTCAGCAATCGGGGTTTCTGGCTTTTGGCAATGGGAGCGATCTCGACCTGCCAGCCGGTTTTGCCCGGCGGTGCATCGCCGCAAGCAATGTCGCCCGAAGCGGCAACGAGTGCTTGCTTGATACCAAACTTGTCGCGAAGGAGCTTCAGAGCTTCATCGGCCGCGTAGCCTTTGGCGATGCCACCCAAGTCGAGTTGCATTCCCGGCGTGAGCAACTGAACGGTCTTCTTGTGGGGATCGAGCTTCACCTTTTTGTACCCGACTTTCGCACGCGCATCTGCGAATTCTTTGGGGTCAGGAAGTTCTTGTGTTCGGCGTGCGATCCGCCAGAGTTGGACGACTGGTCCCACCGTCACGTCGAAAGCACCATCCGATTGTTTTGAGAGTTCCTCGGCCTTCTGCAAGACGAAGAAGAGATCATCGCTAACTCGCACCGGCTGGCCTATCTCGTTTGCGAACTGCTTGCACAAGAGCATGAGTTCGCTGTCCTTCTTGTAGTCGCTCATAATGCCGTCGAGTTGTGCAACGCGAGCGAACGCGGCATCCGCAGCCTGCTTCGCTGTCGCCTTGTCCTCGGCATACAGCACAATCCGAAACGTCGTCCCCATGTGCTTTGAGGTGAATTCAAAGCGTTCGGGTGGCGCGGCAGCCCGGATATACCAGTCGCCGGAAAATGGCATAAGATGGCAGAATCCGACATAGATAACCGTAAAGATGCTCATTTGCGTCTCCGCCCGTTGACAGTCGCGGCCCCATCGGAGAATCTAGCAGACATGTCACGTCGTTACACTCTCTCACTCGCGTTCCTCGGCCTTCTTCCGCTCCTCGCGGTGGCAACCATGCCGTTGGAGGAGAAGCCGACTCCGAAAGCAGCTCCAGTTCCGGCGCCCACAAAACTGGAGCGGAAGAACTACACCGAGAAAGTCAGCGGCTACAAGAACGAGATCATTGACCCCGATAGCGATCCGCCGAAAACCCGCAAAGTGGAAACCAAGGCGCAATTCGACATGGTCTGGGTCCCGGGCGGTGAGTTCATGATGGGGAGCCCCGAGAGCGAAGCTGGCCGCGACGCCGACGAAGGTCCGCAACACAAAGTGAAGGTCGGCGGATTCTGGATGGCGAAGTGTGAGGTGTCCTGGGACGAGTTCGATGCCTTCTGGTTTGATGAGACGTATCTGAAGGCCGACGATACCGCAGCGAAGAAGCTTGGCCCCGATGCCGTCACGCGTCCAACAAACACCTTCGTCGATGCCACATACGGCCACGAACGCGAAGGGCACCCGGCCATCTGCATGACGCATCACGCCGCCATGATGTACTGTGCGTGGTTACAGAAGAAGACGGGCCGGGCTTACCGACTTCCCACGGAAGCTGAATGGGAATACGCTGCTCGCGGAGGGAAGGGGGACTCGGCGTACTTCTTCGGTGATGATCCGAAGCAGTTGGAAACGTACGCGTGGTTCAAGGACAATTCGCCGGACGACGACCACCCCAAGGGAACCACACACAAAGTTGCGACACTCAAGCCCAATCCGTTTGGTCTGTACGACATGTACGGCAACGTGTGGGAATGGACGCTGGACCAGTACGATCCCGACGCATACAAGAAGTTCGCGAAGAACGCACTGAGTATCCGCCCGGTGACCCTCCCAACAGACCAGAAGTGGTCGCATGTTGTCCGTGGCGGTTCGTGGGCCGACAAGGCCGATAAGCTTCGCAGCGCGAAGCGGCGTGTTTCGGACAAGACCTGGATGAAGTGGGACCCACAGGAACCGCAGAGCATCTGGTGGCTGACGCGGATGGACGTGATCGGCTTCCGTGTTGTGCTGGCGGAGGAGGAGCAGCCCGAACTCGTGGGGCTGAAGCCCAAGGTTGTCAAGAAGTCGGAGTAGTTTCTCGTTTCACACTGAACGATAGAGCGTTCGCCGTTTCTTTCTTTGCGTTTCGGACTCGCATTCGCGCGGGAAGAGCACGTCTCCTCATCCCGCGAGGCTGTACTCCGAACCGCGCTCTCCCGGGAGTTTCTCATGTCGAACCGTCGTGATTTTCTGAAAACGACTGCCACAGTCGGTGGGGTCGCATTGGCGGGTAACCTTGCGGTCACCGCATACGCCGCGGGTAACGAAACGATCAAGGTGGGTCTCATCGGCTGCGGCGGCCGAGGGAAGGGGGCGGTGAAAAACCTGCTTGAGGCCGAACAGAAGATTAACGGGGACAACCCCAAGGTCGAAATCGTCGCTGTCGCGGACGTGTTCAAGGACCGGGCGGAAGGCGCCGCCAAGACCTTCAGTAATCCCAAGAGCAAGGATTATGGCGCCTTTGTCAAGCAAGTGAAAATCACGCCGGAAACGACTTTCGACGGACTGAATGCCTACGAGAAGCTTCTTGGTACGGATGTGAATCTCGTCATTCTCGCGACGCCGCCCGGCTTCCGCCCATACCATCTCGAAGCGGCTGTGAAGGCTGGCAAGAACATCTTCTGCGAAAAGCCCGTTGCCGTGGACGCCACCGGCGCACGCAAGTGCTACTCGCTGGTGGATGAAGCGAAGAAGAAGAACATCGCCATCGTGGCCGGGACGCAACGTCGCCACCAGAAGGGCTACATCGAGACGATCAAGAAGATCCACGACGGCGCACTTGGCGAAATCCGCGCGACCCGCTGCTCCTGGAACGGCACCGAGCCGTGGTTCCACGCCCGACCGGCCGGCATGGCCGATAGTACCTACCAGATTTTCAACTGGTATCACTTCCTGTGGCTGTGTGGCGATCATATCGTTGAACAGCACGTTCACAATCTCGACGTCATTAACTGGGTCATGGGTGACCACCCCGTGAGGGCTGTGGGCTTCGGCGGGCGGGCCATCCGGCACGCGGGTCCACCGAAGGAAGCCGGGCAGATCTGGGATCACTTCGCGGTGGAATACGAATACCCCAACGGCGTGCGGCTCTCGAGCTACTGCCGCCACATCCCCGGGGCGGATGATGTTTCCGAAACGGTGTATGGCAGCAAGGGGGTCAGCTACACCCGCGATGGGCATTACGAGATCAACAAGCAGCAATCTGGCTCCGACGATATCAATGCCTATGTCCAGGAACACATCGACCTGCTCAACAGCATTCGCGCCGGTGCGCCGCTGAACGAACTGAAGCAGGTGACGGACTCCACCTTCACCGCGATCCTGGGACGCAATGCGTGTTACAGTTGCCGCAATCTGAAGTGGGCCGATGCCCTCGCGGCGGCCGAGGACACCATGCCGAAGGATCTTGCGCTAGACAAACCGCTCGACGCGACCCGCGCGCCGGTTCCCGGCTCGTGGAAACTGCCGCCGAAGGCATAATGCGAGCGGAAAGGTGAAACGCCAGGCTGGGCGAACCCCGCCCGCCTGGGCGGTGGGTGCAACAGACCTGCCGCTCAGGCGGGCGGGTTCGCTCTTCGTTCTAACTGAGGCCGAGGATCTTGTCCATCGTCGCCGACAGCTTCTTGAGGTAGTCTTCCCCGCCACCGGCGACTTCCGCCGTGGCCCAGCCATCGTAACCGATTTCGCCCAATGCCTTGAGGATCTCCGGCCAGTCCTCGTCGCCCTCGCCGATGGCCACCCATTGCTTCGATTTGCTGTAACCCTTGAAGTCGAACTTCAACATCCGCTTGCCGAGTTTGCGAATCCACTCTGCTGGCGGTACACCATACTTGATCATGTTCGAGCAGTCGAAGTATGCACCGACCCAATCGCTCTTGAAGCTATCGATATACTCGATGAGTTGCTCCGGCTTGGTGAGGAAGTCGTTCCAAACCACTTCGATCGCAATCTTGACCTTCACTTTTTCCGCATGGGGAAGGGCCTTTTTCACCTCTGCCTGTGAGCGCTCGAAACATTGCTCGTACGTGACGCCATTGCGCGCCACGCCGGGCACAAGCAACACCGTATCAGCACCAAAGTAAGCGGCGTCGTCGAGCGCTTGCAAGAGGGCGAAGAGTCCTTCTTCCCGCACCCCCGCGTCCGGGTCGGAGAGCGGCAAGTTCCAGTGAATCGAGTCAATCACACCGTGCATCTTCACGCCGGTTTCGGTTGAAGCCTTCACGGCAGCACGGCGGTTGATGGCGCTGGGGCTGTCCATCTCCACGCCGGCGAAGCCACACCGCTTCGCCAGTTCGAACTTATCCCGGACAGTCCGCCCGCCCTGGATCATGCCATATTTGACTGCTTTGCGGAGCTTTGGCTTCTTCGGCTCGCCCGCGAAGAGGTACGACCCCGTCATAGCGGAAGCCGTAATAGCCGCCGTCGTATGCAGAAAATCTCGGCGACCGAGTGGATGATTCATCGTGGTGCCCTCATATAAGGCCCGCGGCGCGGCATCCATTCCGGCCGAGTTAGTCCGTTAGTGGCGAGGGAGAAAGAACCGGCGTTCCGCACCGGTTGTGCGAATTGTGACGGTTGTGTGTGGCTTCCGCAAGAGGGTGGTTTAAGAAACTCAGAAAGCGGGACGTATGCAAGAATGGGGCCAAGTCGGCAGGGCATTACGCGCGCCACTCCACCGTGGCCGACTGCCCTGGTGCTTCCTCCACTTCCACTCGCAGCACTTCAGGTGTGAATTTTTCTTGTGTTCGCAGCGATTCCCACAGTCGTCCGGCAATGTACCGAGCCAGGAGTTCCGCTGTGGTGTTTTCGAGGGGAAGCAGAATGCAGTCGTCGCGTGGGAACATCCACTCGCGGTCTTCATAGCGGACGCGAACGCACTTCATGGAATCTTCCACAGAGATGACTGGATTGCGCGTTGCGAGCAGCATGTGGTGATCGAGTTCGTCGGTAATCTCCTTGGTGCGCTTCTTGAGCGCGATGAAATCGAAGACGTAGTAATCCTCTTGCAACATCCCCTCAACTTCGACTGCAGCGCGGTAATTGTGGCCGTGCAGCCGCTCGCACTGGTGGCCGCGATAGCTGATGAAGTGCCCGCAGCAGAAGACCAGGTGATCTTTTGTAACGCGAACTTTGAATCGCTCGGTCGGCATGTCTACAGCCAGTCGCTGACTTGCCAGCGGAATGGGGCGGAGGGTGTAACTTTATTCTCCCGCAACGCAACGAACAGGCAAGCGGTGATGAGGTCGGCGGTGGTGCCGGGGTTTAGCTTATTGCCATCGCTGCGAAGGTGCTGATCGAGGGCAACCCCCGCCGCACGTCCCTCCGGTGTCGCGATGCCGCCGTGTTGAATGACCTGGGCGGCTCGCTTCTGGACATCTTCCGCAACAGCAATGCCATTCTTGCGTGCAATGAGGGAATCCGGGTATTGCGCCAGCCAGCGAAGTTGCGAGTCAATAATTGCCGCTTCCACACAACCGAACTGCTGGAATGCCTCAAGAAATGCCGGCACGCCGAAGTCAAACACATCCGCGAAGCCGTTCGTATATTGCCGCGCGACCATGTCACGATCCGCCGCAAGCTTCATGATGTCTTTGAGCGGCAGGGTTGGTGCGTTACGGACGTCCTGTTCGGGAGAGTCGCCGAGTCCGCCGGGCATTGCGCGACGAATGGCCGCATAAACACTGACAGAATCCCACAACGTCAATCCATTGAGTACTCCCGCTATTCCCCCACGAGTTGTCTCGGAGAGTGGAACGCGTGCGAGCGGGGCGAGCAGGAGCGCCATTCCCAGGTTGGTGTTCGTCCGACAGAGGTAAGTCCGGTTGTTAATCGCCGCGAGGACCGCCAACCCGACGGGCTGACCTTTCTGCATGGCGCTCGCCAATCCCCCTGCGCTCAGCATGAAGTCGGTTAACGAGACGTCCGCGAAATCGGAATATCGATGAACGTTGCCGATCTTGCGGGCGATGGCCTCCCAAACGCAGGCGGTGTGCGCAGCGAGAAACAGACCGTCCGAGTGGTTTATCAAGGACACGACGGATACTCCCGCGTCAGGAATTGCACGACTTCCTTCGCGACATCGACCCCGCAAGTGGGGGCGAGCGCTTTCCACCCGGGCACAGCGTTCACTTCAATCACGAATAATTCGCCTCCCGGCCCAGGGAGCAGATCCACGCCTGCGACTGGGCAGCCCACCACTTCCGCCGCTCGAATGGCAAGACGCTCTTCCTCGACACTCAGAGACGCACGCTCTGCCGTGCCACCCTGCGCGACATTCGTTCGCCAGTCGTTGCCGGCAACTCGGCGCATGGATGCTATCACACGCCCGCCAAGCACGAACGCGCGGATATCCCACCCCGGATGCCGGACGAACTGCTGAAGGTAAATCACCTGACCTGTTTGTTCCAGCACGCGGAACGTTCGCCATGCGGTTTCCGAATCGGTGAGGCGGCACATTCCGCGGCCTTCCGCGCCAAAGAGCGGCTTCAGGACGACATCGCCGCCCAATTCGGTGAATGCGGTCATCGCGACCTCGCTCTTTTGACACACTACTGTTGGAGGCGTCGCGATTCCGGCGCGGGCAAGCCGGGCCGTCGTGAGGTACTTATCCACGCACACTTCCACTGCTCGCGGCGGATTTAACACGGGAACCCCCCGAGCCGCGGATTCGTGCAGTAAATCCATCCGGAAGACGACCTGTTCGAGCGAGCCGGCGGGCATGGTGCGCACGAGAATCGCGTCGAACGAAGCGAGCGGGTTGGTCGTTGCGTTCACGCTTGCGGAAAGCGCACGAAAGTCGATCGCCTGGGCGTCGTGACCAAGTTCATGTGCTGCACGCAACACATCCTGAACGTGCCAGCCGCTTCCGCCAGAAAGAATTGCGATGCGCATTAGGGCGTGGTGGGGGATGGAGAGTTTGTGGCCGGATCCACCGGAACTTCGGGCGGATTGGGGAAGAACTCCGCAATACGCGCGCGAAAGTTTGGAATCACCGGATCGGCAGTGAGGTCATCGGTTTCGCGGAAACGCCGAGCCGTGCCATCGGCTTGATAAACGAGCACAGTTCGCGTTTTGGGAGTCACTACCCAGATAAGCGGTACGCCCGCGTCGAAGTAGTCCGCGAGCTTCTCATCAACTTCTTCGTAGCTCTCATTCGGAGAAACAACCTCCACTGCTAAATCCAGCCGGACCCGGCAGATGTCTCGCGGCACTCGACCATCAGGCAGGCGTTCTCGGAGAATGAACGACACGTCCGGCTTCCGAACTTGTTTAGGGCTACTCGGAAAACACTGATACATTCCTTCGGAGTCGACCACACGACCCAGTTTCCCGGGCACAACGACGAGGTTGAGGTAATAGCTAATCAATGTTTGAATTGAACCATTCTCGGTTCCCATGTTCTTCTCTTTCACGACGCCGTCGATCAATTCGAGACCTTGTGAGTCAGGCAATTTCTCGAACTGTTCCGGCGTCATGCGCGGCAGGTAGGCTTTCACAATCATGGCTGTTCCTCATCGTGTTTCGCTCATTATGCCAGCCCGAAGGATTTCCGCAAAAGGTCGGGTTCCGTGCGGCCGAAGCGATGACACTTCCCGCTCTTCAGATTGCGGAACTCCACTTCCGCCGGCGAAAACAACAGCGGGTCAATCTTGTAGAAATCGCCGTTGTAGTGGGTAAAGACTTCTGCGAAGGGCGCTCCGTGATCCTTCGACGCCGACGACGGTACTTTTGGTCCGATGTGTGCCAGGAGTTCATCGTCGGCACGAACCCAAAGCGTGACTTTCCCGCCATAGAGGATCGCGTCGTTAGTTCGGCCGATCGCTTGAACGAAGTCGGTGGCGACCGGGCACAATGGAGCGACGCCATAGCCGCTCACAATGTGCGTCACGTCGAACTTCAGTTCGTGGAGTTTGTGAAGGGCAGTTTCAATCGAACGGGCCACAATCTGCGTCGTCCCGGCGATACTCATGGTGGGAGCAACCAGCAACGTGAGGTGTTCCGCAACTGGAGGCAACTTGGCAACAATCGTCGCGACCACGTCTTCGGTTGGGTGTTTATGCGACTCCAAGACCCCGACCGCAACTCGGGCTTCCTCTTTGCCTGGGATGTGCTGAAAGAGTTCTTCGCGAGCGGCCAGAGCCCGCATGGGGCCAGATCCCATTCCGTAGAACTGTCCTCCAGCCATTACCTGCCAACCGGCGTATTGGGACGCGAGGCACGCTCGCACCGGGTCGTCCGTGGTCACTTGCACCGCCGGTCCGCCAATCTCGGCAATGGGGCAGGGCACATACGCCACCTCGGCCGAGTCCGCGAGGCACACGCGCGACAGCAGAAGCCCGGCTGCGAGACTCCCCTGCGCGGCCCCGCCGCAGTCGATCACACGCGCACCCGCAACGCGCGATACACTCACGCGTAATCGAGTGGCATTTCGTTCGATTTCGTCGGCAACGCTCTGAGCACGTTCGTTGAGTGTCATGGGCTGTCCTGAAAGAGTTGGTCAAGTTCGGCTGCGCGTGATTGTAATCTTCCGCGAACCTCAATGGGTGTGCTTCCTGTCGCGAAAATGGTTAACACGGGACTTCCCGCTTCAATAGTGCTGCCGGGCTCTGGAATGTCCGCGAACTGCGGTACTCGCCACGGATCGAATTCGCCCGTGAGATCGGCGTCCCACGGGCCATGAGAGGGGAAGGTGATTGTGCGAGGCGCGTAGTAGATGGCTTTGCCGATAACTGCTCTGGCCCGCTGCACACTCGGCATTTTTACAAACGCGCCCTTGCGCGTGAAGGATTCCAGGTGTGCCAGCAAATAAGAGTCGTGCCGGGCGTGCTCCAATACCTCCAGGCCAGCGGTGTATCGCGGGTTCACTTCAATTGGGTAAACAGTTCCATCAGCGACCATGAAGTCCATTCCCCCAGCGCCACATAATTTCGCAGCGAGGTTGAATTGCAGACAACCGTTCACCAGCATCGCATCAACTTGGCTCGTGGGTTGGATTGGCCCGACGTTGCCACAGTATGCGAACGGGCGAGCGTGAAGCCACGGTTCCCCGATGAGTTGTTGGGTCACACCGATCGCTGAGCCGATGATGAGCTGGACTGACATCGGCACGCCGTCGATGAACTCCTGAAAGTAATGATGTGGTGAAGCGGCTTCACCCGATTGTGCGAAGCGGATGCCCAGGCCGCCGCCGGAGCGAATCGGCTTCCGGAGCCAGCGGCCTCCGAGCGGACACGAATTGCCATGTGGCACGAGCCGCGGCGTTGCGAATCCCGCGCTCGCGAGCGCGGGAAAGAGTGTGAACGGATCGCGCACTCGGGCCAGCACCTCAGGTGGGTTTCCCAATAGTTCCCGCTGAGTTGCAAGTTCACGGATGACGTGTGGATGATTCTCCAGGCCGCCTGTGTAAAGGATCGGCCCGGGAGGGAAGCTCGCAACGAGTTCAGGAATTGCGTCGGGATAGCGATCCAGCGGGCAAACGGTACAGGGTGCGATGCGTTTCAGATCGCGGTCGGCAAAAAGATCGATCGCGCTGGAGGAAAACCCGGCGCGGGCCAGCGAATGCACCGCTGCACGCGCACTCGCTCCCACCACGCCAATCCACATCACCGCTCCACCGGAGTCGGCAGCCCGAAGAATTTCCGCACCGCCTGTAGTTCGGGAATCATCATCACACGCATCACGTCGGCATAATCGTCAGTCCAGGCATCCACACCGTCAAGGCGCTCGACCGGGCGGAATCCGTATCCTGTTTCTCCCTGTAGAATCCCCATCAATGTGGTGTACTCAGACCGGTATTTTTGAATCCAACTTGCAAAGAGTTTGGCTTGCGGATCGTTGGATTGCCCCTCCAAGTAAGCAAGGATGGTGTCCTGCTGTTTCTCGCGCCCCTTCTCCAGCGCCTTCTTCAACTCCGGGTATTTCTGCTCGATCACAGAGAGAAGTGTCGCGCTAGCGTAATAATCGTTGAGGTAGTCGCCGATGGGGGAGCAGAGTTTCTCTCCGAGTGCTTCCCGGCTGCGCGCCAGCACAACCCAGCTCGATGCCGTCTTGCCATGCTGCCGTTCGGCGTCGTCATTCCAGACACGCGCCACGAGGTTGTGGTGTGCCGCGATCGCGGCCACCACCGGCTCCAGCCGGACGTACTTGTTGGAGATGTGCAGCGCCAGAATCCCATCATCGGTTAAGCGATCGAGGTAGAGTTGCACCGCTTCATTGGTGAGCAGGTGCACCGGAATTGAGTCTGAACTAAAAGCGTCCACAAGCAGAAGCTGATACTTCCTGTCCGTGTCCTGCTTGAGCATCAGGCGGGCGTCGCCCATCCGGAAATCGATCTCCGCGCCGCGTTTGCGGGCATCATCCACATACGTGAATGGGCCCATGATCGGCGCCGCGCCTTTCTCCCTCACCTCCTTCTCATTCATCACTTTTGTGGGCTTTTCGACAATGTTCCGCACGGCGGGATCAATTTCGTAGAAGGTGAGTTTCTGTCCTTTTTCCGCGTAACACGCGACACTCCCCGTACCAAGTCCCACCATCGCGACAGGTTCTTTCTCTTTTCCACGCCGTTTGAGTTCGTTGAACATGGCCCCGACCGGCCCTGTGCGGTGGTAGTATGTCAGCGGTTCCTGTCTAGCGTCGAAGGTGTGGATCGCGCCCCACACCGCGAGGTTATCCCACGGGTTGGCCGCGGTCAGCATCTGAAAGTCGTCAAGAATATGTCGGTCGTGGTAAGACACTTGCGTCCCGTGGAGCGTGGTGCCGTGGACCAGACGAAGGTACTCATATCGGCCCATCACGATGGGCTTGCCATCTTCCCCGCGGAGGACCGGTTGGTCCTCCTTGGTCCGGTCGTGGAGGTATTGCTTCGAGATGCCTTCTTCGATCTTCAAGATGCCAAAGAAACTCCGCTCCGTGTAAATGGCGCCCGCGCCAAGTTCCTTGTAGGTCACTGGGCCCAGAATTGCTGCCACAGTAAGTGCAAATCGCAGCGGCCGGTCGACGAAGAAGAAACAGAGCATCACCGGGAAGGCATAGGTGATGATGATGTAAACAGTCATGTTGCCCACTTTCCACGGCATATTGTCCGCGATGCGCGCCAGCATTTTCCCATACCACTCGAAGTGTTCCGGCATTTTCTGCAACTGCCAGAACCCCAACCCGACGAAGACCGGAATAATGATGTCCAGCGCTCGTGAAAAACGCCAATCGTGATAATCGACAAAGCGCATGATCCACCGGCCAACGTACGCGATCAGACTGACACTTCCACCGACCGCGGCATCCGCAACGAGAGCGGTTTCCTTTGACATCTTTGATTCCTTCTCGTCCTGGGTCAGCGGATTGAGGTTTGGCACCATCAGACAGGCAATGATGAGAGCCAGCGGATACTCATAGGCCAGCGGAAAGACGAGCGGAGCGAGCAGCGAATTGAAGATGCCACCCAGAACGCCACCCAGCGACATGATGAGGAAGTACGTCGTGAGATACTGCGGACTGGGACGATCGCGGGCCAGTTCGTAATGGCACATGAGTGCGGTTGCGAAGAATGTGAGCAGGTGGAGCAAGAGCCGCAACCCCACCTTGTCCGGCACACCGGAGATGAGGACGAACACCAGGAGCAGAATCATCACGGGCGCAAGGTTGCCGATGAGGATGCGGAACCAGGGCGGAACCCGACCAAAAGCGATGATGAACGTCACAAGATAGAGCGCCAACGGACCGACCCACAAGAGCGGAATGCTGGCGATGTCGGTCGTCATGTGGAACGTGACGCCGAGCATCAGACTGCTGGGTACAAACGCAAGAGCTGTCCACTTGGCCATCCGCGCCCAGCTCGGTGGCGGTTCTTTCGGGGGCGCAACAGGGACGGCCTTGTGGTCGGTTGGGGAAGGGGCGGCTTTCTGTTGGTTGGTATTCGAGCCAACGAATTGCTTCCCCTGCTGTTTTCCACTGGCATGTTGGGTTGCGCCGACGGTCGCCGTGGCCAGTGTGGCACCGGGGGGCACGCCAAGTGGGTTCGCCGCCGCCCAACCGCAGTACGCGATCAGGCCGAACAGTGCAACGAAGCCCGCGGCCCAGAACCACGTCTGATCCCCCTGCGCCATGTTCGGCTCGATGAAGATCGGGTATCCCAGAAGCGAAATCAGGCTGCCGAAATTACTTGCAGCGTAGAGGAAGTACGGGTCACGCGCGGAGGGGTGACCGGTGTACGTAAACCACTTCTGGAGCAGCGTCGCGGAGGTGGAAACGACGAAGAACGGAATCCCAATCGCGACTGACAGAATCGCCAACACACTGAGGATGGCGCTCCCCTCTCCGGTGGGGGCAAGGCTTTCGGCTGCGGAGATTGGTGTATGTCGCGAACTGAACAGGATCGCCATCAGGAAGGCACCAACCGGTAATGCCATCACACCGATGTGGATGATCCATTGTTTCCTGGCGTCTTTCTGCCGCGTGAGTCGGTCGGCATAGAGATAACCGAGCAGGAGTAAAGCCTGAAAGAACACCATGCAGGCGTTCCAGACCGCCGGGCTTCCGCCCAGAAGAGGCAACACGAGTTTGCCGACCATCGGCTGGACCATGAACAGAAGCGATGCGCTGGTGAACAATGTGACGGCAAACAGTAGCGGCACGGGAGCTACTCCAAGTGCAGAATCGGCGCGGGGCTGGATACATCGAAGTGTATCGAACCCCAGAGTCCATGAGTAGTTTCGAGAAACGAGAGGTGAGGAAACCGACCGGAGCCGCCTTGCGGTTGGTCATGGTTCGATGTGGAACGCGCGGCTACTTTCCCAACAGTCACCATCCTCCGGCTGGATTCCGAAACCTGTTGAGAATCCCGTCGGCGGCGCGTTTGCGCGCTGAACTAAGCAGATGGCCGCAGTTACGTGTGAGTTTTCAACGAGCCGCGACCGCAAGGGAGCGGAGTGCGTTAACCGCTCCCTTGCGGTCGCGGCTCGTTGAAAAACCTTACAAACTACCCTGGCCCGATGCTTAGCGGGGCTTGTGGATACGTTTGGTCGTCTTCCCAGGGTGAAGCGCAGCCGAAGGCCAGCGAAACCCTGGGCTAACATCTCTTGCCCCTGCCGGGGCTGAAAACATCGAACACCACACAACCCTTGAAACTACTTGCAAGAGAGCGGCTCGTTCAGAATGCCACAATCTCAACCGCATTGTGTCTCGGTGTCGATGTGAGCAACGTTAAGGAGTCTTGTCCTACGGCGCATACTTTGCCAGGAAGGCCGCCAACGCGGAAGTGTATAGATCCATGATGAAGAGGTCGTGCCCCTGCCCTTCGAGCCGCAGGAATTCTTTCGGCTCGTTCGCAGCGGCGAAGAGTTGTTCGGAGTGCGGGAAGGGGACGACGCGGTCGTCCGTGCCGTGAACGATGAACACGGGGCGTGTGCAACGGCCGATCTTCGCGAGATTGTCGAACCGTGTACGCATGAACGTGTGAACCGGCAGAAACGGAAAGTGATACTTCGCGGCCGCCGGGAGGCTGGTGAAAGTGAATACAAGCACGAGGGCACGGTGTTCGTGCTTCGTGGCCAGTTCGACGGCCGGTCCGCCGCCGAGCGATTCGCCGCACAAAATGATCCGGGCGGGCGGAATCTTCTGCTCGTCCGTCAGCCACTTGTACGCGGCCTCGGCGGAAGCATAACAACCCTCTTCGGTGGGTACGCCCGCGTTTTTGCCATAGCCGGGATAATCGAACAGCAGTGTGCCGGCGCCGAGTGTCTTTCGCAATTCCGCAGCAAGCGGACCGCGATGGGTGAGGTTGCCGCCGTTGCCGTGCGCGATCAAGATCGCGCCGTGCTGCGGAGTCTCCGGCGGGATCCAGCGTGCGTGAATCGTGTTCCCGTCGCTGGAGACGAAAGACACATCTTGTGAGCGCCCGTCGACGGGCGGCATCCACGACTCTGCTGCCGAAGTTGGGCGAAACACCAGATGGCGTTCGAAAAACCAGAGCACAACGATGATTCCCAGATAGGTGATCGCCAGTAGAACCAACCAGCGGAGAACACGGCGGATTATCCAATATGGGCGTGCTCCGCTCATGACAATTCCTCAACACGGAATCCTTGCACCACTTCGATCAACTCCGCAACCACAGCCCAAGCGGGAACCGGATTATCGCGATCGACCAGTACGAACGCCACGCCAGCGAGCCGCGATGCTGCACCCTCCTCGTCGTCGGTGTCGCCGATGCTGGCAATCACCTGATATTCGCGGGCGAGGCGGGCGTGCAGTTCCGCTTTGTGGCGTTTCGTTGTTTGCCACTTGGGACAGTAATGCACGTTGCGGTAACCGGGCAGCCGGTATTCCGCAATGAAGGCGTCGGTACCTTCGCGACTGACTTCCGTTCGCGCGGTGACGTAATGTACTTCGACCTTCTGCCGGTGAATACGCGTGAGCACATCGAGAGCCGCCCGTAGTGGGCACGCGAAACTCGTGCAAACGGTGTCGTCGAGATCGACGATCAGAGCCAGTCGTTTGGCCGGAGCGTCGTCGCCAAAGAGTTGCTGAGCGAGTGTGGACATTGGCATTGTTGGGTTTGGTGCCGCCAAGGCGGTAGGCGAACCCCGCCCGCATGGGCGGTGGGTACATGCGGCTCGTCGCTCAGGCCGCTCACGCTTCCGGTTCGTCACCCACCGCCCTTGCGGACGGGGTTCGCCTTACACTGGGACGCATTCGAGGCCGAAGGTTTCGGCGACGGCGGCGTTCGTCACTTTCCCGGCGCGGATATTGACGCCAGCAGCGAGCGCGAGGTTCTCTTTCACGGCTCGTTCCGGTCCCCTATTCGCCAGTTGCATCGCGTACGGGAGCGTCACGTTGGTCAGCGCGTAGGTACTCGTTCGGCCGACCGCGCCAGGCATGTTCGTGACGCAGTAATGAACGATGTCGTCCACGATGTACGTTGGGTGGGCGTGGGTCGTTGGCTTGCTCGTCTCCAGACAACCGCCCTGATCGATGGCGACATCGATCACCACCGCTCGCGGTTGCATGAGCTTCAAGTCTTCACGGCGGACGAGGTGTGGCGCTTTCGCGCCGGGGATCAGCACCGCGCCGATAACGAGATCCGACAACCTCAGACATTCGAGAATGTTCAGACGGTTACTGAAGACGGTGGTCACATTCTGCGGCATCACGTCATCGATGTAGCGGAGCCGGTCGAGGTTCACATCGAGAATGAAGACATTCGCGCCTAATCCCGCCGCTACGCGAGCCGCGTTGGCGCCGACCACCCCGGCGCCAATCACCGACACGGTTGCCGCCGGTACGCCCGGAACGCCCGCGAGCAGAATTCCACGTCCCTCGAACGGCCGTTCCAGATACTTCGCCCCCTCCTGAATGCTCATCCGCCCGGCCACTTCGCTCATGGGCGTGAGGAGCGGAAGTGTGCCTTTCGCGTCCTTGATTGTTTCGTAAGCAATTGCCGTTATGCCGGACTTGAGGACAGCTTCCGTGAGCTGGCGGTCGGCGGCGAAGTGGAAGTAGGTGAACACCGTCTGGCCGCTGCGCATGTGCGGCCATTCATCCGGCAGCGGTTCCTTCACTTTAACAACGAGGTCCGCCCGTTTCCACACTTCTGTCGCCGTAGGCAGGATCTGCGCGCCATTGCGAGCGTATTGCTCATCGCTGATGCCGCTACCTGCTCCAGCCCCCGATTGAATGAGGACCGTGTGCCCGGCGCGAGTGAGTTCCTCCACGCCTGCTGGCACCATCGCCACGCGATATTCGTCCGGCTTTATTTCTTTCGGTACGCCAATAATCATGATTGCCCCCTTCGGGGAAGTTCCAGATTCCAAATCGAAACAAGAATGCCGAGAATGTGATACCGTCTTGCCGCCGGTTTGGAACAGGGAACTTGAAACTCTGGAACATGGAACTGCGCCTTGATTGTGGAATCGTAGGTGAGGTGGTTCAAGATGAATGAGTCTCACTGAAATGGGACACACAGAGCGTCGTCGTAACAATAAGATTGGGTAAGCCCAGTCTCATATCATGCCGTGCAGCCGCAGGTGCTTCATGCCGCCGCGTATTGTCGTCGCGGGCATTTTCGCGTTCTGGCTCGCCACCACCGGTTTTGTGTTCCACCGCGATTTGTGGCCGCGGATATTCGCTTCCGGTCCACCGCCGGTGTCGATCGAACTCGCGGACGAGGCGCGGCAGAATATCCCCGCAAAGTGGATCCTCCAGCGCAATGGTCAACAAGTCGGCCGGCTCACCACGCAGATGAAATATCTCGACGCGGAAGACACGTTCCAGTTCAGCTATCACTACAGCGAATTCAAACTGGATCAGGGCGACATCTCGCTCGTCGCCTCGGAAGCGGTATCGGTAGTGCGCATGACCCGCGCCGGCGATCTCAAAGAGCAAACGATGGACGGCAAGGTGAAGGTACTTCTCCGCGGCAATGAAATTGTGCAGGGAACAATCAACATCCACGGCGTGGTCGCGAACAAGGTGCTCACTGGCAGGGCCGAGTTGAAGAGCAACTGGGGTAACCTCGTAGGTGATCTCGACCCCGTGCCCGTTCCACCGCACGGACAACCGCTCAACCCGCTTCAGCCAGTGAATCGTCTTCATGTGCGCGCCAGCCAGGAGTGGGTCGTTCACGAGTCGAACCCGCTTCAGGACGCGGTGCGCGATCTACTCAAGAAGAAGATCGCCGAAGTCGGGCTTCGCCTGCCTGAAGAGAAACAGAAACCCTCGCTGGTGGCCAGAGTTAGCAATTCACCGCAAACGTTAACTTGGAAGCGTGAAGAAGCCGCGTGCTGGGTGATCGAGTATCGCCGCGAGGAAGTCGTGGCCCGGACGTGGGTACGCGAAAGCGACGGCAAGGTACTGCGGCAGGAAGCGTTCGAGAAGGGCGAAAACCTGACGTTTGAACGCGACGATTGAAAATGAAAGAACCCAATCCCAAAAGAGGACTCGGCCATCGGTTTGCGCGTTTTTCGCTTTCGCAATGACGAAGTTTTGAGCAGTATCGTTGCCGTGCTTGAGAAGATTGCAAACACGTGCACTGAGCGAATTGCCTCGCAAGTAACCTCAACGGTGTGAATTAAGGAAGTGTGGGTCAAAAGGGGTTCCCATGATCGACATCTGCGATGTCACGAAGTTCTATGGTCCGAAGGTCGCGGTGCAAGACCTTACGCTGCACGTGCCAGCGGGCGAATTGTTCGCGTTCCTCGGCCCGAACGGAGCCGGCAAAACCACTACCATCAAGATGCTCTGTGGACTGCTGTTCCCCACAAGCGGAACCGTCGCGGTGGGTGGCTTCGACCTCCGCACTCAAGGGGATCACGCCCGCGCGCTCATCAGTTACGTCCCGGACCTACCGTTTCTGTATGAGAAACTCACGGGTCGCGAATTCCTGCGATTCACAGCCGACCTCTACGCGATGCCGAGCACAAAAGCCGATGAGAAGATCGAAGAAGTGATCGGACTGTTTCACCTCGAAGAGTTCGTGGACGATCTCACGGAACGTTACTCGCACGGCATGCGTCAGCGAACGGTATTCGCCGCGGCGCTGGTTCACGAGCCGAAGTTGCTCATCGCCGATGAACCGACGGTGGGCCTCGATCCGAAGAGCATCCGTGAACTCAAAACGCTGCTCCGCAAGCTCGCGAGTGAGGGTATGACCATTTTCCTGAGCACGCACACACTCGACATCGCACAGGAACTCGCCGACCGGATCGGCATTCTCGATCATGGCCGGCTCCTCGGTTGCGGAACCATGACCGATCTGCGCAAGCAAGCCAATCGCGACGGGAACCTCGAAGACCTGTTCATGCAAATCACGGAAGAAGCCGCCACGGAGGCCACACCCGCAGCGGTCTAACGCATCGGTGAACCTGCCACAGCACGTAGAGATACTCCAATATGGGCGCTGAACATCCCCCGGTTGCCGATCAAGGCGCGATCTTCCGTTGGCTGCGGATGCGGCTTTTCCGCAACAACCTGCGTGCTGCGATCCAGAGCGGACGTATCCGGCTGTTTACGATGCTGGCAACGAGCGCGATCGTTGCGGCGTTCACGTTCGGCATCAGTCTGTATCTGTTCAACGAACTGGCCGTGAACAAGATTCCCTTCAAGGGGGCCATTGTCGAAGCGCTCTTTGATCTGCTCTTTTTCACGCTCGGCACGATGCTGATTTTCTCCACCGGCATTATTCTCTACGCGAGCCTGTTCACGAGTCCCGAATCGCGGTTTCTGCTCTGTTCGCCAGCGCGTGCCGATCACATCTTTGCGACGAAGTTTCAGTCTGCGGTGGCGTTCAGTTCGTGGGGATTCATCATTCTCGGCGTGCCAATCTTCGTTGGCTATGGTCTCGTTTCCGGCGTACCGTGGTACTTCTATCCGCTCTTGCCGCTGTATTTGCTTGGCTATGTGCTCTTGCCCGGTTCCGTATCGGCGGCGGGGTGTCTGCTGCTCGTGCGCTACATGCCGCGAAACCGCAAGCAGTTCTTCACGCTGGTGGGGCTGGCAATCGCGGTGGCCACGGTGTTCTGGATGTACCGCATCGTACTCGGCTTCAAGCATTCCATCGCAACAAACGGGCGCGAACTGGACGATCTGATCGGGCAGTTCGATCTACTACGCAGTGGAGTTGCGCCGAGCCACTGGATGACGCGAGGTGTGATGGCCGCGGCCCGCGGCGACCTGACCGGCGCGCTGTTGCCGCTTGCGCAAGTGTGGAGCAATGGGCTTGTGCTCTTCTTAGTGGCCGCGTGGATCGCGAAGCGTGTCTACCGCGCCGCATATGACCGGATGTCCGCGTTCGGCCGGGCGAAGAAAGTGTATGGCACCAGCCCGCTCGACCGGCTCATGTCCGCGCTGGTCTTTTACCTCGACAAACAAACGCGCGTGCTGGTGGTGAAGGACTTCCGCACCTTCCGACGCGACCCGACGCAGTGGGTGGTGCTTGCGCTCTTCGGCGTGCTGATGCTCGTGGGCGCAAGCAACTTCCGCCAGTATTACTCGGCCGACCTGGCGGTGATGGACAAATACGCGATCAGCCTGACGAACCTCAGTGGCACCGCAATCTTGCTCTGCGCCGGGTTAAGCCGATTCGTGTTTCCGCTGATTTCGCTTGAGGGGCGAAAATTCTGGATTCTCGGCCTGACGCCAGTCAGCCGCGATCAGATTCTGCGCGGGAAGTTCGCGTTCGCCGCGACCGGCTCGCTCATTGTCGCGGAAGGACTGATCCTCATGAGCGATGCGCTGCTGGGCCTGCCGCTGGAAGGCATACTCCTGCATGCAGTGACTCTGGCAATTATCGCAGTGGGCCTCAGCGCGCTGAATGTCGGGCTGGGCGCCTATCTGCCGACTTTCCGCGAAACGGATCCGTCGAAGATCGTCGTCGGCTTCGGCGGTACGGTGAACATGGTGATTGGTCTGGCGTTTCTGGTTGGCGTAATTGGTACGATGGTCGTTCCGTTCCACGTTGCACAACTGGCAAAGAGTGCGACGAGCGGTGTGGCGCGAATCAATCCGTGGGTTTATTCCGGCATTCCCGCCGGGGTTATTCTCGGCGTTCTGGCCGTGGTGCTGCCACTACGAGCCGGTGCCAAGTCACTGCGCAACATGGAGTTCTAACAGACGTCCATGGTTCGCAAGTTGCTATGGTAATTACCCGAGTCGCGGTGCTATGGTGAAGATACCTCTCACCGCACGGACCGTGGTGACCCCGCTAGTCGCCCGTCCTATCCACGGAGGGCACGAATATGCCCATCACGCGAAAGCTCCTCTGGATCGCTCCGCTAACCCTTTCTCTCACGGTTCTGACTGCACCTATCAGCTCAGCAATTCCCGGTGGTGGACCGCAACCGTCTCAACCCCCGGAGAGCACAAAACCGCGAGCGTATGTCGATGTTGAAGTGAAGTACATCGACGATAGCACCATGAAACTAAAACTGCTTGACGACAAGTTGGAATTTGTCACCAAGCATGGCGTTCTTCACGTGGCGGTGACGGATATCCGCCGCATCGACTTCGCCCACCGTGTTCCATCCGACGTGGCAGAAAAGGTTGTCGTCGCCATCTCCAAACTGAACAACTCCGATTTCCGCGTGCGTGAAGCGGCGACCGCGGAGTTGAAGGGCTACCGCGAGCGGGCATACCCCTACGTCCTCAAAGCGCTCAAGAACGATGATCCGGAGATCAGTCGCCGAGCAGAGGAAGTGGTGAAATTCATTCAGGCACGCGTGCCTCCAGCGCATCTGGAAGCGCGCGATACGGATGTGCTGCAAACAGATGATTCGCGAATCACTGGCCGGCTCACGGCGGAAGTGTTGCGCGTGAATACCTTCCAGTTTGGCGATCAGCAATTGAAGCTCGCCGACATTCGCTCGCTGCGCACCATGACAGGCGCCGCGGGCGAAGAACTCTCCGCCACCGCTCCACAAGCTCCAGGCAACCTCTCGTCCTACCAACAGCAGTGGGGGAAGGAGCTCGACTTCACCGTGACCGGGTTCACCCCAACACCAGGGGCGAATGCGAATGTGTGGGGCACGGATATCTACACGCTCGATTCAAACCTCGCGGCCGCCGTGGTTCACGCCGGGCTCGCGAAACCAGGTGAAACGGTTGTGGTGCGGGTTCGCATTATCCAGTCACCGCAGCAATTCGTATCAAGCTTTCGCAACAACGTGAACTCGACCGCCTATAACGCTTACCCCGCCGGGGCGTTCGAGTTCGTGCGGCGCTGAAAGTAGTAGCAGGTCTCTCCGTGGGCCGTTACATTCAGAACGGCCCACGGGGAGTGTGCCTACTACTTTGAACGCACCGGAATCGCTTCTGGCGGCAGGATCGCAGCATTGCGCGGGGCTGGGACTCCCAGCGCCCACGCCAGTGTTGGCGCGATGGAGAGCGACGACACTTTTTCCGTGCGCTGACCGAGCGCCGGGACCCCGGCTCCATACACCAGAAACGGAACGTGCGTGTCGTACGGCTGCGGGCTGCCGTGGTTCGTGCCGCCTTCGTATGGTGTGACCAGCACGCCCGCTTTCGGGATCGCAATCACGTCGCCACAGCGGTCAGGCCGGTAAGCTAGGATCGCAGCTTGCTTAAATGGCTTCTCCATCGCATCGGAGCGGTCTTCGAGTTCCTTCCGCGTGAACGCAGTTTCGATGTATCCGCGCCCGGCAAACCAGTCGCGCACGAAAACCGCCACATCTTCCACTTTCAGCTTGCGTGCTTCGATGGCTTTGTAGTTCAGATACACCCACGGCCAGGTGTCGGCGTCGAACGCTTCGAGCCACTTCGTCGGCGTGCCGGCGTAGACGCTGTTGAGAGCGGCTTCGAGATCCGTGGCGACTTTCGAAATCATCACGCGCTGCGCGGCCGGGTACTTGGCTTTTGTGGACGGTAACTCCGGCAGCGGACAGACCCCGTGGTCGGCTGCAATGAGCATCACGTAGCGATCTTTCCCGACTGTCTCATCAAGAAATGACAGGAAGGCACTGACAAGTTTGTCGGAGCGCAGCGTCACGTCCATCATTTCCTGCGAGTCCGGTCCCCAGCGGTGCCCGAGCAGATCGTTCGAGGAAAAGCTAACACACAAGAGGTCGCGTGATTCGCCGTGGCCGAGCTTTTCCGCCGTGATGGCCTTCTTCGCGAGTGAAAAGAGAAGTTCGTTGCCGAACGGTGAACCTTCCAGTGCCTCATAGTACTTCTTCTCTGGTTTGGCGAGTTTCCCCTTCAGAGAGTGCGGGAAGGTATGCCCCTGCCCGTTGAAGCCTCTCGCTTCGCCGGGGGCATCGTCCGGTCCTGCGAACTGCTCGTACTTCTCAGGGGGCAACAGCCGTTCCCACTTGGCATCAAACCACGAATCGGCCAGTCCGGAGCTGTTGAACTCGGCAACCCACGGATGGACCGCATCGCGGCCATAGTACGCACAGGTGTGGAACTTGCCGTCGCGGGAGTCGAAGCAATAAACGCCGTTCGGTTTTTGCCCGCCCATCAGCACGGCCGTGCGGTCCTTGATCGAAAGCGAAAAAACGCGCCCCTTCGCCTTGGTTGCCTCCACGAGCGAATCACTCACCGTCTGTGCAAGCAGACGCTGCGGCGAATAGCCGATGGCCGCGCCGCGACTCGGCTTGCCGAGTTCTGGCGATACGGGTGGAACGAGTTCGTAGGGACGCAGAGGCTGACAACAGTACACCATCTCGCTTGTGGCGCGGTCGTACCACTCGTTCTCGATGATGCCGTTCACGCTTGGCGGTGCGCCGGTCGAAAGCGCTGCGTGCCCCGGTGCTGTTGAGGTGCAAGCGTATGGCACCCGGCATTCACTGAACCAGATGCCTTCTTTCTTGATGCGTTCGAAGCCGTCCGGACCATAGAGCGGCGCCCAGCGCGAGAGGTAATCGCCTCGCATCTGATCGAACACCACAAACACGACGAGCTTGGGTTGCTTTGGCGCCGAGCCGTTTGGCTCACTTGTCGAATCGGTGGGTTTTCCGTCAGTATGCGGTGTGGATTGGTCCGGCGCCGTTGGCGTACGGAAAGCGAAGTAACCGCCGACGATGGCGCCCGCGATGAGGAGGGGAATGAGGACGTAGAGAAGGTAGCGAGGCATCAGAGACTCCTGGGCGAACACGCCAATGCAGGCAAACCCCGCCCTCGCGGGCGGGTCCGACGAGCCGGAAGCGTTAGCGACGGGCCACAACCGACGAGCCGGAAGCGTTAGCGACGGGCCACATCCGCCGACACAATCACTTTCCATCGTCCTTTAGCAGCTCCCACTTCTCGCCGAAGAAACCAGCCTGCACGATCTTACCGGGATAGCGCGAGTTCGGTGGCGTGGTGATATCGACCACCGCGTAATCGGGCAGCTTCGGCACTTGGCGGGCGTTGTTCAAGTAGTCGTATTCGCGGAACGTGAATCCGCTGTTGATGACGACGTATTTCTTCGAGTTCAGTGGGTTTGGGTAGATCAGCACGGGAACGTGCGTGCCGGGTTCGTAGGTGTGGTCGCCGACGGTCACGCCCTTGTCGCTCCACTTGATCGGCAGTTGATTGGCAATCTTCGCAAGGACGGCATTGCTGGAAGGATCGCCCCAGAGGATGAGGTTGTTGTCCTTGATGTCGGCGTCGGTGATTTCGGTATCGGCTTTCACCGGGGCATCGCCGCGAAATTGCTTCCGCCAGTGAGTGACGGCGTGCTTCATTTCCTTGTCCGCCCACTCGCCAACCTTCGCGTTCATCGGCTTGCCGCTCGGCTTCACCATCACAAATGCTTCCATGAACGCATCGTCGATGGGCCCCTGGAGACCAGGCTCCTTGGAGGCCTTGTCCCAGTACAGCACCGGGTTTCCCCACTTTCCGTTGCGGTCTTTGACGAGGAGGACCGTGCTGGTTTGCATCTGGACGCCCGGGGCTGAAATCTTCGTGCCGTCGATGGTGATCTCCGTGCCCATCCCCTTCGGCTGCGCGAGGCTCAGTCCGGTGATCCCCTTGGTCGTGAGGGTGCACTTTCCGTCTGCGAAAGTGCCGCTCACCTCGGCGCGGGTCCAGTGTTTTTCCAATCCGGTCACGCGGATCCGGCCGCACTGATTATAGCGCAGCGTGTATGTCACGAATTTGATTTCCTTTCGATCCCACATCTCTGGCTTGCCCTTCTCCACAATCGCGTCGATGAGCTTGTTCACCTCCACCTTGGCGTTCTTTTCGTAGCTGTGGCCAGTCTTCGGGCCGATGATGTGAACGAGATCCAGCCCCACCTTCTTCATCTCGCGAGCCATCACGTCGGCGGCTTGCTTCTGCGAGTCAACTTCGCCGCTATACGCCACCGTGGGCAGATCAAAGATGTTCTGGGCGTAGTCGCTGGCGTTGTACATGTGCCAGAGCTTCTTTTCGTACCACGTCGGCTCAACTTTCTCGTTCTGGAAGACCTTCAGGAACTCCGGCGTTTCGGAGAAACCGGCCCCGGGCGCGCAGGCCGCCCAGAGAGTCGGGAAGTGAGTGCCGTACTGCCAGCACGCCGCGCCGCCCATGCTGAATCCGCGCGCGACCAGCCGCGATTCATCGATCCGGTAGTGCTTTTTGGCGTGATCGAGGCACTCGAACGTATCGACTTCGCCCGCGAACTTGTTGGCGTTGCAGTAGCGGCCATAGGGGTGCAGGATGATCTCGCCTGGAACGGGAATGATGCCGCCGAAACCGGGCGAGTTGGCCATGAAGTTCGCTTCGCTGAGCGTTTCGCCACGGCCGTGCCACCAGAAATCGAGGCGGTGTTTCGTCTTCCCGGTGAAGTCGTAATCCGTTGGCAGGATGAGCCAGTACGGTTGCACACTGCCGTCGATCTTCGACTTGTACCCGCGAACCACTGCTCCCGTTTGCGTGGTCCACGGCGTCTGGCCGTCTTTCATCGCCTTGGCGCGTTCGAGGCCAGCCTTCAGCACCTTCTTCACGTTGGTAGCCGGCTTCGCACCCTTGCCGTCGTAAATTTCCTTGTATTCGATCGCCCACCGCACTGCTTTCTCGTAGATGAGGACGTCCGGCAACAGTTCGTGCTTGCCGATGTCCTTGATGAGTTGCTGGAGTTCAGCCAGCCCCTTCTTGATTTCGTCCATGTCGGCGGCGGGGATGTCGTTCCCCACCGGCGGCACCGGCCGCACGTTATCGACGATGTTGTCCTTTGGGCCATCGGCGCGCGAAACGCCGACCGGCAGCGCGGCGAACACAGCAAGAGCCGCGACAAAGAGAGAAGCAGCGAGAACGCGAGGCAGCGCGAACATGGGAGCACCTCCTGGGTGTCAGGGATTAAGGCAGTGTAAGCTGGTGAAGACAGAAAGACAGAGGAGCCGCAGAGAAGACAGGCAGAGCAGAGGAGCCGCAGATGACGCGGATAAACACAGATTAAAGACAGAAGAGCGATCAGAAGAGTCTGGACAGGATCACAGGATCAACACGATTCGGAATTTCAATCCTGCTCATCTCTGATCCGTGTTTATCCGCGTCATCTGCGGCTCCTCTGCTCTGCCTCTTCTCTGTCTGTCTTCATCTGCGGCCCTTCTCCACTTCTCCATGTACCACGGCTCTGCTAAAACGACAGTTGAGCGTTTCAGATAACCGGGACATTCCGCAGGAAGTGGAGTCCCCCAACGAGGATTTCCAATGGCGTCAACGAAAATGATCGACATTCGCCGAGGAATGGTGCTGAATATGAACGGCACCCTTTTCTACTGCCTCGACCGCGACCTGAACACGCCGGGTAACTGGCGCGCGATCCTGTATCTCAAGCTCAAGAACCTCACCACGGGTTCCATCACCGACGAACGCGTCCACCCGGACGACAAGGTCGACGTGGTGTTCCTCGAAACCAAAGACTATTCCTACTCATACAAGGATGGCGAAGACTACGTCTTCGTCGATAAGGAAACGTTTGAGCCAGTTACGCTCAGCGGTGACATGGTCGGCTCGATGATGCCATACCTGCGCGAGAACGACGATGTGAAGATCACGTTCTACGATGGCAAGGCCCTGTCGATGGAACTGCCGCAGACGGTCACACTCAAGGTGATCGAGACGGAACCGGGCATCAAGGGCGCAACGGCCGCGGCACAAACCAAGCCAGCCACGCTCGAAACCGGACTGAAGATCCAAGTACCGTCGTTCATCACCGAGGGCGAACTGGTCGTCGTGCAAACCGAAGACGGCAAGTACCTCCGGCGGGCGAAGGAAGGAAAGTAAGAGGGAGAGAGGACAGAGATCAGAAGACAGAGAACAGAAGACTTCTGCCCCATTGTCGCGGCCTTCTCTGAACGACCGGCTTCCGATCCTTGCCTTCTGTCCTCTGTTCTCTGGTTTTCTGAAACTTGCCGCCCCGACGCGAAGTACCTTCGGTCAAGAACTGCACCGGAGGTTTTCGTATGCTTCGCCTCCCCCTTCTGGCTCTCGCCGCGTTGTTCGTCGCGGTAACCTCGTCGCGAGCGGCTGATCCACTCGATTGCATTCCCCCGTCTGCGCAAGTCATTGTCGTTTCCGATAGTCCGCGCAAACTCGCGGAGGCGGTCGCTGGGCTGGAAGCGTTCCAGAAAGTGCAAAAACTCCCGCAATACTCCACGGTTTACAACTCGATTGTGGTCCGCCGCGGGATGCAACTGCTCGCGATGTTCGAGAAGCAACTCGGCGCGAAGTGGCCGGAACTACTCGATCAGATTGCTGGAGATGGCGTTGCGTTCGGGTTTCAGTTTGCTCCGGACCCGGCACCCGCGATTCTCGTGGTGCAAGGCAGAGACGCAGAACAGGTGAAAAAAGCGTCGGAACTCGCGCTCAAGACCATCTCCGAACAATCGCCGGATGCTGTCAAACGAATCGAGATCGCGAACTGCGACGCCGTGAAGATCGGCGATCTGTTTGCCGCACGCACTGGGGCAACGACGATTATCTCGAACAACGAGGATATGCTGAGAACCAGCGTGCAGGCTGCCACAACAGACCGAGCGAAATCGCCGCTCCACAAGGCACGCCGCGATACATTTCAATTGCTGCCCAAAGATCCGCTGGCGTGGTTGTGGCTTGACTTCGCTTCGCTGAAACAATCGAAGGCGACGAAAGACTTCTTCGACGCCACTCGCAAGGATTTCGTGCAAACGCTCGCCGGCGGAGGCACAATCGACTGTGTCAGACGCTCGGACTTCGTTGCGGCGGGGCTTTACAAGGAACCGACCGGCTTCCGTCTGTCGTTGCGACTCCCGGCCGGACGCAGCGAGTTTCCACCGGAATACCAGCTTCACGTTCCGCCGAAGGATAAACCCGGCTCGCTCCCGATCCTCACGCCGCCGGGAACGCTCTACAGTCAAAGCTTCCATCTCGACATCGGCTTCTTGTGGAAGAACCGCGACAAGTTACTGAACGACGAAATCCGCACCGGGCTGGAGAAGGCTGACAAGGACATCTCGAAGGTTCTTCCCGGTAATGCGCGATTCGGAGAGTTGCTGGGAATGTGGGGACCCTATCACCGGATCGTCGTCGCGAATCACGACACGCCGCCGTACAAGAAGCAACCCGAGCAGCGATTCCCCGCGTTCGCGTACGTCGCCAGCGGCGGTGATCCCAAATTTGCCAAGGCGGTAGAACCCGCGATTCGCTCCGCAGCGATTGTTGGCAGTCTGCAATTCGGGCTGAAGATGACAGAATTGACGCACGACGGCGTAAAGATCGTGGCGTATCGCTTCCCCGAAAACAAGGAACTCGCGAGCGACCCGACCGGCATTCGCTTCAACTTCGAGCCGTGCTTCGCCATTGTCGATGATCAACTCGTGGTTGCCAGCACGGTGGAACTGTGCAAGAAAGTTCTTGCCGAACTGAAACGCGTCGAAAAGCAACCCGGAAGCAACGCGGTGCTGCGTTCGTTCGTATCTGCAAAGGGTGTGGCGGAGATTCTGGCTGCGCAGTCAGACGCACTCGTCACCGAGGGGATTCTCTCTCGGGGCGTTGGTCTCGAAGAAGCGCGCAAGGAAGTGGCGAATCTGGTTGCCTGGGTGAAGACACTCGGCACCGTCCGTCTGGAAATCGATATCGCCGAGAAGCAATACAAGCTCGATCTGGTGTGGGATTTGGCGAGCGAACAGCGTTAGGCGGACCCCGCCCGCAAGGGCGGTGGGTTTGACGAGCCGGAAGCGTCAGCGACGGGCCACAGCAGCGACGGGCCACATGCGACCGGCGTTAGCGAACCCCGCCGCAAGGGCGGTGGGTTTGACGAACCGGAAGCGTCAGCGACGGGCCACATGCACCCGCCGCCCTTGCGGGCGGGGTTCGCCAATCATCTGGAGATTCCCATGCTCGACCTCAAGACCGCGTGGCAACCCTATTCGCCGAGTGAAGAGAATCCATGGGACCGCACGAAGGTGGGACACCTCTATCGCCGCGCCGGTTTTGGCGCGACTGCAGCCGAACTCGATGTCGGCGTGAAGGAGGGACACGCCAAGACGCTCGACCGAGTTCTCAAAGGCGAAACAGAGACAGAAGATTTCACGCGGACGTCCGACTTCATGTCGAGCGAACGCTCCATGCCGGCCGGCGCACCACAACAGCGATTGAGTGCGTGGTGGCTCGATCGCATGCTCAAGACCCGTCATCCACTGCGCGAAAAGATGACGCTGTTCTGGCACAACCACTTCGCCACCAGCAACGCGAAAGTACAGAACGCGCGGTTCATGCTCGGTCAGTACCGCTTGATGCAATCGCACGCGCTCGGTTGCTTCGCCGAAATGCTGATTGCGATGGGCACCAACCCCGCCATGCTCATCTGGCTCGACACCAATACCAGCACGAAAGCCGCCCCGAACGAGAATTACGCCCGCGAACTGATGGAACTCTTCTCGCTCGGCATCGGCAACTACACCGAAACCGACATTCGACAGGCGGCCAAGGCGTTCACGGGTTACGAAATCAAGGACGGAAAGGGGATTCTGAACAACAGGCAGCACGACGCGGGCGAGAAAACCGTCTTCGGCAAAAGCGGCAAGTTCACTGGCGAAGACATCGCGAAACTCTGCCTCGATCACCCCGCTTGTCCGCGATTTATCGTTCACAAGCTCTATCGCTATCTGATTAGCGAGACCGACAATCCGACCGCGGAACTGATCGACCCACTCGCCGAAGAATATCGCGCCAGTGGCTTCGATACGGGCAAACTCGTCGCGACCATGCTTCGCTCGAATCTGTTCTTCTCGTCGGTGGCGTACCGCGCGAAGATCAAGTCACCGGTGGAGTTCGCTGTTGCCACGGTTCGGGCACTCGAAGGCACCACCGGCACACTTCCTCTGGCAGAAGCACTCGAAGGGTTGGGGCAAGTTCTCTTCGCGCCGCCATCCGTGAAGGGCTGGGATGGCGGACCAGCGTGGCTCAACGCACAAACGCTTCTCGGCCGCAATAACCTCGCGCTGGCCCTGACTTCCACGGAAGATGCACGCTTCGGTTCCCGCTGCGACCCCGCCGAGCTGCTGGCAAAGCACGAGGTAAAGAGTGACAAAGCGAAGGTCGATTTCCTGCTCGGTCTGTTCCTGCAAAGCGATATCCCCGCCGCTTCGCGGGACAAGTTGCTCGACTATCTGAAGACCACGAAGAACGTGAAGCCCCCCGCGTACTGGTCCGCTGATGAAGTCGCGAACCACCGCACCCGCGCCGTCACGCACTTGGTTCTGACGTTACCGGAATATCAATTGAATTAAGCCAGTTTCACCGCAGAGGGCACGCAGAGAAAGACAGAAGAGGAAGCAGAATTAACCACAGAACGAGTTAAAACCAACACAGAAATAGCAGAGTTCTATTCGTTTGGTTTTCTCTCTGTTTTCTGTCTTTCTCCGTGCTCTCTGTGTCTGTGGTTCATTCTGTTTTTGTCTTCTCGGCGCTCTCTTGTGCCCTCCGCGGTGAATCCTCTTTGGAGCCTTCCCCATGACCACCCGACGCGACTTTCTCAAAACGTCTACCCTGGTCGGTTTCGGTTCCACAGTGCCGGCGTTCCTTGGCCGCACGGCGCTCGCTGCGCCCAACGCCGAAAAGACCGGTGCGAAGGACACGATCCTTGTCGTTGTGCAACTCACCGGTGGCAACGACGGCCTCAACACCGTCATTCCGTTCACGAACGCCGACTACTACAAACAGCGTTCCACCATCGCGATTCCCAAAGATCAGGTGAAGAAACTCACCGACGACTTTGGCTTTCACCCATCGATGGGTGCGCTTGCGAAACTCTATACGGATGAGAGCGCGGTGTGCGTCGTTCAGGGTGTTGGCTACCCGAACCCAAACCAGTCGCACTTCCGCAGTATGGACATCTGGCAATCCGCCAGCACCGCCGAGACAGTCACGGAGGGCTGGCTCGGCAAGTCGCTGAAGAAACAACCCGTGCCAGCGTTCCACCTCGCTGGCGGGAATGAATCGTCACCGCTGGCGCTGACTGGTGCGCCGGTGCGTGTGCCGAGCATCACTTCGCTCGACGACTTCAAATTGAAGACGGTTGCGGTGAGCGGGGCCGATGCGAATGCCCAGAAGGGCGTCATCACATCGGTGGCAGATCTGGCCAAGAAACCGCCGACTTCCACGCCAAATTTGCTCGATTTTGTTTCGCGCACGCAGACGAGCACGTATGCGAGCAGCGAGAAACTCGCCTCGATCGGTAAGAACTATTCACCGAAGGTGCCGTACCCGAACTCCGCACTGGCGAACAAACTGAAGCTCGCGGCGCAACTGATCGACTCCGGGATTGGCGCCCGACTGTTCTACGTCTCCCTTGATGGCTTCGACACCCACGCCGGGCAGGGCGGCGTGGCCGGGGCACACGCCAATCTGCTCACGCAGGTGTCGGAAGCGATCTCCGCGTTCTACCTCGACCTCGCTGGCCGCGGGCACAAGGACCGACTCTGCGTGATGACCTTCTCCGAGTTCGGCCGGCGTGCCTACGAGAACGGCAGCAAGGGGACCGACCACGGAGCCGCGGCTCCGATGATCCTCGTCGGCGGCAACGTGAAACCCGGTATCATCGGGAAGCAACCGGCCCTGACCGGACTGAAGGACGGGAATCTCGTCCACAGCACTGACTTCCGCCAAGTCTACGCCGCCGTGCTGGAGAAATGGCTCGGTCTGGACAGCAAGGCGATTGTGGGCGACGGCTTCAAGGCGGTGGAAGTGTTTGTGAAATAACTGCGTTACAGTCCGACGGGCCGCCGGAGGAAGCGCCGGCGGTCTGTTCATTTCGATAATAGAATTAACCACAGAGACACAGAGAACACAGAGAAAGACAAAAGACAGAGTTAGACAAGATAGCAGGATCAAACCCGATCACAAATCATCGTGTATATCCTGCTATCCCGTCAAAAACTCTTCTCTTCTTGTCTTTCTCTGTGTTTGCCTTCCCTCTGTGTTCTCTGTGTCTCTGTGGTTCATTTTCTTTCTCCGCGGATGCTACAATTCCTGCATGTCTCGGATTTCGCATTCCCCCGAATTGCTCGCTCCCGCCGGTGACTGGGAAGCCATGCGCGCTGCGGTCGCCAATGGCGCTGACGCCGTCTACTTCGGCCTGTCGAACTTCAACGCTCGCGCACGCGCCGCGAATTTCACGCTCGAAGAGCTGCCGGAAGTGATGCAGTTTCTGCATGCGCGCAATGTACGCGGATTCGTTACGCTCAATACGCTCATCTTCTCAGACGAACTCGAAGCAGTCGCGGCGTTCGTGCAAGCGGTGGCTGAAGCCGGTGCGGATGCAGTGATCGTTCAGGATTTGGGTCTGGTCCGACTGATCAAACGGATCGCCTCAACACTGCCAATCCATGCGTCCACGCAAATGACGCTCACCGAACCGCGGGGAATCGACTTCGTCACGCGGTTGGGAGTCGAACGTGTCGTACTGGCGCGGGAACTTTCGCTTGCGGATATTCAGAAGGTAACCGCGAATACGACTACGCCTGTGGAAGTATTCGTGCATGGAGCTTTGTGCGTTGCCTATAGCGGGCAGTGTCTTACGAGCGAAGCGCTCGGCGGGCGGAGCGCGAATCGCGGTCAGTGCGCGCAAGCGTGTCGGCTGCCATACGAGATGATTGTGGATGGCGCTCCACGTGACCTCGGCGACCGCGCCTACCTGCTCAGCCCACAAGACCTCGCGGCTTACGATCTGATCGGTCCGCTCATCAACGCGGGCGTGATTTCGTTCAAGATCGAAGGCCGATTGAAGGGCGGGCCGTACGTTGCCGCAACCACGCAGACTTATCGCAAGGCCATCGACGCGAAGCTCGCTCATCGCGACTTCACTCTGCCACGACGCGAACAACTCGATCTTGCGCAAACTTTTAGCCGCGGATTCACACCGGGCTTTCTGGAAGGGGTGAATCATCAGAAGTTGGTCCGCGGGCGTTTTCCAAAGAGTCGCGGAATCCGCCTTGGACGCGTCACCGGCTTTGTGCGAGGGGGAATACGCATCGAGTTGTGTGAAGCGTTCGATGATCTGGTGAAGCCCGGCGATGGCGTGCTGTTCGACATCGGCAAACCCGAAGAGAAAGAACCGGCTGGAAGGGTATGGGCGGTGACGCGCCGGCGATCCGAGGTCGAGCTCCATTTCGAGTCCAGTGTGGTTGACTTTGCGCAGATTCCTGTTGGGTGTGATGTTTACAAGACGGATGACCCGGCGTTACGGAAGCGGCTCGAACAAAGCTACGCGCAGGACAAACTCGCCCGCCGAGTGCCTCTCTCTGGTCGCGTGAGCGGCCAGCTTGGCGGCTCGCTCACTCTGACGCTTTCAGATGGCGAGCACGAAGCGACTGCGGTATGGGTGGGTTCGCTCGAACTTGCCCGCAAGCAACCGACTTCGACGGAAGAAATCCGCGAGCAACTGGGGCGGCTCGGCGATACGCCATTTGAACTGGGTGAGATCGCGGTCGATCTGCCGACTGGAGTGATGGTTCCGCGAAGTGTGCTGAATGACCTGCGTAGACAGGTCACAGGCGAACTCGCAGAGCGACGACTGGAGGCGCGAAAGCACGCGATTGTGGAGCGGGATGCGCTGGTGGCGATGCGAGGCAACCTAGCGAACCCCCGCAAAGTCGGTGGATCCATTCACCCCCAATCATGCGGTCGAGGTTCGCCTACTCTCACCGTCCTCGTTCGCTCGCTCGATCAACTCGACGCGGTACTCGCGTGGACACCACCGGACGGTCTGCCGAAGCCTACCGCGGTGTATTGCGACTTCGAAGACCTGCGCCGATACAAGGACGCCGTTCCGCGTGCTCGCGCTGCGGGCATGCCAATCGGACTGGCAACATTGCGCATCTGGAAACCGAGTGAGGATGGTTTTCAAACACTCGTCGTGCGCGCTGAGCCGGACATCGTCCTCGTGCGGAATCTGGCTTCGATCGAGTATTTCCGGGAGCAATTGCCGCAGACAAAACTCATTGGCGATTTCAGTTTGAATGTCGCGAATGAACTCACCGCCGATTTGCTGATGCGGGCCGGTCTGGAACGGTTGGTGCCCAGTTACGATCTGAACTGGGAGCAATTCGCGTCGATGGTTCGGCGGTCATTGCCGGAATGGTACGAACCGGTCATCCATCAGCACATGCCCATGTTTCACACAGAATGGTGTGTCTTTGCCGGGATGCTCAGTAACGGCCGCGATCATACCGAATGCGGCCGACCGTGCGACCGGCATAAAGTTGAGTTGAAAGACCGCACAGGCGCGCTGTTCCCCGTTCACGTCGATACGGGTTGTAGGAACACGGTCTACAACTCGGTTCCGCAGAGCGGCGCGGAGTATGTCGGGCGGATGAGGGAACTTGGTATCACCCGTTTCCGCATCGATCTACTCCGCGAGACGCCGGAGCAAGTCGGCACGTTGCTCACCCAATACGCGAGAGTGATTGCCGGAATGGATGACGGCCGCGAAACGTGGCGGAAGCTCCGGGCACTCAATCAGCTTGGGGTTACGCGTGGGACGTTGAACTTGCTTTGACGTGCCACAGCGTTGTGACAGTTTTTTTGACTCAGCGGGTTGGCATGCACTGGCAGATTATTTACAACAGTGATGGATTTCCGGCGTCCCTTCCTCTTATTTCCCACAAGGCCCCAAACAGATGCAATCTATCTCCACTGGCGGTCTTGCGCTGGCGATGGTCGTCGCCCTCTCGTTAGCCGTCGGGTGTGGCAAGAAGACCTCATCAACCGAACCGCCCAAATCCGAGTCAGTTAACGCGAGTCCAACCCCAACACCGACGCCGAATCCAACTCCGAATCCCGGTCAGCCGAAGGAAAAGCCGAACATTCCCAAGCCCGACTTTACGACAAGTGCTGTTGAGGTAACGAAGGCTTACGCCGATGACTTCGCGGCTGCGGACAAGAAGTACGACAAGAAGGTTGTCCGAGTGAAAGGGAAGATCATTGGTTTCGACCGCGGGGAACTTGAAGTTCACCTTCAAGGCACCAGTGCGTACAGGGTTGAGGGCCGGATGGGGTTAGGATTTGACAGCATCGTGAAGGCCAAGAAGGTAGGTGACGAGATTACAATTCAGGGGCAAGTCGATACGGTCAGAGACAATCGGTTAGTTCTCATTTTGGCGGTGTGGGTGCCGGAGTAAGAAGAGCGACGATTCGTGGCCGCTCGTTCGGCTCGCGAAGTTCATTTATGTGGGCAGTGCGGAAGCGTACCCACTATCTGATGCCCATGTTTCACAATGAATTCTGCGTGTTCGCGAGTACACTTTCGACTGGAAAAGACCACACCGATTCTGGGCGCCCGTGTGATCGACACAAGATCGAGTTGAGAGACCGCGTCGGGTCGCTCTTTCCTGTGGTGGCGGACGCCGGCTGCCGAAACACGGTATTCAACAGCGTGGCACAGAGTGGGGCGGAGTACGTCGGCCGGATGCGCGAACTTGGAATCACTCGCTTCCGCATCGACCTACTTCGGGAAACGTCGGAACAGGTCGGGCAGTTGCTCACCCAATACACGCGCGTGATTGCCGGGCTGGACGACGGGCGCGAGACATGGCGAAAACTCCGGGCCCTCAATCAGCTCGGTGTGACGCGCGGGACGCTCAACCTGCTGTAATGGTCCATGGCCCGCGCCGCTCGTCTCAGTTTTTTGAGTCAGTGCGGGCTTGCACCCGGTGGGATAGCAATCAAAAAACTATTCGTCCGGCTCGGTTTCGGGACGTTGAGGATGAGCAACTTTACCACGTCCGGCTCTTGCATGACATCTTCGGCAACCCCTTCCGCCCGGTCGCCTTCTCTCTGGCGTAGCGCACTGACACGGTGATATCACTGGCCGGGCACATGTACGAATCGCGTGAGTTCGGCACGATACCGATTCTTGCTGATGCACTCCAAGACACCGGATGCGATAACGAACACATCCTTTCGCACTGCCAGAGCGATGGCTCACATGTTCGTGGGTGTTGGGTTACCGATCGCGTTTTGGAGAAGATCGTGCGAGCCACTTGCCAGTTGCCTGCCGTCGGGCGAAAACGCCACGCAAGCCACGACATTCCGTGCACCGACAATGTGCCGATGTTGGTACAATAAATTAAATTGCTCGGAGCTGGATCTCTCCCGTGACTGACCCCGCCCATTACCGGCTTGCGCTCGATTCTCTCCCGCAACTCGTCTGGGTGGCTGGGCCGGATGGGACGCTGGAATATCTCAACCGCCGGTGTGCGGAATACTCCGGTCTACCCATCGACGACTTGCTGGGATGGGATTGGAGTTGGGTGGTTCACCCTGCCGACTTGCCCGAAACCCTTCGGGTCTGGACGGAAGCAATTCGAACCGGCATTCCGCACCAGGTCGAGCAACGGCTTCGCCGACACGACGGCGAATACCGATGGTTCCTGGTTCGAGGAGAGCCGATCCGGGATAGCGACGGCAAAGTCATCCGCTGGTATGGCACCTGTACCGATATCGACGAGGCCAAACGACTCGCGGGGCAGCAGCGGACTGTCCGCATGCTTTTTCGTGCACTGATCGAACGAAATGATGATGGGCTGGCACTCGTCGCTCCCGACGGCACAGTTCGGTATGCCAATGCCGCGGCCGGGACGCTTCTCGGTTTCCCGTCAGAAGACCTCGCCGGAACCGATCTGTGGTGTTCCGTTCACCCGGACGACAGGAAGCAACTCTGTGGGTGGCTGGATCGAGTGATGGAAACCCCCGGCCAGAGGCTGAGTACAACTGTTCGATTCCAGCGTCGAGACGGGGAGAGTCGATTGGAAATTCTCGCGACCAATCTGTTGCCTGATCCCGATGTGCGGGCGGTCTCGATTCAACTCCGACCTCTGACCTGAATTGAAAACACCGCGAACCTTCTCCGCCCACAGCCCCGGCTGCAAATGTCAGGTTCGAGCCAGGAGGTCTCTGATGCCCGAGAAAATGGAAACCCTGAAGGCTACGCCGACCATACCCGTCTATGCCAAATTACTGTTGGCGGCCCTAGTGACATACACGGTGCTGGGCGTGGTGCTGATGGCCGGCGCGTACCTGCGATATCGCGAGGAGTCCTTGTGCGCCGCAAAGCGGTCAGCCATAATCGCTCAGATTGAGCAATTCCACGAGCAACACGGTCGCTATCCAACCGACGCAGAAGCCAAGAATCTCGTGAGCGAGGACGCTCCTTTCCGCGTAAGTCACTACGAGATAACCAAGGCCGGGTTTCAGATCGAACTGTCACGGGCCATCCTCCCACCAGGCGATAGAATCTGGACCTACGATTCCGAGACCAAAAGCTGGAATTACGATTCTGTGTCATGGTAAGCACGTTTCCAGTTGGCCTTCGCGCCGCGTTACGCACTCGCTATTCCGCCTGCATCTCGCCAAATAATTCGGCCAGGAGGATGTCGCATGATGTGGCGACTCACCGTGCTTGCCGTGACGCTGGCACTGATGTCAGCGGCGGACGCACAACCCCCCGCAGCAGCGCCGGGAGCACCGCGATTCAAGTGGGAAGCTGGGAAGACGCTGACTTATCGCGTCATTCAGCAAACCGTGGTGCAGGAAACGACGCTCGACGCTCAGAACAAGCCGGTCGTGGGCGAAGCACGCACGAATCTCGTACTTGTTCGGCATTGGAATGTGAAGAGCGTAGACAAGGACGGCGTTGCGACGCTGGAGATGAGCATCTCCGAAGTAAAGAATGAAATTCGGCAATCAGACGGCGCGGTGACGGTGACCGATTCCTCCAAGCCCGAAGATGCGAAGGCGATGGCGGACTATCTGAACAAGCCCATTGTCACCGTTCGTGTCGACTCTCAGGGTAAACTCGTTGAAGTCAAGGAAGCGCGAGGAGGTACCGCTGCCCGGTTGCACGCGGAGTTGCCGTTCCGCGTCGTATTGCCGGATGCGATGCCGGAAGTGAACAAGACCTGGGATCGCACGTTCGCGTTGAAACTCGATCCACCGAATGGTACCGGCGAGAGCTACGACTTCGTGCAGAAGTACACCAATCGGGGCGCGAAGGACGGCTTGTTCATCGTGGGAGTTGAAACGACACTGAAAGCCCCACCGAAGACGGCGGGCGAGCAGCGCCCACTCGTGCCGATGCTCTGGACTGGCGACATCTACTTCAACACCGCCGCAGGCAAGTACCACGCGGCCCGGCTCAAGGTGAAAGCGGAACTGCCCAACCACGAGGGCGAAGGCACCAAGTTCGTGTACGAAAGCACCTACTCCGAAGATGTGATCGAGAAGTAAGGCGAACGGCGCGGCGTAAGCCCGCCGAGATGGCAAACGGCGCGGCGATGGTTTCCCGTCGCCAAGCAGTGGGATTCAGGGGAGTAAATCGGCAACACGAATCGTGCTGTTCGGTGCGGCAAGTGGGGAAGCGGTGTCGTTTGGCCCGAGTGTGAGGTGAAGAGTCGCAATTTTCTTTCAGTTGCGCGACCCTGGAGTTCGATCAGCTTTTTTTTCGGACCGCAGCACGCCGGCCATTCTTCCTCGGTCATCGCTCGACCCTCACCTGCCCCGCTTTCACCACGCCGCCCTGCATGATGGCGATGAAACGCGAGCGGTCTTCCAGCAATGCGATGTCCGCCAGCACATCGCCATCGACCACGAGTACATCCGCCAATTTGCCGACTTCGAGCGTACCGAACTCATCCGCACGTCCCATGATCTCGGCGCCGGTGCGTGTGGCACAGGTCAACACTTCC
>Ga0209062_1000590_pt1 | contig 100983 bp, 79 predicted proteins | sample Coa_R2_2_FD_187158 | JGI IMG/M metagenome (GOLD analysis project Ga0209062, IMG submission 187158) | Surface soil microbial communities from Centralia Pennsylvania, which are recovering from an underground coalmine fire - Coalmine... | ecosystem: Environmental > Terrestrial > Soil >...
TGCGCTCGGCTACAGGCCGCCTGCCCCCGCGGCCTGTAGCCCCTGGAGACCAAATCCATCTTCACAGCCCATGGCTGTGATATAAAAACTCTCTCACTTCATTTGGACTAAAAGATCGGGCTGGTCAGGACCGCTAGAACGGCAATTGCGTATGGTAGTGGTCCCAAGAAAATTAGAATTGCGAGCCATGAGGGATGCCAATAAAAGGTCTTCTGCAAGATCGTGTTCGATGGCTCCCCACACTTTATGCAGAAACTAGGAAACCGTGCCCATTTCGATACAGTGATGTCCTTACCGTCTCTAAGAACTACAGTTGTGGACGCGTCTTGGCTTTTGCTCACAAGTGGTGCCGCTCTCTGGATTGGCGGTGGAGCTATGCTCCTCTCTGTCTGAAATGACCGTTCTCTGTTCGGCTGTTGCGCCGTTTGCGTGCTTAGCAGAGTCATCCAATCGGTTGGCGCTGGCTGGGAAACTTGTGCCGGGGGAGATTCCGGCTGAGGATCGGTCAGGGCAGATTGGTTGGACACTTGTACTGGCCCAGTTAAATTTCCAGTAAACGACCGAGGATGGAGAGCGCGACGTTTTATTTCGTTCTGAACGGCCAGACTCGGCGTGATCTGGAGTTTAGTGTAAGCCTTCCAGAGATCATCTAGCTCTTCGTTCGTGAATTTTTGCAGTTCCTCGGTTGAGAAGGCATCCAGTGAAGGGGAGCCATCCGGTTCCGCGTGGCCGTCAATGCGAACGGAAGACTTGGGAACGCTTCCGGCTGCACCTTCGTCCGTCCTGTTGTCTGTTGTTCCGCCGAGATTCTGCTCTGGGAGATCCGGTTTTCGCCCACCGGAAACGTCAGGCGAGACCTTTATCGTTTGCCCGCAGCTACTACAGTAGATCGAGTCGTCCGGATTCAGCGCACGACAGTAGTTACAAAACATTTTGCCCTTCACTTCACCGCGAGTTGCGTGAGCAATTTAGATCCGAAATTCTCGAAGGCACTATCGGCCATGGCCCCGTAGACGGCGGTTGGCACTAGACCACCCGATTCGCCCGCACTCCTTGTGTATCCTACGTTGAAAAGCTGCGCAGGCTCGGACTTCAGGGAGAACTGAAAGTTCGAGCCTTCCTCGTCAGGAACATTCACGCGAAAATCCCAATCAAATCCGATGCCCGTGTACCAGTCTCTATTCCTCTCAGGAAAGTGTTCTTGGCTCACTGGATAATATAAGTCGCCGCTGGCCTCGATGACATACGCGACCGTGAAGTTCATGTCTTGGGGTGAGCCTTGACCGATTGAGAACTGGAGAATATCTCCGGGAATGACCTTGCCAAAGCTCTCAGATATTTTTTGCAGGATTCGCGTCTCTCTGGCTTGATTCATAGAGGGGGTGAACGAAGGCAGTATCGACACGAGTCTTGGCATACCCGTCGAGCGTTGGAGCTGTTCTTCGATGTCAGCAGGGATCTGGTTGTCCCCTTGAAAATTCACGAATACTTTATAGTTCCCCGTGCTCTTTGCATATTCGAGCATTTTTATGACAACCTCGACGCCTGCCGATGAGGAATCTGCCGACGCAGTTCGGTACGTAGCGGCAGCACGCTCGTAGAGTTTTCCTATCTCCTCGTGTGCTTCATATAGGTGACGACCATCTGGGCGCGACGCAGAATACAGTCGGTAACCGCTCGCAGTTCTCGATGACTTCGCAGTCTGCCATCTCATTTCGTCGTCCCGGTAATCGTTATAGGGTAGGGCGGCGAAAAAGAATATCCCTGCGGCGACCAACACGGCCAGTAAGGAAGGACCAAGCTTTTGGAAAACGAAGGCGGCGCCGGTCGGTTTGGTTCGCTGATTTTTTGGGCGCTGCTCGTTTTGAACTCGCCATTCATAAAGCAAGTCGTAGAAATAAAGGGTCTGACGGTCCTGCGTTTGCACTAAGCTGGATATGTATTCTGGGAATTGGTTCAGGGCGTCGATCAGGTCGTTAGCGGTCCGAATGGAAGTGGTCTTGACACGAATTTCTTGCCCGAGTTCCGTCCTGAAGTAGAACTTTGTTCCCGTATATGCGCCCTTCGAGTCTCTTAGGTGCTCAATCCTCCAGACCTTTTGACCAGTGAATGGAATCGCATCGATGTGGTTGAAACGAAACCTGAGGAAATAGAGTGGATTGACGAGAAATTGAGCTTTGAAATCAGAGCGGTACCAAGCAAAGAGATACTTCATCGAAATCCACCCGATAACAAAGGCCACTATGAACAGAATCAGGTATCCCCGCAGATCGTCAGATGTCCATTTGTAGTTGTCCGCCGCAGCCGCTACTGCCCAAATTCCCAACGCGCAGGTGACAAGTCCCGCCCCCGCCCATTTCAACCTAGATTCGCTGACAACAAATGTCGCAGTGGGTGGATTCTTGAGTGCTGCGAGCAATCTTTTCCTGCTCAGTTCTGGTAGGTCAGAGACCCTGATTTCCATTGCCTCCCCCAAGGTAGAGGTGCGATGCGGCCCACGCCATATCGAGAGGACTCAACCCTATTGCGAACACGGGATCGACTTGCAAGGTCCTGATGAGTTTAGTCTACTACGCAGTGTCGTCCATCACTTGACAAGCACAGAGCATGACACGATTCAGTTACCATCGCGGGGATCACTTTGCGCTTATGGAAAAACGAACATAGGTTTTCAGAGGCGGCTGGAGGAAGGCTTGCCGCATCCGGTTTGCCCGCTTTTTCGGCTTTTCATCTCAGCCAGCATTTCCAGATAGCGGTTGAAGCACGGCGAGCAACAGGTGAGGTGCTCGCTGATCGCGGCATCGCGAGCCTCAACTGGTCGTTCAGCCATCTGCTGAAGGTCGGAATCCGGCGGGCAGCCAATGCGCTGAGGGTTCGGGAAAGCTTCCGACAAGTAGGACTTGGCGAAGCCAAGAAATTCAGGATCGTCAAAATCGTTAAGCTGTTGTCGCTCTCTTCTTGACATCGCTTCGCATGGCTGGCGTCAACCCCTCATTCTGACCGGCCTGCATGTCATATGGCAATGATTTCTTTCCTTTTTCTTTGTCAAGTTCCGCTTTGACGCGCTGCACCGCGCTTCGCAACCTCTCCCGCGCAGCGTGGCCGGAGATTCCGTGCCGTTCGCCGATTTCGTGCCAGGCGTGCCCTTCCAGCCGCCGCCAGCACATGTCTCTTTCCTCGAAGCTGAATCGAGCCAGGTATTCGCGCAACAAAATCCGCATCTCAAACTGGCGAGACGGATCAGCCGACCTCGGAGCCGCAGCGTTTCTGGCGGTTACGGCATGCAGAAGCGCCTGCTCCTTGTTCTTCAGCCGGTTGACGCGCCTCACGAACGCGCGGAAGACGTAGCCCGCTAGATTTCGCGTGGGCACACCTTCGCCGGGAGGACCGCTGCGCAAAGATCGCTGCGAAACTGTTGCCGCAACCTCCTCAAGGACATTCACGACGACAGCGGGATCGCCGAGCAACCTTGTGCCGTGCCGGAGAGCTCTCGGGAAAACCGCCTCCGCCGCCGCGAACACTTCTGCGGCAATCGGTTTGCCATGCCGGTCTACGGAATTGAGCCGAGGAACACCCGCAGAATCATCGTCCGCCATTGTGGTTCGTCCTGAGCTTGCGCTCGTTTGTGGGTCGTCGTTTGTGGACGCTTGGAGGAAAACCGTGCAGCGGTGTTGCTGACGACCTCAGGCGACGCCGCAGACGGCTTTCACGTCTGCGCTTTTGCTATGGCTGGGCCAGATTGTCTGCCGTCTACAGATTTCGATGTAAGATGCTGGTCATCACCCTTGCGCTCAGCCGGAAGGGGCGCTGGCGCGAGGGAGTAACGAAGCTCTTATTGGTCTGGGCGGCTATATTCTGCATTAAAACGTCCACAAGAGGAGAGCGAAGGTGAGGCAAAAGCGGCGGGAACGGCTGGTCGGTGCGGTTCTTCTCCTATTCTTCGCGACTGTGACGTTGGCAGCCTGCAATTCAGTCCCGGACATCTCTGGCGTGTGGAAGGGCACGATCCAAGCAAGCGCCGCAGGCGGCAGAGACAAATGGCAAGGACCTGCCGAGCTGACGCTGAACCAGAACGGCAACGCGCTCACTGGGACTCTCGTCTTCACGCATCCCCAGGCCGGCCGGGTCCAGGTCCCGATCAGCTCCGGCATTGTTTCAAAGGATGCAGTGACATTCTCCGGTCACAGTCAATTTCCGCTGGGCGGCTCCATAGAAATCACGTTTCACGGCACGGTGAACGGTACTTCGCTGTCAGGAACAACAGACATGACTTCAAGGGGGCTATTTGGAACCGTCACAAACACCGGCCCGCTCAGTCTGAAAAAGCAGTGAGGTCCGGACGCTGTTAAAGAGTCGGCCTGATGGCGGTGCGCCGTGAAAAACGCTGCGACGCACGGGTTAGTGGTCGCCGCGCGAACTTTGATATGATGCCTCGTAAGTAACGGTAGCTTGACAGGATTGCCTGGCGCCGAGTAGTGAATTGGCCCGCCAGACTCGGTCAAACCAATGGACAATCGTTTTTTTGAGCAGCCGATTCTCAACTCTCCTTACGATCTCCCTGACCGACATTGGGAACTCGACGCACAAGGGCAGCCAACCCAAAGAATCATAGAGACCCGCCGCAAGGCCGAGTTCATCACGCCGATCCCCAAGCCGAAAAAACAAAAGCAAAAGCAACAAACCATTGTCTTTGATGAAGGCAAGGGGCTGTCCACCGAAAAACAGCAGTACGACCCCACGCCGATCATCAACGAACTCCGCTTCTACGTTGACCAATGGCGCAGACTATCGAATCCGAGCGACTGGCTCGTAACCCCTGAGACGGCAACGCTTCTCCAGCATTGGCGGCAATTCAAGTTCAACAATATCCGCCCGTTCTTTTGCCAAGTCGAGGCAGTTGAAACCGTGATTTGGCTGACTGAGGTGGCTTCAAAGTTCGGGAAGACTGGCAAGAGGTTTCTGGATCACTTAACGAACGCAAACCGCGATGCCAATCCCGAGCTTTCGCGACTTGCGTTGAAGCTTGCCACGGGTGCCGGGAAAACAACGGTGATGGCAATGATCATCGCGTGGCAAACGATTAATGCGATTCGCAGGCCGGGAAGTTCCAACTTCACCCGTGGATTTCTCGTCGTGACTCCGGGTCTCACGATCCGTGACCGACTGCGCGTCCTCCAGCCGAACGATCCCGACAACTACTACACCAACAGTGAATTAGTCCCGAGCGACATGGTTGCGGAGCTTGAGCGAGCAAAGATCGTGATCACGAACTTCCACGCCTTCAAGTTGCGAGATCGGATGGAACTCTCAAAAGGCGGGCGTGCCCTCCTTCAGGGGCGTGGCGAGGAGCTGAATACGCTCGAAACCGAAGGGCAGATGATTCAGCGCGTCATGCCCGAGCTAATGGGGTTAAAAAGCATCTTGGTCTTAAACGATGAGGCTCACCACTGCTATCGGGAAAAGCCGGGTGAGGCCGACGAGACCGAGTTAAAGGGCGACGACAAACAGGAAGCCGAAAAGAATAACGAAGCAGCGCGGGTCTGGATTTCTGGGCTGGAAGCGGTAAATCGCAAATTGGGAATTGCTCGTTGCATTGATCTCTCCGCTACGCCCTTCTTCCTGCGCGGCTCGGGCTACGCCGAGGGTACCCTCTTTCCTTGGACTATGAGCGATTTTTCGCTGATGGACGCCATCGAGTGCGGCATCGTAAAACTCCCCAGAGTTCCGGTGGCCGACAACATTCCCGGCGAAGAGATGCCTGTCTTTCGAAACCTCTGGGAACACATCCGTGCCAAGATGCCGAAGAAAGGCAGAGGCAAAGCCTCGTCTCTTGATCCGCTGAGCTTACCCACCGAGCTACTGACGGCACTCGAAGCGCTGTATGGACACTATGTGAAAACCTATGATCTTTGGAGCAAACAGGGCATTCGAGTTCCACCATGTTTCATCGTGGTGTGCAACAACACGTCCACCTCCAAGCTCGTTTACGACTACATTTCCGGTTTTCAACGCGAGAACGAAGACGGCTCAACCACGCTCGAAAATGGCAGGCTGGAACTGTTTCGCAACTACGACGAGCACGGAAACCCAATTCCACGCCCCCGAACGCTGTTGATCGATAGCGAGCAGCTTGAAGCGGGTGACGCGCTGGATGAAAAGTTCAGGGTTATGGCGAAAGACGAGGTCGAACGCTTTCGCCGGGAGATCATTGAGCGAACGGGCGACATTCAGCAGGCAGAAAAGCTCACGGACGAGGATTTGCTGCGGGAAGTCATGAATACCGTGGGCAAGCCGGGCCGGCTCGGGGAGTCGATCCGCTGCGTGGTGTCGGTTTCCATGCTCACAGAGGGGTGGGACGCGAACACCGTGACGCACGTGTTGGGTGTCCGCGCTTTCGGCACACAGCTTCTTTGCGAACAAGTGATCGGCAGAGCACTTCGTCGCCAGTCCTACGAGATCAACGAAGATGGCCCCAACAAGGGGAGATTCAACGTCGAGTATGCCGATGTGCTTGGGGTTCCGTTCGATTTCGCTGCCAAGCCTGTTGTTGCCCCGCCGCAACCGCCACGGGAAACGATTCAGGTCAAAGCAATGCGCCCGGAACGCGACCATTTGGAGATCACCTTCCCCAGAGTGCAGGGTTATCGAGTTGAGCTTCCTGAGGAAAGGCTCGAAGCGCAGTTCACGCCCGATTCAGTGCTGGAATTGACTCCCGATCTGGTCGGCCCGTCCATCACTCGGAACTCCGGCATCATCGGTGAAGGTGTAGATCTCAGCCTCGACCATTTGGACGACATGCGGCAGTCCTCGCTCGTATTTCAAGTGACTAAGCGTTTGCTGTACACGAAATGGCGTGATCCCGGCGAGGAGCCGAAGCTCCATCTCTTCGGTCAACTCAAGCGAATCACAAAGGAATGGCTCGACAAATACCTCGTTTGTAAGGGCGGGACCTATCCGGGATTGCTGATGTACCAAGAGCTTGCGGACATGGCCTGCAACAAGATCACCAACGCGATCACACTGAAGCACGAGGACACGACAAAGATCAAAGTCATTCCCGACGCCTACAACCCCATCGGCTCGACCATGCACGTCAAGTTCAACACCTCCAGAAAGGATCGTTGGGAGACGGACGCCCGACGCTGCCATATCAACTACGTCATTCTCGATAGCGATTGGGAGGCCGAATTTTGCCGCGTGGCTGAGTCGCACCCCCGCGTGAAAGCGTATGCCAAGAATCACAATTTGGGACTCGAAGTCCCGTATCTGTATGGCTCGGAGAATCGCAAATACCGCCCGGACTTTATCGTCCTCGTGGACGACGGGCACGGAGAGGAAGACCCTCTTCACCTTATAGTTGAAATCAAAGGCTATCGTCGGGAAGACGCCAAAGAGAAAAAGTCCACGATGGAGACTTATTGGGTTCCCGGCGTCAACAATTCCGGCAAATACGGCCGTTGGGCGTTTGCCGAATTTACCGAGGTGTATCAAATCGAGTCGGATTTCAAGGCAAAGGTCGAGTCACAATTTAGCGAGATGATTGAGTCGGTGGCCGTCGTGCAGACCGTCTCGGGGAATTAGCATGGCAAAGACGATTTCCAAGGAAAAAGGAAAGAAGAAGGTCGAGACCTTAACCCATGAGAAGGCGAAGCGGCTGAATATTCCCACTGCCGAGTACCAATCGGTGATGCGGACTGAAGAACTGAGCCCGGTGCGAGTTGCTTACGAACGCCGCAACCGTGACCTCGACCCGCAACTTGTCTGGCGAGGAAAAGACGAGCAGGACTGGTCGGATTTGGTTGTGCCCGCCCCGCCTCTCTATATCCAAGAGAAGATTCACCCAAAGGTGCTCATTGACGATTTGCAGCGCCGTTCGGAGGCGAACGCAAAGTCCACGGAAGTTCAGATTGATCTCTTCGCGAATTTCAATGGGTTACCTAGCGAGGCAGCCAAGACTGAGTTTTACCAGCATGATGCGCACTGGGCCAACCGCATGATTCTTGGCGACAGTCTTCAAGTGATGGCTTCGCTTGCGGAACGCGAGGGGCTACGTGGCAGGGTGCAATGTATTTATATAGACCCGCCTTACGGGATCAAGTTCAACTCTAACTTTCAATGGTCAACAACTAGCCGTGAGGTCAAGGATGGAAATGTTGACCACATCACCCGAGAGCCTGAACAAGTAAAAGCCTTTCGTGATACATGGCGCGACGGAATCCACAGCTATCTGACCTACCTACGGGACCGCCTGACCGTCGCGCGCGATCTCCTCGCCGAGTCTGGCTCGATTTTTGTGCAGATCGGTGATGAAAATGTCCACCGTGTCCGAGCGTTAATGGATGAAGTGTTCGGGGACAAAAACTTCATCAGCTTGATCACCACAAAAAAGAGTGGTGGGATGGGCCAAGCCTACATCGACAACATTTCGGACTACATCGTCTGGTATGCAAGGAACTCAACGTCGGCCAAATATCGGGCCGTATTTACCAAGAAGGACCTTCAGGAGGGGGCGGGAGCCCGATACCGTTCTGTCCAGTCCGTTGATGGCACTATTCGACCACTTAAGCCGGATGAGGCGAATGGCGAGAGAGAATTGCCGACAGGTGACAGAATCTTTTTAGCCGGACCCTTGACCTCGGAAACGGCTAGTGAGTCAACTCTTTTTGAGTTTAACCTCAACGGCCAAAAACTTAGACCTCGGAAAGGTGGCTGGAAGACGAGCGTAGTAGGCATGGAGCGCATCTTCAAAGCCAATCGCCTTCTAAAAACCAAGGAGTTTGTAAACTACAAAATATTCTTCAACGACTTTGCTGCTCTTGCGATTCCCAACCTTTGGGAAGACACGATGGGAACCGCTGAGCAGAACAAGGTCTACGTGGTCCAGACGACCCCAAAGGTCATTCAGCGCTGTGTACTGATGACTACTGACCCCGGTGACCTAGTGCTCGATCCCACCTGCGGCGCTGGCACAACTGCTTACGTCGCCGAACAATGGGGCCGTCGTTGGCTCACGATTGATACATCGCGGGTCGCGCTGGCACTTGCGCGTGCACGAATCATGGGGGCACGGTACCCGTATTACCTGCTCGCCGATAGCCGAGAAGGTCAACTGAAAGAAGCTGAGATCACTGGAAAAGCTCCTTCGGAAATGCCAACTCATTCTGACGTGCGGCAAGGGTTCGTTTACGAGCGAGTTCCTCACATCACCCTCAAGTCCATCGCCAACAATGCGGAAATCGACGTGATCTGGGACGAGTATCAAGCTCAGCTGGAGCCACTTCGCCAACAACTCAACCAAACCCTAAAAACAAAATGGGAAGAATGGGAAATCCCCCGAGAGAGCGATGAAAACTGGCCGAAGCAGGCGAAAGACCTTCATGCCGAATGGTGGAAGCAAAGGATCGCCCGGCAGAAGGCAATGGACGCCTCCATCGCAGCGAAAGCCGAATTTGAATATCTCTACGACAAACCGTACGAAGACAACAAAAAAGTTCGGGTCGCCGGCCCGTTTACAGTCGAAAGCTTGTCTCCCCACCGCGTTCTTTCTGTGGGTGATGACGATGAGATCCTTCAGAAGTCGGGAACATTCAGCGGCGACAAAGACGACGAAGCCGACTTTGTTGAGATGATCCTTGAAAACCTCCGGACTTCAGGAGTCCAGCAGGCTCACAAGGAAGATAAACTCGCGTTTTCCTCCATTACCCCGTGGCCCGGCTATTATGTCTGCGCCGAGGGGAAATACTCGGAGGTCAACGGTAAGGCTGGAGCCGAAAAACGAGCGGCGATCTTTATTGGCCCTGAGTTCGGCACAGTTTCTCGTCTTGATTTGGTAGCGGCTGCCAAGGAGGCTGGCGATGCCGGGTTCGATGTCCTCATCACTTGTGCGTTCAACTACGACGCCCACTCCTCCGAATTCAACAAGCTGGGCAAAATCCCGGTTTTGAAGGCACGGATGAATGCCGACCTGCACATGTCCGAAGAATTGAAGAACACAGGCAAGGGAAACCTGTTCGTTATTTTCGGTGAACCGGACATTCAAATCCTGAAAGCGAAGGAGGGGCAAATTCAGGTAAAGATCATCGGTGTCGATGTGTTTCACCCCAGCACGGGCGAAGTGCGAAGCGACGGAGCCGAGGGAATCGCTTGCTGGTTCGTAGACACCGACTACAACGAAGAGAGCTTTTTCGTGCGCCAAGCGTACTTCCTTGGCGCTAACGATCCCTACAAGGCCCTGAAGACCACTCTCAAGGCCGAAATCAACGAGGAAGCGTGGGCAACGCTGCACAGCGACACCTCGCGCCCGTTCGAAAAGCCCAAGTCAGGCCGCATCGCCGTGAAGGTCATCAATCACCTGGGCGACGAAGTGATGAAGGTCTTCAAGGTATGACACGACTCTGCATCGAGACTCGTGGCATCTGCAATTGGCGCGAGCGTCTGGCGAAGCCGGACAGTCAGTGGAGGCGTGGCTTCTCTGCGTTCGAGACTGCTGTAGCGTGGGAAAAACCATCCTGCCACGATGCCGGATTGCCCGAGCCAATCGCTGAGTTATTCCGAGGAAGTATCTTTGGCGAAGCAAAACTCTTGCTTGCCATCGCCGAGCACAAAGTTCCGCTCGACGGCAGAAGGGCGGATTCCCAGTGTGACGTTTGGGCTCTGCTGCACACGGCTTCCGGCGGGGTTTCCCTTTCCGTCGAGGCCAAGGCGAACGAGCCGTTTGGCGAAGGGAATGAGTCACTGAAAGACTGGCTGGTCGCGGGCAAATCAGAGCGGTCGCGCGGGAACCGAGAAGATCGTTGGAAACACATCTCTGCTCACCTACCCAGTGCCGCAAAGGAAGCATATTTAGCCGTGCCTTACCAATTGCTGCATCGCTGCGCCGCTGCCGTGATTGAAGCCCGGCGCTTCGGCTTGCCGAACGCAGCGTTCGTCGTTCAATCGTTTGCCCCACCCTCGTTTGGTGGGCTATCTGAGAACTTCGAGGCTTTTTCTCGGTTCTGTCAAGCAGTGAACCTCAAGGCGGACCGCGGGCGGATGCAGATTGCGACGGTGGGAGAGATTCGCCTTGGCATCGGCTGGGCAGATTTCCGATTTGCCACGGACGCAGAGGTAGCCGCAGTAGCTTGAAATCAGTGCCGGAGAAGCGATGGAATTTCGAATCGCAGATACGTTTACCGACAGCCTCGCCCGATTAACAGGCGAGGAGCAGAAAGCCGTCAAGACAACTGCATTCGATCTCCAATTGAATCCCGCCCATCCGGGCTTGCAGTTTCACAAACTGGAACGAGCGAAAGATCCGAATTTCTGGTCGATCCGTGTCAGCAAAGATGTCCGCATTATCGTGCATCGTACGGGCACCAGCCTCTTGCTATGCTACGTCGGCCACCACGACGACTCCTACCAATGGGCGGAACGCCGGAAGCTCGAAACCCATCACAAAACTGGGGCGGCTCAGTTGGTCGAAGTCCGCGAGCGAGTCGAGGAAATCACAATCCCGAAGTATGTCGAAACCGCACCAGCGCCGAAGCCTCTGTTGTTTGCAGGTATCCCTGATGACGAGTTGCTCGGCTATGGCGTGCCTTCCGAATGGTTGCGTGACGTACGCAATGCCACCGAGGAGAGCTTGCTGGAACTTGCGGATCATCTTCCAAAAGAGGCAGCAGAAGCCTTGTTGGAGCTTGCGACCGGTGCGATTCCGCAACCCGCCCTTATCGCTGCGATACCTGCTCCAGCCTTGGCTTATGTTGACATAACCAAGGAACGCAAACCAGAAACGGTCGCTCTGATAGCGGAATTGGTGTCCCCAACAGCCAAATCCTTCCAGCATCCAGACGCTCAGAGACGCTTCCGCCTCATTGGCAGTGCTGAGGAACTGGAACGGGCGCTGGAATTCCCATGGGAGAAATGGACAGTCTTTCTCCATCCTGCCCAGCGAGACTTGGTGGAACAGGACTTCAGCGGTCCGGCGCGTGTTGCAGGATCGGCAGGAACAGGCAAAACAATTGTGGCAGTCCATCGTGCCGTTCTTCTCGCTCGAAAGTATCCAGATTCTCGCGTGCTGCTGACGACCTTTTCCGACCCGCTGTCAAACGCCCTGGGAATAAAGTTACGCCACTTGATCGGGAATCAGCCGCGGCTCGGGGAACGGATCGAGGTCCATTCACTAAATGCCATTGGCAAGCGGCTGTATGAAGCGAATATAGGCAAGCCACGTTTCGCGACGGCGGACACGCTGAGGGAACTGCTCTCGAAGGCTGCCCAAGAGACCCCCGACAGCCGTTTCTCTTTGCAGTTTTTGGTTTCGGAGTGGGAGCAGGTTGTGGACGCGTGGCAGCTTGCGACGTGGGAATCTTATCGCGACGTGGTGCGCCTTGGGCGGAAGACCCGCCTCAAAGAGCCTCAGCGTGCAATCGCATGGTCGATCTTTGAGAAAGCGAAGGCCGCGCTGAAGGCAAACCAACTGATCACGTTTTCCCAAATGTTCAGCGAGTTGGCAGCCTTTTATTCCACGAATGTTTCAAGACCTTTCGAGTTCATCATCGTGGATGAAGCTCAGGACGTGAGCATTGCTCAACTCCGGTTTTTGGGTGCCTTGGGAAAGGACTGTCCCAACGGTCTCTTCTTCGCTGGCGACTTGGGGCAGCGAATTTTCCAACAGCCATTCTCGTGGAAGGCGCTGGGCGTCGATGTGCGGGGAAGGGCCACGACGCTGAGGATCAACTACCGCACATCGCACCAGATCAGGATGAAAGCCGACAGGCTCTTGGGGCCCGAGATGGCAGATGTAGACGGGATCGTGGAACAACGAAAGGCCACAGTCTCTGTCTTCAATGGGCCACCGCCGACGATTCAAACTTTTGATTCGATAGAAGCCGAGTCAAAGGGCGTAGGCGACTGGCTCAGGGCAAGAGCGCAGGAAGGATTGCTTCCACACGAAATCGCGATCTTCGTCCGCTCAGGCGCGGAATTGGAACGAGCCCGAGCGGCGGCAGAACTCGCTACGATTCCGTTCAAGGTTCTCGACGAAAAGGTGGAAACCGTGCACGGGAAAGCTTCGATAGCCACGATGCATCTGGCCAAGGGGCTCGAATTTCGGGCAGTTGCTGTGATGGCTTGCGACGATGAAATTATTCCTCTGCAACAACGGATCGAGACTGTCGCCGATGACTCGGACTTGGAAGAGGTCTACAACACGGAAAGGCAACTTCTATATGTGGCGTGCACCCGCGCCCGAGATTATCTGCTGGTGACGAGCGTGGCTCCGGCATCCGAGTTTTTGGACGATTTCGAGAAGTGATGCTGAAAAGGCTGAAAGACGCAGCCATGGGGGTCAGCCAATTTTACGGAGCAGCTTTGGAGCAACCCAAGCGTGGCTTCAAACTGATAAGCGCAACCGAAGCAACGACTTAGAATGAATTTTTACCTCGTTTGCAAGCAGGGGGTCAGGGGTTCGAATCCCCTCACGTCCACCAACTTAATTCTGTGTACGGTCAGAAGACATCCTTTACAAAACGTTCCGAAGACATAGCTTACACCTTTGGGCCGAAGGGATTTTTTGAAGGCTGCAGGGTTCTTTCCTCGAGATCGATATAGCCGAGATCGTAGTCCATAAAGCTCACCAACCAGATGTCGTCGTGCACTTCTTTATTGCCGACGGCTTGAGTGGCGAAGACCTGGTTGGAATTGATTTTTTTCTTGCCTAAACAAATACGGCCGCAGCGATTGACCGGGATGGTTTTGTCTTGGAAGGGGAAGTAGTTCTCTGCCTGGAAGGGAAGTAGGTTGGTATAGCGGCAGGGAGGCCGGCTGCGAGCGGCGAGCCCCTGCATGCCGCATTGCTGATAGCGATCAATAATCTTGTAGTGGGTCTTACGGGAAATCCCAAATTCCCTGCAAATTTCCGCCATCGCCTCGACGGCTAGCCCGGCGAGCTACGAACTGCATTCTTTCATCGATCACCGAGCGCTCCTTCCAAGGCATCACTCCTTCCCTCTACGGGAGGAAATTGCCGCCCATGTGTCCGGCACAAAGTGTTGCCGATATCTCAGGCCGCTCATGTCGCTGATTGCGGGCGGCTCGAAGTGCAGGCTCTCCCAGCGAAGTAGAACGGATGGAATGGAAATCGTGAAATTAGCTTGTGCTTGGCAGTAACGGGAGTGAGGTCAAGCGGATCGAGGTCGCGTCGTAGTACGCGTTTCCGATTGCGGGGGCTATGGCCATGATCGGTGTTTCGCCGGCTCCCGCGGAGGGAATGTCCTTGCGATCCAGCAAAATAGTCTCGATTTCCGGCACGTCGCGGAAGCGTGGCACGCGATAACTGGCGAAATGAGGGTTGGTGATCCGGCCGTTTTCAAATTGAATGACTTCGAACAGCGCGCCACCCATGCCTTGAATCATCGCGCCGACTACCTGATTTTTCAGCCCATCGGGATTTACGACCGCGCCGCATTCGAACGCTTCCACCAATTTCGTCACGCGGACCTTCTTCGTTTTTGGATCCACGAATACTTCGGCGAAAGTTGCCACGTAACTGCCTTTTTCGTAACCTGCGGCCATGCCGAACCCTTGGCCCGCCTCGCTTTTTGATTTCGGCCAGCCGAACGCCTTCGCGGCGGCTTCGATCACCGCCTTCATGCGCGCGTCGGAAAGATTCGTCAGGCGGAACTGCACCGGATCCATCGACACGGCTCGAGCCAGCGCATCCATCTGGGTTTCGCGGGCGAAATGATTCGCGGTCGCCGCAAGCCCCCGATAGGAACCTGAGCGCAGCACCAGCGGCACTTGGTGATATTGCGTGAGCTGATTTGCCACGTCATACGGCGTCTCAATCGCTGACATGCCCGAGTGGTAGTTGTGAAATTCCCACGCAGTCAATTTGCCATCGGCAGCGACGCCGCTCTTCACTTCGATTACGCCGGCAGGGCGGAAATAGGCCCAGGTGAACTCTTCCTGGCGCGTCCAGATCAGCTTTACGGGGCGGCCTGAGGTCGCTCGGGCAATTCGCGCGGCCTCCAGCCCCGCATCACTGGTGTGCTTGCCGCCGTACGCGGAGCCGGTATCCGGCACAATCACCCGGACGTCCTTCTCCGCGATATGGAACAGGTCCGCCAGGTCATCGCGTACTGCAAACGGCCTTTGCGTTCCCATCCAGACGGTTAACTTGCCGCCGTTCCACTGAGCCAGAGCGGCGCGAGGCTCCAGCGGCGCGTGCGCGATGTAGGCCACCGTGTAGGACGATTCCAGTTTGTGGGCAGCTTTTTCCAATCCATCGGAAACTGTACCCTTTGCTTTGCGGAATCGCTCGTCTTTCGAAGGTTCGGCGTTCTTTTTCAGATAAGCGAAGATGTCCTTGCCGGAAATCTGCGGCACCTCTTTCCATTGCACTTGAATCTTGGCCAGCGCCGCTTCCGCGGCCGCTGCGGTGGGAGCGGCGGCACCAACGAAATCGGCGTCGCGCACGATGACGACGTCCGCCATCGCTTTGGCTGCAGCGTCGTCGTAACTGGCAATCGTCGCTCCGAACGAAGGGGGCCGCAGCACCTTGCCATAAAGCATGCCTTCCGGGCGCAGGTCCGTGCTGTAGCGGTGGCTGCCGGTGACAAACGCGCGAGCGTCCACTTTGGGGATGGGCTTTCCCGCAATGGTCCATAGTGCGGCAGGCTTCGTGTGCTCGTCTGGCGGTGGCGTCTCCTTGCCAATGTCCTCGCGCACAAGTTCCGCATAGCTCAGGGATTTTCCCGAGGTTGGATCAGAGACCTTCGCGTCCGCAGCAGCGAGTTTGTCCGGGCTCACGCTCCATTGTTTCGCGGCGCGCTCGATCAGAATGCTGCGCGCTGCCGCCGCCATCTTCCGGAGTTGCGGGGTCATCGTCGGCGTGCTGCGGCTCCCAAATGTGCCGGCATCGAACGGGGTAAGCGCCGTATCGGCGAGGACGAGATGCACACTCTCGAAAGGCACGCCCAATTCATCGGCCAGCGTTTGCGAGAGCGAAGTGCGCACATTCTGTCCGATTTCCGCCTTGCCGACAAAGCCGGTGACCTTGCCATCTTCGCCAATGTGCAGCCAGGCGCCAATGTCTTTCGGAAGTTCTTCGGTGTGGAATCCGTGCGGGCCAGGCGCGGTTTCCTGCATCGCCGCGGTTTTTTTCACCACGGCAAAGACCGCGAGCCCGGCGCCGAAGATCTTGACGAAGTCGCGGCGGCCGAGCGCGAATTGGTGCATAGGCAGAGCGCGGAATTCGTAGCGCTCCGGTTCGAGATCCATCCAATCCAGCGCGGGCTTCACTTGGCACGCCCCTGCATCTGGCCGGCTGCTTTCTCGATGGCCTCGATAATGCGCGGATGTGTTCCGCAGCGGCAGACATTCCCCTGCATCGCCTGCACGATCTGCTCACGGGTGGGATGCGGATTTGCATTCAGCAAGGACACGCTGCTCATGATCATGCCGGAGGTGCAGTAAGCGCATTGAAATGCGCCGGCATCGAGAAATGCCTGTTGTACGGGATGTAGCGCGCCGTCTTTTTCCAGGCCCTCAATGGTTGTGACGGGCCGCGATGCTGCCGCGCTTACGGGAATCTGGCACGACCTTCGCGCCGTTCCTCCGATCAGCACGGTGCAAGCGCCACACATGCCCTCACCGCAGCCATACTTCGTGCCAGTCAGGCCTAATTCGTCCCGCAACACATAGAGGAGAGGCGTCTCGGGAGGATAGCTGACCGAAACACGCCTCCCATTGATTTCCAACTGAAGACTTCCGGCCATTCTGCATCCCTTTCCGCGAGTCCGTTGAACAGATCAGCGTTTGTGGCAAGTGTCGCAGGAAGATTTCGCGTGATTCATTTCGTGGCAGTGCAGGCAACTGTACATCGTGGTGACACTGGTGACTTCCGACATGGTGGCCATCTCGGCGACCTCGCCGTGGCACGTCTCACATTTTACTCCTGCATCGAGGTGCGGGCGATGGCTCCAAGCGACGCCGGGCAGGACTTTATAGACGCGTACCCACGGAATGGGTTGGTTTGAAGCGGCGTAAGACGCCAGCTTTTGAATAGACGTTTTGTCTTTCGCGATCGACGCATGGCATTGCATGCAAACCGAGGTCGCAGGGAACGTCATTAAGTTGCCGGGTTCTGGATTTGTGTGACAGCGTTTGCACGGCAGGCTGAAAGCCAGATGCTGTTTGTGGCTGTAAGGAATTGGCTGCTCGGGAGCGGGATGCGGGCTGGGATTGTCGGGCACCATTTTCACGGACTGCTGCGCCCGCGTGGCTGGACACAAAAAAAGAAGGGCTGCTGCCAATGAAACCGTGATTCCAAATCGACTACTCGTCGCGCTCCCCATCATCCCATCTCCTTAAATCGAAATTGGATCCCGATCGTTTTTCTGCTCAGGCTTTCTTTGCCGCCACTTCTTCGATCGACATGCCGAAATCTTTTAGAATGACAGTCGCTGCATTGCGCCCCGGGCCGCCGGTAACCGAGCCGCCCGGATGCGTTGTGGCACCTGTCTGATAGAGGCCCTGAATCGGCATCCGGTGCTGCGCCCAGCCGGCCATCGGACGCAGCGCGCCACTTTGCGCCGCGTTTTGCGCTCCCGCGTGCGCGCTGCCGTGCCAGAAATGCGGATTCATGCGCTCCAGGTCAAGCGGACTTTCCACAAAGCGAGCCAGGATTTTGTCGTCGGTCAGGTTCGGCGCGAAGCGGCGCAGATATTTCAAGTTGGCGTCGGAAACGTCGTTCTTGATGCTGTCCCAGTGCTCCGGGCCTTCCTTCAATTGATACGGCTGCCAGCCCAGCACCTTAAGTGTGTGCATGCCCTTCGGGGCGCGTGAAGGATCGGCAATGCTGCAACAAATCACCTGCAGGGGCGGCTCGTCGAGGTTGATCGAACCCCGGGTATCGTCAAAGGCGAACCGCAGCGCCCGGTAAGGTGAAGCCAGAACCCCCGATTCCACGGGCGACAGCGTGCCGCCATCGACTTTGTAAATCGGCGGCTCGCTGGTGGCGTAATGCGTAACGAACATGGCGTTTTCCGCTTGCCACGTTTGCACGCCGTAGAGAAAATCCTCGCCCCAAAGTTCTTTCGGTGCCATGTCCACCAGGTGCTTGATATGGATGGTGGAGACCACCGCCTTAGAAGCGCGGTACGCGCTGCCGTCGCTGCACTCCACTCCAGCGCACTTTCCATTTTCCACGATCAGGCTCTTCACCCATTTGTTCACCAGAATCGTGCCGCCATGCGCTTCGATGAAGCGGCCGAGCGCTACCGTCAGCATTCCGGAGCCGCCCTTTGGAAGCGGGCGGCCGCTATGCTGTTGGCGGGGCGCGCCGTAGGCGAGACGTCCCGTCACCGGCGCATCCGGCGGTTCGGCGGCCAGGTGCGACATGTACAGCATGAACGTCCGGCAATGATCGTCTTCAAAATTGTCGTGGATGATGTCCCACGCCGACATAGCCAGCCGGCGCTGCCACATTTTTCCATGCGGGATTTGCGCGAGTTGATCGTTCAGCGGTTTCCCAAATCCGATTGGCGTAAACGATCCCGCCGCGATGATCGGGCGGATGGCATCCAGGTCCGCCAGCATTTTGCGGTAGGCAGCCGCATCTTTTTTGGAGAATTTGGCGAATTCCGCGCAAGTGCGGTCCACATCGCGCCACTGGGTGATGTACGTGCCGTCGGGAAAAGGAACGTGGAACATCGGGTCGGGATCGATGTATTCCAGCCCGTATTCGCCGAGGTTCAGCTCATTGTTTTTCATCATCGGATTTTCCTGGATGAAAACGTGAGCTGTGGAGCAGCAATCGTCGTTAAAACCTTTCAAGGTGAGTTCCGCAGTCTTCACGCCGCCGCCAATCTTCGGCCGGCCCTCCAGAACCAGGCAGCGGAAACCCGCTTTGCACAGATAAGCCGCTGTAATCAGGCTGTTGTGCCCCGCCCCTGCAACGACGAAGTCGTACTTGTCCGAAACTCCCGCCACTTGCTGCAGCGCCATCTGCTTCACGGCCAGCGGCGCAATGGCCGCGCTCTTCACGAATCCTCGTCGCGTGATTTTCTTCATCCCGTCCCCCGTTGGTTCAACGCCCTAGGCCTTGCCTTCAATTGCCTGCTCGATGCTCGAGCCAAAATCCTTCAGCATTACCGTGGCAGCGTTTCTTCCCGGCCCGCCGGAAACGGATGCGCCCGGGTACGTGGTTGCGCCTGTCTGGTAGAGCCCGGGAATCGGCATGCGGTGCTGGGCCCAGCCCGGCACAGGGCGCAACGCGCCGGATTGCGCGGCGTTTTGCGCGCCGCCGTGGCAAGTGCCATGCCAATTGTGCGCGTTCATGCGTTCCAGGTCGAGAGGGCTTTCCACCAGCCGCGCCAGTATTTTGTCCTCGGTCAGATTCGGCGCGAACTTCCGCAGGTAGTTCAGGTTGGCTTCGGAAACTCTGTCCTTGATCTCGTCCCAGTGCTCGGGACCTTCTTTCAATTCGTAAGGCTGGTTGCCAATCACTTTGATCGTGTGCATTCCTTGGGGCGCACGGGAAGGATCGGCCACCGTGCTGCAAACCACGAGTAACGGCGGTTCCTCCACGTTCACGTTGCGCATCGCAAAGTCGTAAGAAACCCGCAATCCGCGCTCGGCATTCGCCATGGTTCCCGCGGCCACAGGAGAAAGCGTGCCGCCGGCGACAGGGAATTTCGGAGGCTCGGTGGTCGCATAGTGGCTGGCGAAGAGCGTAATTCCCGCCTGCCAGGAATCCACTCCCGCCCGAAAGTCTTCGCCGAATGCTTCCTTGGGCGCCATGTCGACCAGATGCTTGATGTGAATGGTCGAGAGCACGGCTTTTTGCGCTTTGTAGGAAGTCCCGTCACTGCACTCCACTCCGGTGCATTTGCCATCGTCAAGAATCAGGCGAGTCACGTTTTTATTGGTAAGTACCACGCCGCCGTGCGCCTCAATCAAGCGGACCAGCGCCTGCGTCAAGCTGCCCGAGCCGCCCCTCGGGGTAGTCCAACTCCAGCGCTGCCGGCCGGCGCAAATCGCATACGCGAGTCGCCCCGTGGACGCTGCTTCAGGCGGCTCAACCGTCTGGTATGCCATCCACACCATAAATGCGCGGCAATGCTCATCCTCAAAAGTATCGCGAATAATTTCCCAAGCGGACATTGCCATCCGTCGCTGCCAGATTTTGCCTTTGGGATGTTCCGCCAGACGCTCGTTCAGTGGTTTGCCGAAACCAATGGGCGTATACGCCGCCGCGGCGAAGATCGGCTGCATCTCTTCGTATTCCGTCATCATGCGGCGATAAGCCTCAGCGTCTTTTTTCGAAAACTTGGCAAATTCCTGACAGGTGCGATCGATATCGCGCCACTGGGTGATGTAGCTGCCATCGGAAAAAGGAAGGTGAACAACGGGGTCTGGAAAGAGATACTCGAGCCCGTACTGATCCAGATGCAACTCGTTGTTGCGCATCAGCGGGCTGTCCTGGATCAAGACATGGGCCGAAGAGCAGGTATCGTGATGAAAGCCGCGCAGGGTGAGCTGCGCAGTCTTTACTCCGCCGCCGACCAGGGGCCGGCCTTCCAGGATTAGGCAGCGGTAGCCAGCCTTTGACAGATAGGCAGCCGCGATCAAGCTGTTGTGTCCTGCTCCTGCAACCACGATGTCGAAAAGGTCAGGCATTGGCCTGGAAAGTCCTCTCCTTGGCCGGGCCTGCTTCAGGCGTCGGGCCAGGAACGTAGAGCTGAAACAAGCCCGCTGGGCGGAGTGCCAAGGCCGATAGAGATTCGAATCGGTCTGGTTACTGTGCCACCATATAATAGGGCGCGTCAAGCGTTTCCTTGTTGTAACCCATTCAAAAATATGATACTGGTGCGTGTAACACGCCAAAGGTGTATTGGTCCGACCAATTGCCAGCAGCCTCCGGGAGGCCCTCATGCGCTATCCTGTTCGATCTCTCCTAACTCTGGTGTGCCTGCTTTTCACGCTGTGCGCCCTCTCGCTCCCCGTACTCGCTGCAAGTTCCCGGGACGAAGTCATGAAGATTGATCGCGCCTTCACTGCCGCGTTCCACGATGCGGATCGCGCGGCGCTCGCAAAACTCCTGGATCCCGATTTCGCTGGCACGGACCGCAAGGGCATGACGATGACCAAGGTGGAATATCTCTCCGAGCTCTCTTCTCTCTCAACGGGGCACGACTCGGATGTGCAATTGATGGATGCCGGCACGGTGGTGTTGGTGCGCGGTTCCCATTTTCTTCCTTCGCAGGATGTGAACGTGCGCTTCGTCCGGGTATGGGTCAAGCGTCCCGCAGCCTGGCAACTGCTCATTTATCAGGAGACAAACAAGGCGGAAAAGAATCCGGAAAAGCGCGCGGGTTTTGGCGCTCCCAGCAACGGCGAGCCGGTGCATTGCGAAAATCCCTGCAAGACGATGCCGTTCAAGGCAGATACGCCCGATGAACAGGAAGTGGCAACGATGTGGCAGGCGGTGGAGCGGACAGTTTTAACGAACGACGTCGAAGCGTGGATTCCGAATTTTACCGACGATTTTCTTTTCGTAACGCCCGACGGTGGCACTCCTCTCAACAAAGCCGACCGCGTGGCCATGATCAAGGAACTTCGCCGGACCAACACGACACTGATCCCTGCGGAAGTATTGTCCATGAAGATCTGGGTGTTTGGAGACGCGGCGGTGATGCGCTCCGAGCACAAGCCGCGGCACGGGAAAATCCTGCACGTCACGCGCTTGTTTGAAAAACACGAAGGGCACTGGCAGATCGCGTTCGGCCAGCAAACCTGGGTGGAATAATTGTTTGCAGTGCGGCAGCCCGGCTGCCGCCTTCTCCGTTTCCGCGCATCCGAAAAACGATTGTGGGGGGCCGGCAAGAGGCGCTCAAAACCGCCTGCAAGTTTCGGGCTTTTCAAGCTTTGTGAACCACCGCTTCGATGCTGGTGCCGAGATCCTTGAGTATCACAACGGCGGCATTGCGCCCCGGCCCACCGGTCACCGAGCCGCCTGGATGCGTCGTCGCCCCCGTTTGATAGAGTCCTGGAATCGGCATACGGTGCTGCGCGTAGCCCGGCATCGGGCGCATCGCTCCCACCTGCGAAGGACCAGATCCGCCGGCGTGGCAACTCCCGTGCCAATTGTGCGGATTCATTCGCTCCAGATCGAGTGGGGTCTCCACCGTATGCGCCAGAATTTTGTCGTCGGTCAGGTTGGGAGAGAAGCGCCGCAGGAATTTCAGATTGGCCTGGGCCACTTGTTCCTTGATTACGTCCCAATGCGCAGGGCCTTCCTTTAGTTGATAGGGATGGTACGCCACGATTTTGATGGTGTGCATCCCGGCTGGTGCGCGGGTCGGGTCGGCAACGCTGCAGCAGATTACGTGAAGGGAAGGATCTTCGGTATTTGCATTGCCGCTGCGGTAGTCTACCGTCATCTGCATCGCGCGTTCCGGGCTGACCATCAGTCCGGAATGGACCGGCGAAAGTTCGCCGCCGTCCACTTTGTATTTGGGAGGTTCCGTAGTGGCGTAGTTCGCGGCGAACAGCGTCAGCCCGGCCTCCCAGGTTTTCACGCCATCCAGAAAGTCCTCGCCCCAAAGCTCAGCCGGCGCCATGTCGACAAGTTGCTTGATGTGGATGGTGGAAACCACCGCTTTATCCGCGCGGTACTTGCTGCCATCCGAGCATTCCACTCCCACGCAGCGTCCATTCTCGATGATCAGTGCGTTCACCCATTTGTTGACCAGAATCGTCCCCTGGTGGGCCTCGATCACGCGGGCCAAAGCCGCAGTCAACTCCCCCGATCCGCCCTTTGGCAAGGGGCGGCTCTCGCGTTGCTGGTGCAGTGGAATGTAGGCGGCGCGAGCGGTGGCCGGGTCCAGCACGGGTTGCAGCGAATACGGGCAACCCAGCATGAACGCGCGGCAGTGAGCGTCCTCGAAGGTCTCGGAAATGATTTCCCACGCGGACATCGCCAGGCGCCGCTGCCAGATCTTTCCCTGTGGATGTGCGGCGAGAAGTTCATTCAACGGTTTGCCGAAACCGACGGGCGAGAAGCTTATCTGCCCCAGAAGCGGGCTAACGGATTCATATTCCGCGATCATGCGGCGATACGCCTCGCCGTCTTTTTTTGAAAATTTGGCGAATTCCGCGCACGTACGGTCCAGGTCGCGCCATTGCGTGAGGTAAGAGCCGTCGGGAAACGGCATGTGAAACACTGGATCGGGATAGATGTACTCCAGACCGTATTCGCCGAGATTCAATTCATTGTTCCGCAGCAGGGGGTTGCCGTGGATTCCGTTGTGCGCCGAGGAGCACACATCATGGACGAATCCTTTCAACGTCAGGTGAGCGGATTTCACGCCGCCGCCCACGATCGGGCGTCCTTCCAACACCAGGCAGCGGTACCCCGCCTTCGCCAGGTATGCCGCCGTAATCAGGCTGTTGTGCCCCGCGCCCGCCACCACAAAATCAAATTGTTCTGGCATGCGTTCCCCCCATCAACTGCGGTAGTTTCACTGCGCGGCCAGATTTTTTTGTAACGTCGCTCCGTCCAATTCGCGTTCCCATCGCGACACCACCACGGTGGCCACGCCGTTCCCGATCATGTTTACCGTGGCACGGCACATGCTCATAAAGCGGTCGATTCCAAGAATGATCGCCATTCCGGCGACTGGGATGGACGGAATCACCATCAGCGTTCCCACCAACGCGATGAAGGAAGCCCCCTGCACGCCGCTCGCTCCCTTCGAGGTCAGCACGGCAACCGCGAGAATGGTCAGTTGTTGCATCAGTGTCAATTGCGTTCCGGTCGCCTGCGCCACAAACAGTGCCGCGAGGGTCATGTAAATTCCGGTGCCGTCCGTGTTGAATGTGTAGCCCGTGGGCACGATTAACCCGACCAGCGCCTTGGAACAGCCCAATTTTTCAAGCTTCTCCATCAGCGTCGGCATGGCCGGCTCCGAAGAACTTACCGCCAACACCAGCACAATTTCATCCTTGATGTACCGCAAAAATCGCAAAATCCCGAATCCGCACAGACGGCAGATGATTCCTAAAACGAGCAGAACAAAGAGCAGGGAAGTCAGATAGAAAATGGCGATCAGTTTTAGCAAAGGTCCCAGCGACGCCAGCCCGAACTTTCCCACGGTGAAGGCCATCGCGCCAAACGCTCCGAGCGGCGCAAGCTTCATCACTATGCGCACGACTCCAAAAACCGCATGTGTAAGCGCGTCGAACAGATCCACCAGCGGTTTGCAGCGCGGCCCAACCGCGGACAACGCAAAGCCGAAGAGGACCGAAATCAGCATCACTTGCAAAATGTCGCCCTTTGCGAAGGCATCCACCACCGAGGTGGGGATGATGTGCATGATGAAATCCGGAACATTTTGCGATTTCGCCGCGCCGGCGTATTCCGCTACGGCCTTGGCGTCGAGCGTGGCGGGATTGATGTTCATGCCTCCGCCGGGCTTGGTGACATTGCCAATGATAAATCCGATGAGCAGCGCAACTGTGGAGACCACTTCGAAATAGATCAGCGCTTTTCCGCCAACTCGCCCAACCTTTTTCATATCTTCCATGCCCGCAATGCCGGTCACCACGGTGCAGAAAATGATCAGCGTGATGATCATCGTGATCAGGCGGATGAATCCGTCGCCTAGCGGCTTCATCGCGATGGCTGCGGGGGGATGCAAATAGCCGAGGACAATCGCCGCGGCGACGGCAAACAAAACCTGGGCTGTGGGGTTTGCATACAGAGACCTGCTGTTTCCGCTGGGCTTGGTCATGGTTCGGGCCGGACGCACAAAGTGGCCGGCGCTCTGATCCCCTCTCCAGGAATAGCTTGCGAAAGCTTTATTTCAGCCACTTCTCCGGTTCGCGAATGGCCACGGCCAGTTCGCCCAGAAATTCGGCGGCGCGCGCTCCGTCCACCACCCGGTGATCGCTCGAAAGCGTCATGGTCAGCATCGGCCGGACGCCAATGTTGCCATCGACGGGAACCACGGCGTCTGCGATCGCGCCAACGGCGAGAATCGCGCATTGCGGCGGCGTGATGATCGCGGTGAACGCGTCAATCTTGTACATGCCCAGGTTGCTCAGCGTGAAGGTGCCGCCGGTGATGTCTGCGGGCCGCAGCCGGCCGCTGCGGGCACGCTGGGTCAGCTCGCGCCGCAGCGTGGAGAGAGTTGCCAGCGGCGTTCGGTTCGCATTGGGAATCACAGCGCTGACGACGCCGTCTTTCACGGCCATCGCGACACTGATGTTGATGTCTGCATTCAGCCGGATTCCGTCTCCGGTCCAACTTGCGTTCAACTTGGGGTGCTTCTCGAGCGACCTGGCAATCAAAGCGATCAGCACATCCGTGATCGTTGGCGAGGTTCCCGGCGCGCTGCCCACACTGAGTTTCTTTTGATATGTCTGCAATGCGCTTGCGTCGACGGATTGTTGCAGGAAAAAGTGGGGCACCGTGGTCCAGCTTTGCGTGGTGCGCTCGGCCATCAGGCGCGCCAATTGGCTGAGGGGCTCTGCCGCCGCTGGAGCCGCTGTCGCGCCACCAGAAGCCTTGGCGCTCGCCGCGGCTTGCACATCGTCGGAAGTGATCGTGCCGTCCGGGCCGGTGCCCCGAATCTGGCCAATATCCACGCCAAGTTCTTTCGCCAAACGCCGTGCCTTCGGAGAAATCTGAATAGCTACCGGCTCGGCCGAAGTTTTTGCCGCTGTTGGAGCCGCCGCTGCCGATGCAGCCGCGCTCGTGGCGCGCGCCCCGGGCGCCGCAGTGGCCGCCTTTGCCGGGGGTTGCTCACCGGGTGCCACTAGCCACGCGATTGTCTCCCCAACTGGAATCACCGCGCCGACTTGGGCGGTGATTCCCGCAAGGATTCCGTCACCCGGCGCTTCCACTTCGACGACCGCCTTGTCTGTTTCCACTTCCAGCAGCGGTTCGCCTTTTGTGACGCTCTCGCCTTCCTTTTTGCGCCAGGCGAGTAATTTACCGTTTTCCTGCGCCATTTCGAGCGCAGGCATCACCACACTGATAGCCATTGTTCTTTCCTAGGATGCAAATTTCAGTAAATCAATCGGTAGCCGCCACGCCTTCACGCTTTGCCCCGGCCACCAGCTCTTGAACCGCGACGCTTGGTGGCGCTTCGTTCTCGCGCGTCGTGGGCAACGGACCGTCCACGGTGAAGTAATGCGCGCCTGCGACCATGAGCTGGTCAGCGGGGAAGCGCGTGATTACTTCGTGACCCGTTTCGGTCACCACGATCTCTTCCTCGATGCGCGCCGCGCTCCAGCCGTCCTTTGAAGGCCAGAACGTCTCCAGCGCAAACACCATTCCCGGCTTGATCTCGTGCGAGTGCTCCAGCGAGACCATGCGGCTGATCACCGGCTTTTCCCAGATCGCCAGGCCGATGCCGTGCCCGAATTGCAGCGCGAAGGCCGCCTCTTCGTCCGGAAAGCCGAACTCTTGCGCCTTCGGCCATACGGAAGCGATTTCCGCCGTGGTGCGGCCAGGCCGCACCAGCTCGATCGCGGCATCCAGATAATCGCGGCAGCGCTTGTAAGCGTCGACCATCGCGTGCGATGCATAACCGATCGTGAAGCACCGGTAATAGCACGTGCGGTAGCCCATGTAGGAATGCAGGATGTCGTAGTAAACCGGATCGCCCGGGCGCAGTACGCGGTCGCTGAAGACGTGCGGGTGCGGGTTGCAGCGTTCGCCGGAAATCGCGTTCACCGCCTCCACGTATTCCGAGCCAAGGTCGTACAAGACCTTGCTGGCCAGGCCCACTGCCTGGTTTTCCGTGAAACCCGGCTTCATGGCGCGATAGAGTTCGTCGTACGCCGCGTCCACCATCATTGCCGAGTGTGTCAGCAGGGAAATTTCGTCCTGCGTTTTGATCACCCGTGCGTCGGACATCAATTGCTGCCCGTCGACGATCTTAATGCCTTCGCGTTGCAGCGCGAACAGAATTGGCGGCTCGACCACGTCGATGCCCAGAGGCTCGTTGAGCAAGCCCCTCTTCTCAAGTTCCACCTTGATTTTGCGCGCCACATTCTCCGCGCGCCCCATTTCCGGAGACATCGCGCCCCGGAGCAGGGGGATGCCGGCGCGGGAGCGCTCGCCAAGCCACGGGCAATTTTGCTGGTGGTGGCGGGCGGCTGAACCGAAGTCCCACAGAATCGGTTCGTCATTTTGCGGCAGCAGGCAAAAACGGCTGATCTTGTCCTGCGCCCATGTGCCGATGTGGGTTGCGGTGAGATACCGCACGTTGTTCATGTCGAAGCAGAGCAACGCGCCCATTTCAGACTTTGCGAGCAGTGCCTTCGCCTTCGCCAGCCGCTCGCGGCGCAGGCGGTCAAAATCGATGCGATTTTCCCAATCCACGGCCATCGGGCCGTATGTTTTGATTGCCACGATACGCCTCCTCAGGAAATACTGTTCAGGCTTTGCCGCACAGTTTGCGCGCCGCTTCGAAGACCGTCTGCTCGGTTGGCACGGTGACGTCTTCCAGCGGCGGCGAAAATGGAATTGGCACGTGCATCGCACCCATGCGCTTGACCGGTGCCTCGAGATTGAAGAATGCGCCTTCGGCGATTACGGAGGCAACTTCACCGGTCACGCCATAGCGGCCGTAGCCCTCGTCAATCACGATCGCGCGCGAGGTCTTCTTTGCGGATTCCACCAAGGTCTTCTCGTCCAGCGGCCACATCGTCCGTGGATCAATCACTTCCGCGCTTACGCCAATGCCCTCCAGGAGTTTCGCGGCGCCCAGGGCGACATCCACCATGCTGCTGGTGGCCACCAGCGTAATGTCTTCACCTTCGCGTTTAACGTCCGCCACGCCAAAGGGAATCGTGTAATCTTCGGCTGGCACGCGGCCTTTTTGCTTGTACATCATTTTGTCTTCGAAAAAGATCACCGGATTGTCGTCGCGGATCGCTGTTTTCAGCAGGCCCTTCGCATCATACGGCGTGGAAGGCATGGCGACCTTCAAACCCGGCACATGGCAAAGCCAGGCATGCAGGGACTGCGAATGTTGCGCCGCGGAACGGCGTGTCGCTCCCAGCGTGGTGCGCAACACCATCGGCACTTTCCATGTTCCCCCGGACATGTAGTGGACCTTCGCCGCCTGGTTCACCAGTTGGTCCATCGTCAGCGTCAGAAAATCGCCGAACATGATATCCACCACTGGCCGCAGGCCGGTCATTGCCGCGCCCACGCCCATTCCGGTGAAACCCTGTTCGGAAATCGGCGTGTCCAACACGCGTTCGGCTCCAAACTCCTCCACCAATCCGGACAGAACTTTGAATGGCGTGCCAGCTTCCGCAACGTCTTCTCCGAAGATGCACACGCGCGGATCGCGCCGCATCTCTTCCGCAAGCGCTTCCCGGATGGCTTGGGCAAATGTTAGTTCCCGCTGGGCTGTTTCAGGCATAAACGTCCTGATCGACCTCCTCCACGGAGGGATACGGCGCGGCGATCGCAAACTCGACCGCTGCCTTCATCTCCTGCCGGACTTCGTCCTCGATTTTTTTTAGCGCGGCGGCATCGGTGATCTTCTGGCTCACCAGCCATTCGCCCATGTTCTTGATGGGATCCCGCTTTGTCTTCCACTCCTGCTCTTCCTGCTTGGAGCGGTAGTATTCTCGGTTGATATCGCCAACGTGGTGGCCCGTGTAGCGATACGTGTTGGCTACGAGGAAGGCGGGGCCTTCGCCACGCCGCGCGCGGCTGACGAGCCGGTTCGCGGCGGCGTAAACCGCGCGCACGTCCTGCCCGTCCACGCTCTCGGAATGCACGCCGAACGCCGTGCCGCGGGTCAGGATGTCGCCCGCCGTCGTCTCCGTGTAGTGCGTGTATTCGGTGTAGAAATTGTTTTCACAGACGTAGATCACCGGCAGCTTGAAAAGTGTCGCCAGATTCATCACTTCGTAGAGGACTCCCTGGCCGAGCGCGCCCTCGCCAAAAAAGCAAACCGACACATTATCCTGCTTCAATCGCTTCGCCGTAAGCGCGGCGCCTGTTGCAATTCCCGCACTGCCGCAAACAATGGCGTTAGCTCCGAGATTTCCCGTTGCCGGGTCCGCGATGTGCATCGAGCCGCCTTTGCCCCGACAATAGCCGGCTTCCTTCCCCAAAAGCTCCGCGAACATGCGGTCGGGCTCGGCTCCCTTGGCCAGGCAATGCCCGTGGCCGCGGTGCGTGCTGGTGATGTAGTCCGTCTTTTTCAGTGCCTCGCAGAGACCCACCGCGATGGCTTCCTCGCCGATATACAGGTGCGCAAGGCCTGGCATCAGCGCGCGCATATAAAGCTCGTTCACCTGTTCTTCGAAGAGGCGAATCCGTACCATCTGCCGGTACAGCCGGATTCCCAATTCTGGGGAAACTGCCGCTTCCGTCTTTATGGCTTCTTCGGCCGTTTTCATGGTTTTACCCCGGACATCTGTGCCAGTACGTCAAATACGACTGCGAAATCCTTTTCCACCAAGCCCATTCCGCGCGCCGCGGTCAGAAATTCGTTGGTCACTGCCGTCGTCGGCATGGGCACGTCGAGTTGCCGTCCCAATTCAAGCGCTAACAGCATGTCTTTTTGCATCATGTTTACGTTGAACCAGGCTTCATCGGGTTGCTTCAGCACGAATGGGCCGCGATATTGCACCATCGGCGAAGCGATCACGCTATGTGTCAGCACGTCCACCGCGACTTCCCGCTTGATGCCGCTCTTTTCGGCCAGCAGGACGCCCTCGCAAAAGGCGAGCATTTGCACCGCCAGGCTCAAGTTGGTGCCGATCTTCATCACCAGGGCGAGTCCGTTGTTTCCCACGTGCGTCACCTTCGGACCGATGTCGAGCAGCAGCGGCTTTACCTTCTCGAAAGTTTCCTTGCGGCCCCCCACCATCACGGAGAGCTTCCCCTCCTGCAGTGTGATCACGCTGCCCGAAACTGGCGCGTCCACCATGTCGCTGCCTTTTTCCCGGAGCTTTGCGGCAAAATCGCGGCTCACCGCCGGAGCCACCGTGCTGATGTCCACGAAGGTCTTGTTGGGCCCCGCAGCCACCAACATGCCATCCGGGCCGTTCATCACCGCCGCGAGCGCCGCCGAATTTGTGACCATGGAGAAGATCACGTCTGAGGCTTCGGCCACGGCTCGCGGTGAATCCGCCCACTTCATTCCCTTCTTCAGCAGCCATTCGGCTTTGGACCGCGTCCGGTTCCAGCCGGTGACGCCGTGCCCCTTGCTGAGCAGACGATTCACCATTTCGCTGCCCATCACACCCAGTCCGACGAATCCTAAATTAGCCACGAGCTCTCCTCTGCGATTGATTTCAACTGGTTTTTATTGACGTGCCGCCGGTTATTCGCTGGGCGCATTCCGCGAATCTTCGCGGACTTGCTTCAAATGCGCTTTCATTGCTTCCCGCGCACCCACCGGATCCCGGTGCTCGATCGCTTCCAGAATCCGCTTGTGATGATACTGGCCGCGCTCCGGGCCGCCTTCCACCTGGAAAATCCCCATGCGCTGTTCGCGCAGAAGTCCCACGATCGAATCAATCAACGAAAGTATGATCGGATTTCCGGCCGCTTCGGCGAGCGCAAGATGAAAATCGAGATCCGCTTCGATGTACGCGTCGGGATCACGCCGCGCCGCATCCATCACGGCCACTTGCTCGCGCATCGCCGCCAGATCCTCGCCGTCCGCGCGAGTCGTCGCCAGCGCGGCGATTTCCGGCTCCAGTATCTCGCGCACCTCGGCCAGCGATGCAAATCCCTCATTTCCGGAACGCAGCAACCTGTCAAAAGACTGCCGCATGGTGTAGGAACTTCCGTCGGTGATAAATGTTCCGCGTCCGGGATACGCCTCCACAAGACCTTTTTCCCGCAAGGTTTTCACCGCTTCGCGCACTGCCGTACGACTCACACCAAACTGCTCGGCAAGTTCACGTTCCGGTGGCAATTGGTCCCCCGGTTTTAAAGCTCCCTTGTGGATGGATTCCTCGACCTGCTGGACGATCTGCTCATAAAGGCGAGAAGAGCGAACGATCTTATACATCTGCACCTCCGAGGCCACACCGAGTTCATCGACGCATTGATCTGGGCGCTAAGGAAGGGGACACTCAGGCGGTAGACGCGGCAGACCGAGATATGGTCGAGTTGTCAGACCACATTACCACGCTCCATCACCCTTTGCAAGTCTTTCTTATCCCTATTCTACCCAGACTGTCTTCATATTCGTGAATTCCCTGATTCCCACCGCACCTAGTTCCCGCCCATGTCCGGACCATTTCACCCCACCAAACGGGATGCGTGGGTCGGAAGCCACCATGCGGTTAATGAAGACCATGCCCGCTTCCAATTCCTGAATGAATTTCTGCTGTTCGGCAGGATCGTTGGTCCAGGCGCTGGCGCCTAGTCCAAACCGACTGTCGTTCGCGATGCGGATGGCATCGTCGATATCTTTCGCACGGAAGACGCTGGCTACCGGGCCGAACATTTCTTCCTTGTAGGCGGGCGAATCCTGCGGGATGTTGACCAGCACCGTGGGGGCATAGAAGTTCCCCGGCCGCTGCAGGGCTTTTCCGCCGGTCAAAATTTTTGCGCCCAACTCTACGGATCTTTGCACGTCGCGCTCCAGATCCTTCACTCCATCCGCCGTCGAAAGCGGGCCCAGCTCCGTGCTCTCGTCAAAGGGATCTCCCACGCGCAGCTCCGCCATCTTCCGGGCGAACAAGCCTTCAAACTTGTCGGCGATGCTTTCCGCAACGATGAAACGCTTCGCGGCGATGCAGGATTGCCCGTTATTGAAAATGCGCGCCTTCACCGCCGTGCTCGTGGCCGTCTCCAGGTTGGCGCTGGGCATGACAATAAAGGGATCGCTTCCACCAAGCTCCAGCACGACCTTCTTGATTCTTTTTGCAGCGCCAATGCCCACTTCAATCCCTGCTTGCTCGCTGCCCGTCAGCGTTGCGGCCATCACGCGGTGGTCGGCCAGGATGCGGTCCACTTCTTTCGAGCCGACGAGCAGCGTCTGAAACGCGCCATCGGGGAACCCCGCTCTCAGAAGTAATTCCTCAATCGAAAGCGCGCTCTGCGGAACAATCGAAGCGTGCTTCAGCAAGCCAACGTTTCCCGCCATCAGCGCCGGTGCGGCAAATCGCAACACCTGCCAGAACGGGAAATTCCAGGGCATCACGGCGAGGATTGGTCCCAGCGGCTGGTAGTGGATGTAGCTCTTCTTTGCTCCCGTCTCCACGATCTCATCGGCCAGGAAGCGCTCCGCGTTCTCCGCGTAATACCGGCAAACCCATGCGCACTTCGCCGCTTCGTCCACGGCTGAGCGCAGCGTTTTGCCCGTCTCCGTGGTCATCACTTTTGCAAACGCTTCTTTTTCATTCTCGAGGATCGAAGCGGCTTTCAGCATCCATTGGGCGCGCTGGGAAAACGGAGTCTTGCGGTAAGTATGGAAAGTGTCGATGGCTTTCTGCAGCTTGATTTCGATCTGCGCGCTGCTTAATGGCTCAAAAGTTTTAACGACTTGTCCTGTCGTCGGATTTACAGTGGCAATCGCCATGGTTGGCCTCACTCATTTTCCCAGCCCAGGCAAATGGGTTCGCTTGGGATCGCAAGCAAAAGGGGAATTGGTCTGACCAATATACCCCATGGTGACGTTCTCAGACAAGCTAAGCATTGAAATATCTGATTTATAGAATTTAGTCGTTGACAGTCCTCCGCGCCAAGTGGTACAGGGGTCCTACCTTTTTACGTTTGGGCTTTGAGCTTTGCCCCATTTGGCGCTGTTCTCTTCCTGCGCACAGGGCTGAGCTCAATTACTGAGGAGTCTGCCACAGGAAGTCGTGCTTCCCCGGGCCCAACCCAAGGAGCCATGCATGAAACGCAAGAAATCATCTCGTACGCCGCACTCATCGAACGACCTGTCAAAAGTGCTCAAAGCAAAGACTCCCCACCCCACGCGCCGCGACTTCCTCCGAACCGCCGCCGGCGCGGGGTTGGCCTTGGCCGCTTCCCCATTGTCCGCTCTGGCAGACCATCATGGCCATCCCAGCCCGAACAGCATTTCTTATCTCGATCGCCGAATGTATATCCGGAATATGGAAGTCCTGGCACATTTCGCGCCGGGCCAGCCGCGCCACGGGAAAATGCAGATGATGTCCGTTGGCAATCGCCGCTATATCTTCCAGCAGGGCGACGTGGTTGATGTGAGCGACGTGCGCAAGCCCACCATGTTCAATAAAGGCGGCTTCGACGGCTATCAGGTCCAGGTGGCTTACAACAAGAATCTGAAAAAGTGGATTCTGGTCACTGGGGCGCAAACTCCCATCACCGATTCCACTCCCGAAGCGCCGATGGGCAAATATGATGACCCGCACCTCGACGACAAGCGGAAGAACTACAAAGGGCTGCGCGGAATTCGAGTCTATGATGCCACCAATCCCTCCAACATCGTGAAGCTTTCCGAATTCAGTACTGGCGCCACCGGCCAAGGTACTCACCGCAATTACTACGACGGCGGCAAATACGCCTATCTCGACACCGCGCCCGACGAAAGCTTCATTCACCAGCCTTCGTATTTCCGCGAACTCGTCAACGGCAACATGATCGTAGATATGTCCGATCCCACGAACGTCAAAGAAGTCTCGATGTGGTGGGTACCCGGATCGCGCAAGGGCGAAGAAGCGGAATATAACAAGTGGGTTTGGTCGAAGCTTGTGCCGCCCAAAGTTGTTGCCGACCAGACGCCGTTTGCCGGGCTGCATGGTCCTGTCTACGTTCCCAAGAAACTCGAAGACGGCGGGAATCGCGGTTACGGCGCCTTTGGGTGCAACGGCTTCCGCATTCTCGATCTTTCCGACCCGGAGCACCAGAAAGAGATCGGAAAGTTTGAACCGCCACCGCAATACGCCGGCATGGGCATTGCGTTCCACACCATTTATTGCGGCATCCTCGAACGCGGCTTCGTCCTGACCAACGGGGAGACAACGAACTCCGACTGCAACCAAATTTATTTGCCGAATTGGGTGGTCGACATCCGCGACGAGACCAATCCCGTCCCCGTCGCGCAACTTCCGCGCCCTGTTCCGCCGCCCGAAGCGCCTTACCGCGATTTCTGCTTCAAGCGCGGACGTTTTGGCGCTCACAATCCTCCTCATCTGAAAGCTCCGGGAAAGCCGCGTCAGGAGTTCATCGCCTACAGCTATTTCATTGCCGGATTGCGCTGCTATGATATCGGCGATCTTTACCGGCCCGAGGAAGTGGCGTACTTCATTCCCCCACAGGGCGGCGATCTGAAAAAATTCGGCAGCTACGACCGTACCGTGGATAACGTCCTCGTCGAATGGGATCGCAACGTGATCTGGGCGGCCACCGATACTGGGCTGTATGCTTTGAGCTGCCCGAACCTTGGCAAGCCCAGTCTGGACCCCATGCCCGTAACTGAGTGGTCGCTCGATAAGCTCAACGAAGGCGCACCATGATTCTTTCTCGACAGGAGAAACCAATGAAACGCATCGCTCCCGCTGCACTCGTGCTGCTATTGTGCGCGATTCTGCTTTCGGCGATTTGCCAGGCGCAGCCCGCGCCGAAGCGGCAAATTCACGTGCTCACGCTGCTTGGCAGGCCGTTGCAATTTGTCATCGCCGACCAGCAGGGACTCTTCGCCAAGTACGGGCTCGAAGTCATTAACGACAACAAGAAAAATTCCGAAGAGTTGCGCAGCGATCTGGCGGGGGGGAAGGGTGACCTCGCGTACCTTGCTGTCGACAACGATGTAGCCATGGTCGAACTCGCCCACCAGGACGTGGTCATCGTCATGGGCGGCGAAGGCTCGCAAAATGAGCTTATCGTTCAGCCCGTCGTCAAGTCCTTCGCGGATCTCCGTGGAAAGACCCTCATCGTCGATGCGGTAAACACCGCGTACGCTCTGCAGATGAAAAAAATCATGCTGCTTCAGGGCATGGCTGCCGACAAAGATTACCAGATGAAAGCCTACGGGGCCACGCCGATGCGCCTGGTGGCCATGCGGGAAAACAAAGACTTCGCCGGCTCAATGCTGGGACCGCCGACTTCCCTGGTCGCCAAGCATGAAGGCTTCGCTAGCCTCGGCTCGGTGCAAAAGCTGATCGGCCCCTACCAGGCTGCGGGATTCTTCACGCAACGCGCCTGGGCCAAGGAGCATCGCGAGGTCCTGATTTCGTTCCTCACGGCGTGCATTGAGGCGCAGCGCTGGTTGATGAACCCCGCAAACAAGGCGCAGGTCGTTGAACTCCTCACCAAGCAATTCCACCTTGCGCCGGAAATTGCTGCTGAAGACTACGAAATGAGCGTCAATGAGCCGGGAGGATTCGCCAAGGACGCAGCCTTCGACATCGCAGGTTTCAAAAACGTGCTGAAACTTCGCGCAGAAGTGGAAGGTTCCTGGGGCGGCCATCCACCTTCGCCGGATAAATATTACGATCCCTCCTACTATGATGCCGCCCTTGTCAAAGCAAAATGAGCCGTCAAAGGAGACCTGTTTTGCGTGAATTTCTATTCGGTTTGTTTGCAGCAATTTTTCTGGCTTCGCTGGTGCCTCCCTCTAACGCTCAGCCGCAACAAGAGCGCACCTTGGACGAAATCAAGGCCGAGGCGATCAAGCGCGCCGAAAATGGCATGTACCCGCTCATCGGGCTCGATTCGGCGGACGTGCGCGAAGCCTTTTCGCACATCGATACCATGGACAACGACAAATGGGCCGCCGCGTTCAGCGCCGTTGCCGATCGTTACATGAATGAGGGCAATTCGCTGCTTGCCAGCGATCCCAGGAAGGCCGACGCGGATTTTATTCGCGCCTGGCGCCTCTATTCCTTTGGGCGCTGGCCGGTCCCCGCTTCGCCCGGCAAGCAGCGCGCCTACACCAAGGCGCTGGAGGCGTTTCTGGCGCACGCGAAGATGATGGATCCCCCGCTCGAGGTGGTGCGCATTCCCTTCGAAGGTTCGGAGATCGTCGGCTACATGCGTTTGCCGAAAAACGAGAAAGGCCCCGTTCCCGTGGTGATTGCCATCAGCGGGCTCGACAGCCGCAAGGAAGACCTCTCTGAAAATTTCGGCGTGGTTCTGAATTCCGGCATCGGATTCATTGGCATCGATTCCCCCGGCACAGGCCAGGCGCCAATCAAGGCTGGCGTCAATGCCGAACGCATGTTTTCCAAAGTGATCGATTACCTGGAGTCGCGGCCGGAAGTGGATAAAACGCGCATCGGCGTCGACGGCCAGAGCTTTGGCGCGTATTGGGCTACGAAACTCGCCATCGTTGAGCACGCGCGCCTAAAGGCAGTCGTCGCGCAATCCCCTCCGGTCGACGCCACCTTTCAGAAGGATTTCGTTCTCCAGAAAACGCTCGGCAATCGCGAATATCTATTCGGCCTTGGCCCGGCGCTCATGTCGATTTTTGAAGGCGCGAACAAAGTCGAGGACCTGGGAGAAATTCTCCCGAAGCTTTCCCTCGTCAATCAGCATCTATTGGGCAAGCCGACCACATCCATGCTCATTATCGCCGGTGCCCTGGACACACAAGTGCCAGTTTCTGACGCGTATCTCCTGCTGAGCAACGGAGACGTTCCAAAAGAGGCGTGGATCAATCCGCAGGGCGGGCATCTGGGACGTCAGGTGAAGATCTGGCCGGATCCGGTAATATTCCGGAAAGTGCTGGTGCCCTGGCTGGTCCGCAATCTCGAAATGCCTTCGGGCAACTAAGCGTTCGCCTCGGGTGGCGTTTGCAATTTTTCCGTCCGCGCTGCCTTGGCATCACGCCGAATCCGGCGTGCCATTTTCCGTTCGCGACTCCATCACGCGCCGCATGTTGACCACGTCTAATTCGCCTTGCCAGCGGCTCACGACCAGTGTTGCCACGCCGTTGCCCACAACATTGGTCAGCGCGCGGCATTCACTCATGAACTTTTCGATTCCGACCAGCAACGCCAGTGACTGGACGGGAATCGAGGGCACAGCTGCAAGAATGGCCGCCAGCGTCACAAAGCCCGTTCCGGTTACGCCGGATCCCCCCTTGGATGCTACCAGTGCAAAGAGCAGAATGCCGGCGATCTGTCCCATCGAGAGATGCGTGTTGGTGGCTTGCGCCAGAAAAATGGCGGAGAGTGTCAGATAAATATTCGTGCCGTCCGTATTGAAGACATAGCCAGTCGGGAAAACCAGGCCCACTATGGTTCGCGGCGCGCCCAATGCCTCCAGCTTGCGCATCATATCCGGCAGCACGGTTTCCGAAGAGCTGGTTCCCAGCACAATCAACAATTCGTCTTTGATATACGCCAGGAAGCGAAAAATCGAAAACCCTGCAAAATGCGCGATGGTCCCCAGCACCGCCACCACGAACAAGAAGCTCGAAAGGTAAAACGTGCCCATTAGCTTCAACAGGTTCGTCAGCGAAGCGACGCCGTAGCTCCCCACTGTGAACGCCATCCCGCCCAAGGCGCCGAGAGGCGCGGCGCGGACCACGATCCGCACGATACCGAACACCACTTTGTTCGCGATCTCAATGCCCTTCAGCGCGCGCAGGCCCACTTCGCCCATATTGGCGATCGCGAACCCCGTCAGGATCGAAATCAGCAGGACTTGCGGCACTTCTCCTTCAGCAAGTGCCCCGATATATGTTTTCGGAAGGAAACCCACAAGAAAGGGAATGAATCCCGATTCCTTGGCGCGTGTAGCAAATGCCGAAGCCGCCTTCGGGTCCAGGGTCGCCGGGTCAATATTGAGGCCGTAGCCGGGGTGAAACGCGACGGCGACCAAAATACCAATGATCAGGGCCAGCGTGGAGACGATTTCGAAATAGACAAGCGTTTTTACGCCGATCGTGCCCACCTTTTTCAGGTCGCTCATCGACGCGATCCCTTGCACGATCACGCAGAAGATCACCGGAGCGATCATCATGCGGATGAGCGCTACGAAGGAATCCCCGAGCGGTTTCAGCGCCATACCCGTTTTCGGAAACAAGGCGCCGATGACGCACCCTACCACCACGGCAATCAGCACCTGGATATAAAGCACGCTGTACCAGGGCCTGGCTTTTCGATTCGACGCGACGTTGCCCACTCGATGGTCTCCGCGCTGCAAATTCTGTTGCACAGCCACTCCGGGCTGCCCGTACGATCCCCTGAGTTAAGTCCCGCACCGGCAACACAGCCTGCGCCATAACCCGTGGTTGTGTCCCGAACCCGGCTTCAATTCACCACGTCCAGGGGTGCTTCCGTTCCTGAAAAAAATCGGTCGACGTTCCTCCACGCGGAGCGGCAGAGAAATGCCGTTGATTGCCGTGTCACGCCGGCAATATGCGGCGTAAAAAGAATCCGGAGTCCGGCTTCACCCTGCAACATAAACAGCGGGTGGTCCGTCGCCGGCGGCTCCGTGGAATAAACGTCAACGGCCACTCCACCCAGTTTTCCGTCCTGCAACGCCTGCACCAGCGCCGCTTCATCGACGATGCCGCCACGCGAAGCCTGTACGAGCACGGCGCCGGGTTTCATCAGGGAAAATTCACGCCCGCCGATCAAGCCGGTCGTCTGCGGCAATAATGGCACGTGCAGCGTAACTACGTCGGATACGCGCAGAAGTTCATCCAGTGAGCATGCTTTCGCGCCAAGCGCCTCCGCGGCTTTCGGATCCCGCGGCGCCGGATCATAAAAAAGAATGGAGCACCCGCGCTTGTGAAACGCGCTGGCCACTGCGACGCCGATCACGCCGAAACCGACAATCCCCACGGTCAAGCCATCCAGGCCCAGCAGGCTGTCTGCGATCATGCGCGCGCGAAAATCACGATAATTGCCCCGGCGAATTTCCGCATCGGCCCACGCAAAACGCCGCAATAGCACGCTGGCGGTGGTCACGGCGTATTCCGCAACGGCTTCATTGCTCCCGCCGGGAACGTTGGCCACGGCGATGCTGCGTTGTTTCAGGAAGGGCAGATCCAGGCGATCCAGCCCGGCGCCGGTGACCTGCACGAACTTCACCGTACTCTTCTCGAATAGGCTTGCCGGCAGCTTCGGGCCAACGGCCGGAATCACCAGCGCTCGCGCTTCTCTCATCAACGCCGGAACATCGGGATCATTCCATGCGCGGTAAACAACGTCGAGATGCGCTGGCGGCATGGCGCCGACACGCTGAAAATCCGCTTCGGGTCTCAGGCAAAGGACGTCACAGCTCATGATCGATTCGAGGGCCCCCTGGAAACGCCGGGTTCCTGCGTGCCTGCGGTGATATCCGGCACGGGAAAGAAACAGAGAAGCAAGAGCGGCTCTTTGCCCGTGTTGCGCGTGACATGTTTTTCGCCCGCAGGCATCAGAAGCGTGTCTCCCGCCTTCAGCGAAAATTCGCCGCTATCCGCATACGTCCTGCCTTCTCCGGAAAGGACGAAGATACACTCCTCAAATTCATTGTGTTGATGCGCGGCGCGCGGAGGATCGCCGGGCTGCGGCACGGGGATTTCCGCCAGCCGCAGCGTCACATTGCGCGAGCCAAGGGCCCCAGAGACGATTTCCAGCGCCTTACGCCCGGGAAGCCCGAGTTGCTTCGCCTCCGATTGTCGGAATACCTGGGCCATCAGCATCCCTTGTCCAAAGTGCGGACTTCCGCCACGCCGCCCTGGATGCGGTCGAGTTCCCGGAAGATTTCTTTTGCCTTTGCCGCGATGGAATCAGCCACCTCAGCGACCATCTTCCGCCCTTTTTCCGCCGTTGCATGTTGCGGGCTGCCGTACCAGCCCGTTGGGGCAATCGAGCGGACATCCGTCAGCACCGGCTGATAGATGCGCGTGCGCCGCAAGGCGTCAACCCGCTTGCCATGGGTGTGGTCAGAGGAGTAATCGATGCGGTCGAGATGCACAAGGTCCGGCCGATATGCCAAAACCGCCAGTGCCTCGATTTCGCCGCCATGCGTCAGGCCCCCACACTCCTTGCCGAAGTGCTCCTCGGCCACGTAACAAGCCTGCACGGTGAGCACGGTCATGCCATGCTCGCGATGCAGCCGGTCCGCCGCAACACCCAGCGCCGGAATATTCATCTCGTGCCAGTTCAAAATCAGCAGGTATTTGGCGCCGTGCTTTGCCATCGAGCCGCAGGTTTCCATCACCAGCCGGATATAGGTGTCTGGCGTGAGCGTAATCGTGCCTTCAAACGGCATGTGCAGTGGGGTGACACCCAGCGGTCCGCCAGGCAGGACCAGCCCATCCATGCGCTCGGCCACCGCGTGGCCAATTATATTGGACGCGTAAATGTCCGTTCCCGTCGGCAGATGCGGGCCATGCTGCTCCACGCTGCCCTGCGGCAATATCACCAGCGGGTGTTTTTTCAATTGCGCCGCGATTTCCGGTTGTGTGAGGTCGATAAAGTATCGGCTGGTCAGCATGGGTTTCCCGTCAGGCTCCCAACTTGGTCTTCACTTCTTGCATGACGTCGGCGATGCGGATGCGCTGTCCATTTTTGTCGATGGATTTCAGCGCGGCATACACCATGGCCACCGCGACGTTGCCGTTGTTCGCGCTCAGCTCATTCGATTTTCCGGTCCGGCAGCTCTCCGCGAACATTTCCAGCTCCGCGCGGAACATGTCGCTCTCCGGCACCCGCAGTTCCTCGCGCTTCGCGTAGCCATCCTTGCCGCGCTGGATGTACAGCATCGAACTTTTGTGCAATTGGTCCGGCGTGTCCCAGGTGTCAAAGTCGATTTCGAAGTGCATCAACCCGGTGGAGCCGAACACGCGCACGGCAAACACGCCGGGCGATGTCCAGCAGGATCCGACGTATCCCACCTTGTCGTCGGCGAACTTCACCAGCGTCATGGACTGGTCGTCCACCTCTGCCCCCACCGGCGACAGCTTGGAGGCCATCGAGCTGGCCTCGACAACTTCGCCTCCGAGGTAGTGCAGAACGTCGAACATGTGAATGGCGAGTTGCGACAGCGGGCCGCCCGGCGCGCGATCCTTGTACCAGCGCCAGGTTTTCGGCGTCAGCTCGAGCGCGCGATTGTTGGAAAAATTTGCTTCAATAAACGCCACGCGGCCTAGTTCGCCCTTGTCAATGGCCTCGCGGATTTTCCGAATTCCGCCCATCAATCGCGCGCTGTGCCCGACGGTCACGGTAATGCCATACCTCTTCTCGAGGTCGGCAATCTGCAACCCTTCGGCGAGCGAGCTGGCGATGGGCTTTTCCGTGTAGACGTGCTTTTTCGCCTTGGCCACGAGTTCAGCCATCGGCAGATGCTGCTCATTCGGCACCGTCAAAATCACACCTTCGATCGACGAATCGGATAAAATTGCTTCCATGCTCGGAGCCGAAGGCACGCCCATCTCCGTCTGGAAAGCCTCGCGTTTTTCCACGGATCGGCTGAAGCCGGCGACGATTTTCAGTTTGTCGGATTTGGAGATGGCGCGCGTGAGAACTTTAGCCCAGCGGCCGAGACCAACAATAGCTACCTTAACAGGAGAAGGAGTCACGGTAACCTCGAATTAGAGTGGGCGGGAATAAGAGAATAAAGTTGCATGAATGGCCCACCCATAGTACCGTATTACGAGAATATGAGACAGTCAAGCCCTCATTCAGGTCCTTCCCTCATTGGCGCCATCCCCAAGGCCGCCGCTCCCCTCCGGCGCCAGGTGCTTCAGGAGTTGCGCCAGTCCATCATTTCCGGCCGGCTGAATCCCGGCGAGCGCCTTGTCGAGCGCGAATTGATCTCCATGATGGGTGTTTCCCGCACCGTGATCCGCGAAGCTTTGCGGCAGCTTGAGTCCGAAGGACTGGTGGCCATTATTCCGAACAAGGGGCCGGTCGTGCGCGCGTTGACCCTGGAAGAAGCACAGGATCTCTATGCAATTCGCGCCGTTTTGGAGGGGCTGGCGGCGCGTCTCTTCACCCAGCATGCCGGCGATATGCAGGTGGACCAACTCGATGAAGCTCTGCGTGGCGTTGCCGATGCCTATGAAACCGGCGATCCCGAACGCATCTTGGAAATGAAGAACACTTTTTACGACGTGCTCTTCGCCGGCGCGCGCAGTCAGACTCTGTCGTCCATGATTGCCATGTTGCATGGCCGCATCCGGCGTTGGCGGGCTATAGGATTGTCGCATCCGCAGCGTTCCTTCGAGCGGCAACAGGAGAGCATCCGGAATCTTCGCGTGATGTTGCGCGCAGTGCGTGCGCGCGACGCAAAGCTGGCCGAACAGGCCATCCGCGAAGACGTGCAGAAAGCGGCGGCGGAAGTCAACCGTCTGCTGGTGAAGGAATCTCCACAGTAGTTTGCAAGCGCTTTAGTAAATCCACGAAAGAGAAGGGGCAATGATCACGCATTTTATTGTGCACGACAAAGCCGACACCGTCGGCGTCATGGTTGTGGAAGACGTGCCAGCCGGCGCGGACTTGAACGGCTGGATCATGGAGACGGATGAAACTATCTCCCTCAAATCCCTCGACCCGGTGCCGCTGGGCCACAAAATCGCCCTCAACGACATTCGTCCCGGCGACACCATCCTCAAATACGGCCACGATGTGGGCCGCGCCATCGCGGAAATCGGCAAGGGGCATCACGTGCATGTCCACAACATGAAAACGAAAAGGTGGTGAGCGATGGGACGCTACGATTTTTACGGATACAAGCGGGAGAACGGAAGAATTGGCATTCGCAATCACGTGGTGATTCTGCCTTTGGATGACTTGTCCAATGCGGCTTGCGAAGCCGTGGCCAACAACATCAAGGGCACGCTCGCATTGCCGCACGCCTACGGGCGCCTGCAGTTCGGCGAGGACCTGGAGTTGCACTTTCGCACGTTGATCGGCACGGGGTGCAACCCCAACGTTGCCGCTTGTGTGGTGATCGGCATCGAACCCGGCTGGACCAGCCGCATCGTGGACGGGATCGCCAAAACCGGAAAGCCGGTGGCGGGTTTTTCGATCGAGGGCAACGGCGACATCACCACGATTGCCAACGCTTCGCGCAAGGCGCGCGAGTTCGTTCAGTGGGCCACCGAGAAGCAGCGCGAACTTTGCTCCATTAAGGATTTGTTTGTTTCCACCAAATGCGGCGAGAGCGACACCACCTCGGGACTCGGCTCTTGCCCTACCGTTGGAAACCTGATCGATAAGCTCGATCCGCTCGGTGCAACCACTTGCTTCGGCGAGACCTCGGAACTCACCGGCGCGGAAATGGTCTGTGCCAGCCGCGCGGCCACGAAAGAAGTGGGCGAGAAGTTCCTCCAGGTCTTCCGCGCGTATCAGGACGTGATCGAGCGCCACAAGACCAGCGATCTTTCTGAATCGCAGCCCACCAAAGGAAACATTGCGGGCGGTTTAACCACCATCGAAGAAAAAGCCTTCGGCAATTTCCAGAAAATCGGCAAGAAGACGAAATTCATCGACGTTCTGAAACCAGCGGAACCGCCAGCCAAGGGCCCAGGCCTCTATTACATGGATACTTCCTCGGCTGCGGCGGAGTGCGTGACCTTGCAGGCCGCGGCCGGCTTCGTCGTTCACCTGTTTCCCACGGGGCAAGGCAACGTCATCGGCAATCCGATCGAGCCAGTGATCAAGCTGACCGCCAACCCGAAAACGGCGCGCACCATGAGCGAGCACATTGATCTCGATGTCTCCGGTCTCTTGCGGCGCGAGATGACTCTCGATGAGGCGGGCGACCGCCTGATCGACATCACGCTGCGTACCTGTAATGGCCGGCTCACTTGCGCGGAAGCTCTGGGGCATCGAGAGTTCGTGATGACCAAGCTTTACCAAAGCGCGTAGGCGACTCGCGAGTTCACTACTTCTCCATGGGGCGGAGCCTTTTCCGCCCCCTTTATTTTGCAATTTGGTGGTTTTAGCCGATGCGTGTGTTGAAACTGAAGAGCATCTGCCAGCGTCCATCGCGCAGCGCCCACATCCTTGAATTGAAATAGTCGTTGCTGCCGCGCCGCTGTTCCCTCGCAATCATCAGTACAGTTTCCCCAAGATCGTACATGTCCGCGGAGGCCAATTCCGGCGGGGCGTTATGTTTGCCGGACGCCTTTTGCTTCTCAATTTGCGCGAGTCGATCCGCTTTTGTATACGGCCGTTCATGAAATGTATCCGTCGCCGTGAATTCATCCGCGATCAGCGGTGCATACGCCGACACGTCGTTTTCCGCCATGGCCTTCATGACGCCCTGCCAGGAAGCGATGGCGGCTTTTTCCGAAGCCGTCGCCGGCGAAAAGGGGATTTCCTTGCACGGATTTACGCATTCGCCCAAAAGCGGGCTGTTGGCCGGTTCCGACTTTTCCACCTGCTGGACTTCCTGATAGAGAAGCAGTTTCCAGCCTTGCGGCGATTTCGACCACACTCGCAGAACGTTCATTTTGCCCTGGTTGGCGAATAGAACCGCGGAATCGCCATAGATCCGAGCACTGGGTTTCACATCGGCGTTTGCGATCATCGGAAAGGTTTTCAGGGCATCGGCGCGGGTGAACCGCCTGCCCGCGGAATCGATCCATGCAAGATTGGGCGAAAGCAGCGCTTCCGCGGCGGCCTCTTGCTTCTGTTGGAACGCTTCAATCAGTGTGCGATCGGTTTGCAGCAAAATGTCGGCGCCGCTTGCCGCCGCAGTCCCGGCGAACGCGAGGCAGAAGGCCAGCAAGAGCAATGTCGGCGCGCCGACTTTTACGCAAATTTTGAGATTGTGATAACTAGAGTGCAACATATTGAGAATGTTTCTCGCGGAACATTGGCAAATCGTTCGAACGGCGGAGTCTATTCGAAAGTTTTGCCAGATTGAAACTACTTCGCCTCTCCCGCTTGAATGGTTGTCTGATAGCTGATGGACATCACCCACTTGCCGTCGCGCTTGATCCACAAACGGCTCACGTGCACCGGTTTGCCGGTGTGCGGCTGGTGCAGACAAGTCATAATCACCGCATCGCCAAAGTCGAACATCTTCGCGGAAACCAGCGGAGACGGCGCGGAGCCGACGCCGCTTTGCTTCTGCTTATTCAGCGTTTCCATGCGGCCGGCTTTGGAAATCGGGTGGTCGCTGTTTGAACTGATCTGCACGAATTCGTCGGCAATATGCGGGGCCCAATTTTCCGCCTCGTGGTGTGTTACCGCCGTTTCCAATGCTTGCCAGGAGGCGATGATCGCGGCTTCGTCCGCGTTTGCAGGCTGGAAGGGCACGCTCTTGCAGGGATTTTCGCATTCAGCCACACCCGTGCCCTTCACGTTCGATGGCTCGTCGAGCTGTTTCACCTCATGATAGACAAGCAATCTCCAGCCTCCGGGCCGCTGCACCCACAACCGCAGGACATGCATTTTGCCCTTGCTGGCTGAGACGGCGCCGACCTGGCCATAGGTGCGTTCCGCGACGTCAATGCCACTTTCGTCGCCGAGCGTCGGTTTGGGAACGGCCTGCAATACTTCCGCGGCGGTCAGCGTTTTTCCTTCCGCGTCGGTCCACGTAAAGTCATCGTCCAGGTATTTATGCAGCAGCGAGGCATTCGCCAGCGCCGCGGCTTGCACAAATTTCCGGTCGGCCTGCAGAACGGCGGAATCACTTTCCGCGGCGTTCGCTTTTCTTGCCGCAAACGGGATTAACAAACACACACAAACGATTGCAACAGCTAGAGACTTTCTGGTCCGGGCACGCATCACGCATAAGTCCTTTCCATCGCAGATTTAATTTGCCTTGCCGTACGACCGCGAAAAAAGAAGGGGCCGGAACAAGTCCGGCCCCGGGAAAGCTCAGACTTCAAGCGTGAATTAGAACAGGAACTTCAAGCCGAGCTGGATGGCCCGCATGCCGCCGGAGCCCAGCACCGGGTTGACCGCCGCGACGTCCGGCGTGGCGCAGCCGCAGCCAAACGGACCGACGGAAGGATCGGCCGTGGCGCCGGCGCCGAAGCCGCTCGTGCCGCCCCACGGGTTCGCAAAGTTCGGGTGGTTGGTGATGTTGAAGAATTCGGCGCGGAATTGCACCGTCAGCCTCTCATAGAATTTCCAGTTTTTGGAAACCGAGAGGTCCAAGTTGTGGAAGCCGGTATCGCGGAAGATGTTACGGCCGGAATTGCCAAACGTTCCAACTGCCGGTGGTAGCAGGAACGACTTTCCATTGCGACTGACGTAGCAACCGCCAGTGCCCGCGGCAATGGCGGTGTTCAGGGAGTAGAGCATGCCAGGAGTTGCGTTTGCGAATGCCAAACACTGTGTCCAAGCGGCAGCAGTTTGCTGATTGGAGAGCGCCACGGTGCCGCCGGGACTAGAATAAGTGCAGCCGCCAGGAGCCCCGTTCACACAGAGGGGGATGGAATCCTGGCCTCCGGACTTGAAGTTAGCGGGTGAACCATAAATGTTCCAGCGATCTGCAAATTCGCCGGTGCCGCTGAAGTCGTTACTGGTGTCAAAGGCTTGCCACGGCTGGCCGGTCTGTAGCGTCAAGATGCCGTTGACCTGCCATCCTTCCAGCAACTGGCCGTATCCCTTCTTGCCGGGAATCGTGTACGTGGCAGAAAGTGTGAAGCGGTGACGGATGTCGAAGTCGCTCGCACCGTATTCAAGGTTCGGGCTAGCGCTGTTTTGGGGCAGATATTGGTTCCAGTTGTAGGACTGGTTGTCGTTGGCGTGAGAATAGGTATAGCCCGCGACGAAGTCAAGACCATGGAAATTTCGGCCCGTGAATGTCATTTGCAGGCCGTTGTAGTTTGAATGATAAATGTTCGAGTAGTAGTTGATGAAACCCAGATACGGGTATTGCCCGTTGAGGGTGTATGGCCGTGCGGCGGCTTCCGCGTTGGGATCGGCTGCGCCAGCGGCGATCGCAGCGGGCGTCCAACCGGAGCCAACTGCGGGCTGGTTTAAGTCCTGAATACCGGTCAACCGCGAGCCGTGATTTCCGACGTAGGCGGCGTCCAGCGAGAGTTTGTTGGTAAAAGCATGCTGGATGCCCAGCGTCCAGGTCGTTACATAAGGAGTCTTGTAGTTGCGATCCATCGCGAAAATGTCGCACGGACCGGCGTCAGTGACAGGACCAGTTGGGGTGCTGACCGTCTTGCCGTCCCCGCACACCACCTGCGAGGTCAGGTTCGAAGGATAAATGCCTGCTCCCCCAACTGACGAGCCATTCCAGTTCAGCTCAGAGGCTGGCAAGGTGATACCCGAGGCAACGATATTGCCGATGCCCGGGGTGGTTACGCCATTGACCTGAATCGCGGCACCGGTCGGCACCACGTTTGAACCGAGGGTAACGGTGTTGTTCGTGTCCTGTTGCGAGAGGAAGGTGCTCATGGAGAGAAGGTCGTAAACGATGCTTGCACCCGCACGGACCACAGTAGTCCCGTTTCCAGTGACATCCCACGCGACGCCGACTCGCGGCGCAAAATTGGTAGGATCCTTTTTGTAGAGCGAGCCGATATTCTTGCCCACCTGTTCGAGGCCTACGTTCGGTTCCCAGTTTCCGAGCAGGTTGCTGGCTTCGCTCGGCACGCCTTGCAGTTCGTAGCGAACGCCCAGGTTCAAGGTGACATTGCGAGAGACGCGCCAGTCGTCCTGCGCGAAGAGCGCCATCAGATTTTGCGTCATGTCACGAATGGGATCGCCTGCCAGGATGGATGCATTGGTTGGAATACCAGCAAGGAAGCTTTCCAGAGGAGTTGCGCCGTTGAAGGGGCCGTTCGCGTTGAACGCGATGCGCCCTCGGGCTCCGCGATAAGTGCCCTGGAGAACTTTATCGATGCGAGCCTCTCCGCCGAATTTGAAAGCATGCTTTCCTTTCAGGTAAGACACCTGATCTACAAAGTCGTAGACGTTGTCCGGACCGACGAGTTTTGGGAAATTGTGGAATCCCCCAAGTTCCGTGAAACCCTTGATGCGCACGTTGGGCAGCCCGCCAACGACAGACACAACATCGGGGGCAAGGCCTGTGTTGAGTTGATACGATGTGCCAACGTTCGCTGGAATGATTGTCAGATGATAGCGCGTATAGCCGATTCTTAAGTCATTCGCCCACGTAGCATTGGGAGTCCATGCATAGTGACCTGCGGCAGCCTGTGCCCGGGAGTGGATCACTGTGCCATAGGATGGAAGCAATTCAGGGGAATCCTCGGCGGTGATGTTGTCGTTCCCGAAGAAATACGATCCGCTCAGCGTGTTCTTTTCATTGATGTGATAGTCCACTTTGCCGATAGCATTCCGCGAAGAATCTACGTCAGGGAATCCACCAGTTAGCGTTTTGCCGCCCGTAGCGTTTGGACCGTAAGCCCCGCCTGTGCAAGAAGTGTACGGGGCTGTGATGTTGGCTGGGCAGCCAAGGAGGTAAAGACTCTGGGCGCTAAAGGGTACGCCTTGTGCGGCAAGGCCGGCGAGTGCGTCCGGAATACTGATAGCTGGATTTCCCGTCGACACTGTGGTCGGCGAATTCGTCTGAATGGAATTCCCCACGGTGTAATTGCGATTCTCAAACCCGCCAAACCAAAAAGCCTTGTCTTTCACGAAGCGTCCGCCAGCCGTCGCGCCGTACTGCTCGAGCTCCACCGGCGTCTGCGGAGTGCCAACAGGATTGAAGTAGTTGCGGGCGTCGAAAGCGTCCGAGCGGCCGAACGCATAAGCCGAACCGTGAATCTCGTTCGTGCCGGACTTCAAACCAACGCTGGTGATGGCGCCGGGTTTCCAGCCGAATTCCGCCTTCGGGTTGACCTGCGTGTTGAATTCCTGAATCGCGTCGATGGGCAGGATCGTGGCCGCATCGCCCGCGACGGCAGCGGCATTGGTGACGCTGAAGCCCATGAACGATTCGTCGTTGCTCAATCCATCGACCAGGTAGCTGGTGTCTTCGGGGCGCGCGCCGTTGGTCGTTTGCGTCCACGGGCCACCACCGGGATATACCGTTGTGCCCGGACGCAGCGTCAGCAGGTTCTGGTAGTTCCGGCCATTCAGGGGAATCTCATTGATAGTCGTGTTGCTGATCGTACCGCCGAGCGTAGTCGAAGTGGTGTCGACCATTGGGACTTCTTCGGTGATGGTGATCGTTTCCGTCTGCGAGCCGGTCTGCAGCACGGGATCTACGCGCACGTCCTTACCGACTTCCACGAGGACGTTTTTCCGTTCGAAGGTCTTGAAACCCTTGAACTCCGCCTTCACCGTGTAAGTGCCCGCGATCAAGTTTATAGCGACGTATGCGCCATCCGCGTCGGTGGTCAGCGTTTGCGTAACGCCGCGCGCCACGTCGGTGACGGTGACCGTTGCTCCTGCAATGTACCCACCCGTCTGGTCCGTCACCGTGCCCAGGATGCGCCCGGTGTTGCCCTGAGGAAAGGCCGGGAGCGAGAAGAGAAGAACCGCGAGGAAGACAGCCATGACCCCAACGGACTTTTTCAAACTGACACAATTCAACATGACACACCCCTGTAAAATCCCCTGCTCGGGAGAAGAATCCCGCACAATAGGTATAGCCGCTGTACCATCATACGATGCAGATTGTCAACTATTTCCTTTCTTTTACAAAGCAAAATAAGTGATAAGCGAGAGCCTTGGAAAAGAATTGGTACTGTGGACTGACCAATTAAGCTGTGGAAAGTGAAGCTCTTCCGTGTGAGTTTGGCATCATCGACGGTGCTCCTGCCCCAAATCTCCAAGGTCCAGTCGACTTGAATGGCAGGCACCCGGAAGACATCTTGCTCCACCGGAGTTTCGGTCTCAATCCTGGACCGTGTAAAGCCAGATCTCTGCCCCGTGATCCGCGCGTGCCGGCACGGCAATGAAAAAGCGGTCGAACCCCTTTTGCCCCTTCCCGAAATAGCCGGAAGTGCGTGCGCCGAGCGTTGAGGGAACCTTGGCTTGCAACGCATAGTGATCAGGGTCGGACTGCTGGAACACGCTGATGTAGCCTTCTCCTCCGGAAACGTAAATACGCTTTCGAGAGGCATCATAGTAGACATCATCGGCATCCTGCACGCAAGCAAGTTCAGCGATGGCTTTTCCAGAGGCAGTGTCAAAAACGGCCAGACGCGCGGGTTCGTGGGTAACGACGAATAGCCGGTGATCCGCTTCATCCAAGGCCATCGGAAAATTGTGTTCCAGCGTCATGGGCCAGCGCGTGATGGCGCCGGTCTTGCGATTGATAACGGCAATCTGCTTCAGATCGGGAAGATTCACATAAATGTTGGGTCCTTGCGATTCGAGCTGAAAAGACTCCGGGTGCGCGCCGAGTATATATTCTTCGGGCAGCCGCTCGTTGGTGAGAGCGTCGACAATGCCGATGGCGCCGGTTTCGTCCTCGCCGAAACCAACGTAAACGCGATGCGTGGAGGAATCGTAGCGGAGATTGTCCACGTCGCCGTGAAAATCGATCTCCTTGATCAGATTGTAGGAAGCGCCATCGAAAATGCGGAGAAGCCCCTGGCTGCTAGCCACAAACAGTTTCTTTGCTTCGGGCGAGTAGACGACTCCTTGCGGCCGCGGAATGCCTGTGATCGAGCGGTCGCGAACGCGCGCACTGATGTCGATGACTTCGACCGAGTTGTTGCCAAGCGCGGCCACAAACAGGCGATTTTTGCCATCGAAGCCAAAATGATCAAAGCGTCCTTGGACGCCAGGCGTTGGAATGGCCTCCGTAAGAACCAAAGGGCGCTCTGGAGTTGGAGCCGCGTTGGATTGAGCCGCCAAACAAGCAGACGCGGCCATGAAAAACAGGGCTGCAGAAGCTGCGAATAAAGAACTTTTCATTGGACCTCCAATGATCGCGGGATAGAACTAAGCTTCGAGGAGAACGAAACAGGGGAGCATAGCCCAAAAAGATTGACGGAGCAAAGGTCAGGTGGTAGAACCATAATCTTGGCTTAATAGCTCTTAATTCAAGGCCCGCTCCGAATTTATTTCTGGGTCTGGAGGTGTGATATGCGCGTTCACTATCAGGGAGTTTTGTGGGTGATGGGTGCGATCTTGGCGGCTCCGCTCTTTTTACCCTCAAAGTCTGCCGTGGTCCAGGCGCAACTCAGCACTGGCAAGCCGCCCGCCGAAGCGATTTCATCCCACGGGTACGTCGTGTCACGGAGTCAAATCACCGGAGCCAAGGTGCCGGGCGACTACACGTTCGTACTGACGCGCGACGAAATCTACGTGCCGATCCTGGTCCGCAAGCCGGAGGGAAAAGGTCCATTTCCGGTAATCACGATGGGATGGGGCGAAGGCCGCGAGGGGATGAAGAAGGTGGAGGACCTTTCCGAGCGGCTGACGCAAATGCAGGATCGCATGATCGCGCGCGGCTACGTGGTGGCAACGGTCAACTACAGGAATGAGATTCCCTACGCCTACGAAAGCTCCAAGCCGCCGCAAAATCTGCCGGACAGCATTAGCGGCGAGCGCCGAATGCTGAAATCCGGACCGACCCTCGATCATGAAGATCTGATTGCGGTCATCCGGTATCTGCAAACGCTGCCGTACGTGGACAAGAACGCCGTGGGGGCGATGGGTGTGAGCCACAGCGGAGAGATGATCATGAAGGCGGCGAGCGAATTCACGTTCGGGGCGGGGGTTTGCATTGAGCCTGCCGATCACGAATTCCTCAGTGTCAACACGGGGCCGACCGCGCCGCGAAAAGACAATGAAATTCAGTACAACGACATCGAAGTCGCGCGAAAGAACGCCAATAAGACTGCGGCGATGGAGCGCATTGAACGCATCCACACCCCGATACTGATTTTTGGCCGCGAAACCGATCACCAGCAAGGAATCTTCAAGCTGACCTATGAGTGGATGAAAGAGGCAGGGAAGGATGTGCAATGGGCCAGCTTCGATCATCCCGTGCACGGATACGTTTTCATCTTCAACCAGCCGGACGGCTCTTACAAGCCGGATGCCATTCAGGAGAAGACGTTTGATATCTTCATGGAATACTTCGACAAGCATTTGAAACACTAATCAGAGCATTGGAAAATCCCCCCAGGCCCGCGGAAACAGAAACTGGAGGTGTGCAGTGAAGGTCGGCTTTATTGGATTCGGTGATATGGGGAAGGCCATCGTGCCGCGGTTGTTGGCCGCGGGGCACCAGGTCACCGGTTGGAACCGCTCGAAGGAAAAGGGCGAGCCGCTATTTAAGCTAGGAATGATCTGGGCGAATTCGCCGCGGGAACTTGCCACAGAATCGGACGTGGTGATCTCGATCGTTACCGATTCGGATGCGGTGCGAAACATCGCTCTCGGTGAAAACGGTGTCATTCGCGGGTTGCGCAAGGACGGAATTTATTGCGACATGAGCACCATCGATCCCGAAGTCAGCCGTGAAATTGGCGTGGAATTCGCCAAGGCCGGGCTGACGATGATGGATACGCCCATCTCCGGCACGACGCTCACCATCGGACAGGGCAAGGCCTCCCTGATGGCGGGTGGCCCACAGGAAGCGTTCGAGCGTGTGCAGCCTTTGTTGCTGGCGATCGGGCCGAAGGTGACATATATCGGCGCGCAAGGGCTGGCGATCCAGCTAAAGGTGGCGCTGAATATGACCCTGGTGATCGAGGTAATTGGCTTCTGCGAAGGCGTGGCGCTGGCCGAAAAAGGCGGTGTGCCGCGCGAGGTAGCCGTGGACGCGATGCTCAAGAGCGTGGTTGCTTCGCCGGTGATTGCCTACCGCGCGCCGCTGATTTTGGAAGGACACATTTCCGATGCAACTTATGGCAGCGTGGATCTGCAGCAGAAGGACATGCTCCTGGCGCTGAATCTTGGCAGAAAAATGGGCCTGCCGGTGCCACTGGGCGCCGCGGCGAATGAACTCCTGAACGCCTGCCGGGGGCTGGGATTGCAGCAACACGATTTTGTTACGGTATATGAGGTCTACCGACGGATGGGAGGGATGTCATCATGAAGCCGTATCGAACGAATCTGCGCGATGTGCCGCGCGTGGGGGGGCTCCGCGAAGACGAAGGCTGGATCAACATGCAGGTGCAGTTTCTGATCGATCAGAAAACGGTGCAATCCGACAAATTGCTGATCGGTTGGACCGTTTTGCCGCCAGGCGCGCGCCACGACAAGCATCGCCACCCGAATTGCGACGAATTTTTTATCGTGCTCCAGGGTAGCGGTTACATTTACACCGACACGGGCCGCGAGCCTTCCACCAAGGGCGACGTGATTTTCACGCCTCGTGGGCACTGGCATGGCTTCGACAACACCGGCAAGGAAGACGTGGTACTCGTCTGGGGATGGAGCGGCGCCGGATCGCTGGAGGCCGCCGGTTACGAAATTCCGCCCGAGGGTTACTGAGCGGAGAGTGAGCTTGCGATGACACTTCCGTGGGAAGACCCGCGAATCGTCAGCGGCATGAAGAGCCAGTTGCGCTGGCGTCGCGAGTTGCTGGAGCAGGGCAAAAAGCCTCTCGGGTGGAAGCTCGCTTTCGGCGGCCCCGCGGCAATGCAGCGGTTGAAAATCAATGCGCCGCTGGTGGGATTTCTCATGGCGGATGCCGTCGTTCCTTCGAGATCCACGGTTTCCCTGGCAGATTGGACCAAGCCGGCCGCGGAGCCGGAGGTGACCGTCTATCTCGGCAAGGACATCGCAGCCAACGCAGACCGGGAGAGTCTTCGAGCCGCGATTGCCGGACTTGGCGCGGCGATTGAAGTGGCGGACGTGGATCATCCAGCCGAAGATGTGGAAGGAACGCTCGCGCGGGACATCTATCAGCGCCACCTGACTCTGGGAGCGTGTGATACAGCTTACGCCGGCGGCAAACTTACGGGGTTGCAAGCGCACGTGGAGCGAAATGAGGCTGTGATTGCCGACACTTTTGATCTGGAGGCTTTAACGGGAGAATTGATTCAGATTGTCGGCCATGTCGCCAACCTGCTCTCCTACTTCGGAGAGAAACTGCGGGCGGGCGAGGTCATCATCGCCGGTTCGATCACTCCGCCGATTTGGGTGGAAGCGGGTGACCATCTGTGCTTTCAGTTAAAACCATTGTCGCCGATATTCTTAAATTTCAACGGCTGACCATGGCCCGAATATTATCGAAGCCGCGCGAAACTCCGCGGCAGGATGCAGAAGAACCTAGACCACACTAAAGTTCAAAGGAGTCCATGGATTCAGCGCGCATCGTATTTTTCATCCTGCTTTTTGTTGCATGTTTCAGCGGATATATTTCACCCCCGGTGGCGCTGACGCTGGGAATTCTGTTCGGACTAATTCTCACCAATCCGCTCCCAAAACAGAGCCGCACCGGCGCGCGGCTGCTGCTGCAGCTCTCCGTGATTGCCCTCGGCTTCGGGATGAATCTGCACGAGGTGCTGAAGGCCGGCCGCAACGGGTTCATTTACACGGCGCTGGGAATCAGCTTCTCTTTCTTGGTTGGACTTACCTTGGCGAAATTGCTGGAAGTGGGCGGCAACTCCGGCTATCTGATCACCACCGGAACGGCGATTTGCGGCGGCAGTGCGATTGCCGCCGTCGGCCCGATCCTGCATGCGGATGCGGAAGAGATGGCCATTTCGTTGGGGACTGTATTCGTTCTCAATTCCGTTGCCTTGCTGATTTTTCCTCCTTTCGGGCACTTTCTGAAACTTTCGCAGACGCAGTTTGGCTTGTGGGCGGCTCTGGCAATTCACGACACAAGTTCCGTGGTCGGCGCGGCATCGCGCTACGGCGCGGAGTCGCTCATTATCGGCACCACGGTGAAGCTCGCGCGCGCGTTGTGGATCGTGCCTTTGGCGCTGGTGACCGCAGCGCTGAAGCACAGCAAGTCGAAGATTCAGTTTCCGTGGTTCATTCTATTCTTTTGTCTCGCGGCGGTTTTGAACACCTACCTGCCGATGCTTTCCACGGGTTATCACTGGCTTTTTCAAGCGGGGCGCCTTGGCTTGACGGCGACTCTTTTTCTGATCGGAGCGGGCATCTCGCGGGAGACGCTGCGACAGGTCGGCTGGCGTCCGATGGCACTTGGTGTAGTTTTGTGGTTGATTGTAGGCTCGTTGTCCCTTTACGGAATTCTCAGAGGCTGGGTCGCGATGTGAAGCGATTTAGGCGCGCAACTTGCACGGCCTGATTCATAGGCGTATAGTGCGAGCGAACTTGAGCGAATCGAGGCGGTCGAATCAGTGACACCGTTGCGGCTTACGTCCACTTCGAAAATTCTCTGCCTGGCGGCGGTTGCCGTTGTTTTTTTCGCCGCGAGCACGTTCGCGAATCAAGGCGCTACATCCAAGCCCGGATTCTGGTCCGGAGTGCTGGTGACCAGCGCGTGTAACGCGGATGAGGCGTTCAGCGAGTCGCCGGAATGCCTCAAGAACGTGCCTGGCGCGGAGATTGCGCTTTACGACGACACCAACCGTGTGATGTACAGCCTGTCGCCACAAAACAAAGTCACCGGGAAGCTGGGCGACACAGTCACAGTTCACGGCACGCTCGACGACGACACGATCCAGGTCACGTCCTGCGGGCCCATGGCCATCGGCCTTGAGGTTGGCCAAAAAGCCCCCGATTTTTCGCTGAAGGACGAATTTGGCAATGCACAAACGCTCGAATCGCTGAAGGGAAAGAACGGCACAGTGCTGCTGTTTTTCCGTTCGGCGGACTGGTGACCCTTCTGCAAAGGGCAGCTGGTCCAGCTGCAAAGTGCAATCCCAAGATTCGAAAAGCAGGGACTCAAGTTCGCGGCAATTAGCTACGATTCGCAAGACATCCTGAAGTTCTTCGCGGGTCGCTTCAAGATCACTTATCCCATGCTCGCGGATCCGGATTCCAGCACGATCCGGGCCTACGGGGTCTTCAATCACGAAGCTACGGGCATGCAAAAGGGGTTCGCGCGACCTGGTTATTTTTTCATCGGTCCTGACGGAATCATCAAGGAAAAATTCTTTGACCCGAGATATCGGGAACGTCTGACGGGTAACAGCATTCTCTCCAAGTTATTCCCGGAACTGGGACAGGAAGTGGTCGGCACGATCGAGGCGCCACACCTGAAGCTGTCCCTCGAGCAATCGGATCGTACCGGCGTACCTGGGACGCGCATCACGGTTTACGCGGCGGTGGAATTGCCTCCAGATGTGCACGTCTACGCCCCGGGGACTCAGGGTTACAAGCCGGTCAAACTCGTGATCGATTCTTCGCCGGATTTCCTGCTCAGTTCTCCGATGTACCCGGCGTCGCAAATTCTCTACCTGCCGGCAATCAAGGAAAAAGTGCCAGTGTACGAAGGAGCCTTTCGGGTCAGTCAGGAGGTGAATGTAAACACGAGTTCGTCGTTCTGGAGCGGATTGGGAAAAGATGGAAAGATCATCTCCATCACTGGCAAACTGGAATACCAGGCTTGCGATAAGACCATGTGCTTTGTGCCCACTTCAGTGCCCGTGAAGTGGCAAATACAGGTTTTTCCTCTGGACCGTGTGCGTGCCCCTATCGAATTTCGCCACAAATAAGTGACTACTCCTTCCTTGCATCCGCCCCAGCGCGACGCCGGGCGGCATTTGCTCCCCCGCTGTGAAATTGCCGTATGATACGTGCATGCGAGTGCTCCTGGTCGAAGACGACGCGCGAATCGCACGATTCGTAGCAAAAGGCCTGCGGGAAGAGTCGTATGCCGTGGACATCGCGGAGAACGGGAATGATGCTGTTTACCAGACGGAGATCAACGATTACGACCTGATCATTTTGGACATCATGATTCCCGGCATGGATGGACTCGCCGTGTGCCAAGCGATTCGCGCGGCCGGCAAGCGGACGCCCATCCTCATGCTGACCGCTCGCGACGGCGTGGACGATCGCATCACAGGCCTCGATTCCGGCGCCGACGACTACCTAACCAAGCCTTTCGAATTTCGGGAGTTGCTGGCGCGGCTGCGCGCGCTGCTGCGCCGCCCAAGCGATTTGCGGCCGCCGCGTATCATCGTAGGCGATCTGGAACTCGATACCGCCTCGCAGACCGCAAAGCGAGGTAACCGCTCCATTCCCCTGACTGCGAAGGAATATGCCCTGCTCGAATATTTCGCGCGCAATGCCGGGCGCGTAATCGGGCGCTCGGAGATTGCCGAGCATGTCTGGGATGAAACCTTCGACCCGTTTTCCAACCTTATTGAGGTCTACGTGAATCGCTTGCGCCGCAAACTGGGCGACGAAGGCGGGAAGCCCCTGCTGCAAACGCGACGTGGAAGCGGCTACGTGCTCTGTGAAAACGAGTCGTCCGCAAAAAAGGCTTCCGGGCAAAGCCCGTCCGGCATCAAAAAATCCCATGCTTGACTCGGTCCGCTCGCGCATGACGGTCTGGTATAGCGCCCTTTTCGGGTTGTTTCTGATTTTGCTCGCCGGTCTCACCTATTTTCTTTATTGGCGGAACAGTTTGGAGCGGACCGACAGCAATCTCTCGGAGCAGAGCGAGACTTTCATTGCAACTTTCAACGCCGAACTGAAGGACGACAAAGGACCCGACGGAATCAAAAACGCCGCGCGCGAAGCAATGCTCGAACATCGCTTCCGCGATGTGGTGTACGTAATCGTTGATGGCGGCGGCAAAATCCTGTTGAGCTCTTTGGATTTGCCGGCTGTGCGGGGTGGCGCCGAGAAATTTGCTCCGGACATGTTTGACTCGGCAGCGTTTCAGAGACTGGCACAAAGCCCGCTGAAAACGGCAGGAGGGGTCTATCAGGATGTGCCAGGCGGAAGGAACGGTTTCCGCGGCTATGCGCGGCCGCTATCTCAAGATGATCGCGCCACCAGACTCATCGTCCTGCAATCGCTTCATCCCCAACATGAGATGATGGAGGACATCCGGAACATTTTCTTCTGGATCATTCCGATCGCCCTCCTTCTAGCCAGCGCCGGCGGATATTTTTTGGCCAGAAAGAGCCTGGCGCCCGTGGCGGATATGGCGCGGCAGGCGAGGGGAATGGGCGCAGCGCGCTTTAGCGATCGCTTGAAAGTTTCCAATCCGCGCGACGAATTGGGCACCCTGGCCCTCTCCTTCAATGAATTGCTGGATCGGCTGGAAAAGTCCTTCGAACAACAGCGGCGTTTCGTGGCCGATGCTTCCCACGAACTGCGAACCCCGGTCGCGATTTTGCAAGGCGAAACGGAAGTGACGCTCTCCCGGCCGGCGCGATCCGCCGAGGAATATCGCGAAACATTGAGCATCCTCCGCGACGAATCACAGCGCCTGGCCCATATCATCGAAGATCTTTTCACCCTCACACGGGCCGATGCCGGCCAGTACCCCTTGCAGATCCGGGAACTTTATCTGGATGAACTAACGGCGGACGTCCTCCGGCGCACGCGCTCTTTGGCAATCTCCAAGGGGATTTCGCTGTCATCCACTATCCAGCCGGAGCTTCCAGTACAAGCCGACGAAGATTTGTTGCGGCGGATGCTGCTCAATCTTCTTGACAACGCGATCAAGTACACCCCCGCGGGCGGGAAAGTCCTCGTGGAATGCTGCCGTGAGGCTAACGATTACGTCCTGCGCGTTATCGACACTGGAGCCGGGATTCCCGCGGAACTACAGTCGAGAATTTTCGAGCGGTTTTTCCGGGCGGACAAAGCGCGCTCGCGAAGCGAAGGCGATACCGGCGGCGCAGGACTTGGTTTGTCCATCGCCCGCTGGATTGCCGAGGCGCATCACGGCCGGCTGGAACTGACCCGCTCGGATGCTTCGGGATCCACATTCACGGCCTACCTTCCGGCACCTGCCGGGAGCCCTTCCGGCCATTAATCGTACGTTTATCTCACCCTTTCTAATCTCGGCTTATAAACAGGAGCCGAACCGCTTCCTGAATTGGGATGGAGCGGCGCCGGCGGGAAGAAGCAAAATGCGAATTGCATGGACACGAGCGATTTTCTGCATGGCTTTTGCAGCGGGAATTTGCGTGGCCTCTGGCGCGCAGACGCAAACTCCGAAAAAATCGAAAATTCCCCCCGCGCTCAGGAAGGACGCCAAAATTTCCGTGGAGGAGGCGCGGGCGGCCGCCCTGAAAAAGGCGCCAGGCGTCATCGACGAGGAAGAGCTTGAAAAAGAGCACGGCAAGCTGGTCTACTCGTTCGACATTCGGCCTGCCGGCCGGAAAGACATCACCGAAGTGCAGGTGAACGCCATCAACGGTTCGATCGTCAGTGTGACGAAGGAAAGCGCGGCGAGCGAATCGAAAGAAATGCAGCAGGAGTCCGGCAAGTCGAATCTCTAAGTCCGAAACCGGCATTCCGAAATAAATTTTCGAGGGAAGCATTTTGCATCGGAAACATCATGTCGAATTGATTCTGCTGCTTTGCGCCGCGGGACTCTCTTTTTCGGGGGAATCCGCGGCCCAGCAGCCTGAAGCACCGCAGCCGAAACCCGCGGTGATGGCCAAGCAGGTCCAATTGGCCGCCGGTAAACCCGCGCCGGGCGCGCCGGTGAGGTTGACTCTGCTAGAAGCGTTGGCGCTTGCGAAGAAGAATGAGCCAACCTACCAGGCGGTGGCAACCGATGCCGGTGTGGCTCGCGAGGCGCGAGCGCAGGCGCGTGACGCGCTGTTGCCCAGCGTCGATTTCAACACGTCCGCTCTTTACACCCAAATTACAGGCAGTCAACTGGGAATTGCGTTTATCGCAAACAATTCGCCTCACGAATATGTCGCCCAGGGAGATGTGCACGAGGCCCTCAGTGTCGCTGCCTGGGAATCGTACCGTAGTGCAGCGGCGTCCGCGGCCGCGGCCAAGGCGCGCGCAGAAGTCGCGGCGCGCGGCTTGGTGGCGACCGTCGTCCAGGACTACTTCGCGGCTGCCGCCGCGGAGAAGAAGCTGCAAGCGGCGGAGCGCACCGCCGATGAAGGCGAAAAATTCTTTCAACTCACGCAGTCGCTCGAAAAGGGCGGGGAAGTGGCGCACTCCGACGTCATCAAGGCCGAGTTGCAGGCGCAGGACCGGCGGCGCCAGTTGCAGGAAGCGAAATTGCAACTCCTGAATGCCAGGCTGGATCTTGCGGTGCTGCTTTTCCCGGACTTCACCGACAATTACGAACTCGCGGACGATTTGCACGCGAATGTCGCGTTGCCGCCGCAGCCGGAATTCGAAGCGCAGGCCGCGCAGAACAACCCGGATATCCGCGCCGCCCTGGCCGATACACAAGCTGCGGGCCACGAACTCATCGGGGCTTGGGCGGGTTACCTGCCTTCCGTCACTTTCGATTATTTCTATGGTATTGATGCCGAGCGCTATGCGATGAACGGGACAAATCCCAATGGAAGCAAATTCAGCAACCTCGGCGCATCCTATCTTGCCACGCTCAGCCTTCCCCTTTGGAACTGGGGCGCCACGCAAAGCCAGGTGCGCGTAGCCCAGCTCAAGCGCGATCAGTCCAAACGCGAACTTTCCTTCGCGCAACGAAAACTGCTCGCGGAAATGCGCTCGCTCTACGCCGAAGCGGAGACTTCCCTGAACGAGCTTGCGGGGCTTCAGCGTTCCTCGGAACTTGCCGCTGACAGTTTACGCCTGACGACCATGCGCTATCAGGGCGGGGAAGCGACGGTTTTGGAAGTGGTGGACGCGCAGACGACCTTTGCGCAAGCCAACGCGGCTTACCAGGACGGCGCCGTGCGTTACCGGGTGGCGCTGGCGAATCTGCAGACATTGACAGGGGTGCTGACAACACCATGAAGAATGGCAATCGTGATTTTGTAGCACGGGGATTTCGCGGGATGTCGCGAGGCGCGTGGCTGCTGGCGGGCGCGGCGCTGCTCTATGGCTGCGGCGGCGCGGAAAAAGAGCCCACACCGCTGGTGACCGTGCAGGTGACTCCGGCAAAACGCGGGCCGATCGAACTGGAAGTAAGTTCCGATGCCGTCGTCTACCCGCTGGAACAGGCCGTCATCACGCCCAAGATCACTTCGACGATCGCAAAGTTTTACGTGCAGCGCGGGAGCAAGGTGAAGCAAGGCCAGTTGCTTGCGCTGCTGGAGAATGCGGACCTCTCCGGCCAGGCGGAACAGAGCAAGGGCGAATTCGAGCAAGCCGAAGCCAATTACGCCACGACCACGGGCGCAAGCCTGCCGGAAGAGATTCAGAAGGCCGAGCTGGATGCCGCGGCCGCGCAGGCGGCTTTTGACGCACAGCAAAAAATCTACGACGCGCGCAAACAGCTTTTTGACGAAGGCGCGCTGCCGCGCCGGGATTACGACGCGGCCGTGGTGGCTCTGGCGCAGGCGCGCAGCACCAACGAACAAGCCCAAAAACAGCTTGCAGATCTGCAGAAAATCGGCAAACAGGAAACGCTGAAATCGGCGAGCGGCCAGCTCTCCGCCGCGAAGGGCAAATACTTGAACGCCAAGGCGCAGTTGAGCTACTCGGAAATTCGCAGTCCGATTGACGGCGTGGTCACGGACCGCCCGCAGTATGAGGGCGAGCTGGCGACGGCAAATGTGCCGCTGCTCACGGTGATGAATACCTCGAAGCTGATTGCAAAAGCCCATGTCGCGCAGTCCGAAGCCGTGTTGCTGAAGGTCGGAAACGAGGCGGAGATCGAACTCCCCGGCCTCGAAGAGCCGATTAAGGCGAAAGTGACCTTGGTCAGTCCGGCGCTTGATCCCGGAAGCACAACGGTCGAAGTTTGGGTGGTTTCCAACAAGCCCAACGCCGCGCTGAAGCCGGGCATGAACGCCCGCGTCAATGTGATTGCCAAGAGCGAAGACAACGCGCTGGTAGTGCCTGCTTCCGCTGTGTACAACTCCGAAGATGCCGGCGATTACGTGATGCTGGCCGGATCGGACAAGAAGGCTCACCTCACCAAGGTGAAAGTCGGCATCAAGAACAAGGAGCTTGCGCAGATCGAATCGGGCGTGAAGGAAAACGATTCCGTAATCACCCTCGGCGGCTACGCGCTTCCGGATGGGACGCAGATTCAGATCGAGGCCGCGCCTCCCGCTGAAAAGGGGCAAGACGCGGGCGGAGCGGATGACAAGGGCGGCGCCGCGGACGATAAGGCTGCTCCCGACGACAAGCCGGCGAAGGACAAGGAGTAGCGGCGCATGGCATTGGGTTCCGAAGAGTCTCAGGAAAAGAAAAACCGGGCGGCACAGGGCAAGGAGGAACAGCCCTGGTTCAGCAAGCTCTCCAGCCCGATTTTATTTCTGTTGGTGAGCTTTGCCCTCGTGGGAATCTATCTGGCGGCCAAAATTCCCGTGGCCGTTTTCCCTAACACCGATTTCCCCCGCATTGTGGTTGGGGTGGACAATGGCGTCGCGCCGATCGACCAGATGCTGGTCACCGTGACCAAGCCGATCGAAGAGGCCGTCAACAGCGTGCCGGGGCTCACCAAAGTGACCTCGATCACTAGCCGCGGCTCCGCGGAAGTGGATTTGTTCTTTGACTGGGGCTCGGACATGATTCTGACGCTCCAGCGCGTTGACGCCGTCGTGGCGCGCCTTCAGCCCGAACTCCCGCCGACGGCAAAGCTCGAGACGCATCGTCTGACTTTCGCTACCTTTCCGATTCTTGGCTACAGCCTGACTTCCGATAGCGTTTCCCAAACCAAGCTTTGGGAAATTGCCACCTACGATTTGAAGCCGCGTATCAACCGTTTGAACGGCGTGGCAACGGTGATTGTGCAGGGTGGGCGCGTGCCGGAGTTTCAGGTCACACCGGATCCTGCCCGGCTGCAGGCCGCTGGTATTACCGTGCCCGATATTCTCGAAGCCATCCGGCGCACCAACTTGATTGACTCGCCCGGTTTGCTCGAGCATGAGCATCAGCTTGTCCTGGGCCTGGTCAGCGGCCAGGTACGAACGCCGGAGGAGATAGGGCAGATCGTCGTGAAGAGTTCGGCGAATGGCGTGCCCATTCGCGTTGGCGACATCGCGAAAGTCGGGCCCTCGGAAGCTCCCGTGTACACCATCGTGACTGCCAACGGGAAGCCTGCTGTCCTTTTGAGCGTCATCCGCCAGCCGCAAAGCAACGCCCTGGACGTCGCGCAATTGGTGCATGAACGCATTGCCGAACTCCAGCCCACGCTCCCGCCCGGCGTGCATCTTGAGCCCTTCTACGATCAGTCCACCATCGTGCAAGAGTCCATCTCCAGCGTGCGCGACGCGGTGCTGCTGGGAATTATTTTGTCTGCCGCGATTCTGGTGCTCTTCTTGCGCGATTGGGGTTCCTCCCTGGTTGCGGGTCTTGTGATCCCAGTGACCTTGTCTCTGACCCTGATTGCCCTGTGGCTTGTGGGGCAAAGTTTCAACCTGATGACCTTAGGCGGCTTAGCCGCCGCGGTCGGCTTGGTGATTGACGATGCCATCGTCGTACTCGAAAACATCGTGCTGCACCGCGACGCGGGCGAATCACGTTTCCAGGCGATTCAGAGCGCCCTGAAAGAAATCACCGTACCGCTGATCGGTTCCACCATCACGCCGATCGTCGTGTTCCTGCCATTGATTTCTGTAACCGGGGTGACCGGCAGCTTTTTCCGCGCGTTGGCCATTACCATGACGGTTTCACTTCTCAGCTCGCTGCTTTTGGCCCTCACCTGGACGCCGACTCTGAGCCAATACCTCGTCCGCCGGAAGGAAACAGCCGGCGGAAGCGGGAAACAAGGCGGCGAACACGACGTTGCGGCTTTGCTTGCGGCGGAAGAGGAGCATCTCTCCGGATTATTCGGCAAGGTGGTGAATTTCTATGGCCGCGCGATGCAGGCCATTGTGCACCGCCCCGTCGTGCTCGTCGTCTCCTCGCTGGCTATCGTCGTCCTCTCCTACTTTTGCTACAACGCCTTGGGTTCGGATCTGCTGCCGGAGATGGATGAAGGCGGCTTCATTCTCGATTACTACACTCCCCCCGGCAGCTCGCTGGCGGAATCCAACCGCATGCTGCTGCATGTCGAGGAGATCATCCGTTCGATGCCCGAAGTGGAAAACACTTCACGCCGCACCGGGATGCAACTTGGTCTTGTGGCCGTGACCGAAGCGAATACCGGCGATTTCACCGTCAAGTTGAAAAGGGATCGCAAGCGCGGCATTGACGACATCATTTCCGACATTCGCGCCGAAATCAAAAAGACCGAACCCTCCGTCGACGTGGAATTCGTCCAGGTGTTGCAGGACATGATCGGCGACTTGACCAGCGCCCCCGAGCCCGTGGTCATCAAGCTATTTTGCCAGGACGGCAAGTTGCTCAACCAAACGGCGCCGCGTGTTGCCGAAACGATCCAAAAACTGCCGCACGTGGTCGATGTGCTGGACGGAATTGAAAATACCATCAGCGGACCCGCGGTCACCTATCAGGTGAATCCTGTTGTGGCTGCGCGCTCGGGGTTTTCGTCGGAGGAAGTGGCTTTGGACGCCTCGGCCGTGCTGGAAGGAGAGCCCGCGGCGTCCCCTGTGGTTCTGAACGACCGCATGTACACCATCCGCGTGCGATTTCCCGAGCAGAACCGCGCTTCGCTCGATCGCATGGGCAACACGCTCCTGACGAGCTCCACGGGCAAGACCGCGACCCTCGCAAGCCTCGCCACCATCACCTCCGATCCCGGCCAGACCGAAATTCGCCGTGAAAACCTGCAGCGGCTCGTGCAAGTCACCGCCCGCTTCGAGGGAGTGGATCTTGGGACGGGCATGGCCTCAATCCAGAAAGCAGTGGCCGCCATGCACCTTCCCTCGAGCATCCGCGTTGAATATGGCGGCCTGTACGAGGAACAACAGAAATCCTTCCGCGACCTCGCGACGGTCTTTCTGCTGGCCCTTCTCCTCCTCTTCGCCGTGTTGTTGTTCGAATTCCGCTCGTTCACTGCACCAACCGCAATTTTGGGTTCGGCACTTCTCTCGACCTTTGGCGGTTTCCTTGCCTTGCTCATCACCGGCATCACATTCAACGTAGCTTCCTTTATGGGCATGATCATGGTGATCGGCATTGTGGCAAAGAATGGAATTTTGCTCCTCGACGCGGACCACCGCTTCCGGCAACTGGGCTTCACCCCGGAAGAAGCCATGATTCAAGCGGGCCGCCGCCGTTTGCGGCCGATCGCCATGACCGCTTTGGCGACCATAGCGGGCATGTTGCCGCTGGCCCTGGCCATCGGTTCCGGCTCGCAGATGCTGCAGCCATTGGCCATTGCCGTTATCGGCGGGCTGCTCAGCTCGATCGTCCTTTCGCTGGTATTTACACCCACGATTCACTATTATCTGGACAGCATACGGATAGGGCGCGGGAAGCCGTCGGTCGATGCCTGAGGAAACTTCGATTCAGGTGTAACACAGCGGTAACCCGTCGTTCAAAAAGCGTCCTGTATCATTCCCATTTCAGCTCACGAGTCGCGCCATGCATATCTTGGTTGTGGAAGACGAGCCGGAAATGGCCGGGTTGCTCGCTCGGGGCCTCCGCGAAGAGTCCTACGAAGTTAGTGTGGCTCGCGACGGCCGCGCTGCTTTGGAGCTTTCTGCCGTCAACTCCTTTGACTTGATCCTCCTGGACGTCATGCTTCCCCAAATGGACGGCATCCAGGTGGCGCGGCAGTTGCGTGGCTGGAAGACGGAAACTCCGGTCCTCATGTTGACGGCGCGCGACTCTCTGGCGGACATCGTGAAGGGACTCGACGCCGGCGCCGACGATTACCTGACCAAACCCTTTTCGTTCACCGAACTTCTGGCCCGCATGCGCGCGCTGGTCCGGCGGAGCCAGTTCCGGCGGAAAAATGTTCTGGAAGTTCAGGATTTGGTTCTGGATCTGACCACGCACCGGAGTTTTCGCGCGGGAATCGAAATTTTTCTTTCCCTGACGGAATTTCGCCTTCTGGAACTGCTCGCCAGGAATACCGGCCGCATCGTCTCCCGGCACGAAATTCTCGCCAATGTTTGGGGGCCGGGTCGCGAGGTGAGCGAGAACACCCTGGACGCGTTCGTCCGACTGCTGCGGAAAAAAGTGGATGAATCCTCGGAAAGCAAGCTGATTCAGACGCACCGTGGCTTTGGCTACTCGCTGGGAGCGGTTAGGGGCGCATGAAGTTTACCATCCGCGCTCGGCTCACGATGCTGTACTTCCTGGTGTTGACCGCCTCGTTTACCGCCTTCTTTTTCATTTGCGACATTGGTTTCCAACGCAGTATTGATGCGACTGTTAACGATGCTTCACGCCGCAACCTGGAAATCGTTCATAGGGTGCTGGACGATTCCGTGGGCAAGGGTCTTCCCGAAGTGCAGAAAGAACTGGCCGATGTTTCTGCTCTGTGGGCGAATGGCGCCGTTTTCGAAGTCGCCGGGCCCAATGGACAGTGGGTTTTCCGGCCGAAACCTTTCGTTTCCGCCTGGCCACACGCGGAGCCGCTGAACGGCGACGCTCTCACCTATGCGACCTCCAATCTGGACTTTCAGCAATATCGTCTTGCCCGCCAGCGCGTCTGGGTGAATGGACGCGTTTACCAGATCGACGCCGCTGTGCCCACCGAGCCTTTCGATCAAGCCCTCGACAATTTCCGCATCCTCGAGCAGCGGTTTTTACCTCTGCTGGTGGCGCTTGCCTCGCTATTGGGCTACTGGCTGAGTGGACGCGCGCTCGCACCGGTCAACGGGATCATTGAAGGCGCGGAGCGCGTCGGTGTGCGCAATCTCTCGGAGCGGCTGGAAGTCCCGAAGGCCAAGGACGAGCTGCGGCGGTTGACGGAAACGCTCAACGCCATGCTGGAACGCATCGAAACCTCCGTGAAGCGCATTACGCAATTCACCGCCGACGCTTCGCACGACCTGCGGACGCCGCTTTCGCTCATTCGCACAAACGCTGAACTCGCCTTGCGCAGACCGCGCAGCGATTCGGAATATCAGGATGCGCTACGCCGCATTTTGGCGACATCGGAGGAAACTACGGAGCTCGTCGAGAAATTATTGATGCTGGCGCGCGCGGACGCTAACGTGGCGCAGCTCCGGCACGAACCCCTCAGTTTGTATCCGATTCTTCAGCGCGCCGCGCAAAAAGCAAACCTGCTGGCGCTCGGAAAAGGAATTGCCTTCTCCGAGTCCATCGTTCCCTATAGCCACGCCATTCTCGGAGACGAAGTCGCGCTGCAGCGCCTGTTTCTGAGCGTATTGGACAATGCCGTCAAATACACACCGGCCGCGGGAGAGATCTCCCTAAGTTTCCGCCTGGAAACGGGCAAAGCGGTGATCCAGATTTGCGATACTGGGGCGGGCATCGATCCGGAGGATTTGCCTCACGTCTTTGAGCGCTTTTATCGCGCGGATCGCGTACGTTCCCGGGAGACGCCTGGAGCAGGGCTAGGGCTGGCCATCGCCCGGTGGATTGCCGAGCGACATGGCGGGTCCATTGAACTTCAGAGCCAGCCAGGACGCGGCACGCAGGCGACGATCCTCCTTCCGTTAGCTGAGGAAGGTTTTCTTGGCCAACTCGAGGCCGCGCCCGAATCCCGGGAAATTCGCGCCCATCTTGTTTAGCCTCACAGCAAGCTGAAAGCTTTTTCACCCCTTCTTTAACATTCCGTTAATCCACATTCATCGGCAATTCAGCAGCCGTGTGGCTAGATACGCCTCAGCAGTCACCGTTGTAGACGGCCCCAGGTTCGTCCCTTTTACGCCGATGCCGCGCCGCCGCGGAAGGGGTGTGTTCGGCCAATCTGAACTCAGGCCTGCAGGGCCAGGAACCACCTCTTTGCCGGAAAAAGAACTGCGACTGGCTGGTCCAAGGAACCGGGTGTTGCACGCGGGTGCACTCCTGAGTGTTTTCATGACTTTCGTTCATATCTTCAGGAAGCGAGGAGCCTTCTCCATGAAACGCATCACCCGTCTCTGGACTTATCTGTCCTTGCTGGCGGTTTTGGGCTTCGGGCCTGCCGCTGCAGCGCAGACCGGCAAGGGATCGATCACCGGCACCATCAAAGATAGTTCCGGCAGCCTGCTGCAAGGCGCGGAAGTCGAGCTCCAGCCGGGCACGATCACCGTCGTTTCCAACCAGCAAGGCAGCTACTACCTCAACGATTTGCCTCCCGGCACCTACACCATCACGGTGACCTATCTTGGCTTCGCCCTTTACACCAAGGTGGTGAATATTGCCGCGGAGCAACTGACCACGCAGGATGTGACCATGGGAGTGAGTTCGCAGCGGGATCAGGTGATTGTCACCGCGCCACGCGTTTCCGGCGAGGCCGAAGCCCTCAACCGCCAGTTGACCGCCGACAACACCGTCCAGGTTCTGACGAACGATGTGATTACCAGCCTGCCGAATGCGAATATGGCCGACGCGTTGGGCCGGCTTCCCAGCGTCACCCTGGAACGCGATGAAGGCGAGGGAAAGTACGTGCAAGTCCGAGGAACCGAGCCGCGCCTGACGAACGCCACCATCGACGGCGTCAATGTTCCTTCGCCGGAGTCCGGAATCCGCCAGATCAAATTCGACACCATTCCAGCGGATTTGGTCGAATCCGTCGAGATCAACAAAACGCTTCAGGCCAACATGGATGGTGACGGCATCGGCGGATCCGTCAACATGATCACCAAAACCGCGGGTGAGCGGCCGACCGTCGCCATCAACGGTATTGGTGGCTACACCCCGATTGTCAATGGCCGCGGCGTGGTGGAAACCACGGCAACATTGGGCCAGCGCTTCGGATCCGAAAAGAGACTTGGGATTCTCGTCGGCGGTTCCTATGACTGGAACGGACGGGGCATAGACGATATCGAGCCAGTTTCGGATTTGGCCACCTTTCCCAACGGCCAGCAGGCTGTGTGGAAGGACGGCATGGACATTCGTGAATACCGCTACTACCGCAGCCGTTGGGGAACCGCGGGAAGCGTTGATTACAAACTCTCGGAAGCGTCCAACGTTTACGCCCGTTTTCTTTACTCCGACTTCAAAAACTTCGGCGAGCGCTGGGTGTACTCTCTGAACGACAACACCCCCGGCATCACGCTGCTGGGCTCCAATGGAGGAACGCCCAGCTTCAACACCTCCATTCGCCGGCCAGACTATGCCATCGGCAGCTTGGTCGTCGGGGGGAAGCACGTCTTCACGACCACCTGGTATAGCTGGGATATTTCTGCCTCCCGCTCGCGCCAAATCGAGAACGGCGACCCAGAAGCGCTTTTTTCAAGCGATTTGGCTTCCAGTAACTGCCAGTTCGATCCGGCGGCCACGAAAAGCATCTATCGGCCGCAATGGAGCAGCGCCTGCTACACCGAAGCCTACGATCCAACCACGATGCTTCTTTCGCGCATCACGTATTCCCATGGTCGAACGGCGCAGGTGAACTTGCAGGCCACGGGTGCGTTTGCCAAGCGCTACCACATTGGTTCTCGCCTGGCCAGCATCGAGGTGGGCGGAAAGTTCCGCAACGCCCACAAGTACGATGATTCCATCAATTACACGCTGACACCTCTGGATGCCGTCGGTGCAATTCCTCAATCCACATTTCCAAGTAAATTCACCAACAAGAATTATTACGGCGGGTCCTACCCGCTTGGCTACAACATTAGCTACAACGACGTCTACGCTTTCTACGCAACCAATCTGGCTAACACCAGCCACTTCCTAAGCCCGAACGATCCTTCGGCACAGGATTTTTCATCGCAATTCGATCTTGTGGAAAAGGTCTCGGCGGGCTATGTCATGAACTCGGTGGATATTGGCAAGGCGCGCATCGTGGCCGGCCTGCGCATCGAAGGTACCAATCTGGATACGATCGCGGTCGATCTGACGGCGACTCCCCCGGTGTTAAACGTCAAGAATTCGGGATCCTATATTAAGGTGCTGCCCAGCGCGTCGCTTCGTTACGACATGGGAAATGACACCTACGTGCGCTTGTCCTACGCGCGCGGCTTATCCCGGCCCGATCCGCAGGACATCGCTCAGGCCGTTACCTACATCCAGCCCACCGGAGGTGCGCCCGGCTCTGCAACAATTGCGAATCCCGGACTCAATGCAGAAACGGCGGACAACTTCGACCTGTCGGTGGAACACTACCTCAAACCTTTTGGCGTGATTACCGCGGGATTTTTCTATAAAAATCTCTACGATCCCATTGCGCAAGAAACGTTTCTGAAGAGTGGATATTCTCCCGCACCCGGAATCGCTCCAGGACTTTATCAGGTCACGCAGTTCGTCAATGCCGGCAGCGCCTGGCTCTACGGTTTCGAAGTCGCCTATGTGCAGCACTACACCTTTTTGCCGGGGCTGCTCCGCGGCTTCGGGCTCGGCGCAAATTACGGCTACGCCGATTCCCGCGCGATCGGGCTTCCCGGGCGTTCCGATAGCCCGCGGCTTCTCCGCTCCGCGCCCAACACGTGGAACATCAGCCCGACGTACGATCTGGGGCGCTTGTCCTTCCGCGCCGGCCTCTCCTACAACGATGCCAACATTTTCAGCTACGGATACCAGGACGGCACTGGCGGCTCCACCCCGACTCCTGGCGGCTTGAAAGGTCCTTTCAGCGACACCTATTTCTATCCGCATCTGCAAATCGATATGCAGGGCAGCGTGCGGCTGGCCCATGGCCTGACCTTTATCGCGTACATTCTGAACGTCAACAACGAGGTCTTCGGCTTCTACCAGGGCAGTCCGCAGTACATGATCCAGCGTGAGTATTACCAGCCGACCTATGCGGCCGGGTTCCGCTGGTCGCCCTCGTTTGAGCACTAAGCCCGCAGGCAGCATCGCGAAATAACGGCGAATGTTCAGTACCCCGGATGGCCGATGGGCGCGCTTTTTAGCGGCCCGTCGGCTTTTTCGCTGACCGCGGACTCTGAAAGCCCTTTCAGGACGGATTTAAGTTCTATTTATCTGCGCTTCAGTAAAAGTTGCTTCGAGGAGAAAATGATGAAAAAACGATTGGCGGCATTTCTGTTTTGTCTCGCCGCGATTCCGGTCCTGGCAGCCGCGGCTCCGAACTATCAGTTATCGAAGAAAGTGGCCGTGGCGGGTGCGGGCGGTTGGGATTACGTCATTGTGGACGAAGTCGGGCGGCGTGTGTACATCGCGCACTCCACGCAAGTGGACGTGCTGGATGCCGATTCGCTTGCAGTGGTGGGAACGATCCCGAATACGCCCGGCGCGCATGGTATCGCGATCGCCTCGGAGTTTGGCCGGGGTTATATTACCTCGGGCAAGTCCGACGCCGTGATTCCGTTCGACCTGAAGACGCTAAAGGCCTCCGCGGAAATCAAAGTAGGCAAGAAGCCCGATGCCATCGTCTACGAACCGCTCACCAAGCGCGTGTATGTCATGAATGGCGATAGCGACAGCATTACGGTTCTCAACGCCGCGGACGGTTCGGTCGCCGGCACGATTGATCTCGGCAGCGGCCCGGAATACGGCGTGTCCGATGACAAAGGCAATTTTTACGTCAACCTCGAAGAGAAAGCTGAAACGCTGCATATCGACGTAAAGTCCATGAAGGTTGTGCATCGCTGGCCTCTTGCCCCCTGCGGTACTCCGACGGCTCTCGCCATGGACGTAGCGAATGAGCGGCTTTTCGTTGGCTGCCGCAGCAAGCATCTGGGTGTTCTCAACGCCGAAACCGGGAAACTCGTTTTCACCGCGCCGATTGGCGAACGAGTGGATGCCGCCGCATTTGATCCATCAACGAAGCTCGTCTTTCTCTCCACCGGAGACGGAAAAATTTCCATCTTCTACCAGGATTCGCCGGACAAGTATTCTCTGGTGCAGGAACTTACCACTGCCAAAGGCGCGAAGACCATGGGCTTCGATCCTAAAACGAAGCGTATCTACGTGCCGACCAGCGACAATGGCTCCATGCAAGTGCTTGTTTACGACGCGCACTAGCCAATCGTCCGCCGGCAATCCGCTTTGCGGAACCCCGGGGGGATACGATTTTCCCTTCTTGCTGCGAGTGGTCTGCGGCTGGAAGGAACTCCGCGAAAGGGGGTGCACGATTTCCGCCCAGGACATGGTCGTGCACCTCATCCCAAAAATCAGCCGGATAGACTCTTCACCGTTTCGCAAAAGGCGGAGACGCCGCGTCCTCTGTTTAGAAGCCGTACTTTGCGATGAGTTGTTTTGTCTGTTTTCCGATCAGCGCAAGGGCGCCGTGTTCCGCTGAAAGCCGCAGTCGCAGCGGCGCGCCAGTCACGGTGTCTTCCAGGTCGATCTCTGTATCCTGGTCCGTTTCCGATTCAAGCACGTAAAGCACGGCATCCCGAAGTTCGATTGGATAGATCAGAACTCCAGGCGAAACACGACCATGCACGCGGTAGGGGGAGGATATCCCGAGACTTGTCAGCACCGGTTCATAGATACCGGCGGCGAAAAGCGAATCCCGCGCGAGTTCGACGGGATATGCCTCCAGGAAAATCTTCCCTTTGCCGACGACTAGCTCCTTTTTCTCTGCTCCATCTGCGAATTTCCAATACTCGGCCAGAAGCTGCATCTGCTGGTCGAAATCAAATGCCGGACTCTGTGGCGGTGAGTCCACCCCCGCGGTGTGCATCGTCAGAGGCTCCAGCGTGGCTTTCGCGCCGAGCGGCGAGAGCCGATCGATCGGATGCCAATGTTCGTCGCGGGCCGCGGGGCCGCTCACCAGCAAATTGCCGCCGTTCCGCACGTAAGCCAGCAATGCCTGCCAGGTCCTTTCCTGCAGCGCCAGCGCCGAAGGAAGAATCACCAGCTTCGGTGCGCCTAGCTTCGCAATTTGATTTTCCGCGATCAAATAACACGGTTGCTGGAGTCGATAACTGAGGGCTCGAATCGAGTTCTGCTGAGCGGTGATTTGTAGGTTGTTCAGCACGGAATACTGCGTTGTCTGCGATGTGACCACCGCGATTTCCGGCGCCTTGGGTTCCTGTAAATACGCTGATACAGAGGCGCCAAACTTCGCCAGGTTGCGCAGCACCGTTGCTTCCGGCTTTTCTGTGCCATCCGGGCGCAGGGCTCCAATCGGCGTCTCGTTGCTCTCCGTCATATACGAATTGGAGTTCCATAGCCATTCGATCGCGCCGGAGCCCGCCACGAAAGAGAGCACAAATTTTCGCTCGAACAGTGCCGCTTCCTGCTCCGGAGTGCGCCGCGCAATTTCTTCCAACGTAAGTTCACGCTGCAAGCCGGTTTCCTGAACCAGCATCGCCACGCCCGGTTGTTTGGCCACCAGGGAATCCCACAGCAGCGCATCATTCTGCCACCAGGAATGGGTGGTCGTGAAGTTGACGTACGGGACAAAATACGCCGGCGACAGGCGGTCCACATTCCCTCCTTCGTCTTGTCCGACCGTGATTGGCTGCGTCGATCCCACCTCCCGCGCGGCGTCGCGCATTCCGCGCACCCACTCGGCGAATTTTTCCTGCGCGAAAAGATAGTAGTCGTAGACCCGCAGGGAATTCGCGCCCGCGTAAATTCCTCGTGCCGAAAACGCTTCCTCCGAGGGCAACGAGACCGGAAATTGCACCGATCCTTCGGGAACATTCCACGCCGCCGCCAATGCCGCTTGGTCCGGATAACGCCTGGCGAGCCACTCGTTCCATGCGGCCTGCTCGATCCAGTCCCCGTTTGGACGCATGGTCCACAAATGGCTCGAAAAACTCGGTTCATTGATCAGGTCCCAGGCGAGATACGGAACATCGTGAAAGCGACCAGCCACCCCACGTATCAGATTTTGCTGCCGCCGCACTGCCTCGGGGTCCAAATATGCGTTTGCGCCGCCCAAGACATCCGGCAGGAACGCAAAAAAATTGAATTGCACGGGAAGGCCGTATTTTCGCGCCGTCATCAGGTACGCTTCCAGCGTGCGGAGTGTACGCTCGTAGGGGCGCCCCGTTTCATCGCAAATTCTGTCCCAACCGGTCCACCAGCCGGTGCGCAGCATGTTGAGCCCTGCCTGGTGGATTTGCGCCAGATCCCGATTCCATACGTAGACATTGGGATGGTCGAAATAGAGCCGCTGCACCTCACTCGACATATACGTTGTGCCCACAATCGCGAGTGGCTTCCCGTTCAACAGGAAATAGTCGGCGTTGACGCTCAGGTGCGGTCCGCTGCGCAGATACTCTTCATCGCGGATCCAAAAGGCGGAATGATAAATCGCCAGAACTTGCGAACCTTCCATCAATCCTGCTTCAAGGATGTGCAGTCCTTTTTGCGCCGGGGCTGGCAGTAACGCCACTGTTGAGCTCGGCAGCGCGATCGTTAGCGTTTGCCTTTCGTCCGGATGATCCTCAGGGTAGCAAGTTACCTGCACCCTTGCGATCGTGATGCCCTTCCGCCAGGCACGGAAATTCGTCTCCAGTTCCACTGGTTCGCCGGGAAGATAGAGCGGCAAGACCGGGCGCACGGAAAAATCCAGCGCGCCCTCCATGGCGCGCAAAGCGAGAGTGCGCAGCAGGCTGCCTGCTTCGGCTGAAGTGTAAAAATCCGCCGGCAGCTCAGCCGACACAAATATCCACCGGCCGCCATCAAAGCCCGAAGAAATATGGTCGATTTGTTCGATCGGCACGGAAATTCGCCTGCCATCGATCTCACCCCACGCCAGCGGATCCAGCCGTGCATCGAGAAAGCCCGTCGAGCCGCCGCGATTGTAAACGGCGTTCGTGCTCAGCCGGATCACCGGGCTGAAAGCTCGTTGCCAACTGAACCTGGGAAGCTGCAGCGGAATTTCCGGGTTGCTGAAGAACGATTCACCAGCTGATCCCGGAGTAGTCTGATATTGGTCGATCAACAGCGGATGCAGGAACCGCACCGAAAAATCGCGCAAGTGCCAGCCACTTGTGTCGTGGTATGCCGAACGTGTGAACGGCCGGCCGCCTAGAACCAGCAAGTTCCCGCCCCTTTGCAAATAAGCACGGATGGCGTTCCACGCAGCCTCCGGCACTGCCGAACCTTGAGGCAGAACCAGAAGCTCTGCTTTGAGATCTTCCAGTTGTGCCGCGAGTTGCCCGGTTGGGACCAATCGCGCCTTGGGCAATGCCCTCGCCAGGAAATCCGGCGGCGGCGCTGCAGAATCCCCAGCAGGCAATCCGGCCTCCGACCAGATCACTGCCCCGGAAAAGTCCTGCGCGGAAAGTGCCCCTGGAGCGATCAGCAAGAGAAATAGGACGATACCCAGTGTTCGCGAGGCCCGCATTCAGGTTCCTCTTCTCTCGAAAATCACCGCAGCAACTTTTATATCACTTGTGAGCAAGTGGAAGCGAAATGCTTGAGGGAAATCAGAAGGCATTGAGAGCCGGGCGTTGGAAAGACAAAAGCAGAGACCATGGGATCGAAAAAAAAGGGCACGATCAGAGTCGTGCCCCGTTTGCATAATTAAATGTTGCGGAAGTTACTTGGCCATTTCCAGTCCGGTGAGCTTCAGATCGTCGCCGCTGACTGTGCCCTTCACCACCACGTGGTGGCCGGCATGGGCGGCAACGGCCTTCTGATCGTCAATGTTGTAGACTTTGTGGTCCGCATCGTTGACGAATACGTACTTTGCTCCCTTTTCGTTCACGCACTTTGCTGCGCAAGCCGCGTGCTTTTCGTTTGCTCCTTTGGCGCCACAAGCGCTGTCGGAAATGTAGCCCGTCCAGCTCCCATCGGCTCCAAGCGCGAGAACTGCGGCGCAGAGTGACAGTGCCAATCCAGCTGCGAATTTAACTTTCATTTTCCATCCCCTCCTGAATTTCAGCTTCACTTGCGATCCCCCGTCAGGGCGCCTCCTAGGGTGTCACAACTATTGATTACGTGTCCAGACCCGCACTTGGATGTGGCAAATTCGGGTCCCCGCGAAAAAACGGGGAGGCCTCTCTGGATCCTCCCCGTACCTCAGGCTATCAAGGAGTAACTTCTGCTCACAGAACAAGTTACTGTCCGGAGTTGTTGCTCGCGGATGCCGCCGCGCCAGCCGTCTTTGGCGTGGACAGATAGCCGGTGATCTGGTTCTTGTTCACGTCGAAGACAACGATTTCATAGGGTGCGATGCGCGCCGCGCCCTTCACGTAGAACTGCACGGGTTCTCCAGCGGTCTTGTCCTTCTTTTCGATGGACTTGTCATCCGCCAGGACCGTGATGGTGTACTTCGACTTCTTGGAGTCCGTCTTGTTCAGCGCAATAGCCACCGGTCCCACGTGCTGCGGCGTCTTGGCCTTGTTGATCGTGAATTCATAGTAGTTGCGGTCGCCGCGGCGCTTGAGTTCTTCCAGATCGTCGTGATTGCGGGCGATCAAGCCGCTCATCACGCCCATGTCACCGGTCGCGCGGTCCAGGCGGCCCTTCGTCGCGTCGAGGTCGTTCTTCACTCCCGACACGTCGCCGCTCAGCTTGTTGACGTCGTCCGTGCTGGCCTTGGTGGCCAGTTGCGAATTCACATTCGTTTCAAGCCCGCTCAGCTTCTTGTCGTAGGCGACAACTGTGGCCCTCGACTGCTTGCGGGCCTTGTCCAGTTCGTCCTGCGTCAGGTTCAGCTTGTCCGTCACCACCTTCAGATCGCTCTGGAGTTGCTGATTCTGTTCGTCTGTCCTGTTCAGGCGCTGTTGCAGCGCGTCGTTTTGCTGCTTCAGGGAAGCCTGGAGTGTCTGCTCCGTGCTCTTGCTCTGGTTCAGAGCGGTCACGCCTACGCCGATGCCCAGCACCGAGGCCGCACCCAGGGCGACAACCGCCAGACCCACCCAACGGGGCATGGGTGCTTGGGTATTCGAATCCTGAAACTCGCTCATGTACGTCATCTCCTTTTGCGGCTCGTTTGCCGTGTGATCAAGCAGTGCGCACCCGCAGCGCCAAAGTTACTTCCCGTGCCGCAAGAACCGTAATCATCTGAAAAAAAGTAAGTTGGGTGGATTCAAGAGGAAGGCAAAGATTGGTCATGAAGGTACTAGTACTAGTAAAGATTACAGCTTGCCTTCCTCAAAGGGAATTTTTACAGGGGAGTCTCATGTCATCCACAGGATCTTCACAGAGCCGCTGCAAAAAATTTGAGCACGGAGGAAATCTTCCTCCATGCTCATAATCCATTCCGGATAAATAAGTTAGACCGCAGTTCAGGCCGCTTGCGAATCCGCGGCTTCTTTCGGCTGGCCGAAATACCGGTCAAGCGTAGTCGTGGCGGCGTCCAAAACCAAGCGGCAATCCGCGCAGCTTTCCAAGTGGTGTTCGATTTCGTCCTGCACGCTTGGCGAAAGCTTGCCCTCTAAATACATGCAAATCAAATGGATAGTATCCCGGCAGCTCATACAATCTCCCTCAGACTCGGCCACGTGCCCCCCGGCTGGCGTTATATACGATGCACCTGATTCGCCAAAGAATTCAGGTTTCTGCTATTGGTGTAACGTCCCTGTTTACAATCATTTATCTAATTGAGAAAGCCAGGAAAGGGAAAGCGGGCTTTTCCCGAGTGGAAAACTTTACCCCGCTTTGAACGTTTAATGCACATCGATTGAATCGCTTAGCGAAGCGGCGTGCCCACCATTTGCTTAAGTGCCGCAATGCGTTCCTCCAGTGGAGGATGCGTGCTGAACAGCGAAGTCAGCGTCCCACTGCCGAAGAGCGGCTTCACGATGCACAGGGAAGATGTGCTCGGCGAGATGGCCGTCGTCGGAATCTGCCGATTATACCGACCCAGCTTTTCCAGCGCGCTGATCAGCCCATAGGGCTGGCCCACCATGCGCGCACCGGTTTCGTCCGCGGCATACTCGCGCGTGCGCGATAGAAACAGCTGAAGCAGCAAGGCCGCGAACGGCGCCAGGAAGATCATCAGCAGGGCGGCAAAACCACCGCCGCCGCGATCGTCGTCGCGATCGCCCCCGTAGCCTCCGAACGCCATCGCCCAGCGTCCCATGCTGGCCAGGTAGGTGATGGCGCCCGCGATCGTCGCGGCGATGGAACTGGTCAGAATGTCGTAGTTACGCACATGAGAAAGCTCGTGAGCAATGACCCCTTCCAGTTCCTCGTCATTCATAATCTGCAGCAAACCATGCGTGACCGCAACCGAAGCGTGCGCCGGGCTCCGGCCGGTTGCGAAAGCATTCGGTGCTGCTTCCGGCACGACGTAGAGCTTCGGCACGGGTATATTCCCCTTGGCAGCCAGGCGCTCCATCACGGTATACAAACGCGGCAGTTGTTCACGCGTAACCGGTTGCGCGCCGCTGGTTGCCAGCGCGATCTTGTCCGAAAAGAAATACGAAACGAAATTCATTACCACCGCGAAAAACAACGCGATCTGCAAGCCTCCGCGGCCGCCGATGGCGCCCCCTGCAACCACCAGCAACACGCTCAGCAAAATGAGAATTGTAGCGGTACGCAAAACCTTCATGAGTGTGGCCTTCCCTTATGACTACGCAAAACGCGCCGCAAAACTTTCAGTCTAGAAGCGGGTTCCGGGAGCGTCAAGCCACGTCCTGGCTCGTCCTTCAGCCGGACGTTTATTTCTTCGATGCGGCGGCTGGCTTTTTCGCCGCCACGCGCTCGAACCGCATGGCGTCCTTCTGCGCGTCGCGATCCACGCGCACGTGGTCGCCGGGCAGGACTCCGCCCTCCAGAATCTGTAACGCCAGCGGATCTTGAATCAGCCTTTGAATTGTGCGGCGCAGCGGCCGCGCGCCAAATGCGGGATCGTAGCCTTCGCGCAACAATAGCTCCGTCGCCGCCGGCGTGATTTCCAGTGTGACCTGGCGTTCCGCCAGCAGCTTCTCCACGCTCTTGAGCAATAGCCCGACGATGCGCGCAAGCTGCTCCTTCCCGAGCGGATTGAAGATCACGATTTCGTCGATACGGTTGATGAATTCCGGCCGGAACGCAGCTCGCAGCGCTTCCATCGCTTCCCTTCGCGCCTGTTCCGGATCCTTGCCCGAAAGCTCGAAGATTGCCGTCGAGCCCACGTTGCTGGTCATCACCAGCACCGTGTTGCGGAAATCCACTGTGCGTCCTTTGCCATCGGTAAGCCTCCCGTCTTCCAGAATCTGCAACAGCACGTTGAAGACATCGGGATGCGCCTTTTCAATTTCGTCAAACAGCACCACGGAATAAGGGTGCCTTCGCACCTGCTCCGTGAGCTGGCCGCCCTCTTCGTAACCCACATAGCCCGGCGGCGCGCCAATCAGCCGCGATACCGTGTGCTTCTCCATGTACTCGGACATGTCGATGCGAATCATCAACTTCTCATCGTCGAACAGGAATTCCGCCAACGCGCGTGCCAATTCCGTTTTGCCCACCCCCGTTGGGCCCAGAAAAATGAACGATCCGATCGGGCGTTTCGCGTCGGAAAGTCCCGCTCGGCTGCGTCGAACCGCATTCGCCACCCGCGTCAGTGCATCCTCCTGGCCCACCACGCGCTGCCGCAACCGCTCTTCCATGTGCACCAGCTTCTGCGCTTCGCCTTCCAGCAGTCGGCCGACGGGAATTCCCGTCCACTTGCTCACCAGCTTGGCGATATCTTCTTCGTCGACCTCTTCCTTCAAAATCGGCGCTTCTTTCTGCATCGACGCAAAGCGATCCTGAGCGGCGTTCAACTCGCGCTCCGCCTGGGCGATCTTCCCGTAGCGGATTTCCGCGACCTTGGCCAGTTCACCCGAACGCTCATAGCGCTCGGCTTCCGCTTTCAGTTGCTCGATCTGTTCTTTCAACTTGCGAATTTTGGAAATCGCCTCTTTTTCCGCCTGCCACCGCGATTTGCTGGCGCTCGATTCCTCCCGCAGCTTGGCGAGCTCCTTCTCAATCTGCGAACGCCGTTCGACGGAATGCGCGTCGGTCTCCTTCAACAAGGCCTGCCGCTCGATTTCAAGCTGCAGAATGCGCCGCTCGATCTCGTCAATCTCCGTCGGCAGAGAATCGATTTGCATGCGCAGGCTCGCCGCCGATTCGTCGATCAGGTCGATAGCCTTATCCGGCAAAAAACGGTCGGAAATATAACGGTGAGACAATGTGGCCGCGGCCAGAATTGCCGCGTCTTTGATCCGCACGCCATGGTGCACCTCGTAGCGCTCTTTCAGGCCGCGCAGAATGGCGATCGTGTCTTCCACCGTTGGTTCGGAAACCAGCACCGGCTGGAAGCGGCGTTCCAGCGCGGGATCCTTTTCGATGTATTTCTTGTACTCATTCAGCGTGGTGGCGCCGATGGCCCGCAGTTCGCCTCGCGCCAGCGCGGGCTTCAACATGTTCGAAGCGTCCATCGCTCCTTCAGCCGCCCCGGCTCCAACCAGAGTGTGCAGCTCGTCGATGAACAGGATGATCTGGCCCTCCGCCTCGGAAATCTCCTTCAGCACGGCCTTCAACCGGTCTTCAAATTCGCCGCGAAATTTTGCGCCGGCAACCAACGCGGCCAGATCGAGCGCCACAAGGCGCTTGGTCTTCAACACATCCGGCACGTCGCCGGACACGATCCGCTGTGCGAGTCCTTCCACAATCGCGGTTTTCCCCACGCCCGGCTCGCCAATCAGCACTGGGTTGTTCTTCGTGCGTCGCGCCAGAATCTGCATCACCCGGCGAATCTCTTCGTCCCGGCCAATCACAGGGTCGAGCTTCGAGCGTCGTGCCAGATCGGTGAGATCGCGCGCATACTTTTCCAGCGCCGCATAGGTTGTTTCGGGATTCTGCGTTGTCACGCGCTGGCTGCCGCGAACACCCGCTAACGCTTGAAGAATGGCTTCGTAGGACGCGCCATGCTTCTTCAGCAATCTTCCGGCTGGATCGCTATCTGCGCCCGCAATCGCCAGAAACAAGTGTTCGGTCGAGACGTATTCGTCCTTAAATTTCCCGGCCTCGTCAAAGGAGCGCTCTAGCACGTCGTTCAATGCGCGGCTCATGCTGTGCTGGCCGAAGCCTTGTACTTTGGGCAGGCGCGCGATCTCGCGATCGAGATCCTGCATCAGCATCTCGCTGCGAATTCCCAGCCGGGCCAGCAGTGGCGGCACTACGCCGTCCTTCTGCTCCACCAGCGCCACCAGCAAATGCAGCGGCTCTATGGATTGATTTTCGTGCCGTGCCGCAACTTCCTGCGACTCTTGCACCGCCTCCTGGGCCTTTACCGTCATCTTGTCAAATCGCAACATGATTTCATCCTCGTGCATGGCCTTCCGCAGGCCATCTCCGCGGCCGGTCTAAACCTGGCCTCTGGCTCAAAAAGAAGGGACTGGCTACTGCTTTCGCCAGCCCCTCATGCTAACTCACGGCGCGGCCCGCTCGTCCACTGCTTTGGCCTTTTAGCGGCCAGCGGCCATCGCCGGGGCTTCGACGTTCACTTTGATCTGCTTCGGCTTGGCTTCTTCGCGCTTCGGAACCGTCAGCGTCAGTACGCCGTTCTTGTATTCGGCCCGGATCGCTTCCGGATTCACGGTATTCGCCAGCGAGAAACTGCGGCTGAACGAACCATAGGAGCGCTCCACCCGCAGATACTTGTCCTCAGTGACCTTCTTCTCGAACCTCCGTTCACCCCGAATGGTCAGGATGTTGTTCTCTACACGGATGTCGAGCTCTTCTGGCTTGATGTCCGGAAGGTCCGCTTTCACCACCAATTCGTGCTCCGTTTCGTAGATGTCCACGGCGGGAGCCCATGTGGTGATGCTGCCTTCCTCAGAAGCGCGGCCGAGGGTTTCCCCAAAGAGGCGATTGATTTGGTCCTGAAGGGTCAGGCCCCAAAAAGGTTCAAACCGATTGATAGCAGTTCTCATTGGAAGTCTCCTCCATGCGTTATGGTGATAGAAGCATATAATCTTAGTGTGACATTGTCAAGAGGAAATTTCAGCCATCGAAATTAATGCATAAGCCTTTTAGAAATAATAAGATATGAAGGTGGTCTGCAAGGCCTTACGCACTCTTTTGCTTTCCTTTTGCTGCTGCCGGCTCCCTTCTCTGTCCACCGAATTGCTATATTGTTATCCTATGCGCGTCGACGAATTCGACTATCGGCTTCCGGTGGAACTGATCGCCCAACGGCCGCTGGAGCGCCGCGACTCTTCCCGATTGCTTCTTCTCGATCGGCAAACCGGCGCGGTTCAGGATTCTCAGTTCGCCGCATTGCCGGAGTTGCTTCGCGGGGACGAGCTTCTCGTCTTTAACAATGCCCGCGTCATCCCCGCTCGTCTTTTCGGCCATCGCGCCGGCGTTCCTTCGCAAAATCCCTCGCGCAAAACCGCGCGCGAACATCTGACTGGCAGCGTGGAGGTGTTCCTCACGCGCAAGCTGGAAGGGAACATCTGGGAAGCTTTGGTGCGGCCTGGTAGAAAGTTGCAAGTGGGCGAACGGGTGATTTTTGGCGCGGGAGAACTAGAGGCCGAAATTGTGTCGCGCGGTGAACTTGGTATTCGCGGAATTCGGTTCGAGTCACACAATGGAGCAAGCCTCGAACAAAATCTCGAAAAGCTTGGCCACCTGCCGCTGCCTCCCTACATCGACCGGCCCGACGAAATCGCCGACCGCGAACGTTACCAGACTATTTTTGCCCGGCAGGCCGGAGCGGTTGCGGCGCCCACGGCAGGTCTTCATTTCACTCCCGATATTTTGGAGCGACTCCGAAAGCGCGGATGCGAATTCTGCGAAGTGACCTTGGACGTCGGCCTGGGGACTTTCCAGTCCGTGCACACCGATACGTTCGAAGCTCACAAGATCCACACGGAAACCTTCGAAATCAAAGAGGAAGCCGCGGAGAAAATCCGCCAGGCGAAGCAGGCGTCACGCCCCCTGCTGGCCGTTGGGACCACGGTCGTGCGAACTTTGGAAGATGCCGCGGCGCGCAGCGCCTCCGGCGGCAAAGCGAATAGGCTCGCAGCTGGCCGGGCGGAGGCGCAAATCTACATTCTGCCGGGGCACACCTTTCGCCTCGTCGACCAACTGCTCACCAATTTCCACCTTCCGAAATCCACGCTGCTGGCGCTGGTTTCCGCGTTTGCGGGCCGCGAACACACGCTGGCCGCGTACCGCCACGCGGTGGAGGAACGCTATCGCTTCTTCAGTTATGGGGATTGCATGCTGATTCGCTAGCGGGAGTTTGCGTTGCGCGGAGAATGAGAAGGGAAGCTGTTCTGGAAAACAGCTTCCCGCGTAAACCGACGGCAGAATTCACGGGCGCGCCCGTTATTCGGATAGAACGAAAACTTCCGCTTTGCCTTCGAAACGGAGTTCCAGCACGCGGCCGTTGGCATCGGCAACAATTCCGGTGTAGGGCGACTTCGCGTCGCGGGTTTCCCAGCGTCCTGCGGATTCGGCAACGACCTTCTTGCCGTTCAGCAGCGTAATGTGATTGTCATCGATCATGGCGCGGTAGTCGCCCGCCTTGACGTCCACCTTGCCCATTTTTACGGTCTGCGTAATGGGTAGGGATTTGTTCACCGGCTTGGCGAACACGGGTACGGTGAACGCGAGCGCGGCAAGGAGAGCCAGATTTCGAACCAGGGTATTGCGTTTCATGTGTGTCTTTCCTTTCGACCGAACGTGTCAACCGGAACGTGTCCAGTCAGGAGAGAGTTGACACACAGGCAGGCGAAGAGTAGCCTCTCGGTGCAGACACCTCTTCTTCCTGGTCCAAGAGCCGGAAAAACTGCGTGTCACTCGCCCCGCGGCTGCCACCGCGGGGTTTCTTTCGTGAACTCTATCCATCCCGAACAGCCTGAACTCGGCTGCACCCGTATAGACGAAAACCACTAGGCGAATGTTTCGTGGGTTCCATCGAATTTTTTGTTACTTTTTTACACTCTGACACCCCGGCCTTGCGCTCAATTGGGCTCATTTGCGGTGTGCACCTTTTCCCCGCTTCATCTATACTCTTCCAAGGTCCGGGACCTCTGGATGCGACTTCTAGTCCTCACGGATATCCACGCGAATTTCACCGCTCTCGAAGCCACTCTCCAAGCCGCCGAGGGAAACTGGGAGCGTATTGTGTGCCTCGGCGACGTCGTGGGTTACGGACCAGACCCGAATGAGGTCACTTCCCGCATTCGCGAACTTGGCGCCGTCACCATTCGGGGAAATCACGACAAAGCCGTTTCGGAATTAATGGCCACCGACGATTTCAATCCTGTTGCCAAAGCCGCAGTCCTCTGGACGCGTGCGCAGTTGTCCAATGATAATTTGGCGTGGCTCGCCGCGTTGCCACAAGGACCACTCGAAGCCGAAGGCGTCGTCCTGGTGCACGGCGCATTTCAGGACGAAGACGAATATGTTTTCACGCCCGCTCAGGCCCTCGAAGGACTTCTGGATTCCACCACGCAGGTGACCTTTTTCGGGCACACCCATCACCAGGGTGGATTTTCCTATCAGGATTCGGAGCTTGAGGTGCTGTCGCTGCATCCACGCTCCAACGAATCGCGTTGTGCTCTGCGTTTGGAATCCGCAAAACGCTATCTTTTAAATCCCGGTTCCATCGGCCAGCCGCGCGACACCGATCCGCGCGCCAGCTTCGCCATCGCCGATCTCGAAAACCAGGTGATTGAATTCTGGCGTGTGCCTTATGACATCAGCAGCGTCCAGCAACGCATGCGCGCCGCGCGGCTGCCGGAGCCTCTGGTACTGCGGCTGCAGGTGGGGCGCTAAGAATTTCTCTTGAGCTAACGGCCCGCGGAGGTACAGCCATTCAAGAAATGCTGCAAAATCAAATCACCCCGGAAAAGGGGAAGATGTCTCCACTTACGATCCTGATTGGCGTCGTGGTGGTGGCCACGATTGGCTTGAGCCTCTGGGCGCTGTTCAAAGCACCGGAAAACGCGCCGACAGCGACCGTGCAGCTCAATCTCCCAGCCCAAATGGCCCCGGAGGAGCAGGCGTACGCGCCCTCCGTTCGTATTGAGAACATTGCTTTGAGCCGCGCGGAGAATTTCCTTCACCAAGAAGTCACGATTTTGGATGCCGACGCCATCAACGATGGACCGCGTTCCCTGCAAAAACTCGTGGTTACCGTCGAGTTTTTCGACGATATGCATCAGGCCGTCCTCCGCGAATCGCGGGGTATTCTCGGCAACCCGCCCGTGCCGCTCGGCCCCGGTCAAAAGCGCGGTTTTCAGCTCTCCTTCGACGGCGTTCCATCAAGCTGGAATATGCAAACGCCTTCCGTTCGGGTCGGTTATTTGCAACTCAAACCACTAAAATAATTATTACGTTACGCAAGCGTTATATTACACTTTCGGCATGAATTTGGCCGGGGATTTGCGTAACACCTTGCAGGTGATTCTTGCCCGCGGCGCCGTGGAAATCCGTGACCCCGCGGGCCGTGTCACTCCCGCTTCGCCTGTGTCCTGGGAAGTCCGCGGGGCTTCAGAAAAGCCTCTGCTTCATTTGTGGGCGGAAAATTGCAATGTGACCCGGCGTGTGCTGGCCATTACCCACAGCGCTGAGGACCGCCTTGCCCTGGCCGTCGAGCGATTCGGCCGGCTGAAGCCCGAACGTCTGGAAATCATTTCCCTCCCGTTCGCTCGCGGTGCCAAGGATATTTCCCGCGAAGATTTTTGCGATCGTTTGCGCCGCATCCTGGCCGAGCAGTTCCCCGACGAAACCATCGAGAAAATCTCGGTTGCAGCCGACTTGGAGCATTCCCTTTCCGGCATCTACACGCGCGGCATCCTCCGCCGGGGCTCGTCTTCGATCGCGTTTCTCGCCGTTCCCGAAGGCGAATCGCAAGATGCGCTCGAAAGCAGCATCACCTATGCTCTCCTCTGGCTGGAGCGCTCACGTCAATCTGCGCGTTTCGCGCATCTGGCTGCGCTGCGTTTGATTGTGCCTCGGGGAAAATCAGACGTGCTTGCCGGCCGCCTCCGGGGACTGGATGGCCGCGTGGCTCTTCAGGTTTATGAACTCGATGCTTCGAGCGAAACTCTCGCGCCGGTTAATCCCCGCGAGACGGGCAACGTCGCCTCCTCGCTGGTCCCACGTCGCGAATCGCAACTTCTGCTCGACCGCGCCATTTCCGCGATCGCACCAATCCTGGCCATGGCTCCCGATTTTATCCGGGCTCACGCTTTGCCGCAGACCAGGGAAGTGGTTCTTCGCTTCCTCGGCTTGGCATTTGCCCGCTGGCAGGAAGACAAAATTTATTTCGGCACGGATTCGGTCTGGCAGGAACTTCGCCCACAGAACCAGGGTGCCCTCAAGCAGCTGATTGCCAACCTTCGCAGCTTCCGAAATCCACTCTCCACCGATCTCCGCCACCCGCTCTATCGCGCGCAAGCGGAGCGCTGGATGCAATCGCTCGTGTGCCAAGACGTCAGCCGTATCGATATCGCGCTGGACCCCGTCTATGTCTACGAACAGGTATTTGCCCAGGTGGCCCGTCAACACAGCGTCCTCGATCTGCTTTGTGTAACGCGCACAAAGCGCTTGGCGATTTTGGAATTGAAGGCCACGGAAAATCTCGATTTGCCCCTGCAAGCCGCCGATTATTGGTCGCGCATCCGCTGGCACCAGCAGCAGGGAGATTTTGCCCGCTATGGCTTTTTCCCCGCCATCGAACTTCAGCCCGCCCCTCCCTTGGTCTATCTGATCGCGCCGGCGTTGCGCTTCCATCCGACCACCGATTCCCTGCTGCTCTACCTTTCCCCCGAGATGGAAATGATCCGCGTCGGTCTGGCGGAAAACTGGCGCCGCGGGCTCCGCGTGATGGTCCGGCAATAATTCCCACTCGCTAAAAAATGACTTTCTGGCCTTGCCTTCATCCTGCTTCGGGTTAGAATCAAAGTCCTTCCCGTAAGAGGACTTGATGGTGAATTTTAATATTCAGATTCGGCAGGCGGATAAAGTCTCGCTGGTTGATATTACTGGGCGGCTCACTTCTTTTGAAGGGCCGGCATTTCGCGATGCCATTCAGCGGCTTTTGCAGCAGGGACAAAAAAACATTGTCCTGAATCTAACGGGGCTCGATTATTTGGACAGTTCCGGCGTCGGCGAACTGGCTCGCATGTATCTGGCTGTGGTGAAAAAAGATGGCGCCATGAAAGTCGTCGGCCTTGCGCCCAAGGTCGAGGAAATCCTCAAGATCACGCAGCTTTACCAGGTTTTTCCGGAATTTCCGGACGAAGCCTCGGCGTTGGAAAGTTTTCCCGAGGCGCGCGACGCCGGGATTGCGTCCCGCCAAACCCCCGATTCGAAATAATCCGAAAAAGTGGGCCGAAAATAGGAGAGGAGCTTGAATCCACGTGAGTGGTGCTCAAGCTCCCCGGGGTGTGTCCTCGAAGTGGTTGTTACCTATATAGATGCGCGCCAGCGAAAAAGGTTTCCTGAAAGTTGCGGCGCGATAAGTTTTTTTTCGGGATAGCGTAAGTTTTAATAAAACAAATACTTACGCCAGCGTTCGTCGCGATGGCCAATCAGGCGCATCAACTGCCGTGAAGTATGCAGCGTGAACGGGCGCGGCTTGCGCGCCAGTTTTAGCCCCGCTTCTTCCGGTGTGCGGTCGCCCTTGTTGTTGTTGCACCGGTAGCAGCAGGCCACCAGATTTTCCCAACTGGAGCGGCCGCCTCGCGAGCGCGGCAACACATGATCCAGCGTTAGCTCGGAGCTTGGAAATACTTTCCCGCAGAACTGGCAGGTATTGCGGTCGCGCAAAAGAATATTTTTCCGTGATAACGCACGGCTCTGCTGTGGTATGTGCCGGTAAGCCAACAGACGTATGACGGAGGGAACCTTATGCGCGTTCGAAGAGGAGTGAACCTCGGCACTGTGAACTTCTTCGGCTTGCGCTACCCCCTTCAGCAGCAGCACCATGGCGCGGCGCACGGCGGTCACGTTGATCGGCTCGTACGTGGCATTCAGGACCAGCACGGGCTCCTGCATCAGGGATGAACGGCGGGGAGTAAGGCTGCGGGCTAGGCGGGCGCCAGCATTCCCCGAAGCATTGGGCACAAGCGCGCCGCCCACTTCGGGGACGTATCGCCCCCGGGCATCGACCGCCTCTGGTCGTCTTGCGCTCATCGCGCGCCCTTCAGGCTATGCACTTTCTCTGACCCGGGTGGCTTGCCTTACGGCCCGGGCGATAGTCAATCCCGCCACCGATTTGGCGCCTGCAGCGCGTAACGCACGGGAACATGCGTCCAGCGTTGCTCCGGACGTCATAACATCATCTAGCAGCAAGATTCGAAAATTGTCAACCCGCCCGCCTTCGCGAATGGCAAAAGCGCCACGTACGGCGTCCCATCGTTCATCGAAATGTAATAGTTGTTTTTCCGGCCGCGCTCGCTTGCGCTGCAACAAAACCGGACGGTAGGGCAGCCCCAGGCGTCGCGCCAGCGGTCTTCCAAACAAGTCAACTTGGTTGTACCCTCGCTCCTTCTGCCGCGCCCGGTGCAGCGGAACGGGCACCACCAGGTCCGGCCCAAATTTCTCCGGCAAACCCCGCGCGATTTTTTCCAGTTGCTTCGCAAACCAGCTTCCCAGCGGATCGATCTCCTCGTACTTCAGCAGCACGATCGCTTTGGCCAGCATTCCCTCGTATGTGCCGAAGCTGCGCGCCGCATCAAACGCAAATCCACGTTCGCGGCATTCCCGGCAAATCGCGCTCGATTCTTCCTCGGCCGCTTCCACGCTCCACGGTTGCCCGCACCGTTCGCAGACTTCCTTGGGCAATCCGGGGAAAGAGCCGAGGCAAGCGTCGCAGATCGGCAGCCGGTCGGCGCGCGTCAGCAGCGCTTTGCACAAACGGCAATCCGACGGAAACACCACCGCGCCAAGCGCGCCGCCCAGGGTCTCCATCCAGCGCGAAACACGGACGCGGGCGTTCGATCGAGGCATGGCGAAACGTCCTCACCGTAACGCCTTTATTATAATTTAGTTAGCTGATGGAGAGGTAAAGAAAAACGTTCCTTACAGCAGCCCTTGTTCCTTCTTTTCCTGGCAGCTGATGCAATGCTTGGCCCAGGGCACCGCTTCCAGCCGCTTCTGCTGCATCTCTTCCTGGCAGTTCATGCAAGTTCCGTAGTCATTACTGCGAATCCGCTTTAACGCTTCGTCGATCAGATTGAGGATCGCGCGGTCCGTGTTGGTCTGCCCAAACAGGAATTCCTTGGTGTAGGAGTTTGCCGCTTTATCGGCGAGATCCACCGTGGGATCGTCATCCGCCTGCCGGCCTTCCTCTTCGGTCCGCGTGATTGTCTTCACGAGTTCGTCGCGGCGTGCCAGTAGCCGCTTTTTGTAATAGTCCAGGCGCTTCTTGTCCATGAAATACCTTCTCCAGATGGCCCCCAGGAGCCATCTAAAAACTCCGTAGTGTAGACTGCGTTGTTTTCAGTGTCAAGGTAACGTGGATGAAGGAATAGCCTTTTTGGTTGCACGTCGAGAAATTCCCTCGCAACCCGAATCAAATTATTTCCCGCAAAGCCCGTTAGGAATTCGGTTTCTTCAGTGCGTGTCTTCCCATGAACCATGAACTTGCGGAAAACCAGTGAGTTGCATCCGAACTCGGTCCGAAAGGCGTGATTGAAATTCGAATCGTCCCCCAAGCCGCAGTCCAGCGCGATATCGGCCGCGCGTCTTGTACCTATCGTCAGCCGCTCCGTTGCACCTCGCAATCCTGTGCGCAATAGAGACGCGTGCGGCGTTACTCCCGTGAGTCTTCGAAACGTACGCAGAAAATGAAAGCGACCGAGTTTCATCTCATGCTCCCGCCGCTCGCGTTAGTTCAGCGCCTCCCCGACCTTGTGCTTATCGGCTGCGGCGGTCAAACATCAAAAAAGTGGGTTCTGCGCGCGTTTCGACTGGTTAGTTCAACTTGGAACGCACGCCTTCCGAAGTGTTTACCCGTCACATCCAGTCCTTCCGGCTGCATGCTAATTTGCCGCAAAGACAATGTGGATAGCTGGTGTGTAGCCTTCCACCGTTCACCGCATAACTATCCCGATCGTCTGGAGGAGCTCATGTTCAAGCATACGATGCTGGCCATGGGTGTGCTGTTTGCGGCTACGAGCCTCTGCCTCGCGCAGCAAGCCACCCTGGGCAAACCCGAAATCAAAAAGGAACCCATCAAGCAAACCAGCGCAGCTTCCGGGAAAGACATGTACACGCAATACTGCGCCGCTTGTCACGGCGCCGAGGGCAAGGGCGACGGCCCCGCAGCCCCGGCCTTGAAAACTGCGCCCACGGACCTGACGCAGCTCACCAAGACCCACGGTGGCAAGTACCCGGCTAGCATGGTCGCAGGAACGTTGAAATTTGGCAGCGGGCCGCGAGCGCATGGTTCGGTCGACATGCCAGTGTGGGGTCCTCTGTTTCAATCACTGGACAAATATCACGACAGCGTTGTCCAGCAGCGCGTCAGCAACATCGTCAATTACATCGAGACGTTGCAAGCGAAGTAATCTCACCGCATCCGCGGAAACTTCGCGCCTTGCCTCGCCCAAGGTTTTTCGGCGGGAACTCACGCGTGTCATTGGCCTTCTGCATTTTCCGTCCGAATGATCAAAAGGGTCCGAACATCGCTGTTCGGACCCTTCGATTTGTGAGAAAGTGCGCCTGCCCCGGGACAGTTGGCTCGGAATCAGTCCGGTTGGAGCCCGGCGCGTTTCTTCGCTCACAAAATTCAGCTCAATTGCCTCCGCGCCTCGTCGGCATCCTCCGCTAAATCGCGAAGAAACTCGACAAATCCGTCGGACTTACCGCTCTTCGTTTTGTGGCCAAGAAACAGGCCGCTGTCGATGAGACCTTGGAGTGCGCCCTTGGCCGCGTCTCGCGTTTCCGTGGGCCGAATGATCGAGATCGGGCCAAGCCTCTGATTCAGAAAAAACGTGGGTTCCGGCATGATCAGGTTCGTCTGAAATTCATCTGCAACCCCCGGATCGGGACTGCCCTGGCTCGAACTGTTCGGGTTAATTCCGCCGTTCAGATTCGGAAACGTCACTGTCGCTCCTGTGGAACCCGGGAATCCCGTGTCCGTGTCCGTAATTTGCGTCGCGTTCCCGGCTTTGTCCTGCCACGTCTGGAAGTGCATGGTCTCCGTCGGGCCGATACTCAAAAGCACCCGTAACACTTCCGGGTCAGAAACCCTCTGCGCCAGGGAAGGGTAGAGGCTGCTGCCGCCTTGCTCGATGGTGCCGAAATGAAAGCCGGCCGTGAATGCGATCGCCTGGGTATGCGTGCCCACGCCACTGTTCTGGTTGGGATCCGCGATCAAGTCGGCATTCGTTCTGGGAATGGCGGTGTGCTGCCCGGTGGCCAGCGAAGGGATGGCGTTTTCAAACGAATCGCCGAGATCCGGATTCTTGCTGTCGCTGCGATACCTCGTCCACCAACTCGTATCAACCGTCAACTGTGTAAGATTGGTCAGGCGGCCGATGTTTGGCACGCCGGTCACCTGGCTGGATGGAAGATTCGCGAATTTGTGGAGTTCCACGATATCCGCGCCTTTCGAAGCCAGGTAGTTTTTGAGCCAAGTCTCGTGGCTGAATTCGTCATCTGTATTGTCCAGAATGTATTGCGGCATGTCGGTGTCGAGGATCAGCAACCCCCCGATATAGAGCGGGGCTAATCCTGTCGTGACTCGATTGCCGTTCTGATCCTTGAGATCGTTCGTGGACAACCCTTGCGTTTGCGTAGCGACGCTCGGCCCCCCGAGCTCCGCGTACTGCCTCCACAAGTCCGCCTCAATGGTCTCGAGCGCTTGCAGGAATCGTAGAATCGCGATGTCTCCGCGATTCGGTTTCCCCCCGCCATCGTCAACCTCCTGGCTCAGCGCCGGCAGCGCCTTGCCCAACACGCCGGCCCCCATCGTTGCGGCTCCCGCAGCCACCGTCCCGTGCTTGAGAAAAGATCGGCGGCTGGTATTACGAGTGAACGGAATGTCATGCTTTTTCATTACCTGGCTCCTTCTGACTTTGGACTTTCAGATCTCTCCGCCGCGCGAACGAAGAGTTGACACCTTGACTCGCAGGGAAGTGGCAGTAATCGGTATTCCTGTCCCGCGAAACGCACATACCTCGCTCGTCCCGCCCGCCATGCGGCGGAGAAGAAGGCCCCGCGGCCAGTCGCGGATCCCTCCATTGGTTATTGGACAGTCAAGGAGACGCTTGCCGAGTGAGTGATCGAGCCGGACGTCGCCGTGACCATCACCGTGGTTGTTCCGCGCGGAGTTCCGTTGTTGCCATTGCTGCTGTAGCCGCCGCAGCCCGTGGCCGTGAAAAGGGTCGCTGCCAGCAGGACCATGCCCAGCGCATAACCCAGCCAGTGCCACCACACGCGCCGCCGCAGTGTTTTGCGCCGGTGCGATTTGACCACCACCATCCCGAATAGCCCGAAGCCTACCATTGGCAGCATCATCCCCATCCCCATCACGGAGTGCGGCATGTACGGGTTGGAGTTTGTTGCCAATGTTACCGTCATGCTGTCCGTTGTGCCGCCGACGGGATTTAGTGTGGTCTTCGAAAACTGGCAGTTTGTTCCGGCCGGCTCTCCCGAACACGCAAAACTGGTAATCGGCGAATTGAAGCCGTTCAATGCGGTTGCTGTCACTGTGAACGATGCCGTCTGTCCGGCTGAGATCGTCAAAGTCGCCGGCGTGATAGCCAGTGAGAAGTCCGCTGGTCCGGTGCTGCTGCTGGAGTTGGGTGTGATTGCTGCGAACAGTCCGTGTTGTTCATTGTTGAGCCCGGCGGTAATGTAAAGCGTGCCCGGATTGCCGGTTTGTCCCGTGGCATCGAACAGCAGTTCCCAAAGCGATGCGTTGGTGATCACGTTTCCGTTGGAATCCTGTAACTGGCCGAGGAAGTTCTGTGAAGCCATGTCAAACGCGTTGATCGTGCCGTCGCCGAAGTTCCCCACCAGCAGCGCTCCCTGGAACTGGCCAAAACCCGAGGGAGCCACCGCCACGCCCCATGGCGCGTTCAGCGTTCCTTGCGACGCGATGCGGTTCTGGAAGTTGCCCTGGAAATCGAACAGGCTCACGTATCCCGCCCCTGCCGCGTGCACCGGGTCGTGCTTCAGCGCGTCCTGCTGCGCATAGGTCACCACCACCTTGTTTGGACCGATCACGTGAATGCCAAACGGCGCGAATCCCGCCGGCAATGTCGGATCCTGGAATGTCCCTTGCAGCACGATCGGCGTGAACGTGCTGTCGTACGATTCCACTACGCCTGAGTTGAAGTTCGCCACGAGTAGCACTTCATTCCCGCCGGTCTCCGTCACCAGCGCCGCTCCCTTGTACACCGCGCCGGTCCCTGAATTGTCCACCTTCAACACCGCGGAGGGCAGGTTGGAATACCAGCCCGATATCGTGCCGTCCTCGGTCACGAAGAGGAACGAACTGCTGATGCCGTTCACATTGAATCCACCGGCCGTGTTGGCCGCTACGCCGGTCGGGGTCGCCAGGTTTGAACTTTCCCCCGGCGGAGGAATCGTGAAGGTTCCTTGCAGTGCTCCTGTCTTGTCATACAGCGTGGCCTTACCGCTGTTGTTGTCGGCAATCCAGAACGGATTGCCCGGAATGTACGCGATGCCCCACGGATTGATCATGTTCGCGTCCGTATTCGGCGCCGTCCCCTGCGTGTCCGAACTCAGGTTGGTCTGTTTGTAGCTGTTTGACTGGGCTTGCAGTTGCGATACGTTTACCAGCGCGCTCAACACCAACCATCCGAGCACCGCCATCTTCAATTTGCGCATAGCGTTGTTTGCTCCTCTTTCATCGAATGTTTTCGCTTCGGGTGAGGCGGGAATTTCACCCTGGGACATCTTGCCGCCCTCCCTTGCTCACCCCGGCTTTCACCGATAGAGATGCCTTGTTTGGCTGAAGCCTGCGTCAAGTGGCGCACAAGTGTTTCTAAAGGTGGAACTTATAGTAGATAAGCGACTTCCGGTGATTTCTTGCATCTAACCAGACAAGCTGTTTGGCCCGTTTCGTCAGCCAATTCGCCTGGTGTGGTCGAGTTTTGCGAAAGGGGTTTTTCCGCCGATGAGCGATAAGTTTGCTTCCGCCCCTCTATTCCGCTTCGGGGCCTTCGAAGTCGATATCACTTCCCGGGAACTCCGCAAACACGGGGTGCGCATCTCCCTGGAAGGTAAACCTTTTGAAATTCTTTTGACCCTGCTGGAAAATCCCGGCCAGGTCATTACCCGCAAAACGCTCCGGCAAAAACTCTGGCCAGACAGTTACGTCCGCTACGAGCAGAGCCTCAATACCGCCGTCAACAAACTCCGCAGTTCCCTGGGCGACTCTTCCGCCAGCCCTCGCTACGTGGAAACGCTTCCGCGGCTCGGATACCGCTTCATCGCGCCCGTCGAAAAATTGCACAAGTCTCGCGAAGCACGCAATAAAACCATGCTCGCGGTTCTGCCCCTCGATAATCTCAGCGGCGATCCGGAGCAGTCCTATTTTGTGGATGGACTTTTCGAAGAGCTTCTTTCGGAACTCGGGCAGCTCAATCCCAAGCGGCTCGGCGTCATTGCCCGCACTTCCTCGATGATCTACAAAAACACTTCCAAGTCCGTCGATCAGATCGCCTCCGAACTCCACGTCGACTACATCATGGAAGGCAGCGTCCGCCTCGACAAAAAGAAGAAACGCGTTCGCGTCACCGTTCAATTGATTCATGCCAGCGATCAGACCCACGCCTGGACCGCCAGTTACGATCACGAGCTCCACGAGATCCTTACCGTGCAACGCCGTGTGGCGGAGCAAATTGGTGAAGCTCTCGCCCTTGAACTTCTCCCTTCCTCATCTTCCCGGCCGGCGGCAACCAATATCGAAGCGAACGAAGCCTATCTTCAGGGCCGCCACTTCTGCGGCCAGCGCAGCGAAGAAACTTTGAAACGCGCGTTGGCCAGTTTTGAGCGCGCCTTGATCCTCGATCCGAACTACGCCAAAGCCTGTGCGGGCATTGCCGACTGCTGCACACTGCTGGTCTGGTTCGGCGCCATGTGGCCCCGCGAAGCGGGTAGCCGTGCCTTCACCGCTGCGGCCCGCGCGCTGGAAATCGATCCCGGCCTCGGCGAAGCCCACGCATCCATGGGCCTCGTGCGCTTCTGGCATACCTGGGACTGGGACGGCGCTGAAGAAATGTTTCAGCGCTCCATTGATCTCAATCCCAGCTACGCCATGGCGCGTCAGTGGTATGCCTCCTTCCTGAATGCCATGGGGCGCCACGCCGAAGCACGCGAACAGTTGCTCAGCGCTCGCGAAATCGATCCGCACGCCCTGATCATTCAAATGAATATGGCGGACTCTCCGTTCTTTGAGCGCGATTATGCCCGCGCCGTCCAGTATCTCGAAGGCCTCCTGCGCAATGTTCCGCAGTTCTTCCCGGCGCTTTTCAATCTGGGCCGCGCGTATGTCCAGATGGAGAAATATCCGGAGGCGATCGCGGCCTTTGAAAAGGCCATTGCCCTTTCGGGAAATCGCGAAGGGAAACCCGCTTTGGCGCATGCTTATGCGCTGGCGGGCAAAACCGCCGAAGCCCGCCAAATTCTTGACGAATTCAAAAACGATCACTCGGGACGCTACATCGCCTCGCCCATGATCGCGCGTATTCACCTGGGACTCGGCGAATCCGAACAAGCCATCCTGTGGCTCGAAAAGGGCTACGAGGAGCGTTCCAACTGGATGAGTTTCTTGATGGTCGATCCCGTTTGGGACCCCTTGCGCAAGGATGTGCGCTTCCGCACGCTCCTTGAAAAGAAAGTCGGCCTCGCGCCGAACTCGGGGCGCAAGGCCAGCGCGGCCAGTTAGGCGCTCCACCACGTCCTCACTGCTGGCGATGCAACCGGAAACCTTGAATCGTTTCTCCACACCCCTCGTCTAACGGGACAATCTGACGGGGCGTGCTTCGCCGCGCGAGATCCGCCGTGACTTCGCGCCCATTCGTTCCGCGCTCCTGCAGGTCTGTGGTGCCCGAATTTCCTGCAAAGGAGACCTGCCGTGAAAAAGTCTCTCGCGTCGTTTCCTGCTTGCTTCGTATTGCTGTTGGTTCCCGGGATTTCCGTTGCTCGCAACCATCCCGCTTCGCCCGCCGCAAATTTCAGCGCCGACGACAAAACTCCTCCCAGCTACGACATGAAAGCACAATCCCTCCTTGACCTTCGGGACCTCCACAAGAAAATGATCTCCTTGGCGCAAGCCATTCCCCCCGACAAATACGCCTGGCGTCCGGAAACCGGCGCGCGCTCCGTCAGCGAGCTTTTTCTGCACGTCACCGCCGCCAATCACAACATTCTTTCGATGATGACTGGTGTATCTGGCGATCCATTGTTCAAGGCGAAAGGCTTTGAAGCCTCAACCTCCGATAAGGCGAAAATCATCGCCGAGTTGGACGAGTCATTTTCCTACGCCGAATCGGAAATTCAGGCCATGAGCAATGCGGACTTCGCGCGCCCGGAGAAAAAACTCGGCCCCGAGGCCAACTCCGGCGGCGTAATCTATCTTCTGTTGACGCACAATCACGAGCATTTTGGCCAGTCCATCGCCTATGCTCGTATGAATGGCATCACTCCCCCGTGGACCGTCGAAGCGGAAAAGAAGGCCAAAGAGGTCAATAACGCCGGCGCCCCGAAACAGGATTGACGCCGCGGCGCTCGTCCTAGAGTCCGCCGAGAACTCGCTGGGATCGCGCAAGACCCTTTGTTTATGCGCCTTCCCCGCTTCTTCCACAGGGATGTGGAAACTCCAGAAAAATCTTTTGCATGGGACTTGACATATTTCCAGATTGTTGTAAGATTGCAAATGGTTCGGCGCTTCCTCAAAGCGTCGTTCCGTGCAGGGGATTCACAGTCGGGTCTGAAGTACTCCAAGGACAGATCCTATAGTGAGGCGCCTTACGAGCACAGGGTAATAATTTGTCGAGCTTCGCGTGGAATCGCCAAGAACTGGCGGTTGCGCCCGGCGCTCGACGCCGGGTTTTGTATTTTATGGGCACTTTTTAGCAGCAGTGGACGCTAAGAAAGCCTAGGTCCTTCGCAAGAAGGATGCTCCGATGCAAATCGGGGCCCCTGATGGAATCAGGGCCAAACGCTCTTTGACAACAGTAAGGCTGGCAAATTCACGCCGAGAACTCGGACGCGATTACGGTCGCCCCGGGGATTGAGGGTGTGGATTACATACAAGTTCTGCTCGAGTATGTTGAGCAGTGCTGTGGATTTACAAGGCGAGCTCAGTCAAGCACCTGTGGATAGTAGGATCGATAGCCTGGCTACCGGAGCAATCCGGAAACAGGAAAAATGGAACTGCTGAAACAGGGCGGACGAGCCAGTGGAAAGCTGCGGTATAGCCGCCGTGGCGAGCGTTGTAGCGGCCGGACTTTTGACCGGCCAGCCTGCATCGCACCCTGGCGAACGACGTATTGAGTGAGTTTTATGATTAAGCTACTAAGGGCGTACGGTGGATGCCTTGGCGCTAGAAGGCGATGAAGGACGTGGCAAGCTGCGAAAAGCCTCGGGGAGCCGCAAGCAGGCTTTGATCCGGGGATGTCCGAATGGGGAAACCCGGCGGGATGAACTCCCGCTACAGCCGGCTGAATACATAGGCCGGTATGAGCTAACGCAGGGAAGTGAACCATCTCAGTACCTGCAGGAAAATAAATCACAGAGATTCCGAAAGTAGCGGCGAGCGAAATCGGAAAAGCCCAAACCCATGTGTTTACACATGGGGGTTGTAGGACCGCATTAGTAGAGTTACCAATCTGGACGATAGGTGAACCCGATGGAAATCGGGGCCATAGAGTGTGACAGTCACGTAACCGAAACCGGACCAGACTCGAAGCGGTATCCTGAGTACCACGAGACACGTGAAATCTCGTGGGAAACTGGGGAGACCACTCTCCAAGGCTAAATACTCTCTAGCGACCGATAGTGAACAAGTACCGTGAGGGAAAGGCGAAAAGCACCCCTGCGAGGGGAGTGAAATAGAACCTGAAACCGTATGCTTACAAGCAGTCGGAGGGCCATGTTTGGACTTCGGTCCATTCAAGCCTGACGGCGTGCCTCTTGCTTAATGAGCCGGCTAGTTATTCTTACGTGCAAGGTTAAGCGCAAGCGAGCCGTAGCGAAAGCGAGTCCGAATAGGGCGACAAGTACGTAGGAATAGACGCGAAGCGGGATGATCTACCCTTGGCCAGGTTGAAGGCCGCTTAACCGCGGCTGGAGGACCGAACTGGTGTGAGTTGAAAATCGCTCGGATGAGCTGAGGGTAGGGGTGAAAGGCTAATCAAATTCCGTGATAGCTCGTTCTCCCCGAAATGTCTTTAGGGACAGCCTTGTGTGAATTGCCGCGGTGGTAGAGCACTGAATGGACTAGGGACCAACTCAGGTTACCGAATCCAATCAAACTGCGAATGCCGCGGACAACTGCACGGGAGTGAGACTACGAGGGATAAGCTTCGTGGTCAAAAGGGAAACAGCCCAGATCGCCAGCTAAGGTCCCTAACTGTGTGCTAAGTGGGAAAGGAAGTGTATTCGCTCGGACAGCCAGGAGGTTGGCTTAGAAGCAGCCATCCTTTAAAGAAAGCGTAACAGCTCACTGGTCAAGCGGATATGCACCAACAATCCAACGGGGCTCAAGCACACGACCGAAGCTGCGAAATTCCAGGGGTTCGCCCCTGGATTTGGTAGGGGAGCATTGCGTGGAGTCTGAAGGTAGACCGAGAGGACTACTGAACACTACACAAGAGACCCTGCCGGCATAAGTAGCGATAAACACGATGAGAACTCGTGTCGCCGAAAGTCTAAGGTTTCCTGAGGAAGGTTAATCCGCTCAGGGTTAGGCGGGTCCTAAGGTGAGGCCGAAAGGCGTAACTGATGGACAACAGGTCAACATTCCTGTCCCGCCTGGCGACGTTTGACGATGGGGTGACGCAGAAGGATAAAGGGATCCACCTGATGGATGGTGGATGACCAGCGTAAGCCGGTTCCGGTTGGCAAATCCGCCGGGGCGTTAACGGTGAGGCTGGGCACGAGACCGTTAGGTCACAAAGTCTCTGATTCCACGCTGCCGGGAAAAACCTCTAAGGAGTCGTCCAGGTGCCCGTACCACAAACCGACACAGGTAGACGAGGTGAATATCCACAGGCGCTCGAGAGAACGCTTGCTCAGGAACTAGGCACATTAGCCCCGTAACTTCGGGAGAAGGGGCGCCATCGCAAGATGGCCGCAGTGAATCGCGCTCTGCAACTGTTTAACAAAAACACAGCTCTCTGCTAAGTCGAATACGACGTATAGGGGGTGACACCTGCCCGGTGCCGGAAGGTTAAAGCAAGGGCTTAGCCGCAAGGCGAAGGCCTGAACTGAAGCCCCGGTGAACGGCGGCCGTAACTATAACGGTCCTAAGGTAGCGAAATTCCTTGTCGGGTAAGTTCCGACCTGCACGAATGGTGGAATGATAGAGCGACTGTCTTGGCAAGCGGCTCGGCGAATTTGTGGTTCCGGTGAAGACGCCGGATGCCCGCATCTAGACGGAAAGACCCCGTGCACCTTAACTGCACTCTGGTCATGAGTAACGGTCCGATCTGCGTAGCATAGGTAGGAGCCTGTGAACCCCGGGTTTCGGCTTGGGCGGAGGCATCAGTGAAATACTACCCTGATTGAACTGTCGCTCTAACCTGCCGCCCGAGACGGGCGGGGAGACACGGCCAGACGGGTAGTTTGACTGGGGCGGTCGCCTCCTAAACGGTAACGGAGGCGCTCAAAGATCGGCTCAAGCGGATTGGAAACCCGCTGTGGAGTGCAAGAGCATAAGCCGGTTTAACTGTGAGACATACAAGTCGAGCAGAAACGAAAGTTGGATCTAGTGATCCGGTGGTCCCGCGTGGAAGGGCCATCGCTCAACGGATAAAAGGTACGCCGGGGATAACAGGCTGATCTAAGCCAAGAGTTCACATCGACGCTTAGGTTTGGCACCTCGATGTCGGCTCATCGCATCCTGGGGCTGTAGAAGGTCCCAAGGGTTAGGCTGTTCGCCTATTAAAGCGGTACGTGAGCTGGGTTCAGAACGTCGCGAGACAGTTCGGTCCCTATCTGGTGTGGGCGCAGGAAACTTGCGAGGAGTTGTCCCTAGTACGAGAGGACCGGGATGAACAGACCCCTTGTGTACGAGCTGTCACGCCAGTGGCACCGCTCGGTAGCGAAGTCTGGTAGAGATAAATGCTGAATGCATCTAAGCATGAAGCTCGCCTCAAGATAAGGTTTCCCAAGGCAATAAAGCCTAAGAAGGACGGTCGCAGACTACGACCTTGATAGGCGGGAGGTGTAAGCGTGGCAACACGTTCAGCTGACCCGTACTAATCGTCCGTTCGGCTTAATCATAAAACTTTCTCAACCCGTCGTTTCCGTTAGGAAACGGCGCCCTGAGGAGCCTCTTCGGCAACGGAGGGCCCCGCCAGGGCGTTGCGAAAGATTGAAAACGTCTTGTACTTACGCAGCACAAATGTTCGGCAGCGGGCCGAACTTGTATCGCCAGCCTACTTACTGTTGTCCGCATCGCCTCGCGCGATGCGCGCATTTCGGTCGAAAAGTTTTGAGCCCTGCTCTTGCTTACGCCTTATGGTTCATGGCTTCCAGTTTTCAGCGAGTGCAGCGAGCTTCTCCAGCTTTCCGGTGGTCATACCGCGAGGGTCACACCCGTTCCCATCCCGAACACGGAAGTTAAGCCTCGCCGGGCCGATGATACTGCACGGGTAACTGTGTGGGAACGTAGGTCGCCGCCGGGATAAATTCCAACGGCCCCGAACCCCGCTTCGGGGCCGTTTTCTTTTCCCAGGGCAACTCTGCCTTCTGTTCTTGCTCGTTCCCATTCTGCCAGCCGCTCCCCCATACCTTAACTCTCGTTCTTTCGTGAGCGGTGCGTTAAGCACAGGTTCGTGTGAGGGTGGGGAATTACGTTAACTAGGCAGATTCGTCCGCGGTAGGTTGAGCCGGATTGCTTTGCAGGGCGGCGGTGCGGGTGGCGTGGAGAAGCTTCCACTGGTCGGGGAGGCGGGTGGCCCGGGATCGGAAGTGGTTGACATGACGGTCGGGGAGAGGATAACACTGCGGCACGTCTCGAGGAAGTCGCGAGAGACGGAGGGTGCCCCGGGTTCCGGTTTCTGGAACCTGGGTCTTGGGGTTGATTTTTCTTTCTTCCCGGGGCGTCTAGTTGTCCGGAGTCTCCTCATGCCTGCCGGCTTGAAACGTGTTTTTGGCCTTGGTGATCTGCACTTCCTCACGTTCAGTTGCTACCGGCGATTGCCGCTGCTGAAGAGCGCCCGGGCGCGGGACATCTTCGTGCGAGAACTCGCC
>Ga0209062_1000592_pt1 | contig 100219 bp, 83 predicted proteins | sample Coa_R2_2_FD_187158 | JGI IMG/M metagenome (GOLD analysis project Ga0209062, IMG submission 187158) | Surface soil microbial communities from Centralia Pennsylvania, which are recovering from an underground coalmine fire - Coalmine... | ecosystem: Environmental > Terrestrial > Soil >...
CCCAGCGTGAGGGGGGTGACGTCGAGGAGGAGGACGTCTTTGACCTCGCCCTGGAGCACGCCCGCCTGGATGGCCGCGCCAATCGCCACCACCTCGTCGGGGTTGACCCCCTTGTGCGGCTCCTTCCCGAACAGGCTCTTCACCTTGTCGACCACCGCCGGCATGCGGGTCTGCCCGCCCACCAGCACCACCTCGTCCACCTTGCCCGCGTCCAGCCCGGCATCTTGGAGGGCCTGCTTGCACGGCCCCACCGTCTTCTCGATGAGGTCGCCCACCAGCTGCTCGAGCTTCGCCCGGGTGAGGGTCAGGTTGAGGTGCTTGGGGCCGGCGGCATCGGCGGTGATGAACGGCAGGTTGAGCTCCGTCTGCATCGTCGAGCTCAGCTCGATCTTCGCCCGCTCGGCCGCCTCCTTGAGCCGCTGCAGCGCCATGCGGTCCTGCCGCAGGTCGATCCCCTGCTCGCGCCGAAACTCGTCGCAGATCCACTCGATGATCCGCTGGTCGAAGTCATCGCCGCCCAGGTGGGTGTCGCCGTTGGTGGCGATCACCTCGAACACCCCCTCGCCCAGGCGCAGGATCGACACGTCGAAGGTCCCCCCGCCCAGGTCGTAGACGACGATCGTCTCGTCGTGCTTCTTGTCCAGCCCGTACGCCAAGGCGGCGGCCGTCGGCTCGTTGATGATCCGCAACACCTCCAGCCCGGCGATCTGGCCGGCGTCCTTGGTGGCCTGGCGCTGCGAGTCGTTGAAGTAGGCGGGGACGGTGATCACCGCCTGCGTGACCCGCTCGCCCAGCTTGGCCTCGGCGTCCTGCTTGAGCTTCTGGAGGATCATGGCGCTAATCTCGGGCGGGGAGTACTCCTTGCCGCCCATCATCACCCGCACGTCCCCGTTGGGGGCTTTGGTGACCTTGTAGGGGACCAGCGGGATGGAGCGCTGGACCTCGGGATCGTCGAACTTGCGGCCCATAAACCGCTTGATGGAGAAGATGGTGTTGTCGGGGTTGGTGACCGCCTGGCGCTTGGCCACCTGGCCGACCATCCGCTCGCCCGACTTGGGATTGACCGCGACCACCGACGGCGTGATCCGGTTCCCCTCGGCGTTCTCCAGCACCGTCGGCTCCCCGGCCTCCATCACCGCCACCACCGAGTTCGTCGTTCCCAGGTCGATTCCGATTACCTTTGCCATCGTTGCTAACCTCCCGCGACAGGCAGCACGCCGCCCCCGGCCCTTCCAGCCCTGCTCGCGCGCGGCTGGCTGGCTCGGCGCGGTCGCGCCCTCCGCGGGATGCGGCGCCGGACGCGCGCCCAGCCGTGCAGCTACCTGCCCATATTGCTACGAGCATCGTACCACCCGGCCTGTAAGAACCCTGTTGGAGTCGTGCTAGGCTTTGACAAGACAGGCGCCCCGCCCCTATGGTGGGCGCGCCGCCCGGCGTACACTTGGGGGGACAGGAGGTAGGTGGGCCGATGGCTGAGGCGCGCACGATCCTGGTGGTGGACGACGAGCCCGACTTGCTGAACGCCGTGCGGCTGTACCTAGAGATGGAGGGCTACCAGGCGCTCACGGCCACGAACGGCGAGCAAGCGTTAGAGAAGCTGCGCACGCGGCTGCCGGACCTGATCGTGCTCGACGTGATGATGCCTGAGCTGAACGGCTTCGAGACGCTGGAGGAGATCCGGCGGGTCTCGAACGTACCGGTCATCATGCTGACGGCGAAGGGCGAGGAGAGCGACAAGGTGCGCGGGCTGAGCCTGGGGGCCGACGACTACGTGACCAAGCCGTTCAGCCAGCGCGAGTTGCTGTCCCGGATCCAGGCCGTGCTGCGGCGCGCCGAGACGCCCGCGTTCGTGCCGCGCACGCGCATCGTCGTGGACGACGACCTGACGATCGACTTCAGCAAGAACGAGGTGCTGCTGCGCGGCCAGAAGGTGCAGCTGACGCCGACGGAGTACCGCCTGCTGTACCACCTGGTGTCCAACCCTGGGCGCATCCTGTCGCACGAATCGCTGCTGGCGAAGGTGTGGGGCTACGAGTACCGGGAGGAGGAGCACTACGTGCGCCTCTACATTACCTATCTGCGCCAGAAGATCGAGCCCGACCCGGCGCACCCGAAGTACATCCTGACGGAGCGCGGGCTCGGCTACCGCTTCGTCGACTACCGCAACCGGAGCGCTGAGCAATGAGTGCGGAGTGCTGAGCGAAGACGGCAAGCTGAGCAGTCAGCACCTAAGTTGCCGGCCTAGGTTCGGGTATATGTTTGGCGCAGCAAACATATACCCCATTCCTGGCCGAGTGCTCAGCGCCCTTCATGGGGGAATGAATGCTGTCGCGTGTGACCGCCGGCGACGTGCTGGAGCACGTCGTGCAGGCGCTGGCCGACATGCGCTCGGCGCAGCGGCTGCTGGCGGTGATCCTGACCGAGACGCTGCGGATGCTCGACGCGCAGGGCGCCTATGTGCTGTGGCTGGTGGGCGACCGGCTGGCGCTGCGGGCGAGCGTGGGGCTGGTGCCGCCGGGGCGCGACGCCGGGCTGCCGCGGGGCAGCGGCATCGAGGGCTGGGTAGCAGAGCGGGGGGAGGCGATTGCCGTCGCCAACTCGGCGCGCTACTTGCCGGTCGCCTCGCCGGAGCTGGGCCAGGTGGGGTCGCTACTGGCCGTGCCGATGCGGCTGCGGGGCGCGGTGACGGGCGTGCTGGTGGCGACGCGGGCGGCGCCGGGCCGCTTCGCGGAGAGCGATCGCTGGTGGCTGAGCATCTTTGCCGAGATCGCGGCGGTGGCGCTGGAGAACGACCGCCTGCTCGACCGGGAGCGGCGGCGGGCCAGCGAGGCGGAGGTGCTGGCCGAGCTGGCGACGATCCCCACCGAGCCGCTGGCGGGCTTCGCCGCGCGCCTGGCGGAGTGCGTGGGGCGCGCGCTGAGTGTCGAGCGGGTCGAGGCGCTGGTGGCCGAGCGCGACGCCGAGCTGCGGCCGCTGGCGGACCTCCCCGCGGAGCCTGGCGAGAGCGCCGGCGCGGCGCGCACAGCGGCGCGCGGCCAGCGCGATGGCGGCGGCCGGCCGCGGAGCGCGGCCGGCGACCCGGGCCGCGCGCCGCCGGCGCCTGCTGGCCCTTTGACCGAGGTGTACCGCACGGGGACGCCGCTGCTGTGCAACGACACGCGCACGCTGCCGGCGCTGGCGGACGAGGTGGACGCCACGGGCCTGCGGTCGGTGCTGGCGGTGCCGCTGTTCGTAGGGGAGACCCGGCGGGGCGTAGTCTGGGCGGGTACCGCGCGGTCGGATGCCTTCACGGTCGAGGACGAGACGTTCTTGATGCTGGTGGCGGCACGGGTCGGGCTGCGGCTGGGGAACGCGGAGCTGGCGCGGCGCCGGGCCGCGGTGGCGCGCGCCGAGGTCGAGCAGCAGGCCAAGCAGGACTTTCTGTCGGTCGTGTCACACGAGCTGAAGACGCCGGTGGCGGTGATCAAGGCGTATACCGAGGTCCTGGAGGGGCGGGCCGCGCGGCGCGGCGCGGCGGCGGCCGACAAGGACGTGCTGGCCCGCATCGGGGAGCAGGCCGACCGCATGCTGGGCTTGGTTGAGCAGTTCCTGGATCTGCAGCGCATCGAGGCGGGCCTGATGCCGCTGGAGGAGAGCCGCTTCGACCTGGCGGAGCTGGCGCGGCGCCTCGCGCAGGCGACGCAGGTGACGACGACGGCCCACCAGATCCAGGTGGAGGCGCCGCGCCCCGTCTACGTGCGTGCCGATCGGCGGCGCATCGAGCAGGTGCTGCAGAACCTGCTCGACAACGCGATCAAGTACTCGCCAGAGGGCGGCCCGATCGTCGTGCGGGTCGAGGTCGGCCCGCCGCCGCTGCCCGTGCTGCCCAGTGGCCAGGAGGACGCCGCGCCGGCGCGGCGGGACTTCCCGGCAGGACGCGAGACGGCGGTCGTGCGGGTCGAGGACCGGGGGATCGGCATCAGCCCCGCGGCGGCCCAGCGCGTGTTCGAGCGCTTCTACCAGGCCGGCAACGTGCCAGTGCGCGGGCACGTCGGCCTGGGCCTGGGGCTGTACATCAGCCGCGAAATCATCACGCGGCACGGCGGCGAGATGGGCGTGGCGTCGGCGGAGGGCCGAGGCTCGACGTTCTGGTTCACGCTGCCGCTAGCCGGCCCGCTGGTCGAGGACGAGCCGTAGGGCGGACTGCTGGATCGGACTGGTGCTGCCGAGGGCGGCCTGCCCTTTTCGGCAGCTCACCCGCGACGGCGTGCTAGCGCACGTCGACGCGCGTGGAGCCCTGCTCGATCGTGAGCTTGTCGCCGGCGCGCCGGAAGCCGAGCTTGTAGTAGACGTTGCCGCTCTCCGTGCCCTTGCGGCTCTGCACGCGCGCGACGACCTCGGCGATCTCCAGGTCGGGGTCGGCGTCCGGGTAGCCAAACTCGCTCCAGCTAATCGGCCGCGCGCTGAGGCCGAGCAGCGTGTAGCCGTCCTCGGTCTCGTGCAGCTTGGGGCCGAAGCCGGGCTGGTAGAGGGTGGCCGTGGCGTCGTCGCCGTCGTAGAGCGCCTGCACGTATGCCTGGGCTGCCGCGACCACGTCGCCCGCGGCCGGGGCCATGGCGCGCTCGGGCGCCGGCGTGGGCCGCGGGGCGCGCTGGGCCGCGGCCGGCGCGGCGCCCCCGGCCACCATCGGCGGCGGGGGCACGCGAGGCTGGGGCATCGACGCGCAGGCGGCGGCGAGCAGCAGCGCCGCGACGCCCGGCGCGACGCCGCGGAGCGCTGACATCCACCGTCCGGGCGGGCCGGCGATACGGGCGCCGTGAGCGCGGACAGGCGGCGCGAGGCGGCGGGAGCGCCAGGAACTCGCCACAGGGACCCTCCAGGCTCAGTAGCTAGCTCGCTGACCGGCGCGGCGTGCGCCAGGGCGGCGGTGTGTGCGGCTGGTACTATACCCGCCCGGCGCCGCGCTGTCTACCGTATGCTTAGGGAGGAAAGTGCGCGCCGCGCGCGAGGGGGAAGCGTGCTATACGCCTGCTGGCAGGAGTTCGCGGTCGAGCCGACGGGCCGCGCGGTGGTCGAGCAACTGGTGGCGCGCGCGGGCGCGGACCTCGCCGACGTGGCGGGCTACCACAGCCTGCTGGTGCTTGCCGACGAGACGAGCGGGGCCTACCGCGCGCTGAGCCTGTGGGCCACGAAGATGGAGGCGGCGAGCGCTGGCGCGCGCATGGAAGCGTGGCTGCGCCACCACCTCGCGCCGCACGGCTTCCGCCTCCTCGAGCCTCCCGCCGTCCTCGCCGTCGTCGACCCGCCCCCGGCGGCCGGGCGTGGCGCTGGCGGGTCCAAGTCCACGAGCTGAGGCTGAGCGGCGCGTCACGTGGCGATGCCTTGTGGCGATCGGGTGATGGTATGCACAAGCAGTTCTTAGGCTAAAGCGGAGGTTTGCGTCGTGCGGCACGATACCCCACCAGATGTTCGCGCGCTGATCACCATCGTCGAGCAAACAGCCGATCCTGCGGCCCAGATCGCTGCCGACGCCGTAGCCATTGCCGGGGCGAAGGCCGCGGACCGCGCCCGGCAGTGGGAGCGCGTCCTTGGGTGGCTAGGCGGATGCGCCGCTGGCGTGGTAACTTCGGCCGCCGAAGTGCATGGTCACTGCGATCAAGGCACTTAAGCGCCAATCGCTGTCGTCGCTCCTGGCCGGCGGGCGACAAGGCTAAGTTCCTGCACCGGACTGGTCACGGCGCGTGGCTGATCGCGTGTCGAGCCAGGCGCGGAATGCGGCGTAGGGGCGGGTGTTCAGGACGTCGCGGGCCTCGACCCAGCCGCGGCGCGCTTGCATCACGCCGTAGCGGATGTTCTGCAGGCCCTCGGGGCTGTGCGCGTCGCTGCTGATCGTCAGCGTCACGCCCAACTGGGTCGCGCGCCGCGCCCACACGTCGTCCAGGTCGAGCCGCTCGGGCGTGCCGTTGATCTCGACGGCCGTGCCCGTGCGGGCCGCGGCCCGCAGCACCGCCTCGAGGTCGACCTCGGCGCCGGGGCGCTTCTCCACCAGGCGGCCGGTGGGGTGGTTGAACACGTCGGTCAGCGGGTGCTCGACGGCTGCCAGCGCCCGCGCCGTCACGCGCTCGGGCTCCTGGCGCAGGTTGCTGTGCAGGGAGATGCTGACCACGTCCAGCTCGCGCAGCACCTCGTCGGGGTAGTCGAGCCTGCCGTCGGCGCGGATCTCCATCTCGATCCCTTGCAGCACGTGGAACGGCGCGTACTCGGCGTTCAGCCGGTCGATGACCGCCCGCTGGGCACGTAGGCGCTCGACGCTCAGCCCGTTCGCCACGCCCAGCCCCGCCGAGTGATCGGTGATGACCAGGTACTCGTAGCCGAGCGCCCGCGCCGCCTCGACCATGCGCTCGGGCGGCGCGTTGCCGTCGCTCCAGTTCGTGTGCAGGTGCAGGTCGCCGCGTAGGTCGCGCTGCTCGATCAGGTGCGGCAAGCGGCCGGCCAGCGCGGCCTCGATCTCGCCACGGTCCTCGCGCAGCTCGGGCGGGATCCACGGCAGCCCAACGGCCGCGTACACGTCCTCCTCGGTGGCCCCGGGCAGGCGCTCGCCGGTGTCCATGCGGAAGATGCCGTACTCGTTCAGCTTCAGGCCACGCGCGTTCGCCAGATCGCGCAGGTGGATCGCGTGGGCGCGCGAGCCAGTGAAGTGCTGCAGCGCCGTGCCCCAGAACTCCGGGCGCACGACGCGCAGGTCGACGCCCAGGCCGTCGGTGCGCAGCACGCGCGTGAACGTCGGCCCGCGCGACAGGACCTCGCGCACGAACGGCAGCGCCACGAAGGCGGCCATGACGGCCTCGGGGTCCGGCGAGGCGGCCAGCAGGTCGAGATCGCCGACGCTGTCGCGCCAGCGGCGCAGGCTGCCGCCCGGCTCGATCTGGCGCACGGCGGGATGCTCGCGCAGGAGGGCCATCACCTGCTCGGCGACGGGCCGCGCGACGCCGAGGGGCAGTCGGCGCGCGCTTTCGTTCAGCCGCGCCAGCTCGCGCGCCAGGCGCTCCTCGGTCTTCGCGCCGAGCCCGCGCACGCCGCGCAGGCGCTGCGCCGCGACGGCCGCGCGCAGGTCGTCGAGGCTCTCGACCCCCAGCTCTTTATGCAGCAGCTGCGCCGTGCGCGGGCCGAGGCCGGGCACTTGCAGCAGCGCGACGAGCCCCGGCGGCACCGCCTCGCGGAGCCGGTCGTAGTAAGCGAGGCGGCCGGTGCGCAGGTACTCGTCGATCTTGGCGGCGATGGCCTTGCCGATGCCGGGGATCGCCTCGAGCTGGCCTTGCGCGGCCACCTGCTCGATCGGCTCGCGCAGGCCGGCGATCTGGCGCGCGGCCTCGCGGTAGGCGCGCACGCGGAAGCCGCCGTCGCCCTGCACTTCGAGCATGTCGGCGACGTCCTCGAACAGCCGTGCTACCTCGGCGTTGCGCATGCGGCCTCCCGGCGGGGCCTGGGGTGTCCAGGCGAAGAACCCACCACAGTCATCATGCCGCTCGGCGTACTGGTGTAGCAAGCGTGCCCGGGGGGAACCTAACCCCCCGGCCCCCCTTCCCTGCGAAGGAAGGGGGAGAATTGAGGCGCTGCCGCGACCGGGAAAGCCCGCGTCCCCCACAGGGGATGGAGTCCGCTCCCCTAGGACGAGGGGAGCGCGGGCTGAGCGGCCTGCTCGACGTAGTGGCGGAAGGCGGCCGGGCTGAGCAGGTTGGCGGTCACCAGCTCGGCCGCGGCCTGCTCGACGCAGGCGGCATAGGCGGCCGGGGTGAGGGACTCGTCGGGCAGCAGCGTGCCGCTCGGCTCGCCCTCGACCGCGCGCCGCTGCCAGGCCTGGGTGACCGTTTCGCGCTGGTCGCGGGTGTTGTTGTGATTCATGTCGATCAGGTAGCCGCGGTTGTCGAGCGGCTCCAGTCCGGCGCCGTCGTACGCGGCAAAGGCGGTTACCTGTGTGCCGAGCCGTTGCGGCTCGATGCCGTCCGGGAAGACGTAGTAGGTGCCGGTAGGACAGGCGATCTCGGGGAGACGGATAGCGGGCCGTTCGAGCCCGCTTCCGTTGGCGCCGCCGAGCAGGTAGGAGTCGGACCGGTTCGGAGTGGGCGCCTGGCCGCCCGTGACCCAGGCGTCGAGGGCGTCCACCAGCGCGTCGAAGACGCCGCCCAGATCGAGGTTCTGGTCGGCCAGCGCGGCGGCGGGGCCGTTCATCGCCGCCACGCGGCCCGCGTCGAAGTGACTGACGCCGACGATCTCGTACAGGCGGTTGAGATCGCCGAGCCCCTTCGCCGCGAGCAGTCGGGCGTTCTCGCGCTTGAGGGTGAGGTAGTCGCCCTCCTCGCCCGTGTAGGCCTGGTGGGCCACGTCGATCTGGGGCGCGAAGCGCGCGCGCTCGGCCGGCGTGGCGAACAGCACGTCCTGCCCGTCGACGAAGAGCTGCGGGAGATAGTAGCCGCCGCCCGCGTCGTCGAGCAGGAAGCCGGAGAAAATGGAGCGGCCCGTGCCGTCCGTGTTGGCGCCGGGCAGGTAGTTGACGAGCCGCCCCAGCGCGGCGCCGGCCGAGTGGCCGTAGAAGTAAGTGCGCTCGGGCGCGCGCCCGAGGTGCTGTTGGACGAGGTTCCGTGCCACGGTCGTGAAGTCGCGCAGGAGCCCCGTGTGGTACGCGAAGCTGAGCCCGCCGAGCGGGCGGCCGTCGTCAAGGACAGCCTGCTCGTCGTCGCTCGGGCCGCGCGCCGCCGAGCGGCGGGTGTAGGCGACGGCGTAACCCTTGTCGATCATCGGGCCGACGTAGGAGTTGGCGCCGGTGTAGGGCGCGAAGCTGTCTGGTTCGCGCGGCACAAGCTCGCCCACAGGCGTGTAGGAGCCGGCGCCGTGGGCCGTGACGTAGAGCGCGCCGTTCCAGTCCGCGGGCGCGGCGGGGATGAACAGGGTCATGCCCGTGCCCTTGTCGGCGCGGTAGCGGGCGATGCCGGGCACCCAGCCGCCGGGACTGCCGCGCTGCGCCAGCGCCATCTCGGGCACGTCGGTGAACATCTCGGTGCGCGGCCCATCGAGCGCGGCATAGCCGGCCAGGGTGCCGTCAAGCCCGATTTCCAGGCGCCAGTACGGCGCGCCCGCCGCGTTCTGGATCCTCCGCGCCTCGGCAATCGTACACGCGGTTGGGCCGTAGGCATGGCCGTCGAGCGTCTGCTGGGGGCCGATCGCCGCGCCGCAGTCAGCGCTCGCCGGCGTCTGTCCCTGCGCGCGGCCCGCGAGAGCCGCACTGGCGACGAGCGCGAGCCCGACGACCGCTCCGAGTATTGCGCTCCGCGCCATCCGGGAACGTGGCATGCTTGCCCTCCTCCTACCGCGTGCAGGCCGGCCGCGCGCGCTGGGCGCGCCGGGCCCGGGTGGCCGATGGCCGCTAGTATGCGGCGCGCGGCCCGGTGGGGCAAGCGGGGGCGCTAGGGCGCGGGACACCAAGAATGGGATGGCCGCCCCCGCGGGGGCGGCCATCGTGCGATGGTCGGGCGCGGGGCTAGTACTGGCTGACGGGGATGTTGTCGGGGAACTGCATGGGCTGCGTGTTCTGGACCGGCATGTTGACGCCGGTCAGGGCTGAGGCCAGCCCGCCAACATTGTAAGGCGTGATCTGGTTGTTGGAGCCCGAGTAGGGCGTGCTTGTCGGGACGCCGACGCCGTAGAAGTACGTGCCAAGGGTGCAGTTGCCGCCGCAGCCGGTCTGGGCGGGCTGGCTGGTCTGGCTGACCTGCGGGTAGCTGGCGGGCGCGGCGCCGTAGGGCGACGGGCCGTAAGGGTTCGACACTAGCTGGCCGTTGTTATAGGGATCGGTCGGCGGGGGGCTGGGCGGCGGGAGCGCGCCGTACGGCGCCGGGTAGCTCGGATTGCTGGTCGGGCTGTAGCCGTAGGCGTTGGGAGCGCCGGTGTAGGGCGCACCGTAGGGCGGCGGGTAGGAGGCAGGGCTGCCCGCGTAGGGCGCCGGCTGGCCATACGGCGCCGGCTGGCCATACGGCGCTGGCTGGCCGAACGGGGAACCGTAAGGCGGGACGCTGGGCTGCCCGTAACCGTAGTAGCCGCTGGCCGCGGTACCGGGCTGTCCGTAGCCGTAGTAGCCGTAGCTCCCCGTGTCGCCGTAGCCGGAGCCATAGCCGTATTGGCTGGTCGGGCCGTAGCCGTAGGTAGTGCTCGGGTTGTAGCCGGCGGTGGTGCTGCCCCACTGGCCGTAGGGATACGCGCCGTACTGCGCGGCGGCGCTGCTGCCGTAATACGGATAGCTGCTGTAGGTGGTGCCGGTGCCGTAGCCCGAGTAGCCGCCGGCGTACTGCTGCGTGCCGTAAGGGTAGCTCGCGGTCGGGTACGCCTGGCCTTGGGCCCAGGCGGCAGGCGCACCAGCGACGGCCGCCAGCAGCGCGGCGAGAAGATACGCGGGGAGGCGCCCCATAAGCACTACTCCTTCCTGCCTGGCATCCTGTCGCGCGTGCGCCCTGGCCCGCCGCGGACTACCGCCAGCCGGCGCGAGGCTCGCGCAAATCGCCCCCGTTGCGCCGATTATAGGTGCGGGCGCACGCACACGCCAAGATTGAGCGCCACCCAATGCCGGAATTGGCTGGGGCAGGGTCAGGCGACCCAGCGCACGCCGAGCGCGGCCTCCGCCCAGTAGCGGAAGGCGCTGAGCGCGGCCAGCTCCACGACCGCGATCAGCACCCCGGCCAGGAGGGGGGTCAGCGCCTGACCCCAGGTGCTCGCTTGGCGCTCGTGCCGCGTGATGAGCACGACGGCGTAGCTGTTGCCAACGGCGAAGGCGACGATCACGCCGACGATCATCAGCAGGCCCACGGGATACAGGAGCGCGGCCCCGCCCGACATGGTGGCGAGCTGCACGAGCGCGAGCAGGCAGAGCGCCCAGCCCAGCTCGCCCACGCTGGCCAGGCTCGGCTCGTAGTCCCAGTCGCGCCAGAGCGTGGCGCTGAGCACCGGCACGGCCAGCAGCGCCAGCGCCAGGCCGCAGAGCAGCCCGGTGGCCAGGCGCACGGCGTTCTGCGGCGGATAGAGGTAGGGCCAGCCCGTGTCGTAGCAGAGGGCGTTGATGCCGTCGAGCGCCATCAGGGCGACGAAGCCGAGCAGCAGCGCCTGGAGCGGCGCGGGGGGCAGGAGGCCCGCTCGCTCGCGGTTGGCCCAGAGGAGATAGAGCACGCCGACGAGGAAGCCGGCGAAGATGCCGCCCATCCGCGCTTCGAGCGGCAACTGCACGCCGCCCATGAAGTAGGAGTGCCCGGGCCGCTGGGCGCAGACACCCGCGACGAGCATCTGGAGCTTGCCGGCGAGCGAGCCGGGCCAGAGCAGGAAGCCGACGACCGCGAGGGCGAGGACGGCGAGGAGCAGCGGGCGCACGGGCGAGCGGGGGGGCGAGGTGGTGGTGGCCAACGGCGAGTCCTGTTGTGATGGCCCCGGCGGGCGCACAACCGGGGGAGCGCACTCGATGACGGCGCCCGTGTGGGAAATCGTACCATATGGGGCGGCGCGCACCGCCATTTTCCGAGCGGGCGGCGGCTTGCGCCCGACCGGAGAGAGGCGGCAAGAGTCGGGCCGTGGCGCCCGCGGCTCCTGGCAGCGCTGACCGCGCGGTTGCTATCGTACTTGCGGCATTCCTCGCGGGCGCGATGTAGCGGACGCGATGGGGACGGCCAAGACGCCGTGGGCGGGGAGGTGAGGGCGGCATGACGCGGCACGACGGGTACTACGCGGAGCATGGGGTGCGGCCGCCGGGCGGCACGCTGCTGAACCAGGAGCGGGCGCGGGCGGTGCTGGCGGCGGAGCGGCTCGACGGCCTGCTCGCCACGATGCTGGAGAACGTCTACTACCTGAGCAACTTCTGGTGCGAGAACCTCCTGCTGCTCCCCTACCAGACGCAGTGCTACGCCGTCGTCAGCGGCGCCGCGCTCGACCGCCCGATCGTCGCCTGCGGCATCAACGAGATGGCGAACGGCTTCCAGTCGTGCCCGCCGACGACGGAGTACGTGCCCTGGGGGCGCGTGTATCGGTTCGTGAACGCCGACGCGGAGCTGGACCGCGTCGAGCAGGGCGTGCGGGACGTGGTGGTCGACCACTTGGACGCGGCGCGCGGCAGCGCCGGCGAGGCGCTGGCGGCGGCGGTGGAGCGCGCTGGGCTCGAGCGCGGGCGCGTGGCGTTCGACGAGCGGGTGCTGCACCCGGAGGCGCGCGCGGAGCTGGAGCGGCGCCTGCCCGACCTGGAGCTGGTGCCGGGCTACGGCACCTTCCGCCGCATCCGCGCCGTGAAGACCGCCGAGGAGCAGGCGCGGTTGCGGGCGGCGCTGCGCCTGAACGAGCGCGCGATCGAGGCGGCGATGGCGGTGGCCGCGCCGGGCGTGCGCGAGTTTGAGATGATCGCGGCTTACGACCAGACGGTGGTGGCGGCCGGCGGGCGGTCGCTCTCGACGGGCATCTTCTTCGGGCGGCGCGGCTCCAGCGGCTACACGATGCAGCGCGACGCCGTGCTGGAGCCGAACGGGGTGATCCGCTTCGACACGATCTTGCAGCTTCAGGGCTACTGCTCCGACATCGCGCGCAACTTCGCCATCGGCGAGCCCGCCGATCCGCGCGTGCGCCAGTACTACGACGCCCTCCTGGAAGCCGAGACGCGGGCGATCGAGGCGATGCGCCCCGGCACGCCGGCGAACGCGATCTTCGAGACGGGCGTGGCGGCCGCGCGCGCTGCCGGCATCCCCCACTACCAGCGGCACCACATCGGCCACGGTATCGGGCTGGAGGTCTACGACGTGCCGCTGCTTGGCCCGAACGACGCTACGCCGCTGGAAGCGGGCATGGTCTTCGAGGTCGAGCTGCCATACTACGAGCTGGGCTTCGCCGGCTTGCAGGTCGAGGACACGGTGCTGGTCACGCCGCAGGGCGGCGAGATCCTGGGCGCGCTCGACCGCCGCTTCCGCGTGGTCGCGCCGGCCCGCTGACGCGCGCGGCACAAGTCTTGCTAAATCGCGGGGCGCGCGGTACACTACGGGCGTTCGTCCACGGCATTCCCCGGTTGCTATGTGCCCCCAGGTGTTGCCTGAAACGGTCATCCGTAGCCGCCAGACGAAGGGACAGAGAGAGGTTGGGAGCGCCCATACCCCCGCCAGGGTGGGCCCTGGTCCTCGGAGGGCGGTCGGAGACACCGCGAGGCGCTGCGCCGGGGGCGCGTCCCTGGAGCCCCGGGGCGCGCACGTCGGGGACCGATGACGCTCGCGGGCGAGCGCTCCTGGACTTCCGGTATTGAGCCGCGGGGGAGCGGGACCATCCCCACCCCCTCGCGCTGCTTAGCCCAATGGGCTGTCTGCTTGAGGAAGAGAGAATGGCGATATTTCAGTCCGAAGACCGGCTGCGCGCGAAGCGGCAGAAGGTCGAGAAGGCCATCAATCTGGCGATGCAGAATCGCTGGGGCGAGGCGGTCGAGTTGAACCGCGAGCTGATCGCGGAGTACCCGGGTGAGGTGGACGCCCACAACCGGCTGGGCAAGGCCCTGATGGAGATCGGGCGCTATGCCGAGGCCCGCGACGCCTACGCGGAATCGCTGCGCGTCGATCCAATGAACACGATTGCCCAGAAGAACCACGCGCGGCTCACGAAGCTGGCGGAAGAGGCGGAGGCGGCGGACACCGCGACGGCGGCGCCGACGCCGGTGGACCCGAGCCTGTTCATCGAGGAGACGGGCAAGACGACCGTGACGTCGCTGGTCGATCTGTCGCCGGCCGACGTGCTGGCGCGGGTGACGGCGGGCGACCCGCTGACGCTGGAGATCCAGGGCAACGCGGTGCGCGTCTTCGGGCCGGCGGGCGAGCTGCTGGGCAAGCTGGAGCCGAAGCTGGGCCAGCGCGTGATCAACCTCATGAACCAGGGCAACAAGTATTCGGCGGCCGTCACGGCGGTCGACGACCACTCGCTGCGCCTGATCATCCGCGAGTCGTACCGCGACCCGAGCATGGGCGACCGCCCGTCGTTCCCCGCGGCGGCCGCGGAGGCGTTCCGCGCCTACACGCGCGAGACGGTGATCCGCTACGACCTGGAAGACGAGGACGACGAGAGCCTGGACGAGGGCGAGGTCGAGCCCGACGTGACCAGCGAGGGCGACATCGATACGGAGAGCAACCTGGACGAGCACGAGTTCATCGAAGAGCCGTGAGCCGGCCGTGGACTGCGCGCGGAGAGCGGGGGCCGAGGCCCCCGCTCTCCGCGTCTTGGCGGGGTGTCGCCTCCGCTGGCCGGTGAATCGATCACGACCGGGGCCCCGGGGCTGCGCGGTCTACGCGCGGGCGGGCAGGGGCGCGCGTCGCGCAACGGCGCGGCCGATCGCGACGGCCAGCAGGAGGGCGCCCGCCACCCAGAGCACGGGCGGCGCCCAGACGCTGAGGGCGAGGAAGTCGGGCGCCTTGTTGGCGTTGGCCGCGATCACCGCCATGCGGATGAGGGTGGCGAGCGCTTGCACGGCGAACCATAGCCCGAGCGTGAAGCCCTCGCGGCCCACGCGGCCAAGGGCGACGGCGCTGGCCAGGCCGGCGGTGAGCACGGCCCCCCAGGCGCCGCCCGCCACCAGCTGGCCGAGGATAGTCAGGCCGAGGTTCGGGGCGAGCGCGGCCAGCAGCAGCCCGCCCGCGCCGAGGGCGCCCGCCCAGGCCATGACGGCCAAGCCGCCGGCGCGGGTGGTGAGCCCGGCGGCGGGGAACGAGCACAGGTTGAAGCCGATCCAAAAAATAGGCAGCAGGTATTCGAGGTCGCTCTGCGAGGCGAACCGCAGGTACTGCGGGACGGAGTTGATCGCGCTGTGCGCCTGGAAGCCGAGGGCGAGACAGCCCATGGCGCCGACGAAGATGGGCGTTAGGGCCAGACGGGCGAGCGGGAGCGTGGCCGGCACGCCGGGCGCGGCTGGCGCGTCGGTGGACTGGCCCGCCCGCGCGAGCAGGCGCTCGACGCCGATCAGGCCGCCCGTGACGGCGAGGAGCGTGACGCTGGAGAGGGCGAACGGCAGCCGCGGGTCGAGGTTGCGCAGCGCCACGCCGAGGTACGGCGCGACGGCGCCGGCGACAGACACGCCGACCAGCGTGAGCGCGGCCAGCCAGGGCACGGTTGGGGCGGCGGCGTAGCGGGCCAGGAGCACCCACGGCGGCGCGCGCAAGGCGGACGAGGTGATCGACCAGACGGCGATCAGACCGATGAGGAGCACGCGGACGCCGGGGCCGCCGTCGCCGCGCTCGACCACTTGCGGAATGAGCAGGAAGGCCACGCAGGATATGGTCGTGGCGGCGACGATGGGCGCTGCCAGGCGGCGGTACAGCCGAATGAGGCAGTCCGCGGCCAGGCCCATCGCGACGTCCATGACGAGGAACAGCACCTGGTCGAACATCAGGATGCCGCTAACCGAGTCGCGCGACAGGCCGGCGGCCTCGGCCAGCGCCGGCAGGAAGATCGCGTAGACGGTCCACATCGTGGTGAAGAGGAGCTGGACGACGGCGAGGTAGAGCGCCGCCGCCCGCGGGATCGCCGGCGATGCTTGCCCCCCGGTGGCACTCGCGGCGAGCGACGTCATCGGCGCTGGTCCTCCGCCGAGATGCGCGCGCGGCGGTTGCCGGGAGGGACCGGCCGCCGCGCAGCGGTCATGGCTAGGCAGGCGATTGGGCGAGGTCGGCGAGCCAGCCGCGCGCGGCGAGGAAGTGGTCGCGGGCGGCGCGGGTCTCGGCGACGTTGTCGCCGCCGAACTTGTCGGAGACGACTTTCGCCAGCACCAGCGCGACCATCGCCTCGCCCACGACGCCGGCGGCCGGCACGGCGCACACGTCGGAGCGCTGGTACTCCATCTTCGCGTTCTCGCGCTTCTCCAGGTCGACGGAGTCCTGGCGGGTGACGGTGGTGGCAATTGGCTTCATCGCGGCGCGCAGGATCAGCGGCTCGCCGTTGGTAGTGCCGCCCTCCGTGCCGCCCGCGCGGTTCGAGCTGCGCATCGGCCGCCCATCGCCCCAGCGGATCGGGTCCTGCGCCTGGGTGCCGGGCAGGCGGGCCACGGCGAAGCCCTCGCCGAACTCCACGCCCTTGATGGCATTGATGCTCATGATGGCCTGGGCGAGCAGGCCGTCGAGCTTCTGGTCCCACTGCGTGTAGCTGCCAAGCCCCGGCGGCAGGCCCACGGCGGCCACCTCGAACACGCCGCCCAGCGACTCGCCGGCCTTCTTCGCCGCGTCGATGCGCTCTTTCATGCGCTCGGTCGTGTCGGCGTCGGCGCAGCGGACCTCGGACGCCTCGGCGCGGGCGAAGAGGTCGCTCCATTCCAGATCGTAGCTGGGCGCGGTCACCTCGCCGATGGCGACGATGTGGCTGTAGACGTGGATGCCCAGCTCGGCCAGGAACGCCTTGGCGACGGCGCCGGCGGCGACGCGGGCGGTCGTCTCGCGGGCGCTGGAGCGCTCGCCGACGATGCGCAGGTCGCGGTGGCCGAACTTGAGCGCGCCGGAGAGGTCGGCGTGGCCGGGGCGCGGCACGGTGATGGCGGGCGGGGTCTTGTCCTTCCAGTTCGCCCAGTCTTTGTTCTCGATCCACATGGCCACGGGGGCGCCGGTGGTAAAGCCCTTGGCGACGCCCGCGCGCAGCTCGGCGCGGTCCTTCTCGATCAGCATGCGGCCGCCACGACCGTAGCCGCCCTGCCGCCGCCGCAAGTCCTCGGCGATCGCGTCCTCGCTGATCGGCACGCCGGCCGGCACGCCGTCGATGATGATCGTGAGCCCCGGCCCGTGCGACTCACCCGCCGTCAGATACCGCCACATGCCCCGCTCCCGTGCCGTGCTGCTTTGTGGGCATCATACCGAACGCGGCAGCCGGCCGGCCACCGGGCCGCCGCGGGCGCCTGCCGCGTTGGGTCGGTGAGCGACGGACGGAGACCAACCCCCGGGCCGGGGGCCGACGAGCGAGGTGGAGGGCGCATAAGAGAAGGCTTCGCCAGCCATCTGGCGAGTTTGCTATACTGCCGCGGCCGCTCGGTGCCGCGTGCGGGCGGTGGAAGTCCAGCCTGGGAGTGGATCGGTGAGCAAGCAGACGTTTACCTGGATAACGGCACTGGCCGCTATGCTGCTGGCGGGAAGCGCCACGGCGCCGGGGGCCGTGGCGCAGACGTATCCGTATCCGCAGGGCTACCAGGGCTATCCTCAGGGGTACTATCCCCCGGACCCCTACGGCCAGTATTACGGCTACGGCAGCTACGGTCCGCCGCCGTACGGGCAAGGCTATGGTCCGTACGGCTACGGCGGCTACGGGGCGCCGCCGGCCTACACGGGCTATGGCAGCGCGTACGGCCCGTACTACGGCGCTCCCTACCAGGCGCCGGGGTACTACGGCCAGAACCCGGCGTACCCGCCGCCCAACTCGGCGTACCCGCCGCCCAACTACTACGGCGGCTACCCGCCGCCCTATCAGGGCCAGCCGTACTACAACCCGAGCCAGATGCCGCCGCCGCTCGGCTTGCCCTACGCCCCGCCGCCCACGACCAGCGATAATGGCTTCCTGCTGACCGCGACGGTCACCGGCCCGAACGCGGCGACGCTGACCTGGAACGCCGTGCCCGGCGCGGTGTCGTACGCGATCTACCAGAGCGTCAACGGCGGGCCGCTGCAATTCAGCAGCACGTCGACCAGCCCGGGGGCGAACGTGCCGCTGGGCATGGGTACGTATGCGTTCCAGGTCCATGCGCTGGGGAGCGGCGGGTCCGACCTCCTCCTGTCCAACGTCGCCACGCCGACGCAGGGCTCCCCACTAGGGCCCGCGGCGCCGCAAGGCTACCAGACAGGCCCGGGCGTTCCCAGCCCGTCCAACTCCTCGGTGACGGCCAACGTGCAGCAAGGGTCGCTGTTCATCGGCACGCAGATCACCGTCACGGTCCTCGACTCGGGCCGGATGCCGGTGTCGGGCCACCTGGTATCTCTCGTCTCGTCGCGCGGCATCGACAACGTCATGCCGGCGAACGGAACCACCCCCGTCACCGACGGCAGCGGGCGCGCGTACTTCAACGTGCGTCCCGGCCAGCCCGGCCAGGCCAACTTCACGGCTTACGTGGACGGGAACATTCAGATCGGCCAAACAGTGGTCAACTTCCAGTAGAGACTGACGTGGAGGCTCGCGCGGCGGCTACACGCCGAGGAACTGGCGCTTGACGGCGTCGTCGGCCGCCAGCGCGCCGGGGGCGCCCGCGAAGACGATCTGGCCCTTGTTCATGACGTAGACGCGGTCGGCGAGCGCGAGGGCGAACGGCACGTTCTGCTCCACGAGCAGGATCGACAGGCGCTCGCGCTTTAGCTCGGCCACGATGCGCTCGATCTCCCGCACGATCATCGGCGCCAGGCCCTCGGACGGCTCGTCCATGACCAGCAGCGCGGGGTTGGTCAGCAGCGCGCGGCCGATGGCAAGCATCTGCTGCTCGCCGCCCGAGAGAGTCCCTCCCTTCTGCCGCAGCCGCTCGCGGAGACGCGGGAAGTACTCGTAGACGCGGGGCGGCGTCCAGCCGCCGGGGCGCGGACGCTCGCCGAGGCGTAGGTTGTCGAGCACGCTCAGATCGGGGAAGATGCGCCGTCCCTGGGGCACGAGGCCGATGCCCAGGCGGGCAATGCGGTGGGCCGGCAGGCGGGCCACGTCCTGACCGGCGAAGCGCACGGAGCCGGCGCGCGGGGGAGTGAAGCCGACGATCGTTCGAATGATGGTGGTCTTGCCGGCGCCGTTGCGGCCGAGCAGGGCCACCGCCTGCCCCTCGCCCACCGTCAGCGAGACGCCGTGCAGGATGTGGCTGTCGCCGTAGTAGGTGTGGACATCGCGCAACTCCAGGAGCGACGGCTGAGGGCCGGGGGCTGATGGCTGAGCAGGGGGCGCCACGGCATCTGCCTCCAGCTGGGCGGAGTCCGGGACGGGCGGAGACGAAGGCGAATACTCGGCACTCATTACTCGGCCCCCAGCGCTTCGCTGCCCATGTAGACCTCGGCGACGCGGGGGTCGGCGCGGACCACGGCCGGGGCGCCGTCGGCCAGCACCTCGCCGTAGTGGAGAACGGTGATGCGGTCGGCCAGCGCGAAGACCACGTCCATGTCGTGCTCGATGATGAGCAGGGTCAGCTCGGCCGGGAGCGCGGCGATGGTGCGTGTCATGGCAGCGGTCTCGGCAGGCGACATGCCGGCGGTCGGCTCATCGAGCAGCAGGACGCGGGGGTGGGTGGCCAGGGCGACGGCTACCTCGAGCTGGCGCTGCTCGCCGTAGGACAGGTCGCGGACGCGCGTGTCGGCGCGGGCGGCGAGGCCCAACGCGCCGAGCGCGTCGTCGGCCTCGGCGGCGAGGGCGGCCAGGCGCGCGGCGGGCGCCCAGAGCTGCCACGCCACGCCGCGTCGCGCCTGCACCGCCAGGCGCACGTTCTCGCGCACGCTGAGCCCCGGGAACAGGTTGTTGCGCTGGAAGGTTCGAGCCAGACCGAGCGCGGCCAGGCGATGCGGCGGCAGGCCCGTCACGTCGGCGCCCGCCAGGTAGACGCGGCCGGAAGTGGGCGCTAGCTCGCCGCTGACGAGGTTGAACAGGGTGGTCTTGCCGGCGCCGTTAGGGCCGATGAGCGCGCGCCGCTCGCCGGGCGCAACGGCGAAGCTCACGCCGTTCACGGCCGTCAGCCCCCCGAACTCGCGTCGCAGCCCATCCACTCGAAGGGCCGCGTGCTGAGTGCTGAGCGCTGAGTGGTTCGGCTGCGGTCGCCGCGCGCCATTCACGAGCAGATACTCCCCCGTGCGTTGCTGCATGTGAACCGGATTGTAGCCGCTTCCTGGGCCACGAGAACGAGTCACGAGGCGAACCGTTCGCCCCGCCTGCCGGGTCGCGGGCGGGGGGTGAGCCGACGGTCAGAAGGCGTTCGGGCCGCCGCCCACAAACGTGGGCCAGGCGCCGCAGCCATCGGTAGCGGTCAGGCCCACGGTGCTCGCCTGTCCGGGCGTCAGCCGCTCCACCAGGAAGGTCGCCTGCGTCGTGCCGGGCGCGAGGGTCCAGGTGAAGGGAACGCTCTGCGCGAATAGGCCCGCGTATACCAGCGTGTTGCTACCGGCGTTGAAATTGGTGCTGGCCAGCAGGTTGGCTGGCGCGCCCGGATTCGTGTTCGCCGTCACCACCACGCGCAAGCGGCCATCGCCGTTCGGTGTGGCCACGACGCTCACGGGCGGACGCGGCGCGCAGGGGCTCGGCGTGGCGGTCGCCGTGGGGCTCGACGGCGCCGCGGTGGTGGTCGCGGTTGGCGTTGCCGTCGTCGGCGGCGAGGGGGTGCCCCTGGGCGTCGGCGTGGCGGTAGGGCCGTTGGTCGACGTGCTAGCCGGCGTGGCCGTAGCATTGTTGCCTGGCGTGACCGTCCTGGTGGGCGTCGTAGTGCCGGTCGGCCTGTCAGTTGGCGTGGGCGTCACCGTGCCGGTGGCCGTGACGCTGGGCGTCGTGGTGCTGGTGGGCGTCGTGGTGCTGGTGGGGGCGGGCGTGTTGGTCGCGGCGCTGACGGCCGTTTGGAGCGTGACGGTGTTCGGTGCGTTCGGATCGAACTCGTTGGCCACGACCGTGGCCGTGTTGCTCAGCGTCGTCCCGGCCGCCGCGGCCTGGAGCCGCACCACGACGTCGACCTGCGCGCTGGCCGAGACGGCCAATCCGCCCAGCGGACAGGTGATGGTGCCCGACGCGCCGATCGCCGGCGTCGTGCAGATGACGCCGGTGGGCGGATTGATGGACTGGAATCCGACCAGCGCGGGCAGGTTGTCAACGAGGGTGACGCCCGTCGCGGCGCTGGGGCCAGCATTGGCGACCGTCAGGCGGTAGGTGATGGTTTGGCCCGGCGCGACCGGATCGGGCGGCCCCAGGCGGGCCTTGCCGATGGTGAGGTCGGCGCGCAGTGGCACGGAGGCAATCGCCCAGGGATGCACCATGGGATCGCCGGCCCAGCGCACGCTCTGGGCCCCAGTCCCCGGGTCTACCTGAATGATGCCTCCCGTGTTGTTGAGAGCATCGGGGCAGCAGTTCAGATTGGCGACGAAGAAGGCAACCCCCCGGCACGGCGGCGATACCCCGTGGGCCCGCGAGAAGCACCGTTGCCGGAATGGGCACCATCGATTGGGCACCGGTCCCGGGATCGACGCGCACGACCGCCGGATCGAAGCCGACGGAACCCACAGCGTAGAGGAAGCCGTCAGAGCCCACGGTGATCCCCATCGGCTGCGCGAGCTGGGTAAAGAAACTCGTGCAGCACGACACCAGCACCGTCTGATTCGCGTTGACGTTGGTATTGGTCGGGTCGAGCTTGATGATCCCGCCGTTCGCACCGGTGCAGCAGGCAGAATCCGCCACGAAAACGTTGCCATCTGCGGTGATCGTGATGCCCATGGGATTGTTCAGGAATTGCCCCTGGGAGACCAAAGTCTGCTGGCCGGTGGCGGGGTTCACGCGAATAATGCCGTTGATGAGGTCGGAGACGTAGATCGTGCCATTGTGCGCGACCGCCATGCCCCACGGGCTGAGCAAGTAGCTGGTCGACGCGGGTGGCGTCAGCGCGTCTGCCAGAATCGTCTGGGCTCCGGACACCGGGTCCACGCGGATGACCGCGCCATGCCCGCTCGCGCAACAGGAGTTGTCGACCACGTACACGGTGCCGTCCGGCGCGATTGCCACGCCCGTTGGGGACACGAAAATGGACCCTGGTGGCACGGGAACCGCGTGTGGCGTACCCGGCGACGGGCTTAGCTCGATCAGGCCAGGCAAGAACGAATTGGGAACCACGTTGCTGTCGGCGACGAACAGCTCGCCGGGGGGCGGCGCTTGCGCGGCGGCGACGGGGACCTGCAGGGCGCTCACGACGGCGACCAAGGCCGTGACCAGGAGCGCCCGGTATATTCTGGAAGGCGCCGGCGCGTTCGTGGCGACATGGCAGCACAGTGCGCTCAGAAGCCGTCGATGCACGGAGCCTCCTCGTGGACACCGGGGCGAAAGTGGGGAATAGTGGGGCCGCGCGTCCGTCTGGGCCAGTATACAGGGCTTCCGGTGCCAGCCTTAGCGCTGAAGACAGGCGTGGCACTCAGCGACGACGTCTGAACGACGCGACGGTGCGGCGCCAGATGCCGACGAGGCCGAAGCGGGCGACGAGCACGAAGACGATGAACACGCCCCCCATGATCATCGGCCAGCGCTCGGTCTGCGAGCTGACCAGGTTCTGCAGCAGCAGCACCAGACCCGCGCCGAGCACCGGGCCGACGAGCGTGCCGGCGCCGCCGATGGTGACCATGACGAGCACCTGGCCGGACATCGTCCAGTTTAGCTCGGCGGGCGAGACGAACACGTTCAGGTACGTCTCCAGGGCGCCGGCCAGGCCGACGAGCACGCCGGCGAGCACGAAGGCGGCGAGCTTGTAGCGGCCCACGTCGTAGCCGATGGCGCGCATGCGCGCCTCGTTCTCGCGGATGCCGACGAGCGCGTGGCCGAACGGGGAGGCGACGACGCGGCGCAGGGCGAGGTAGACGAGCAGGAAGAGCGCCAGGATGAACAGGTAGAAGCGCGCTGGATCGGCTAGCTCCCCGCCGCCGGCCACCAGGCCGAGGGCGGGCCGCGGGATGGCCGATAAGCCGTTCGAGCCGCCGGTGACCGGCGTCCACTTGAAGGCGACGGCATAGAGCACCTGGGCGAAGGCGAGCGTGAGCATCAGGAAGTAGATGCCCGCGGTCCGGATCGAGAGGTAGCCGATGACGAGCGCGGCCAGGGCCGCGGCGGTGAGCGCGAGCGGCAGGGTGACGCCCAGGTGGTTGGTGAGGCGGATCGAGGCGATGCCGGCGACGTAGGCGCCGGTGCCGAAGAAGGCCGCGTGGCCGAACGAGACGAGCCCGGTGTAGCCGAGAAGCAGGTCGAGACTCATGGCGAAGATGCCGAAGATCAGGACCTCGGTGAGCAGGCTGAGCAGGTAGGGCGGCACGACGAACGGATAGGCGACGAGCGCGGCCGCGACCAGTGCTGACAGCAGCCAGCGGCTCGCGGGGAGGGCGCCCTTTCGGGCCAGTCGCGCCTCGGCTTCCACCGGTGACACTCTTTCTGTTCCGTATGCCGTGTAGTCAGGGCGCGAGAGCGGGAGCGACCTGACTCGGCATGCGCTCGGCTGAGGTTAGGTGCCCTGTGCTATGATGCGCGGCGCCGCTCGATGTGACGAGCACGCTCACGGGCGGAGCAAGCAGTGCTCTACACGACTGCACGCCATACCCCGTCGGGCGTGCAGGCCCGGTCCCCGCGCGCGAGACTGTTAGCTTATACTCTGCCAGCAAACGAACTGCCACCGGCAAGGGCCGCGACGGGCGGTGCCCAGAGCGTGGCGGGGTCGCCCGGCGCACGAAAGGACGCAGCCGAATGGTGACATTTTATGACGAGTGGTTGGCCGCGGGCGCGCAGGCCGAGGAGGCGTTTCGCTGCTCGCCGATGATCGCGCACGACCGGCAGATCCCCTGGGTGCGCACGCGGCAGGACGCTCGGGTGAAGCTGATGGTGGACAACTCGCTGGGTTTCCCGACGATGGGCGGGAGCGTGCTGAAGGGCGAGATTCCCGTTGGCTGGCACACGGGCAAGCACACGCACGGCGAGGAGGGCATCTACATCCTGAAAGGCCAGGGGTTCAGCGTCATCAACGGCCAGCGCTTCGACTGGAAAGAAGGCAGCGCGCTGCACATCCCCTACCGCGCCGAGCACCAGCACTTCAACACCGGCGACGAGCCGGCGGTGTACCTGTCGGGCATGGCGTTCCCGCTGGAGCGCTTCGTGCATCTGGCGCGGCTGGAGCAGCTCGAAGACTGCGGCCCCACCGATCCCGCCGTGCTGGCCGCGATCCCGCCGGAGCGGTCGCAATACCTGGAGGGCGGCGCGCGAGCGGTGATTCACCTGGAGCAGGCTGGCGCCGACGACTCGTTCCACCCGCAGGCGCACCTGGCGTCGGCCCAGAACCAGCACGCATTGGCCCTGTACCTGGTCGTGCCGAAGAACGGCTTTCAGGCCACCAGCGTAGCCGTGACGTCCATCTTCGAGGAGCCGCCCTACCACCACAGCGGCCGCCACAAGCACCTGGAGGCGGTCATCTACGTGCTGGAGGGGGAGGGGTACAGCGAGGTGCAGGGGCGCGACGAGCGGTGGGAGGCAGGCGACATCCTGCACGTGCCGCCGGCGATGTTCGAGCACGAGCACTACAACGACAGCCCGAAGGCGTACCGCCAGGTGCGTATCCAGTTCGGCATCCGCTACTGGTTCACGGACATCTGGCCGGAGGGCTACACGGCACAGCGGTGCTACGACGAGTACGGGCAGCCGATCATCGCGGGGATGATCGAGCGGGTGCGGGAGAGGTAGCCCCGTCCCCAATCGCGGGGAGGTGGGGGACACCCCCGCACCCCAGGAGAAAAAGAAAAGGGGCAATTGGGGGGACACCCCCAACCCCCCGGCAGGGGAGCCCCGCACCCCCGGGGCGGAGACGGAGCATTAGCCCCTGGCAGGGGAGCGGCTCGGCACCCCCGGGGAAGATGGACGGGTGCCCCAGTTGCTGGCGAGGCGGTCGGCGCCGATGAGGGCGGTGGAAGGGCGGCCGAGCAGGGTCTCGACGTACTCGCGGACGGCCAGGCGCTCGGCGTCGCGGATGCTGACGAGCCGGCCCGCCTCGGCGGCGCGCTGCACGCGGTCGCGGAGGGCGCCGATCTGGGCGGCGCTCAGGTGCTGCGCCTCGGCGGCGCGGACGGCGACCTCGACGAACAGCGCCGGCTCGGGCGTGCCCACGGCGTAGGCCAGGAAGCGGTCGAGAATCGCCTCGTCCACCAGGTCGGGCCGGTTGCTGGTCAAGAAGACGACCGTGCGGCTGGTGTCGAGATTGTCGACGGAGTGGAAGAACACGCTGTCCTGGGAGAAGTGCCACTCCTTGGCGTTGTCGCTGCCGCGCGCCATGAGCACCGATTCGACGTCGTCGAAGAGGATGATCGAGCGCTGGTCGGGCTCGGCGAAGCCTTTCTCGGCCAGGGTGAACACCTCCCGGATGCGCGCCTCGCTCTCGCCGTAGCGCGAGCGGGCGATCTCGCCGCCGTCGATGAGCGCCAGGACGACCTGGTGGGCGCTCGGGCTGTCGGGATCGGAGAAGCGGCGGCACAGCTCGTAGGCGACGCGGCGGGCGAGGGTGGTCTTGCCGACGCCGGGCGGGCCGCCGAGAAAGAAGCCCTTCACGGCGCTGCGCCGCACGCCGCTGGCCCACTGGTGGGCCACGATGGCGACCGTCTCGGCGAGCACGTCGCGGTAGTAGCGGCCCAGCAAGTCGTGCTCGGTCGTCGCGAGCCCGTCATGAGTCTCGACGACGCGACCGAATTGCTGCTCGAGGTCGGCGAACGAGTAGAGGTTCTGAAGCTGCATGCTGTCCCACCTGCGCGCCTGGCGCCCCGGTCCGCGCGTCGCCGCGCCCACCCGAACGCGCCACGACTATAGCAGAGTGGGACGGCCCTGGTCTTGCGGCGGAGGCGGGCCGTGTCCGGCCTGCTCCCCGGCGCCGGCCGCGGCGGTGCTCGCGAGGGAGACGCGAAGCGGGGCGGGCCACTGGCCCGCCCCGCAGAATGTGCGCTGAAGGGCTAGAACGTGGGGCGGTCGCGCGTCTCCTGCACGACTTCCTGCTCGGCCGACCCCGTGGCCGGCGCCGTGGTGGTCGGCCCCGGCGGCGCGGGCGCCGCTGCAGGGGGCGGGGCTGCGACCGGGGCCGCGGGTGTTGCCGTGCCGGCGGCCGAGGTCGCCGTGCGGGTCGTGCGGCTGCGGCCCATGAACGGCATCACGAACATGTTGAAGATGGCGCCGAGGAGTGCCAGCACGAGCAGCACCGGCAGCCAGAAGCCAAGATTCACGCCCAGCCGCACCGTACCGGATAGCTCCAGCGCCCACGCGAGCGCCAGGATCACCACCGCCATCCAGAGAAACCCTGCTGCACCACCCATTCTCCGTCTCCTTTCGGTTGCCTCAGGACGCGTCCACCCTCGTAATGCAAGCGCTGTGCCATGCCTCACCGGTAGGCAGTGTAGCGGCTTTCGTGAGAGCGTGAAGGTCGTGCCGCGGCATAGGGCAGAGCGGGCATATAGAGGCGGCGCCGGGCTGCCGGTGCGTCACGGCGATGAGCGAGGACGCGGCGGGCGGCGCGGGTCATGGATGAGGCGAGGGGCTGCTGGCGAGGCCTGGGTGGCCGGGGCGTCGCGGCCAGCGGGGAGGGGCCGCGGAGGCTGCTGGCGAGGGCGTGAATAGCATGGCGCGGTGCGGAGTGGATGCGCGCCAAGGCCGCGCATCCACCCCGGGGGGTGAACCGGCTTAGGAGAATGCGGCGACGCCGGCCTGAGCCACCTCGGTGTCCTGCTCGGGGGTGCCGCCGCCCGCGCCGCTGCCGCCGAGCAGCTCGCCGCCGCGCATCACCGGCAGGCCCCCGCCGCCCAGCCAGATGTGCGGTAGGTTCGCGAAGCTGGCGAGGCGCGCGGGGTCGCTCTGCGCGCGGTCGCCGAGCGCCTGGGTGGAGCTACGGAAGCCGGCCGCGGTGACCGCCTTGCGCAGGACGATCTCGATGCCGCCGAAGCCGCTGCCGTCCATGCGCGCGGCCGCCTTCAGGTTCCCCCCGTCGTCCACCACGACGACGGTCATCGGCACGCCGATCTCGCGGGCCTTGGCGATGGCCGCGTTGATCATCGTCTGCGCGGCGGCGAGGGATAGGCCGCTCCCCGCGCCCTGAGCCTGGACGCTCGCTGCCGGTCCAGCCAGCGTCGCCGCGACGGCCAGACCGCCCAGGCTCGCTCCCCCCAATAGCTCCCGCCGAGTCAGCCCGCTCAGCTCTGCCACTCCGATGCTCCTTTCCTACGCGCTGGCGTCTCGCGGCCGCGGACAGCCGCGCCGAGTGAACCGATCGTTCGCTCCTGGTCATCGTACCGCGCGATGTTACACGGCCCGGACGCCGCGCCGCCGTATCCACGTGCCGCGGACGGGCAGCCGGCGGCAGCCGTTACAATCTGAGCGGCGGTACTGATCGGGCTGGCGCGTGCTGCGGCCCGGCCGCGCCGAGTCTGCCCGGCAGCGGGGACGGACGGGTGGTCTTCCAGGGGTCGGCACGGTCGCCCCGACGGGACCGCGGAGGTGAGCCGGGCTATTGGGGCAGCAGGTGGAGCGGATCGGGATCGTGGGGGCGGGGCGCGCGGGCGGCGCGCTGGCGCGGGCGCTGGCGGCGGCCGGCTGGCCGGTGGTCGCCGTAGCGAGCCGCACGCCGGCTCACGCCGAGCGACTGGCGGCGGCGCTGCCCCAGGCGGCGGCGCTGCCGAGCGCACAGGCGGTAGTTGACGCCGCCGACCTGGCGTTTCTGACGGTGCCCGACGCGGCGATCGGCCCGGTCGCGGCGAGTGTCGCGTGGCGGCCCGGCCAGGCGGTTGCTCACACGAGCGGCGTGGACACGCTGGAATCGCTCGCGCCGGCGCGGCAGGCGGGCGCGCTGGTGGGCAGCCTGCACCCGCTGCAAACGTTCGGGCCGGCGCCGGCGGCCGATCCGCTCGCGCCGTTCGCGGGAATCACCTGCGCGCTGGAGGCTGACGCGACGCTGCTGCCGCGGCTGGAAGCGATCGTGGCGGCGCTGGGGGCGCGGCCGGTCCGCCTGCCCGCCGGGGCCAAGCCGCTCTACCACGCGGCGGCGGTGGTCGCGTCGAACTACCTGGTCACGCTACTCCACCTGGCGGCCGAGCTGTGGGGCGCCTTCGGCGTGGACGAGTCCACCGCTATTGACGCGCTGCGGCCGCTGGTATGGGGGGCGGTAGACAACGTCGCGGCGCACGGTCCCGGACAAGCGCTGACCGGCCCGATCGCGCGGGGTGACGCGGCGACGGTCGAGCAGCACCTGGCCGCCATCGCGCGGGCGCGGCCGGAGGCGCTAGACGCGTACCGAACGCTGGCACGCGCCACGCTGGCGCTGGCGCGGACCGAGGGCAGCCTGACGCCCGAGGCGGCGGGCGCGCTGGCACGCTTGCTAGCGGACGGCGCCGGCGCTGACTAGCGGCGCGCGGTGGGAGCGCCGTGCGGTCCCGCTGGACGGGCAGCGCTGCTGTACACTAGCGTTGGAATGCCTTTGTGGCGGCTTGACGGCGACCGCACCGGCGAGGCTAGGCGCGGCGCCGCGCACGGGAGGCATGGTGACGCGAGTCACGCCGGGCCATCTGCGCCAAATGAAAGAGCGCGGCGAGAAGATCGCCATGCTCACCGCCTACGACTACCCCACGGCGCGCATGATCGACGAGGCGGGCGTGCCGACAATCTTGGTGGGCGACACGCTGGGGATGGTCGTGCTGGGGTACGATTCCACGATTCCCGTGCGGCTGGAGGACGTCATTCGGCACACGGGCGCCGTGGCGCGCGGCGCGAAGCGGGCGCTGATCGTCGCCGACCTGCCGTTCATGACCTACCGTGTGAGCGTCGAAGAGGGGCTGCGGAGCGCGGCGCGGCTGGTGCAGGAGGGCGGAGCGCAGGCGGTGAAACTGGAGGGCGGGCGGTCGGTCGCGGAGCTGGTGCGCCGCCTGGTCGACGCGGGCATTCCCGTGGTGGGGCACCTGGGCTACACGCCGCAGTCGACGCTCCAGGTGGGCGGCGCCCGGGTGCAGGGACGCGCCCGCGAGGCCGCGGCGAACATGCTGGCCGACGCGCGGGCGCTCGAAGAGGCGGGCGCGTTCGCGCTGGTCCTGGAGCTGGTGCCGACGCCGCTGGCGGCGCTGATCTCGCGGCGGCTGGCGATCCCGACGATCGGCATCGGCGCCGGGCCGGAGTGCGACGGCCAGGTGCAGGTCATCAGCGACATCCTCGGGCTATACCCCGACTTCCTGCCGCGCCACGCGCGGCGCTACGCGCACGTGGCGGACACGATCAAGGCGGTGGCCGGCGAATACCTGCACGACGTGCAGCAGGGCACCTTCCCCGCGGCGGCCAACAGCGCCGACATGGACCCCAACCTGCTGGAGGGCCTCGCGCCCGACGACGAGCCGTGAGCGATGGCTGAGCGGCAGGTTTCTCGCTCCCCCGGCTCCCCGATCGCGGGGGGGGAGGGAGGAAGGGTAGGTGGGGGGACACCCCCCCCACCCCCTGGCAGGGGAGTCCCCCTGCACCCCCGGGGAGAGGCGGGCACGCCCCCCGGCCGGGGAGCGCCCCTGCACCCCCGCGGAGTGGACGGAGAGCGGTCCCGCGGCCGGGGAGCGTCTCTGCACCCCCGGGGAGAGGACGAGGCTGGCGGCGGCTCGCCTCAGCACTCAGCGCTTAGGCCGGAGCGGCCAGCGGTACCCCTGTGCCAGTTGACCGAGGTTGGCTCGGTGGCGGCGCTGCGGGCGGCGCTGGCGGGGCGGCCGCGGCCGGTCGGGCTGGTGCCGACGATGGGGTACCTGCACGAGGGGCACGTGTCGCTCGCGCGGCGGGCGCGCGCCGAGAACGCGACCGTCGTGATGAGCGTGTTCGTGAACCCGACGCAGTTCGGGCCGCACGAGGACTACACGCGCTACCCGCGCGACCTGGAGCGCGACCGCGCGCTCGCGGCCGCGGCGGGGGTGGACGTGCTGTGGGTGCCGACGGTCGAGGACATGTACCCGCCGGGCGCGCAGACGTGGGTCGAGGTCGAGGGGCTGAGCCGGCGCTGGGAGGGCGAGCGGCGGCCGGGCCACTTTCGCGGGGTGGCGACGGTTGTGCTCAAGCTCTTGCTCGCTGCGCGGCCGGACCGCGCGTACTTCGGCGAGAAGGACTACCAGCAACTGCTGCTCGTGCGGCAGATGGCGGCCGACCTGCTGACCGGTGTCGAGGTCGTCGGCTGCCCCACGGTGCGGGAGCCGGATGGGCTGGCGCTCAGCTCGCGCAACGCCTACCTGAGCCCCGGCGAGCGCGCGGAGGCGGTGGCGCTCTCGGAGGCGCTGCGCCGCGCCCAGGGGCTGCTGGCGGCGGGCGAGCGCGCCGGGGGGGCGCTGGAGGCCGCGATGCGGGCCACGCTGGCGGCGCATCCGGGCGTCGTGGCCGACTACGCCGCCGTCGTGGACGCCGCCACCCTGGAGCCGCTTCCCTTCGTCGACCGCCCCGCTCGCGCCCTCGTCGCCGCGCGGGTTGGCGACGTGCGGCTGATCGACAATGCCGAGCTGGTGGCGGGCAAGGAGCCACCAGCAGCGGGCGGTCGGTAGCCCACCTACGCGCCGCCCGCGCTTCACCCCGGGAGAGGCGGCTCGCTGATGACCCTTAGGTGATCGGCGGGGGCTAATCGCTGACGGCCCGTTGCTGTACACTAAGGCTATGAAACGCTTGGCTCCGACGCCTGAAACCGATGCCCCGACTCCTGAGCCGTTGCTGGCGCAGGCGGCCACCTACCTGGGTGAGGCCGAAGTAGCAACCCTGCGCCGGGCGTGCGCATTCGCCGCCGCGGCGCACGGCGAGCAGAAGCGCGCCTCCGGCGACCCCTACATCGCCCATCCGCTGGCCGTTGCCCTGACGCTCGCCGAGATGCGCCTGGACGCGGGCGCGCTCGTGGCCGCGGTGCTGCACGACGTGCCCGAGGACACCGCCGTGTCCGTCGAGGACGTGGAGCGCGAGTTTGGCGCCGAGGTAGCGCGGCTGGTGGACGGCGTGACCAAGCTGGGCAAGATGCACTGGCTACCGGAGGACGCCGACGCCGATGGCCATGCGCGGCGCGGCGAGGAGGCCGCCTGGGCAGAGAGCCTGCGCAAGATGTTCCTGGCCATGGCCGAGGACATCCGCGTTGTCATCATCAAGCTGGCCGACCGCCTGCACAACATGCGGACGCTGCAATACTTGCCGCCGCACAAGCAGCGCCGCATCGCGCAGGAGACGATGGACATCTACGCGCCGCTGGCGAACCGCCTGGGCATCTGGCAGATCAAGTGGCAGCTCGAGGACCTGGCGTTCCGCTACCTGGAGCCGGAGCACTACCGCCAGATCGCGCGCAGCCTGGAGCTGGGGCGGCGTGCCGAGCGCGAGGAGTACATCGAGCGGGTCGTCCAGCTGCTGCGGGCGGAACTGGAGAGCAACGGGATCAAGGCGGAGATCTCGGGGCGGCCGAAGCACATCTACAGCATCTACAACAAGATGCAGCGGCGCGGCGCCAACATCGACCAGATCTACGACCTGCTGGCCGTGCGCGTGCTCGTGCGCGAGCTGCAGGAGTGCTACCACGCGCTCGGCGTGGTGCACTCGCTGTGGCACCCGCTGCCCGGCGAGTTCGACGACTACATCGCCAGTCCCAAGGACAGCATGTACCAGTCGCTGCACACGACGGTGCTGGGGCCTGACGGCCGGCCGCTGGAGATCCAGATCCGTACCTACGACATGCACCACGTTGCCGAGTACGGCGTGGCGGCGCACTGGCGCTACAAGGAGGGCGGCCGCCGCGACGAGAAGTTCGACTCGAAGGTGGCCTGGCTGCGCCAGCTCATGGACTGGCAGAAGGACGTGGTGGGGGCGCAGGAGTTCGTCGACTCGCTGAAGACGGACCTCTTCCAGGACCAGGTGTACGTGTTCACGCCGCGCGGCGAGATCAAAGAGCTGCCGGCCGGCGCAACGGCGCTCGACTTCGCTTACCGCATCCATACGGAGGTGGGCCACCGCTGTGTGGGCGCCAAGGTGAACGGCCGCCTGGTCCCGCTGAGCGCGACGCTGCACAACGGCGACCAGGTGGAGATCGTCACGGCGAAGCAGACGCGCGGGCCGAGTCGGGATTGGCTCAACCCGGCGCTGGGCTACCTGAAGACGGCCAACGCCCGCGAGAAGGTGCGTCAGTGGTTCCGCAAGCAGCAGCGCGAGGAGAGCATCACGCGCGGGCGCGAGCTGGTGGACAAGGAACTGCAACGGCTCGGCGTGGACCACGTCGTGAAGCTGGAGGAGCTAGCCCGCAGCTTTCACTACGAGCGCACCGACGACTTCCTGGCCGCCGTTGGCTACGCCGACATCAACGCTCAGCAGATCGCCACGAAGCTCTCGACCACGCTGGCGCCCGCCCAGCCGCCCCAGCCGCCCCCCACGCCGCCGCCCACCGACGGCTCCGTGCGGGGCCTGCGCGTGAAGGGGGTGGGGGACCTGCTGACGCGGCTCGCCCAGTGCTGCAACCCGGTGCCTGGCGATGGCGTTGTCGGTTACGTGACGCGGGGGCGCGGCGTGACCGTGCACCGCGCTGACTGCGCCAGCATTTTGCACGAAGACGAGCCCGAGCGCATCGTGGACGTGGACTGGGGCCACGTGCAGGCGCGGTCGTTCCGCGCGGCGATCCGCATCGAGGCGTGGGACCGCGAGGGCTTGCTACGGGACATCTCGGCGGTCGTGGCCGACGAGAAGATCAACATTTCGGCGCTGAACGTGAGCACCCACAAGGACGGCACGGCCACGGCGCACGCGACGATCGACGTGGACAGTCTGGCTCACCTCAGCCGCGTCATGACCCGCCTCGAAGCGATCCGCGACGTGCGGCGCGTCGCCCGCGACCAGCTCCCCTCGGCGCGCTGAGGGGTAGTTTACCGGCAGCCTGTGGCGCTACTGGGGCGTGAGCTGGATGTCGGTCACGAGGGCATCGAAGTCATGGCCGGCGCCGAGGACCTCCAGGGCGTAGAGGAAGACGGGCGGCTCGGGCAGCTGGGCGAGATCGAGCTGGAAGCGCACCCAAGTGTTCTCGGGTACCAGCTCGCCGTGGTCGGCGGGCCGTCGCTCGGGGTTCTGGTAGTAGAAGCCACGGTACCAGGTCTGGCCGTTGCCTGCCGCGTCGCGATAGCGCAGGCGGAACATCAGGGGGTACTCGGTATCGAGATAGCCGCCGCCCGAGAGGCTGGCCGAGCGGACCTTGACCCGGGCCGAGAGCACCAGCCGCGGGTAGACGGAGACGTCGGCGTTGAGCGGCTGGACGAGGCCCGTCTCGTTGTGAGTCTGGAACCGGCTCTGGCGGCTGACGCGTAGCGCCGCGTGGGGCACGCCATCGAGCGGCTCCTGCTCGATGGTGCGGACGCCGAGACGGTCCGGGCGGTTGGGCTCCTGCGTGTCGCGCGCCTGCCAACCGGCGAGGTCCGCGGCGAAGTCGCCGTTGGTAATCAAATTCGCGCCGCCGGGGTAGGGTCCGCTGGCCGCGGCGTTTGCCGCGAGCTGGGCGCGCTCGCCGGCCGCTAGCGCCAGCGGCGGATTCGCGCCGACGCTCACCGTGGCCGCGCCCTGGCGCACGAGGACCTGCGCGCGCGGCCCGTCGATCTGTACCACGTAGTCACCCGCGTTCATTGTGACGGTACCGTAAGGTGTCTCGAGCCCGAGCGGCTGGGCGGCGGCGGGGGCGACCTCCACGCGCAGCGCCCCTGCGATGTGCTGGAAGGCGAGAACGCCGGCGGCCGGCGCGAAGCGGCCGGCGCGCAGCTTGGCGAGCACCAGGCGCGCGCGCGGCCCAAGGCGCACGACGCCCTGGCCCGGTAGCTCCAGACGAGCGAGCGCGCCCTCGGTCACCTCCAGGGCGTCGCCCTCTTGCATCGCCATCCCGGCGCGGGCGCTGAGCGGCGGCCCGGCGCCGCGCTCCTGGAGCAGCACGACGCCCTGGTCGATTTGGAGGTTCGCCGCGGCAGGCACCGTGGCGGTCCGGAGCCAGGCGGTGAGCGCGTAGACGCCGCCGCCGGCCAGGCCGAGCCAGATGGCGAAGGCGCCGAGCAGTACGCGCCAGGCGAGGCGCTGCGCTTGCTCGGGTGTGCGCGCGGCTCGGGCCTCGGCGGGAGGGAACGTGGTAGCGATGGTCGCCCCGAACGCGGGCGGGCCCGCATCGCTTGCGGTGAGGGCACGCGGGTGGGGGCGGTCGGGCGGAGGGGTGCCAGCCAAGCTGCTATCCGCCGCTGTGTGTTTGTTGCGAGCAGCAGCCAGTTCGGTAGCCGAACGCAACGTCGGTATGGTACTGGTGCGGCCGGTCGCTGTCAAGGATAGGCATGGCGCTGCTGGCGACACGCTTCCCGCCGGAGCGGGTTGGGCTTGCGGGGCGCCCGAGGACGCGCTACGGTAAGGGAGGCCGGCCGGCGGACACCGCGCCGAGCTGCACGGACGGCTCTTGGTAGGCGCGCTCACGCCGGGAACTGGCGGGGCGCGAGAAGCGTGGAGGGGTGGCATGGCCGAGGTGACGATTCGCTTGGAGGCCCCCGAGCCCCGCGCGTTGGCGCTCGATCCGGCGCGCACCGCCGTGGTCGTGGTCGACGTGGAGAACGAGTTCTGCACCGTGGGCGGCAAGCGCTACATGGGCGAGCGCGGCGAAGCGATCCTGGCGCCGCTGGCGGCGCTGCTCGACCGCGCGCGAGCGGCCGGCGTGCCGGTGATCTACGTTCACTCGGTGCGCGATCCGGACAACGCCGAGTTCACGGTGTTCAAGGTCGACGAGCACCTGCTGCGGGGAAGCTGGGGGGCGGAGTACTGCGACGCGATCGCGCCGCGGCCGGGCGAGCCGGTGGTGGACAAGGAGTGCCACGACTGCTTCAACCACACTGAGCTGGAGGGAGTGCTGGCGCGGCTGGGCGTCCGCCCCCGCGAGCACACGGTTATCGTCACGGGCGTGGCCCTCGGGGTCTGCGTGAGCCATGCTGTGCTGGGCTTCAGCGTGCGCGATTACTGGGTCGCCGTGCCGATGGATTGTGCGGCGGCGAAGACCGCGGAGCAGGAGACGGTCGCTTATCAACCGATGCTCCACTCGGCCTACGCGTACAACGTGGCGATCACGCGCTCCGACCTGATCGAGTTCCGTCCCGGAGTCGGCAGCGGCTTTGGCCAGGCGGTCGCCGCCAGCGCGCGGTAAGCCGCGGTCGTCTCGGCGGCGAGCATCACTCGTGCGCGGCCGCGTGACAGGTGGCGCCCGACGCGCGTCCCGGGTCCTCGCGCGCTAGTCGGGCGCGGCCTCGACCACGCGCGGCGCCAGCGCGGCGTCGATGGCGCGGGCTAGCTCTTCGGCGCGGCAGGGCCAGTGGACGCACGGCGCGTCGCCGGGGGGGGCATCGTCACGGGTCAGCTCCAGGACCGGGACGGCCGCCGGGGCAGCGGCACCCCGCACCGCGGCCAGCAGCGCGGCCCGCTGTGACGCGCTCAGGCCGGGCGCGAGCACGACTAGCTGGCAGTCCGCGAGCGGCCAGGCGGTGTCGGCGCGCGGCGCGGCGAAGCGGGCGCGATAGCCTAGCCCCTGAAGCAGCAACGCCAACGCCTCGCCGACGATGGCACTGCCCGCAACGACCGCGATCGTGCCGCGCGGGCCTTGCTCGCCGCGCATCCGCCCGGCTCCCCATACTGTTGTGAACCTAGCCAAGGTAGTATGCGGGAGGCGCGGCGGCGGCTCCATCTGCCAGATGGCTATTCCGCGTCTGCCACCTGGCCTATTCGTCGTGCTGGCGGCGGGCGCTCGCCACTTCGTGGCTCTCGGCGCAGCGTCGCCCGGCGCGGCCGCCCGCGCGACGCCCAACCGCGCCCGGCTCGGTCCGGAGGGTGACTGGGCTGAAGTCGAATCGTCCGCCACGAGAGGGCCGGGGGGAGGGCCGCTCAGGATCGCGATGGCTGGGCCAACCCGAGCGTTACGGCACGCACGGCCGCCTGCGTGCGATCGGAGACGCCGAGCTTGGCGAGGATGCGCTCGACGTGGACCTTGACGGTGCCGACGCTGACATAGAGCTGGCCCGCGATCTCGCGATTGGTGAGTCCCTGCGCGAGCAGCCGGAGCACCTCCGCCTCGCGCGGAGTGAGCGGCACGGTCGGCAGCGGGTCCTGCTGCGCCGGCTCCTCGGCCAGGCGGTGCAGCAGCCGCGTTGCCAGCTCGCCGTTCAGCAGCGATTCGCCGCGCAGCACCTGGCGCACGGCGCTGACCACCTCGCGCTGCGTCGCGTCCTTCAGTAGGTAGCCGGCGGCGCCCGCCTTGAGCGCCTCGAAGAGGTAATCCAGGTTCTCGTGCATCGTCACGATGACCACGCTTACCCGCGGGCATTCGGCCTTGATGGCGCGCGTCGCCGCCAGGCCGTCCATCTCGGGCATGCGCACGTCCATCAGGACCAGGTCGGGCTGCAGGCGGCGGGCCAAGGCGAGTGCCTCGCGGCCGTTGGCGGCCTCACCGACGACCGCGAGGCCGCGCTCGCCGGCGAGCATGCTGCGCAGCCCCGCACGTGCCAGGTCGTGGTCGTCGGCAATCACGAGCCGGGCCGTCGCCGCGGCGGGGCGTTCGGTCGCCATTAGCTGGTTCTCCGGTGTTGCACTCGGCGCGGCCCGCGGCCGCGAGCGTCTGGCCGGCGCGAGTCGCCGGCCAGACGCCGCGGAGCCAATCCGCCCTTGGCTGTCAGCACGAGGGTACCGCGCGGCGGCAGCTCCTGTCGAGTCTCGGAAGGCGGTGGCGTCCGCGGGCGCACGTCGTCTCGTCAGCTGTCGGCGACGCGGCCGATCTCGTCGAGCACTTCGTTGATCAGGTCGGTGCCCCAGATCGTTTGCATGGTCGTGTCGGAAACGGGCTGGGGAATGAGGCCCTGGTCGCGGAAGAAGCCGTAGCAGTACAGCATCGACTCCCGGTTGGGCAGGCCGTTGGGGTTGAAGTAGGGCGGAATCATCGCACGCACCGTGTCCAGGTCGATGCTCGTGTTGCGGGCCACCAGCGTGTCGATCTCCTCGCGCGCCGCGCTGCCGCTCGGGCTGCCGACCCCCGCCAGATAGTCGCGGATGCCACGGATGTAGGCGCGCACGAAGCCTTTAGCGGTGGGGCGGTTGTCGTAGAGCGATTCCGCGAAGCCCAACGAGGCGATCGTGAAGTTCGGATAGATGTCGCCGATGCCCATGACCTTGACGGCGCTGCCTTGCTGCACGGCGCGCGTCAGGAACGGCTCGAGGATCATGCCGGCGTCGATGGCCCCGTTCGCGAAGGCGCCGACCATATCGGGGAAGGTGATGGGCTGGATGTTCAGGTCGTCCAGCGTAAGGCCCACCCGCTGCAAGCCCACCGACAGCGCGCAGGCAGTCGTCGTCGCCTTGCCCGGCGGCGTGATGGCCAGGGACAGGCTGGGGAGGTCTTCGAGCCGCCGACCCCGTCCGCTGTCGTAGACCGCCTTGCGGACGGCCAACACCTGGTCGCCGCGGTCGGCCGTGTAGGTGCCCACGTCCACCATGATCTTCGCCGGGACGCCGCGCGCGACCGCGTTCCACATCGCCGGGTTCGCGGGCATGGGGGAGATCTCCACCTGGCCGGTCGCCAAGGCGGGGATCGTCTCGGAGGCGTTGGTGAAGGGGACTTGCTCGACCGTGATCCCCTCTTGCTGGAAGTAGCCGCGCTGCTCGGCCAGCCAGACGACGACGCCCGAGGCGCCGGTCTGCGCTGCCTGGCGCAGGGTGACGGGCTGGGGCGGAGCGGTCGGCACGACGGCTCCCGCGGTCGGGCCGGCGGCCGCGGGGCCGCCGGCCGGCGTGGATGGCGCGGGAGCCGCACAGCCGGTCAGGGCGAGCAGCGCGACGAACGCGCTCGCGGCGGCGCGGCAACGGACAGTTGGCATGGCGTCCTCCTTGCGCCGGCGGCGACCGGGCCGTCCGCGCGGCATGGGGACGGGCGATTGGGCGCTGCGCTGCACGCGATGCTGCCCCGCTCGTCATCGGCGGCCCTATGGTACAACGTTTCGCCGCGCGGCAGGTCGGCCCTGCGGCGACGCCAGGGCGGCGTCGGCCGCCGGGGCGGCGGGGCCGGTGCCCAGCGGGACCTCGGCCACGACGCGCGTGCCGGCCCCCGGACGGCTCTGGACGCGACAGCGGCCGCCAAGCAGCGCCACGCGCTCCTGCATGCCCGGGAGACCCACGCGCTCGCCCGGTCCGGCGGCGTCGCGCGGCGCCGTGGGCCGGAAGCCCTGCCCCCAGTCCTGGACCTCGAGGCGCACCGCGCGCCCCTTGCGGCGCAGGCTCAGGTGAACGCGCGTCGTGCCGGCGTGCTTCCGCACGTTGGTCAGCGCCTCCTGGGCCACGCGGAACAAGGCCGTCTCGACCGCGGGCGGCAAGCGCTCGGGGCCCAGCGCCTCCTCGTAGCTCACCTGCCAGCCCTCGGCCCGGAGCGCGTCCACCTGGCGCCGCAGCGCCGTCGCCAGCCCGAAGTCGTCGAGCACCGTGGGCCGCAGGTCGGCGATGACGCGGCGCGCCTCGCCCACCGTGCGCCGCGCCATTTCCAGCGCGCGCTCGAGGTCCAGCCGGGCCGCGGGCGAGCGGGGGCGGTGGTAGCGCGCGTAGGCCTGGAGGTGCTGATGGGTGCTGGCGGCAACCTGGGCCACCCCGTCGTGGACATCGTAGGCCACGCGGCGGCGCTCCTCCTCCTGGGCCACCAGCAGCCGCCCCACGAGCGTCTGCAGCTGATGCTCGCGCTCGCCTAGCTCGCGGTACAGGCGCGCGTTCTCCAGCGCGCTGGCGGCCTGGAGCGCCAGGCTGCCCAGGATCTCGCCGGTGGCCTCCTCCGCGAGGCTCTCCGGGCCGTAGGCTTCCAACACGCCGAGCACGCGGTCCTGCACCCGCAGCGGCACGCACCAGACGGCGCGCGCCGCGGAGCGCACTCGCCCGCGCAGTCGCACCAAGCGGGGCTGACCGCTGGCGGCCGCCGCGCGCCGCGCGGCGCGCACGGCCTGCGCGCGTTGTGCGGCCCGCCAGCCGGTCTCCGGGCCGAGTGTCTGCCACACGCGCAGGGGCGCTTGGGGCTGCGCGCCCGCCCGCAAGCTGATTACGGCGGCGTCGAGGCCGGACACTCGCCCGGCGATGTCGAGCAGGCGCTGGCCGATGGCGTCGGCTTCCAGGCTGGCGCCCAGCACCTGGCCGGCCTCGTGCAGCGCCAGGAGCGCGTCAAGGCTGCGCTGGAGCTGCTCGTGCAGATGGGCGCTCTCGATCACGGCCGCGAGCTGGGCCGCCAGAAGCTGCAGCAAGTCCAGATCGTGGTCGTCGAGGCGTCGCGCCCGCCGGGTGCTCTTGAGGGCGAGCACGCCGATTGGCTGGTTGCCCGGCGTGACGAGCGGCAGGCAGACCGCGGAGGGGATCGGTCGGGCGGAGCCGCGCCACCCCGTGCCCAGGTCCTCGCCGGCGCCTTCCAGCACGAGCGGCTGCCCCGCTCGCAGCACCTGCCCGGCGACGCTGTGCTCCAGGTCCGCGATGGTGGTGCCCGGCGCAACCGGATCGACGCCGACGGCCGCACGCACGGTGAGCGGCCCGTCCGGAGTGGCGAGCAGCAGCACGCTGCCGCCGTCGTGGCCGCTGAAGGCGGTAGCGCGCTCGAGCGCCAGGCGCAGCACCGCATCGAGGCCCCGAGCGGCCACGAGGTCTTTGCCCAGCTCGACCAGCAGCCGAAAGCGGGCCGCGCGGTCGCGCGCCGCCTCGTAGAGGCTGCTCAGCTCGCGCGCGTAGACCAGCGTCTGATCCAGTACCTCGGGCTCGTCGTTGAGCCCGTCTAGCTGGAGGGGCGTCCGCGGTCGGCGAGGCGCGGACAGAGACGGCAGCGCCTGGGTCACGGCGTCGAGCAGTGCGGTCGGCCCGAAGGGCTTCGTCAGGCGCAAGTCCGCGAACGCCGCGGCGGGCGCGGGCGCGGCTGGACCGGCCGCGAGGAGCACGACGACCACATCGCGGGTCGCGGGGTCGGTCTTGAGCTGCTGGCAGACACCGAGCGCGTCCATCTCCGGGGCCGTGCCGTCCAGCAGCAGGAGGTGCGGGCGTTCGCGACGCGCCAGGTCGACCGCTTGCGGCCCATTCCATGCTTCGAGCAGCCGGTGCGCCGGAGCGAGGGTAGCCCGCGCCAGCATGCGCAGCCAGGGCTCGTTGTCGGCTAGGAGAATAGTGGCCATGCCCTGCTTCTCGTGACGTGCTGGTGCGGGAGATAGCGAAGCCCCGCGCGGCCGCGCGGGGCTTCGCCAGGACGCTGCACGATGGCGGTGTGCCGTCGTGGGCTAGACGACGGCGGTCGGCAGGCTGGCGCCGCAGTTCGCGCAGAAGCGGCTGTCGTTGGCCGCGCGCGTGCCGCACTTCGGGCAGTACGGGCCGGTGGCCGCGGCGGCCGGCGCGCCGGCGGCAGCCACGGGGGCCGCGGCTGGCGGGGGCGCCGGCGCGGGCTCGGCGGTGCCGGCGGCGATCCGCTGCTGCTCGTCGGTCGCGGACTTCTTGAACTCCTTGATGCCCCGACCCAGCGCGCTGCCCACCTCGGGCAGCTTGCCGGCGCCGAAGATCATCAGGACGATCACCAGTATGATGATGAGTTCCAACGGCGAGATGGGATGCCCAAACATTGTCGCCCGCCTCGCTTTCCGCCGCGCTCCGGCCGCCGGGCCCGGCGCCTTCCTGGGTCAATTGTAGGCGCGGTGCCCTACCAGGGCAACCCTACGTCTCGTCGATCGGCACCTCCCGCGCCCGGCGCTCGGTGGCGCGACCGCGCGGCCGCTCGTTGTACTCCAGCGCGTAATCCACGACGCTGCGCAACGCCAGCAGGCGCTCGCGGCGCGCGGCGCGCAGGTGGTCCAGGAACTCGTCGGGCAGGTCGCGCAGGAAGCCGGCCAGCACGCGGCTGGGGCGGTTCTCTTGCCACCACTCGCACAGCTCCGGGTCGATGTCGAGCAAGCCGGCGAGCAGACCGCCGCGCCGGCGGCGCCGGGCGCGCGGCTCATCCGCTTCGTCGGCGCGCGCCCGCAGTCGCCGGCGCTCGTCCTCCAAGGCGCGGACCGCCTCGCGCAGGCGCTGCCGCTCTGCCTCGAGCGGGTCGCCGCCCGCCTGGCCCGGCGTCGTCTCGGCCATCGCTAGCTCCTTTCCGTCGCGCGCGTCGTCCCCGCCGCCGGCGCGACGAAGCGAATGCGCAGCGCCCCATCCTCGAAGCGCGCGCCGTGCGGCTGCAGTCCCACCAGTGCGCGCGGCAGGATCACGTTCCGCTTCTGGCTGCCCACGTGGACCACTAGCTCGTCGCCTGTCTGGAAGACTGCCACCTGATCCTTGCTGGCGAACGGCAGCTGGAGGCTGAGCACGTACTCGCCGTCGTGCTTCTCGATATGGTGGCCGCGTCCGGCGAAGAACACTTGGCTCGGGTCGGCGTCGCCGTACAGCGCCGCCGCCATCTCACGCAAACCGTCCAGCCCCACGATCTCGTGGCCGAACAGCGGCGCGTCGCGAATGGGGATGGGCGCGAAGCCCTCCTCGACGGTCTGACGGTAGCGGGCCTGCGTCGCCTTCCAGGCGTCGAAGTAGTGGTCGGTCACCTCGCGCGGGAGGACCCGGTTGCAGACGACGAGATCCGTGGCGTAGCCGAAGAGGTTCAGGTAAGTGTACGTGCGCTGGGCTTCTTTGACGACCATCTTCTCGGGATTCAGCACGAGCCGGACCGAGGTGAGCTGCTGGTCGACCAGCATCGTATGTAGCTCGTCGAGCTGGCCGAACAGGTCTTTCACCGCGTCGTACACCTCGTCGTCGGGCACGGGGAGATCGAACAGCGCGCGGCCGAGCGGCCGCACGACCTGCGCGGCGCGGCGATGGATGGGGAAGATCTTCTCCATCCACCAGCGCGCCACGTCGGGGAAGCTGAGCAGGCGCAGCGTCTCGCCCGTCGGCGCGCAGTCGACGATGATGACGTCGTAGGCGCCGCTCTCGCGGTGGTTGTTGATCCACAGCAGGTTGGCCAGCTCGTCCATGCCCGGCAGCACGCTCAGCTCGTCGGCGATCAGCTCGTCGATCTGACGCCAGGCGAGCAGCATGGACACCCATTCCTGGACGCGCCCCCAGTATCTGCGCACGTTGTAGTAGATGTCAGTCTCTTGCGCCCAGAGGTTGGGCGCCACCACGACCGGCTCGGGCGCGAGCGGCCGGTCGAAGCTGTCGGCCAGGCTGTGGGCCAGGTCGGTGCTGAGCACGACCGTGCGATACCCTAGCTCAGCGCAGCGGACGGCGGTCGCGGCGGCGACGGTCGTCTTGCCAACGCCGCCCTTGCCCGTGTACAGGACGATCCGCATGGTGCTCCCCGGGGGCGCTATGAGCCCCTTCCCGCCCCTCTCTTCCAGAGTACCGCCCAACGGCTGCGGCGGGAAACATTACCAGCACGCGTGGAGCGACGCCGTGGGCCGGGTGCCGAGCGCGGCGGCACGGAGGTTGCGTTAGGCGTTCGCAAAGCGAGCGTGCCCCGCTGCAACAGCCATCGGGGCCGAACGAGACGAGAAAGGTGGGGGTCATGTCGCCGGCCGCGCAGCTTGCCACCCTACCCGGGCATCTCCACTGGTGCCCCCGTTGTGACAGCACCTGGTCCTGTGACCACGGCTTCGCGGTGTGCCCGCTGGCGGGCAGCGTGGTGGTGGAGAATCACTGCGCGCTGCCGGCGCCCTGGGACGACGAGGACGAGCAATAGTGGGCCGGGGAGCCCCCCGGCTCCCGGCAAGCGGGCGCGCCTGCACACAGAGGCTTATGGCGCGCTGGCGATGTTGGAGCTAGCGAGCACCTGCCCGGACCCGGAGCGCGCCTGCACCTGATACCAGGTGTTTGCGGCGCGGGGCAGTTGATAGCGGGTGGCGCTCAGCGTGGCTACGCTGACGCAGTTTTGCCCGTTGGCGCCGGTGCAGCGCAGGACCTCGTAGGTTACGGTGCCGGAGACGGCGCTCCATGTGAGCGTGGTCATCTGGCCGGTGCCTTCGGCGCGCAGGTTGAAGCTCGACGTCTGGTTGTTCGCGTAGGCCGAGCAGTGGTTCGTCGCGTCGTACTGGATGCAGGGCCCCATCGCGGGGTTGTCGCTGGGTGGCGTGTTGGATTGGCCCACGAGCCCCGGCAGCGCGCCGGGCGGGGCGGGCAAGCACTGCCCATCCGTGTCGATCAACGGACAGGTGGGACCGGCGGCGTTGGACCGGTTCAGACAGGTGCCGTCGGGCGCTCGCCCGCAGCCTCCTGGCACCACAGGCTGGCGGACGGCCGAGGGGGCGGTGCCGTCGGCGACCGCCATGACGTCGACGGTAGCGGGCGCCGACCATTGGCGCGGCTCGCCGCCCCGCTGCCGGGCGTAGACGTAGAGCGTGTGCTCGCCCGGCGGGACCTCGACCTGCAGCTGATACCCGGAGGGGCCGTACCGCGGCTGGCCAAGCTGCGTGGCCACGTCGGGGCGATCGCCGCCGTACTCCGCGGCCCCCAGGAAGTAGCCATGGCCCGCCTCGCCATCCAGGTAGACGTACACGGCGTCGACCCCGGTGCCCGTGCTCTCGGGGTCCACCGCCCAACCCATGATCGTGAAGCGTTGCTGCGTCGTGGCGCCGCTCGCCGGGCGGTCGATCGCCACGCGGGTTGAGGCGGCCGGGGGGCCGCTCGGGCCGTCCCCGCTGGCCGGCACTGGCGTCGCTTGAGCGGCGGAACTTGGCTCGTTGGTGGGGTCCGGCGCGCTGATGGTTTGCCCGAACGCGCCCTCGTTCGGATCCGGGGGGGCACTCGTCTGTCCGAGCGCGAGGCTGGGCGGCAGCCACAGCAGGCTGGCGAGCAGCAGCGCGCAGATGCGGGCCGTGGTCGTCATCGGACGGGCTCTCCTGTGTCATGGCGGCGTTCAGGGGCGGGGCGGCAAGCGGACGAGCCAGTGGAGCCAGCCGGGGAGCCGCTCGAGCGCGCGGCGCAAGTCGGCGACCTCCTCGGCCAGCTCGTGAACTTCGAGATGCACCTGCTCGATCTCCCGCTGCAGGGCCGCGAGCTGAGCGGCGGGGTCCTCGGCGGGCGGCGGCGCGCTCACGGCGCGGACCCGGACGGCGCGGGACGCGGCTGATAGCGCATGTCGCCAAGCTCGCCAAGCGTGCGTCGCGCGGTCGACCGCCCGCGCGCAGGGAAAGCTACCAGGCGCCGCACGCGATTGTCAACGGTGCGGCGCCGCCGCATCCGGGGCGCGCGGGTGGCGGAGCGCCCCTCGGGGCGATCGGCTGCGTAGCGGGCCTGTCCCGGGACGCCAGGGCCCGGTTAGCGCACCGCTAGCCGCGCCGGCGGCGCGGGGGCGCGGCTGGCGGCGGGTCGCCGCGGAAGGGACTGAGCGACGAGCGCCAGGGGGAGGCGCCAGGGGCCGGGCCGGCTGGGCGGCGGGGCATCCCGCCGCGGCGCGGCGGCTCGGCGTCGAGCCGTTGATTGCCGCGTTCCCAAGGCGCCGGTCGGGCACCGGGGCGGGGCCGGCCGAGGATCGCCGGGCGCACGTTGATCGCGCGCAGCCCCTTCACGTCGTCGCGTGGCTCGAACTGGACCTGCTGGCCCTCGCGCAGCGTGTCGAATGCGCCGTTGACGACGGCCGAGCGGTGGAAGAACCGCTTGCGGCCCGCGTTGTCCACGAGGAAACCAAAGCCGCGGTCGCGCGACAGCTCACTGATCTTGCCCTGCATCTGGGCGCCCCGGGTGCCGCGCGCCGAGATGGCCGAGGCCTCCTCGGGCGTGGGGCGGCGACGTGGGTCGACGATAGGCCCGCGGCGGGGTCGCAGATCGTCCGGGTTCTGTCGCATCGGAGGCCCGCTCTGGCGGGTCCGAGCGGGCCCCGAATGCACCGGCGGGCTGCCCGGGCGCAGCGGCGGGGCGCCGGCGCGCGGCCGACCGAAGGCCCCGCCGGCTGGGCGCTGGCGCGCATCGGGCGAAGACGGCGGTCGGGCGCCGCGGTTGCCTGCCCACTGGCCTTCGCGTGGGGCCGGTGCATTGTCCCCGCCTGGCGTGCGGCGGGCGGGCGCCCCGTCCCCGTAGCGCGGCGCGCGACGCGGTCCCCGTAGCGGGGCCGTGAGCGGCGGCGATGCGGGGAGGCTCGCGGCCGGCGAGCTGTCGGTCTCGTCGGCAACCAACGGCGGGCTCGCCTCTTCGGCGGGTGCCGGGGTGGTCCGCCCGCGGCGGCGGCGCCAAGCCGCGCGCGCGGGGGCGCTGGCAGCGGCCACATCCGTGGTGGCCGCAGCCGGCGCGGGAGCCGGCAGCGCTGGCGCGGCCGGAAGCAGCGGCTCGGCGCTGGGGAGCGGCGGCGCGGGCGCCTCCGCGGCGGGAGCCGGGGCATCCGCGGCCGCGACATCAGTCGCCGCTGCGGGAGTGCTGACCCGCCGGCGAGGGTGCTGGGCGCGCGGCGGGGCGGCGGCCGCAGGAACGTCGGCGTCCGTGGCAGCTGCCGCAGGCGCGCGCCGCCTGGCGGGCCGGACGAGCGCCGCGGGCGTCTCGTCCGTAGCTTGATCTTGGACCGGGCTGGTTCGTCGGCGCCGCGCCGGCGCCGTGAGGGCGGCCGCGGCTTCGGGGTCCGCGGCCCGCCTGGCACGCCGCGGGCGCGGCGGCGCGGCGACCGCGAGGGGCGCCCCGCCCTCCGCGGACTCGGCCGGTGCGCTGGTCCGGCGGCGCCGCGGCGGCGTCGGTCGCGCTTCGGCGCTGCCCGCGTGTTCCACGGGGGGCGGCGGCTCGCTCGGTGGCGCCGCGCGGCGCCGCGGCTGCGGGCGGGCGGGACGCGGGGTCTCCGCCGGGGCCTGCCCGCTGTCCTGGTGGTCCGGCATGCTTCTCATCTCCCTGGCAAGCGCGCTCGCGGCGCATCGAGGTCCGAAGCGGCCTGAGCATCGGCCGCGTGGTGCGGTCGACGCCAAGTCGCGGCCAACCGCTTCTTCAAGTCGCGGCCTGGTCGCATCGGCCGCGGGAGGAAAGACTAGGGGCTACGACAGGGGTAGCTGCATCACCGGCGTGTTAGCAGCATACCATACAACAACCCGAACCGGCGACATTCCCGCACAGCTACAGAACTGTGATCCGCCGAGTCGGCTCGCAGGCTAGACGGATCCCCATTCCTAGGAATAGGCAAATGCGGCGTGGCCTGGCGCGAACGGCTCAGCCGCAGCCGCGACGCGCCGACACGAACCGCGCCGTGTGGTCTGGAACGGGTTATCGTGAGGGATCGGCTTGTGCCGATCCTTCACGATAACCCGGCGATTGGCTTAGTAGTGAATGTTGAGCAGCGTGCCGACGCCGGCCCAGTTCCAGAACCACAGCGCGTCGTCGAGCGTCATGCCCAGGCAGCCGTGGCTCCCGGAGTAGCCCCACATGCTTGACCAGTAATTGTAGTGGATCGAGGCCCCGTTCGAGGTGAAGTACTGTGTGTACAGCACATGCTGCAGGTAGTAGCCGCGAGGCGAGTTGCGCGGAATACCCAGCGTCGCACTGTCCATCGTCTCGTCGGCCACGCGGCGCTGGATGTGGTACACGCCGGTCGGCGTCGGATCCATCTGGGTGCCTTTGATAGACAGCGTGGCGTAGACGAGCTTGTCGCCCTCGTATGCAGCTACCATGGCCGGCTCGCTCAGGTCCACGTCGATCCAGCGGCCCTGGAAATACTGGGGCGGGTTCCGCGGGATCTTCACCCCCGAGGCGTTGACGTACTCCTCGTCGCCGATGCGGTACCACTCCTCGCCGTCATCGCCCCGTACCGCCTCCTCCACAAAGACCGGCGCGTTGTGCCCAAGCTGCCGCAGGCGGGTGTCGTCGCGCACGCTCGGCCAGCTGCGCACGTTGTAGCCACCGACGATGCGGCCGGGCTTCTGAACGCTGTAGAGCAGCTCCGGCTGGCGCAGGTACCAATCGGGCGGCGCGCCGGTCGGTCCGACAGCATCCGCGTCGATCCAAGCGTAGTTCTGGGTCCGGGGATTGAACACGTACAGGCGGTCGTTCTCGGCTTGGCCCGTGAGCGCGAAATAGCTCCACTGGCGCGCGACGCCGAAGTCGGTGCCGCCGTCCGAGTCCGACCAGAGGTCGGCCGGTCGGAAGTTGGCGACCCACTGAGCGGTCGACGCGTCGGGGGCGCTCGCCGTGTCGGGGGGCGTGTCCGCCGTTGCCGCGGGCGCCGGGTCCGGGTCGCGCAGGTACGAATCATCGGTCGGAGCGGGCACCGGGCCGACCGCGTCGGCCTCGATCCAGGCGTAGTTTTCGGTGCGTGGGTTCAGGACGTAGATGCGGCCGTTGGCGTCGCGCCCGGTGAGCTGGAAGTAGCTCCACTGCGGCACCTGCCCGAAGCTCGTGCCGCCATCCGAGTCTGACCACAGCTCGGCGGCGCGGACCGTGGCCACCCAGCCCGGGCTATCGTCAGCTGCGGGGGCAGCGGGGGGCGGGCTGCCGTCCAGCCGCGGCGCGGCCGCTGGATTCGCCCCGCCCGGCGGCGACTGCTCTTGCCCCGACGCGCGCGCCGCCGGCAGGCCCACCAGTAATCCGAGGACCAGTACGAGTCGCACCCACCCCATGCCAGGCTTCCTCCCCTTCCCAATTGGTCCACGCGGTTAGCCGCGATTGCTTAGGAATCGCTCACGGGATTCGAGAGCGGCACACTCTCGAGAGCCGCTGGATCATACACCATGCGCCGGCCAAAGACCGAGCCGAACGCCTGGGCCAGCGCGGTAGCGACGGCCGCCTGGTCCAGCGGGTGTCCGAGCACGGCGGCGACCGAGGTCACCCCACGATCGTGGATGCCGCACGGATGAATCAGCCCGAAGTGGTCCAGGTCCGGCTGGAGGTTGAGCGCGATGCCGTGCATGGTAACGCCACGCGAGATCGCCACGCCCAGCGCCGCGATCTTCGCGTTGCCGACCCACACGCCGCGATGCCGCGGGTCTCGGCCCGCCACGATGCCGAGGTCCGCGAGCACGCGGATGACGCTTTCCTCCAAGCCCCACACGTAGCGTACCACGTCGCCGCCCGTTAGCGAACGTATATCGGCGATGGGATACGCCACGAGCTGTCCCGGCCCGTGGTACGTGACGAGGCCGCCGCGGTTCGTCTCGTAGACGGCGATGCCGCGCGCCGCCAGCTCGGCCTCGGATACCAGCACGTCGTCGCGGCTGCCGCGACGGCCGAGCGTAAGCACCGGCGGGTGCTCCAGCAGCAGGAGCGAGTCGGGGATCGCGCCCGCCGCGCGTGCCTCCAGCAGCGCCCGCTGCCGCGCTAGCGCGGTGCCGTACGCCACGCGCCCGAGCCACGCCCAGCGACACGGCGCGTCGGCGTTGGGGGGCTGCGCGTCGCGCTCTCCGCGGCGGTGGCAACCCTCTACTCGCTCGGCTGGGTCGATCATCCACCCGTCCCCGGCGCGCAGCTAGCGAAGGGGGCTACGTGACCGCACCGGCGCGGCGCTCGCGCGGCTTGAGGAGGTGGAGCGCCAGGCCGCGGGTGGCGAGCGCCGCCTCGGCGGTCGCCTCGGGCCAGGTCGGGTGGGCGTGGATCGTGTCGGCCAGGTCCTCGACCGTCGCCTCCAGGTGCATCGCCATCGTCGCCTCGGCGATCATGTCGCTGGCCACCGCGCCGATGATGTGGACGCCGAGGATCTCGCCGTAGCGCTCGTCGGCCACCACCTTCACGAAGCCCTCGGTGTCGCCGTAAGTCTGCGCGCGGCCGAGCGCCGCGAAGGGGAACTTGCCGACCTGTACCTGATGGCCGCGCTCGCGCGCCGCCGCCTCGGTGAGCCCCACCGACGCCACCTCGGGGTGGGTGAACGTGCAGGCGGGCACCTGCTCGTAGTTGATGCGGCGGTAGTGGCCGGCCATGCGCTCGACGGCCACGATGCCCTGGTGCGACGCGACGTGCGCGAGCAGCTGATGGCGGGTCACGTCGCCGATAGCGTAGATGCCGGGCACGTTCGTCTGCAGCGCGTCGTCCACGGGCAGCCAACCGCGGTCAAGCTGCACGCCCGCGGCCTCTAGGCCCAGGTCGGCGGTGAGCGGCGCGCGGCCCACGCCCATCAGCACGCGCTCGCCGCTGACGGTCGCCTCCTGGCCGTCGGCGCCCTGGTAGCGCACGACGGCGCCGCCCTCGCCGGCCTCAATGGCGAGCACCTTCGCGCCCGTCAGCACCGTGATACCGCGCTTCGTGAACAGGCGGGCAAGCTGCTTGCCGATCTCCTCGTCCTCCAGCGGCAGGAGCGTGGGCATCATCTCCAGGATCGTCGTCTCACAGCCGAAGGCGTGGAAGATGTCGGCCCACTCGGCGCCCACCGCGCCGCCGCCGATCACGACCACGCTACGCGGCAGCTCCTTGAGCGCCAGCGCGTCGTCGCTGGTGATGACCAGCTCGCGGTTGTCGGCGCCGGGGATGGGCGGGATCGCCGGCTTCGAGCCGGTGGCGACGACGACGTTGCGCGCCTCGACCGTCTCGCTCGACCCGTTGGTGCTCACCGTGACGCGCCCGGGTCCCGCCAGGCGGCCCTGTCCGTTCAGGACCTGCACGCCCTGGCTCTTGAGCAGCCCGCCGACGCCCTGGCGCAGGTTGCGCACCACGCCATCGCGGTAGCGCACGGCCGCCGGGTAGTCGAGGCGCACGTTCTCGGCGTGGATGCCGAAGTCAGCGGCGCGCTGGAAGGCCGTCAGCAGCTCGGCCGTGCGGAGCAGCGCCTTGGTGGGGATACAGCCGCGGTTCAGGCAGACGCCGCCCAGCTCGTCGCGCTCGACGACGGCGGCTTTCAGCCCGAGCTGCGCCGCGCGAATCGCCGCGACGTAGCCGCCGGGTCCCGCGCCGATGATGCAGACGTCGACCGGCTCCATGCTTCCTCCCGCTGCCGCTGTGACGCGTGGCCCGGACTGCCCGCACCCCGCCCCCTCGCCCAGGGGGCGAGGGGGCGGGACGGGACCTCACCCCCCTGCCCCCCTCTCCCGTAGGAGAGGGGGAGGACGACTACCCTCACCCCAGCCCTCTCCCAGGGGGAGAGGGAGTACGACGCGCTCTCACCCTTGCCCTTTCCCCGGGGGGAGAGGGGGCAGGACGGACGCTCCATCTCGTTGCCTCTCCCCCTGGGAGAGGCCGGCCGAGCGGAGCGAGGCCGGGTGAGGGCCGTCGCCCGGGCGCGTGATATAATTTCGCGAGTTTCCGCCTATAACGCAGGCCAGATTTGAACGTCTCTTGAGGAGTATAGCGTGCTCGACATTGCCGTTTTCGAGCGCGACGCGGAGACGTTCTGTCGCGCCGCCGAGCGCGAGCGCTACCTCCACTATGCTGGCCTGAAGGCGACGCTCGACTTCGAGTCGCTGTTCGCCGATTTCGAGTACCTGTTCCATCCCGACGCGTACGGCGAGCTGCTGGAAGCCGAGCTGGAGCCGCGCCCGAAGCGCTACCTGCTCGACTTCGTCGCCACGGGCTACCTGGCCGAGAAGACGCGAGCGCTGGACGAGCGACTAGCCGCGGCTGAGGCCGCCGCGCGCGTGGTGTGGGACGACCGCGAGCTACCCTACCGCCTGGCGCCGGTCGTGCTGGCCAATGAGCCGGATGCCCATCGCCGCCACGACCTCGCTGCGCGGCACCGCGCGGCGACGGCGGCGCTCAACCCGCTCCACGAGGAGCGCCACCGGACAGTGCTGGAGGCGCTCGGCGGCATCGGCAGCAGCAGCTACGTCGCGCTGTATGACGAGCTGCGCGATCTGCGCTACGCCGACCTCGTCGAGGCGGGCGAGCGCTTCCTAGCCGCGACCGATACCGCCTACTTCGGCGCGCTGGAGGAGCTGCTGGGCACGATCGAGCTGGCGCCAGCCGACGCCGCGCAGTGCGACCTGGCCTGGCTGTTCCGCGCGCGCGCGCTCGACCCGTACTTCCCCGCGAAGACGATGCTGTTCACGCTCTACCGCGCGCTGCGCGGCCTCGGGCTGGACATCGAGCAGGCGACCAACGTCTCGGTGGACGTGGAGGCGCGAGCGCTGAAGATACCGCGCGCGTTCTGTGCTCGCCTGGACGTGCCGCGCGACGTGCGCCTGGTGCTGCAGCCGACGGGCGGGCGGCTCGACTACCGCGCGCTGTTCCACCAGGCCGGGCACGCCGAGCACTACGCCAACGTGGACCGCACGCTGGCCTTTCCCGACCGCTGGCTGGGCGACTACTCGGTCACTGAGGGCTACGGCTATCTGTTCGAGCACTTGCTCATGGAGCCGAGCTGGGTGCGCCCGGCGCTCGACGTCGCGCATCCGGCCGACTATCTGCGCCTGGCCCAGTTCGAGCGCCTCTACGGGCTGCGACGCCAGGCGACCATGCTGCTCTACGCGCGGGCGCTGCACGCCGGCGACGACTACGAGGCGCTGGCGCAGTCGTACGCCGAGCTGTTCACGCGCACGCTGGGCGTCGAGCACGCGCCCGAGCCGTTCCTGGCCGACGTGGAGCCGGGCCTGTACGCCGCGATTCGGCTGCGGGCGGAGGTGTTCGAGGCGCAACTGCGGCAGTATCTCCAGCGCGAGTACGACGAGGAGTGGTTCCGCGTGCCGCGGGCGGGCCGCTTCCTGCGCGACCTGTGGCGCGAGGGCCAGAAGTACCCGGTGGACGAGCTGGCGCGGTTCATGGGCTACCCCGGCCTCGACTTTCGGCTCGTCACCGAGGAGCTGCGGGCCGGCGTCGCGTAGGCGACCGGCCCGCGCGGTACACTTAGGCGATGAACGTGCACGATCCCCCGACGACCGACCGGCTGCTGGGCGTCGACGAGGCCCTGGCGGCGATCCTCGCGCGCATCCCCGTGCTGTCGCCCGAAACCGTCGTGCTCGACGAGGCGCTGGGCCGCGTGCTGGCCGAAGATGTGTACGCCGACATCGACGTGCCGCCGTTCGACAACTCGGCGATGGACGGCTATGCGCTGATCGCCGCCGACACGGCCGGGGCCAGCCGCGAGCGGCCGGCGGTGCTGCGCGTGGTGGGCGACCTGCCGGCCGGGCGGGTGCCGGACACGGTCGTGCATCGCGGCGAGGCGATCCGCATCATGACCGGCGCGCCGATGCCGCCGGGCGCCGACGCGATCGTGCGCGTCGAGGACACGGAGCGCGGGGAGGCCGTGCAAGGCGGCGAGGACGTGGTGTGCGTGCGCGTGGCGGCCAGCGCCGGCCGCGACGTGCGGTGGGCGGGCGAGGACGTGCGGGCCGGCGACCTGATCCTGCCGCGTGGCACGCTGGTGCGGCCGGCGGAGGTGGGCATGCTGGCGATGCTCGGCCGGCGCCACGTGCAGGTGGTGCGGCGCCCGCGCGTGGCGGTGCTGACGACAGGCGACGAGCTGGTGGACGTGGACGAGCCGGTGACGCCCGGCAAGATTCGCAACGTCAACCTGTACAGCATCATGGCGCAGGTGCGCTGGTGCGGCGGCGAGCCGCTCTCGCTCGGCGTGGCGCGCGACACCATCGCCGAGCTGGAAGCGAAGGTGCGCGAGGGCATGACGGCCGACCTCCTGGTCACGTCGGCGGGCGTGTCGATGGGCGACTACGACGTGGTGAAGGTCGTGCTCGACAAGCTGGGGCACATCGACTTCTGGCGGGTGAACATGAAGCCGGCGCGGCCGCTCGCCTTCGGCCACCTGGGCGCCGTGCCGATGTTCGGTTTGCCCGGCAACCCCGCGGCGTCGATGGTAGCGTTCGAGGAGTTCGTGCGCCCCGCCATCCTGAAGATGCAGGGGCGGCAGGCGCTCCGCCACCCGACGATGCAGGCCGTGGCCGACGTGGCGCTCGACAACCGCGGCGGGCGGCGCTCGTTCGTGCGCGGCTACGTCTACCGCGACGGCGACGCCTACCGGGTGCGGCCGGCCGGCCCGGCGGGCGCGGGCATCATGACGGCAATGGTGCGGGCGAATTGCTTCATCGTGATTCCCGAGCAGACTGCGCGTGTGGAGCCCGGCGACCCGATCGGCGTGGAACTGTTAGATGCGACGGCCGCCGAGGAGCCGGTCGCCGCGCCGCCGCTCGCAGCAAGCGCCGGCGCGGCCGACGAGTGCTGCGAGTGACCCCTCTCCCCCCTGCCCCCCTCTCCCCCATAGGGGAAAGGGGGGAGACGCCGGGGAGGACCTATCCCCCCGGCCCCCCTCCCTGAAGGGCAGGGGGAGGACGCCGGGGAGGACCTACCCCCCGGCCCCCTCCCTGAAGGGAAGGGGGATGGCGCCGGGGCGGCCGGCGCCGCCGGGAGCCCCCACCCCCTGTGGGGGGAGGGGGTTGGGGGAGGGGGTCCGGAGGGCTGATGACGCTTTCGCACTTGGACGAGCAGGGCCGCGCGCGCATGGTGGACGTGGGCGCGAAGGCGGAGACGGCCCGCGTGGCGACGGCGCGCGGGCGCGTGCGGATGCAGCCGGCGACACTGGCGCTGGTGTTGCGCGGCGGGGTGGCGAAGGGCGACGTGATCGCGGTGGCTCGGCTGGCGGGCATCATGGCCGCCAAGCGGACCGGCGAGCTGATCCCCCTCTGCCATCCGCTCCCGATCACCTCGGTGGACGTGGACGTGACCCCAGACGAGGCCGACGCCGCGCTGGACATCGAGGCGACGGCGCGCATCGTGGGGCGGACGGGCGTCGAGATGGAGGCGCTGACGGCGGTGAGCGTGGCGGCGCTGACCATCTACGACATGTGCAAGGCGGTAGATCGGGGCATGACCATCGAGGCGGTACGGCTCGTACACAAGGCCGGTGGAAAGAGCGGCGAGTACCGGCGGGAGGGCGAGGATGCACCCTGAGGGCCACCACGCGCACCACGGCCACGGCGGCAACCAGCCCCACCACACGTCGCCCGAGGCGGTCGCCCAGGAGCGCCCCTACATCGGCGTGGGCATCGTGACGATCAGCGACACCGCGTCGCGCGGCGAGCGCGACGACCTGAGCGGCCAGGCGATCAAGGACAACCTGCACCGCTTCGGCGGCACGCTACGGCACTACGAGATCGTGCCCGACGAGCAGGACATCATCAGCCAGACGCTTATCCACCTGGTAGACGATCTCCACCTCGACCTGGTACTGACGACCGGCGGGACGGGCCTCAGCCCGCGCGACCGCACACCACAGGCGACGCTGCCGGTGCTCGACTACGAGGTGCCGGGCCTGGCCGAGGTGATGCGGGCCGAGAGCGCGAAGAAAGCCCCGATGGCGTACCTGTCGCGGGCGGTGGCAGGTGTGCGACAGGAATCGCTGATCGTCAACCTGCCCGGCAGCCCCAAGGCGTGCGCGGAGATCGTCGAGGTGCTGGCGCCCCTCCTGCCGCACGCGATCCAGATCCTGCGTGGCGACGTGGGCGAGCACAAGATCCCGGACCAAGCCTAGCGGCGCCTCCGGGCGCGTGAGGCGGGTGCTGGAAGTCTGACGCAGCCGGACCTACCCTGCCGGTGAGGCAGACTAGGGCGCGCCGCCGCGCGCGACGAGCGCATCGTGCAGCGCCTGGTAGGACGTCACCAGCTCCGCACGGATCGCGGCGAGGAGCGGGCTGTCCCGCAGCTTGCCCTCGCGAATCCACTGGTCGGAGAGGTCCATCGCCTGGGCGCGGTGCTCGCCGGCGGGCAGCGCCGCCTCGGCGGGCAGGCCGTACACCTCGGCGTACAGATCGGCCAACGCCTGTGCGAGTGCCGAGTGGTCGGGATATTGGTCGCGGTTGCGGTGGATAGCCCACCAGTTCACTTCCAGCGCGGCCGCGCGGTCCGGATCGTAGCGGCCGCCCGCCGGCTCGCGCACCATCGTGTAGAACTGGCGCATCAGCTCCTCGGCCTCGCCGCCCGCGGCGCCGCGATCGGCCCAGACGACCTGCGCGTGTGTGGTGAAGTAGGCGGCCTGGAGCGCTTGCGCCGGCGAGAGCCCGAACTGGCCCTGGATCATGTCTAGCATGAGCTGGAGCAGCCGCGCCCACTCACGGTAGTAGTAGGCGGCCCAGGCTTCCTGCTCCAAAGTGCCCAGCCGCACCGGGTCGAAGCTTTCGAGCGCGGGCACGTCGCTCGTACGCAGCGGCGCCATCGTCGCCGCGCGCACCGCCACGCTCGACGCCACCAGCAGGACCGCCGCGCTACCCAGCACCACCAGCCGCCGTCTGGCCATCGCGCTCCCTCCCGGTTGCTGTTGTCGCCCATGATAACGCGCCGGCGGCGGGCCCGGATCACTCCGGGGAACCTAACCCGCCCTGCCCCCCCTTCCCTTCGAAGGAAGGGGGGGCAGGGCGGAGCCGGTATGCCCCCGCTCCCGATGGGGAGAGCGCGGCTCGCAACATTCCGCGTCGCAGGTTGGGGGTGCGGTCAGCGGCTGAAGCGGTAGATCGCGCCGGCGGTGTCGTCGGAGACGTAGAGGCTGCCGTCGGGGCCCACGACGACGCCGGCGACGCGTCCCCAGCGCGTGTCGCTGCTGATGCCCAGCTGCCAGCCGGTGGCGAAGTTCTCCACCTCCGCGTTGCCGTCGGGATGGAGCAGGATGTGTGCGAGGTGCGGTGGCACGGGCACCGAGCGGTTCCACGAGCCGTGGAGCGCGACGACGACGTCGTTGGCGTCTGGGTAGAACGCCAGGCCGAGCGGGGCGGCATGAGCCTGCATCTCGGCGCGGGGCGCAGCCACGCCGTCGCAGGCGCCGGGGCCGCCGAACTCCGGATCGACGATGCGGCCGGCGTGGCAGCGCGGCCAGCCGAAGTCGTCGCCCTCGCGTACCAGGTTCAGCGTCTCGGGCGGCACGTCGTCGCCCAGGTAGTCGCGGCCATTGTTGGTGGCCCACAGCTCGTCGGTGCCGGGGCGCCAGGTGAAACCGACGGCGTTGCGCAGGCCTTTGGCAAAAATCTGCTCGCCGCTACCATCGGGCTCGTAGCGCAGGATGGCGGCGCGGCGCGGGTCGCGTTCGAGGCAGACGTTGCAGCTCGAGCCCACTGAGACGTACATGCCGCCGTCTGGCCCGAAGCCTAGCGTGCGCGTGAAGTGGCCAGCGCCGCTGGGAATTCCTTCGACCACGCTCTCCCGCTGCGGCCGCGCCAGGTCGTCGGCCGTGCCGCGCAGCCGCACGACGCCATCGGTGTCGGCCACGTACAACCAGCCGTCGCGGAACGCCAGGCCGTGCGGCCGGTTCAGACCCGTGTGAACGGTGACGACCGCGTCGGCCACGCCGTCGCCGTCGCGGTCCGGCAGCGCTACCACCGAGCCGTCGCTGGTCTGGGTGACGTGCAGCACGCCGTTGTCGTCGAAGGCCATCATGCGGGGGTTGGTCAGCCCCGAGGCGAAGAGCTGGGCGCGGAAGCCGGCGGGCAGGTTCAGGTTGCGAGGTTGATCGAACGGCGCGGCGTGGGTGCCCGGCGGGATCTCCAGGGACGTGGGCACGAGCGCGCCGAATGCTTGGGGCGACGCTGCGGCCGATGCCGCAGCGTGTGCCGCGTTCGACGGACCCGCGGCGGCGGGCGGTGCGCTGGCTGGCTGCCTGCCGTCTAGGGCGGACCCGGCCGGGCCGGGCGTACACGCGGCCAGCAAGAGGACGGCGATCAGGGGGGACAAGCCAGGACGTCTCATAGGGCACCGCCTCCGCATGCTCTGTGAGGAGTGTAGCAAACGGTAGCGCGGCACTCAGGGGTTGCGCCGCTGCCCCCATCTTCGGGGCACAATTCGCACCTGTCAGACGGCTTGGGCCGCACGGCGCAGCCCCACGCTGCGCGGCAACGGTAAGATGTGTATGGCTCGATGGCCAGGAGGCTCGTGATGGCAAGCACCGGGCAAGCGCTGACCCTCGAACAGTTCCTAGAGCTACCGGAGCAGAAGCCGGCGCTCGAATACGTCGCGGGGGCGGTGCGACAGAAAGTGTCGCCGGAGATACCGCACAGCTTCCTGCAGAAGATCCTGTGCCAATGGATAGACGCGGCCGCGCTGCCGCGTAAGCTAGCTGTCTCGGCGCCTGAGCTGCGTACCATCTTTGGGGGCGCGGTCCACGTTCCTGACGTGGTAGTCTGCTTATGGGGGCGTATTCCACGTGATGCCTCGGAGCGGGCCGGCGGGCCGCTGCGCGAGCCGCCGCTCGTTGCCGTGGAGATCGCGTCGCCAGAGCAGAGCCGCCGGCAGCTACGCGACGACTGCGAGTGGTACGTGGCGAACGGCGTGGCGCTGGCGCTCCTGCTCGATCCGGATGACGAGTCGATTCTCGTCTATCGTCCCAACACCGCGGCGGTGCGGCTCCGGGGAACCGACCTCGTCGACTTCGGCGACGAGCTACCCGGCTTCCACTTCGTCGTCGGCGAGCTATTCGCGGCGGCTCGACTCGACTGACGGCAGGAGCCAAGGCCGTGCGCAGGGGAGCACGTCGCCGTACTGCCGCGCACTTGTCTAGCTGGACTGCGTCTCTGCCGAGGCTACGCCGGCCTGGCGTAGCAGCTCGACAAGGCTCTCCGCGCGGCCGTTGGGCGGCACGAGGTAGGCGCCGGCGACGCGCTCGTGGGCGGCCGCCAGCAGCGCGGCGGCGAGGCGCCTGCCCTCGGCCGCCGCGCGCGTACCCGCACGGCGCAGCCGGTCGCGCACCGCGTCGGGCACCAGCATCCCCGGCACCTCGTTGTGCAGAAATTCGGCGTGGCGACTGCTCTCCAGCGGCAGCACGCCGACGACCAGCGGCACGGCGAGTGGACCGAGATCCCGCAGCAGGGCGTCGAGCTGGTCCACGGCGAACAGCGGCGGCGCCAGCACGAACTGCGCGCCGGCCTCCAGCTTGCGCTGGAGCTGCTCGCGCGCCGCGGCCGGATCGCCGGTGACCGCGACCGTGCAGCCGACATGGAAGGCGGTCGGCTCGGCCAGCGGCGAGCCCGCCCAGTCCTCGCCGCGGTTCATGCGCGCCAGGATCTCGATCAACCCCGCAGCGTCCACATCCCAGACACCGGCCGCGTGAGGATAAGTGCCGATGCGCAGTGGGTCGCCGGTCGTCGCCAGCACGTCGCGGATGCCGAGCGCGTGCGCGCCGAGCAGGTCGGCCTGGAGCGCCAGCAGGTTGCGGTCGCGCGTCGTGCAGTGCAGCAGCACGTCGAGCGTCCGCTGCGCGCGCAGGTGGACGGCCAGCGCCAGGCTGCTGAGCCGGCCGCGTGGCGAAGGCGGGTCTGGCACGTTCACGCAGTCGACGCCGGCCGCTACGAGCGCGTCGGCGGTGGCCAGGAGATCGGCGAGGGACTGGCCGGCCGGGGGCTCTAGCTCGGCGGCGAGCACAAATGGGCCTGAGGCTAGCCGCCGCTGCAAAGGGGTCGGCTCGGGCCGCGCCGCTAAAGCGCCGGACGCTCGGCTCGGCGTGGGCGGGGCCGGCACGACGACGCGCGGCCGGGCGCGCTCGGTGGCCAGCGCCGCGCTCATCGCCCGCGTGTGCTCAGGCGTTGTGCCACAGCACCCGCCGATGAGCCGCGCGCCCGCTGCGACGAAACGCTTCGCGTAGTCGGCCAAGTACTGCGGCGTGGACAGGTAGAAGATGCGTCCGCCGACGCGTCCCGGGAAGCCGGCGTTGGGCTGCGCGACCAGGGGCGTGCGAGCTACGGCCGCCATGCCGCCGAGCACGTCCAGCGCTACCTGCGGCCCCACGCCGCAGTTCACGCCCAGCACATCCACCCCCAGCGCCTCCAGCGTGCGCGCCACCTCCTCGGGGCTCTCGCCGGTGGGCGTGCGGCCGTCGGCGGTGAAGCTCATCTGCGCGACGAGGGGCAGGTCGCAGACGGCGCGGGCGGCGATGATCGCCTCGCGCAGCTCGCGCAGGTCCGAGAACGTCTCGAGCAGCAGCACGTCGGCGCCCGCCTCGGCGAGCGCCGCGGCCTGCGCGGCGAAGGCGGCGCGGGCGTCGCTCAGGCCGATGGCGCCGACTGGCTCCAGCGGCTGACCGACCGGGCCTATCGCGCCGGCCACGTAGGCCTGGGGCGCGACTTCGGCGCGGGCGGCGGCGGCCAGGCGCACGCCTTTGGCGTTCAGCTCGGCGGCGCGCGCCTCCTGGCCGTATACTGCCAGGCGCAGACGGTTCGCGCCGAAGGTGTTCGACTCGATCAGCTCGGCACCCGCGGCCAGATACTCGCGGTGCAGGCGCTCGATGAGGGTGGGCTGGGTGACGTTCAGCTCGTCGAAGCCGCGTTCGTAGGGCACGCCGCGCTCGTACAGCAGCGTGCCGAGCGCGCCGTCGGCGAGCAGCGGCGCGCGCTGTAATCGGTCGCGGAAGGGAATGCGGGCCATGCTCTCCCCTGTTCTCGGCCGTCACTGAATGGTAGCCTGCACTTTGCCATAAAGCCAATAGCGCGGCTGCTAGCTAGTCGCTACAATCAGCTTATGGACGAGGCGCCGATAACGCTGTACAAGCTGCGCGTGCTCTGTGAAGTGGTCGAGCGGCAAAGCTTCACGCTCGCGGCCGAGCACCTGTTCACGACCCAGCCCGCCCTCAGCGTCCACATGCGCAGCCTGGAGCAATTCTTCGGCACCCGCCTGCTCTACCGCGAGGGACGCCGCAGCCTGCCCACCGAGGCGGGCGAGGCCGTTTATCGCTACGCGCGTAGCGTGCTGCACGAGACGGAGCAGGTGCGCGCGCTGATCAGCGAGCTGCGCGACGCGCAGACGGGGCGTATCGCCATCGGCGCCACGCCCACCGTCGGCAGCTACGTGCTGCCGCAGTTGATCAGCCGCTTCAAGCAGCGCAACTCGCGCGCCGATCTGGTGTTGCGGGTGGCGCCCGCGCCAACGCTGCGCGACGAGACGCTGGCGGGGCAACACGACTTCGCGCTCGTCGAGGCGGGGCCGCTGCCCGAGGGGCTGGCGGCCGAGCCGTTGCGGCGCGAGGAGCTGGTAATGGTGGCTCATCCGGACCACCCGCTCGCCAGCCATGCCGCGGTGTCGTGGGCGGAGGTGCGCGGCCAGCCGTTCGTGCTGGGGCCGCCCGGGGCCGCGGCGCGGGCGCAGCTAGAGCGGCAGATGGCCGACGAGGCGCGGGGCTGGCAGGTGGTGCTGGAACTGGAGCAGGCCGAGGCGATCAAGCGCGCGGTGCAGGCGGGCATGGGGCTGGCCGTGCTGTTCCGCTGCGAGGTAGCCCAGGAGCTGGGGTTGGGGCTGCTACGCGAGGTGCGGGTGCCGACCGCCGGCCTGGCCCACGAGTTTGTGCTCGTCTATCGGCCGCACAAGTACTTCTCGCCGATGACCGCGCGGTTCCTCGATTTTCTCCGCACTGCCGCGGGCAACTTACCTGCCCCCGCGCCGAGCCTGGCGCACTAAGCGTGTGGCCTCGGGGTCGAAGGTCTTTCCCACCCCGGGGAGCCAGCCTAGCGCGAGCGCCCGGTGCCGGTCGCCACGGGGAAGTTCGAGAAGTTGAAGCTCGGCACGCTAGTGAGCTGGTTGAGCAGTTGATTCTGAAGCTGCTGGGCGGCGACCGCGTTCGCGAAGCCGGCCTGCGCCGCTGCAAAGCTGGCCGCGATGCCCTGGCCGGCCATCATCGCCGACGCCTGCTGCATCTGGAGCACTTGCTGCTGTTGTTGCTGGGCCTGCTGGGTCTCTGGGTTGGCCGGCTGCTGGCTCTGCTGCCCGCTTATTGGGGTTGGCGACGAGGGCGGTTGCCCGGGCTGGACGAAAGTCTCCTCGCCCGGCTGGAGGATTACCTCGGTCGCGCCCGCGTCCTTCCCCTGTACGCGCACCGTGCCGCCCGTATTGTCCGGCACGTTCGAGACGCGCGTCGTGCCGTCGAACCCCACCTGGACCTGAGGGGTGGTGCCGCGCACGAACGCGGTGGCCGCGGGCGTTTCGATCTCGAAGCTGGCGGCAGGATCAGCCAGGTGTACCACGCGGTTCACGGTGGTGCCGGCCGACTGGAAGAGCCGGGTGACGATGTTGCCGTCGGGGCTGTGCTCTAGCCGCTGGACCAGCAGGCCCGTGTCGGCGCCGATCTCGGTCACCGTACCCTCGAAGTAGATGAGCCGCGCGCTGGCCCCCGAACCGGTCCGGACGCGGTCGCCAGCCGCCACGGTTTGCCGGGCCGGCACGGACTGCCAGGCATCGCTGCCGCCCGGCGACCACTGCACCTCGGGCTGGCGTGTCTCCAGGGTCGCCTGGTCGGTCACCGCGTCCTGGGCGAGCACGGCGGGAACTCCCCCGGCAGTCGTCCAGCCCGAGGCCGCCGGCACGAGGAGCGACGGCGTGGCCAGCGTGGCGAGCAGCGCGAGCGCGCAGCTCACGCGGAGCTGGCGGGCGGAGAGCCAGAGTCGCGGCAGCATGGCAGTCTCCTGAGCCAATAGGCCCAATCCTCTACAACACAGCAAACGGATGCCCCTCGTGAACGTTACAGCCGCCCGGGCGAATTGGCTTGCGGGCAGCGGTATTGTGACGCAGTGGCTATGCCTGGACCCCGCGGAGCCGATACCAGAGGGCGCGGTCGTCGGCATCGAAGCCGCCCAGCGCGGCGAGCAGGCCCGCGTACACTGCGGCGCCGACAGGTATGCTGAGTAGCCAGCTCCAGGCGGCCAGCGGCGCGACGGCCGCCGCCATGCCCGCCGCCGCGAGGGCCGGGCGCCAGACCAAGCGCCACAGGGAGATGGGCGGCAGGCTGCGCGTGACCGCCCACCAGAACGGCCCGAGCAGCACGACCTCGGAGAGCACGGTGACGAGCGCCGCGCCGAGGTAGCTGGTGCGGGGGATCAGCAGGAGGTTAGCGACGAGGTTGAACGCCGTGGCCACGAGAAAGGCGATCGTCAGGAAGCGCTGGCGGTCGACGGCGATCAGCACGTACTGGGTCACGCCGTTCACGAAGCTGAACGGCAGGAACCAAATCAGCACGCGCAGCGCCCAGGCGGCCTGCGGCACGTAGGCGGGGCCAGCGAAGAACAGGACCAGCGGCTCGGCCAACACCGCGGTGCCGACGGCGATCGGCATGCCGAGCAGGAGCAGTACCTTGAGGGCGCGGCGATACACGCGCGCGAGCGCCGTGCGGTCGGTCTGGCCCTGACGGGCGAGCAGCGGGAAGAGCGCGAGCGTGAAGTTGGCGGGGATGAGGTTGAAGCCGTCGACCACGCGGTAGGCCGCGCTGTACCAGCCGAGCGCGACGTCGCCGGCGAGGGGCGGCAGGAGGAGGCTGTCCAGGCGGAAGAACAGGCTGGCGAGCAGGTTGTTCATCATGAAGGGATAGGCGTCGCCCACCAGGGCGAGCCCCGCGCGCGGCGCGAGCCGCAGCCGCGGCCAGCCGACCAGATCGACGAACAGCGTGGCGAGGGCGCCGAGCGTGAGCACGTTGACGGCGAGCGCGACGGCGGCCAGGCCCACGAAGCCATAGCCCAGGCCGAGCGCCAGCAGGCCGAGGGCGACTTTGAGCACCGTGGTCACGACGGTGACGGCGGCGGGGTACTCCATGCGCTCGCGGGCCTGGAAGACGGCGGTGAGCGCGGCCGACAGCCCGGCCGGCGCCATGGCGAGGGCGAGCAGCAGCAGCGCCAGCGCCTTGGGTGGCGTTACGTCGAGGGGGCCGGCGAGCGGCCCGGCGAGCACTAGGGTGGCGAGCACCACGCCGAGCCAGAACAGCGCCCGCGCGCCAAGCACGCGGCCCAGCTCGCGCGCGAGGCGCTCGGGCTGGCGGGCCACCTCGCGCGTGAGCCAGGTGTTCATGCCGAAGCCGAGCAGGATGTCGAGGTAGCCGACGACCACGCCGACCCAGGCGTAGGCGCCCGCGTCGGCCGGGCCGAGCACGCGCAGCATGACGATGGCGAAGGCGAGGTCGAGCCCCTTGTTGCCGAGCGCGGTCGCCATGGGGAAGGCGGAGTTCTGGGCCACGCGGCGCACGGGGTTGTCGGTGGCGGCGCGCGGCAGCAGGCGCTGCAGCAGCCAGGTGCTGGCGGCAGCGAAGGCCAGCGCGAGCGCCACCCAGGCGGCGACGAGCGCCGGCGACGCGCTCAGCAAGCGCGCGAAGGCGGCCCAGTACGTCTCAAAAATCGGTTAGCACTCGGCCACGGAGGGCCACGGGCTCGCCGGCGCGAGGTTTTCGCGCCGCGTGCCTGGCGAGCAAGCGGAGGGCGCGGGTAGGCGCGTATGGGCGTCGCGGACAGATCTGCACGCTCACCGGCGCCCGCTGTCTAGCTCGCGGCCCAGAGGCGCGCGAAGTGGACGAGCAGGCGCACGCCAACGCCGGTGGCGGTGTCCTTGGCCAGGTAGGGCGGCAGCTCGCCCCAGGCGCCCTCCGTCCAGGCCGTGCCGGCGATGTCGAGGTGCAGCCACGGACGGCCCTTTACGAAGTGCGCCAGGAACCACGCCGCGGTGATGGCGCCGGCCGGGCGCCCCCCGGTGTTCTTGATGTCGGCGATGCTGCTCTTGATCTGCTCGTCGTACTCGGGAAACAGGGGGAGCGGCCATACCCGCTCGCCCGACAGGTTGCCGGCGGCCAGCATCGTCTCGATCAGGTCCTCGTCGTTGCCGAACAGCCCGCTGGCGTGGTGGCCGAGCGCGATCACGCAGGCGCCGGTCAGCGTGGCGAGGTCGACGATCGCGTCGGGCGCCTGCTCGGCGGCGTAGCAGAGCGCGTCGGACAGGATCACCCGCCCCTCGGCGTCGGTGTTGATGATCTCGACGGTGGTGCCGCCGCGGGGCTGGATCACGTCGCCGGGGCGATAGGCCGAGCCGCTGGGCATGTTGTCGGTGGCGGCGAAGATGCCGAGCACGTTCACCGGCAGCTGGAGCGCCGCGGCCGCTTGCATGAAGCCGACGACCGCCGCCGCGCCCGACTTGTCGTGGCGCATGTGGTGCATGTTCTCGGCGGGCTTGATGGAGATGCCGCCGCTGTCGAAGGTGATGCCCTTGCCGACCACGGCCAGCGTCTTCTCGGCGGCGGGCGCGGTGTAGCGCATGACGACGAAGCTCGGCGGGTTGGCGCTGCCCTGGTTCACCGCCAGCAGCCCGTTCATCCGCATCTCGCGGATCTGGTCCAGACCGAACACCTGGCAGTCGAAGCCCATCCGCTCGGCGACGCTCTGCGCCTGCTGCGCCAGGAAGGTGGCGGTCACGACGTTGGCGGGGCCCTGCGCCAGATCGCGGGCCGTCATCGTCGCCTCGGCCATCGCCGTGCCGGCGGCGACGCCGGCGCGGATCGCGTCGAGCCGCGCGGGGTCGCGCTCGACGACCGTGGCGCGCTCCACCTCGTGGCCGCCCGCCACCCGCTCGTGCTGGAAGCGGTCGTAGGCGTAGAGTGCCAGGAGGGAGCCCTCGGCCAGCGCCTCGGCGGCGCCCTGCGGCTCCAGACCGCCGGCGCCGGCGCCGTGTAGGACCGTGGCGTAGCTGCTGACGCGCAGGTCGCGGGCCTTGCGCGCGGCGACCGCGGCGGCGCGGCGCGCGCGCTCGGGGGTAAAGGCGTCCAGCGCGCCCAGGCCGACGACGGCGACGCGCTCGGCGCGCAGGGCCTGGGTGCCGGGGTTGTGGACGACCACGACCTCGCCGGGCTTGCCGCGCAGCTCGCCGGACTCGCGGAGGCGGGTGAGCAGCCCGCCCAGGGCCGCGTCGACGGCGGCCGTCGCGCCGCCGAGGGCGTCGGCGTCCTCGAACAGGTTGACGACGAGCAGCGGCGTGGCCACCTCGACCACCGATCCTTGCGCGACTTGTACGTCCATGGCGTGGGGCACCTCTCGCCAGAGTGAGGCCGCGACCCGGGCGGAGCCTCTCTCGATTGTAGCCCGCCGCGGGAAGCGCCCGCTATGCCGACTGAGCATCGGAGGGCGATGGACGCGCCGCGGGCTGGTGTGAAACCATAGGGCATGGAGCGTGTGGACGGCGTGGAGAGCATCGCGGCGCTGCGCGAGCGCATCGCGGCCTGCCGGGCCTGCCAGGACGCCGGGCTGCTGGCCGAGGCGGCGCCGATCGCGCACGGCCCGACGCGGGCGCGGGTGCTGGTGGTCGGCCAGGCGCCGGGGGTGCGGTCGCACGTGCGGCGGCGCCACTTCGCGGGGCCAGCGGGGCGCGTGCTGGAGCAGTGGTTCGACCGCGCGGGCTTTCCGCCCGGCTACTTCCGCGAGCGCGCCTACCTCTCGTCACTGACGCGCTGCTTCCCTGGCCCGGCGCCGCGCGGCCAGGGCGACCGGCGGCCGTCGCCGGCCGAGCTGCGGCTGTGCCGGCCGTTCCTGGAGGCCGAGCTGCGGCTGCTGGAGCCGGCGGTCGTGCTGCTGGTGGGCAAGATGGCGATCGAGCACTTCCTGGGGCCGTGCCGGCTGGACGACGTGGTGGGCACGCTGGTCGAGCGCGACGGCCGCCGCTACCTGCCGCTGCCGCACTCGTCGGGGGTGAGCCGCTGGCTGAACGACCCGGCGCACCGCGCGCTGGTGGACCGCGCGCTGGCGCTGCTGGCGGCGTGCCGGGAGGAGCTGGCGCTCTGAGCAGTCGTTCAGAGGCCGCGGTGCGCCGAGGGGGCGAGGACGCCGTGGAGGACGCCGCCTACCGCCTGCTGGGGGTACTGCTGCTGGCGCGGCGAGGGCTCGTCGCGGCCGTGGCGGTGGGCGGGGTCGTGGTCTGGTACGCGATCCTGGGCCAGACGGTGCGCCAGCCGGACGCGATGGGCCTGCTAGCGCTGGTCGCGCTGCCGCTGCTGCTCGGCGGCGCGGCCTGGCGATTGTTCCAGCTCCCGCCGGGCGTGGCCTTCCGGCCGACGGCAGCGCGCGACGACCCGCCGCCCCAGCGCACGGCGCGCTGCCAGGCGAGCGGCTACTTCGACGGGCGCCGCGGGGCCACGTGGCGCCTGCTGGCCCGCGCCAGCCTGGACTTCGACGCGGCCGGCGGGGTGCGGCTCGTCTCGCCGCCGCCGCTGCTCGCGGGGCCGGCCGAGGCGCGTCAGGCGTTCCCGACCCGCGCCCAGCCCACGGCCGCGCAGCTTCGCGCGGGCGAGCGCACGCCCTACCCCGAGTGGGTGTATCAGCCCGAGACGCTGGTCGGCCCCTCGCGGCTCGTCTACCACTCGGCCGCCGACTACGAGCGCGCGGTGGCGCGGCTGGCGATTCCCCGCGGCGCGCTGGTGGACGTGCGCCCCGGCTGGCAGTACAGCGGCTTCCAGCGCTGGCCCGCCTTGCGCCTCAACTACCATGCCGCGGACGGCGCCCTCACCGCCGCCTATCTCGCGTTCCCCACTGCGGCCCAGCGCGCCTGGGCGCTTGCGTGCCTCGTGGGGCGCCAAAGCGAGCAAGTGGGTGGCGGCTGAGGCTCCCATATACGGGTAGGTCGTCAGCGCGAGCGCCCGGCCGATTTCAGAGGCCTACTTCACCGAGGGGACGATTGTCGACGCCACCACGAGTCTTCCGGTGCGGCATCTCGGTAGCCGACGGTGCGGGCGTGATCGCCTGGTACTCTAAGATGTACCTCGGTCCTGCCGTTTGCGAGCTGGGCAGCATTTACGCTGACGCACGCCGATGGGCTACTGCGGCAGACGAGCAGTCGTCGTGGATCGAGATCTCGGCGGTCGCCTACACCTGCCGCGAGCCACCCATCCCGCCCGATCAATGCGTCACGGTAAAACGCAATAACCTCTGTGGGCGATGCAGGAACTTCCAGCCAGGTATCCGTCTCGATCATCTGGCCTGCTCGCTCGTCCGCTCTTGGATGGTCTTCAGTTGCTATCACCGGACGCCCAACGTCCAGGACGCTGGCTTCCGAGGGTACAGGCAGGTCAAGGGCCGCGGGATCAGGCCACGGCGTGGGGACCGCAATCTTACGGTCGGGCACGATGAGATGCGGCCAAACTTCGGAGATGAACCCGGAGAGCAGCACGGTAGCCGCGCAGAACCCGGCTATGAGGTTGGTCCCAAGCGAGCGCAACGACATCCAGGCTACTCCCCAGTAGTGAGTCTCTCCCATTCATCCGTTCGGTTAGCTGGCATGCAGAGCGCTGAATTGTAGTTGCTGATGGGCGACGGCACCATAGCTCATTGGGTCACGGTGGGGTCAAGGGGACCGACGGCCGCGTGGACGAGGCGGTCGGGGCGGAAGTAGGCGCGGGCGACGGCGGCGACGTCGGCGGGGGTGACGGCGGCGACGCGGGCGGCACTCTGGGCGAACGGCTCCCAGCTGGCGAGGAGCGTTTCGACGCCGAGGATCGCGGTCAGGCTGGCGTTCGTCTCGAAGGCGCGGTGGAGGTTGCCGGCGTAACGGGTCTGCGCCGCCGCAACCTCGGCGTCGGCGGGCGGCGTCGCGGCGAGGCCGAGGAGGCTGTCAGCGAGGAGGCGGGCGACGGTCGGCGCGTCGTCGGGCGCGCAGATGGCGTGGGCCGCGAACACGCCGGCGGCGGCGTAGGGCATGTAGGCGGAGCCGCAGGTGTAGGCGAGCTGGTGGCGCAGGCGTAGCTCGTGGTAGAGGCGCGCGCTGCCGCCCCGGCCGAGCAGGTAGTCGAGCAGGCGCAGCGCCGCGTGGTGGGGGTGGGCCATGCCGGGGACGGGCACGGCGACGGCGACGCGCGTCACCGCGCCGGGTGCCCAGCGATAGCGGGCGCCCGGCCCCTGGAAGATGGGTGCGCCAGGTCCCTGGAAGCTGGGTACGCCGGGCGCGAGCGCGGGGGTGGCCGCGGGCGCGGGCGGGAGCGCGGCGCTGGGTGGGGCGGGTTGTGCCACTTCCTGGCCAGCGACGGGGCCGGCGGTTGCAGGGTGCTCGGGGAGCGGGTCGGGGGGCGCGGGCCAGGCGGGGAGGGCGGCGGCCGCAGCGCGTACCTCGTCCAGCGTGCAGGCGCCGGCCACGGCGAGGACGGCGCGCGCGGGGCCGTAGTGAGCGGCGTGGTGGGCGGCGACGTGGCGCGGCTGGAGGGCAGCGAGGCTCGCGAGGGTGCCGCCGGGCGGCCGGGCGAGGGGATGGTCGCCCCAGAGGGCGGCGAGCAGGAGGTCCCAGAGGGAGTCGGCGGGGGGCGCGGGAACGGTCAGCGCGCCGAGCAGGGCGGCTTGTGCGCGTGCCACGACGGTGCGGCCGAGCGCAGGCGGGCGGGCCAGCTCGGGCAGGAGAGCGAGGAGGGCGTGGCACTCGGGCGCGGGCGCGAGGGCGTGGAACTCGGCGTACTCGCGGGTGGTCTGGCTCGCGGCCTCCCCGCCCAGCGCGGCGAGCGCGGCGCACAGGTCGCGGCGGCGGGGCGCTCGCGCCTGGTAGACGAGGCGCTCGGTGAGCCGCGACAGGCCGGGCCGCGCGTCGTCGTGGCTGCTGCCGGCGGCGACGAGCCAGCGGAGCGCCAGCGTGGTGCTGTCGGGGCGGGGCACGACGACGACACGCCAGCCGCGCTCGGCCGTGAAGGCGACCGCCTCGTCGTAGGCCGCGGCCGGGACGACCTGGCTCACGCCCAGCGGGCGAGCAGCAGCCCCAGCTCGTAGAGGAGGTACAGCGGCACGGCGACGAGCGTCTGGTTGAAGGGGTCGGGCGTGGGCGTGATGATCGCCGCGATGACGAACACGGCGAGGAGGGCGTACTTGCGGTAGCGCGTGAGCTGCTGGCGCCGCACGACGCCGACCTTCGTGAGGAACAGGATCACGAGTGGCGTCTCGAACGACACGCCGATCCAGAACAGGAAGGTTGTGACGAAGCTCAGGTAGGGGCCGATGGTCCACAGGGGATCGATCAGGCCGGCGCTGAAGCCGCCCAGGAAGATCAAGGCCTGGCGCACCAGCACGAGATAGCCGAAGACGACGCCGACGGCGAAGGCGAGCGTGGCGCCGGGCACGAAGATGAGCGCGAGGCGCTTCTCCTTGGGGGTGAGCGCGGGCACGACGAACATGAAGGCTTCGTAGATGATGACCGGCATGGCGAGCGCCACGCCGGTGAACAGCGTGACCTTCAGGTAGGCGATGAAGATCTCGGGCGGGTTGATGTTGATGGGCGCGTGGCCGGTGGCCTCCTTGGCCAGCTCGACGAGCAGCTCCATGACGCGCGTGGTGAGCAGGAAGGCGGCGATGACCATGCCGACGAGGAGCGACGCGCCGGCGATGATGATGCGCTGGCGTAGCTCCTCGAGGTGCTCGATGATAGTCATCGTGCCCGCTTCGGGCGGGCTGGAGCCGTTCAGCGGCGGCACGGCCGGGCTGGCCGTCTCGGCGGGCGGCGGGTCGTTCGGGGTCTCGGGGGTTGGCGCCTGGGCGCTCACGGTACTCTCCGACGTCTCGTCGCGGCCGCCGCGGCTAGCACGCTACGGCGGGCGCATGGTGGGAGGGGTGAAGCCGGGGCAGGCCCGGCGATAGCTGCGAGCCGTCGGCCCCGCGGGCGCTGGCGGGTGGGGAATCGCTCCACGCGCCTGGCGCGACGCTGCCCGGCAGACCCTTCGGGGCCGCGGGCGGGCGGGCACGCGCCTTCACGGTGCCCGGGGGCGCTGGCTAGCCCATGTGCTCGTTCAGGTAGTCCATGGCATCCTGCACCGTCTGGATCTTCTCGGCATCCTCGTCCGAGATTTTTACCCCGAACTCCTCTTCGAGCGACATGATCAGCTCGACGAGGTCGAGCGAGTCGGCGTTCAGGTCCTCGATGAAGGATGCGTCGGGCGTGATGTCCTCCTCGTTGACGCTGAGCTGCTCGGCAATGATCTTCTTCAGTCGTTCCTCAGGGGTCATGCTCACTCGAGCGCCTCCCAAATTGCGATGGGATCGCCAGCTGTCTTGCCGGGCCGGGGATGCCGGTGCGCGGCCAGGACCTCGCGCCGGCACGCCTACGGTGCGTCCGGGGCCTCGCGGTCGGCGGGCTCCGGCTCGCCGCGAATCAGGTGTCCGAGCACCCCGTTCACGAAGCGCGGGGTGCTGTCGCTGCCGTAACGCTTGGCCAGCTCGACGGCCTCGTTGATCGCCACGCGCGCCGGCACCTGCTGGCTAGTATACAGGCATTCGTAGATCCCTATCCGCAGGATGTTGCGGTCGACCGGCGACATCTGGGCGAGCGGATAGGCCGGGGCGCTGGTGTGAATCTGGTCGTCGATGGCGGCGCGGTGGCGCAGCACGCCGGCCACCAGCTCACGGGCGAACGCGCCGGCCTCGGCAGCGGGCTGTTGCTCGTCGAGCAGTCGCTGCAGCACCTCGCCCGGCCGGTGGTGCGAGACGTCCATCTCGTAGAGGGTCTGGAAGGCGAGGACGCGCGCCAAGCGGCGCCCGCGGCCGCGAGCCGTCGCGGGCGCCGCGGCGGGCTGTTCGCGCTCGGGCTCCGACGACATCGTCCTCTCTCCCTCTGGCAGGCGCGCCCGGGGCGTGGCCGGCGGTGGCGCGTATGTGCCCTGCACGCTCGCAAACCCTAGGCCAGCACCACGGTAGCTGGATTATAGGTGCTGCTGGTTCATCGTGCCTGTCGATCCGCGGGTGCCGGACCAAGCCCCGGCCCTAGGCCATGACCAGCCCCCCGTCGACGTTCAGCACCTGGCCGGTGACGTAGGCGGCGGCGTCGGAGAGCAGGAAGGCGGCGGCCTCAGCCACCTCGTCGGGCCGGCCCTCGCGCCCGAGCGGGATCAGCTCGCGCACGTGGGCGCGGGCGTCCTCGGGCACGGTCGCCCACATATCGGTGGTGATGTAGCCGGGCGCGAGCGCGTTGACCGTGATGCCGCGCGAGGCGACCTCGCGCGCAGTGGCGCGCGTGAGGCCGAGCAAGCCGGCTTTCGCGGCGGCGTAATTCGCCTGGCCGGCGTTGCCCATCTGGCCGACCACCGAGCTGACGTTCAGGATGCGGCCGTAGCGCTGGCGCACCATGCCGCGCAGGACGGCGCGGGTACACAGGTAGGCGCTGGTGAGGTCGGTGGCGAGCACGGCCTGCCAGTCCTCGGGCGTCATGCGCAGCAGCAGGTTGTCGCGGGTGATGCCGGCGTTGTTCACGAGCAGGTCGACGCGCCCGAAGGCGGCGATGGCGGCCTCGACCAGGCGATCGACCTCGGTGGGCTGGGCTACGTCGGCGGCCACGGCGATGGCCTCGCCGCCGGCATCGCGCACGGCGCGCACCGCCGCCTCGGCGGCGGCGGCGCCGGTGTGGAAGTTCACGACGACCGCCGCGCCACCGCGGCCGAGCCGCTCGGCGATCGCGCGGCCGATGCCGCGGGATGCGCCCGTGACCAGCGCTACGCGGCCGGCGAACGAGTGCTGAGTGCTGAGTGCTGAGTGCTGCGAGGGTTCGCCCACGCGCTCTTGCCGGGACGCGGTTTGCCGCGCCCGGCCGGCTGCCGGGTGTTGAGAGGCGCTGCTGCCCGCGCCCGCCGAGCCCTCGTCGCTCATCTCCTACTCAGCATTCAATCCTGTGCGCGCGGCGCGTTACTGGGGCGTGGCGTGGCCCGTGATGACCTGCATGCCCTTGTACATGCCGCAGCTCGGGCACACCTGGTGCGTCGGCTTCAGGTTGCGGCAGTTCGGGCAGCGCGCCAGCGGCAGCGGCGTGATGTGGTGGTGGCTGCGTCGGTTCTTGCGGCGCATGTTGCTGATCTTACGCTTGGGGACGGCGCCCATCGTACCTCCTGCCCGATCTGCTCACGCCGGCGGCGTGGGCTCTTCGGTCGGCTCCAATAGCTGCTGTAGCGCGGCGAACGGCGAGTCGGCCTGCGACGGCTCGCAGGCACAGGCGCCTTCGTTCAAATTCTGGCCGCAGCGGATGCAGAGGCCCCGGCAGTCGGAGCGGCAGAGTGGCTGCAGCGGCGCGGCCATCAGCACGTTCTGGCGAATGGCCTCGCCCAGGTCCAGATAATGGTTCGCGTCGATGGTGAACGCCTCGGCGTCCGGGGGCGCGGCGAGTGGCGCGCCGGTGCGCACGTCGAACGCGACCGCGAACTCCTCCTCAAAGTGGCCGCTGACCGGGACGATCGCCGGCTCCAGGCAGCGGCCGCACTCGAGGGCCATAGTCGTGTCGAACTGGCAGTCGACCAAGATCCCCTGTGTGCGCGTGAACGTGACCGCGCCGCGGACCCTGCCGACAATACTCGGCTCGCGCAGCGCGGCGGCCTCCTCGTCGAAGGCGAATTGCCGGCGGGCGCCCTGCGGGGCCAGCAGCAATTGGGAAACGTTGAATTCTAGCATGGGTGCCCTCACGGGCTAGCGCCGCACGCGTGCGGCAGACACGAAAAAACCGCCGTCCGGCGGGCTAGCACAACAATACCCGGAATTATACCGTAGGGGGCGGCCGGCGCATCAACCGCCGCCGGGGCGGCGTGGCGGGCGCGGCTCGTCCATCTGCCGCAGGGCGCGTGTACCCTTGCGGACGGTAAGGAGGAGCTGTTCGAGCTGACTTTCCAGCTCGGAGAGCTTCTCGTAGGCGTAGTCCTCGGCGTCGCGCTCGATCTCGGCGGCCCGCCGGCTAGCCTCGGCCTCCACCTGCTGGGCGCGCTGCTCGGCCTGGCGCACGAGCGTGTGCTCTTCGATCTGTTGGGCCGCGCGCTCCTCGGCCTCGCGGATAATCTCTTGGGCGCGCGCCTCCGCCTCCGCGATGATGGCATCGCGCTCGGCGTTCACGCGCCGCGCCCCCTTGATCTCCTCGGGCAGGGCCACGCGAATCTGATCGAGGATGTCCAGGCACTCCTGCTCGTCGATCATCGTCCGTGAGGTGAACAGCGGAACGCGCGAGCCGGAGTTGAGGACCTCCTCGAGGCGGTCCAGCAAGTACAGGATGTCGATGCCGCCACCCCCCTTCGGGGCATCCGCATGTCGCCCGAGCGTGCCGCCCACGCCGCCGGTAGCGGCCGGCCGCGGGCCGCTGGCCACACGCCCTCGGCCGGAGACGTCTCAGTATAGCGCGCCGGCCCTGCCCCGCGGGGCGGGGCCGGTGAACGTCGGGAAAACCCGCAGGCCCTAGGGCTGGCCGCTGCCGAGCTTCCGCACCAGGGCTGCCGCGACATGGGGCGGCACCAGGCCGCGGAGGTCGCCGCCGTACCGCGCGACCTCCTTCACGAGGGACGAGCTGACGTGCGCGTACTCCAGCGCGGTCATGAGGAACACCGTCTCGACCTCGGGATAGAGGTGACGGTTCATGAGCGCGAGCTGCGATTCGAACTCGAAGTCGGGGTTGGCGCGCAGGCCGCGCACCATCGCGCACGCTTGCTGGGCGCGGGCGTACTCGACCGTGAGGCCGCTGTAGCGCTCCACGCGCACGGCGGGCAGGCCGCGAAGGGCCTCGCAGAGGAGCGCCACGCGCTCGGCGGTGTCGAAGAGCAGGCTCTTGTTCGGCCGGTCAAACACCGCGACGACGACCTCGTCGAACAGACGGACGGTACGGTGGACGATGTCGAGATGGCCGTTGTGAGGGGGATCGAACGTCCCCGGATAGATGGCACGGCGCAGGGTAGGCCTCCTCGCCGAGGACCTGCACGGACCACCGTGACGCGGTGCGGACGCGGTGGCCCGTCGCGCACTACTCCGTGGCAGGGGTCGGCACGTACAGGGTGATGCCGCTGCCGCCGTGGTGGCGGCTCTTGTAGAGCGTCAGCCGCCCGGCCACGGCTGGCGGCACGAAGCTCCGAGCGTGCTCCAGGACGACGATGCCGCCTGGCGCCACGAGGGGCGACTGCCCGAGCGCCGTCAAGAGCGCGGGCACGCCCGGGTCGGCATACGGTGGGTCCAGCAATATTAAATCATAGGGCCGGGTCCACGTCGAGACGGCCGTCGCGGCCGTCATCGCGTGGACGGCCGCCCGATCGGCCAGGCGGGTGCGCTCGAGGTTGGCGCGCAGCGCCTTGCGCGCGGCCGCGTCGTGCTCGACGAAGTCGGCCCAGCGGGCGCCGCGGCTGAGCGCCTCGATGCCGAGCGCGCCCGAGCCGGCGTACAGGTCGAGGACGACCGGCCAGGCGACGCCGGCCAGCATGGCGCTGTCGGGCGCGTCGGGGGGGGGCAACACCTCGCGCTTGTAGGCCTCGGCCTCGAGCATGGAGAAGATGGCGCCCTTTAGCTTGTCGGCGGTCGGGCGCAGCTCGGCGTCGGGCGGCACCCGTAAGGGGGCGCCGCGCGCGCTTCCGGCGATCACGCGCATGTTAGCAGTCAGCCATCAGTGGTCAGCCCTCAGCAGTCAGCCATCAGCCCGCAGCAGTCAGCCATCAGCCGTCAGCGGTCAGCCAGCGGGCGTCGTGGGCGCGGTGACGGGCCCGCTTCTCGCTTCTAGTATCCCGCTTCCGGGGGATTGGCGCACGGCGGCGGCTGGCGCGGCCGTATACTAGCCTTACTGTTTGTGGGTGAGCACTGGGCAGGAGCGACCGTGAAAGTTGTGAGCATTGCCGAGGTGCGCGAGGACGGCCCGCGCGTGATCCGCGAGGCGCAGCAGGCCGAGGATCCGACGCTGGTGGTGATCGACTCGCGGCCCGCGGCGTACATCGTCGGCGTCGAGCAGTACGACGCCCTGCGCGCCGAGATCAAGCGCCTCCGCCGCGAGGCGCTGGAGCGGGACGTTCTCGAGGCCGAGGCCGAGATCGCGGCCGGCGACCTGCCCAGTTTCGATTCCGCAGACGCTCTGATCGCCTATCTTCACCGCGACGATCCCGAGTGCAAGTACCGCCGACGCGGGGTTTTGAGCGTGACCTGCGCAAGCTGCCCCGCGAACGACGGGCCGCCGTAGAGCGGACGCTACGTCGCTTCATGGCTGACCCGGCGGATGCCGGTCTGCGCCTGCACAAGCTCACGGGTAAACTATCGGGACGCTGGGCCTTCCGCGCCGGCTATAACCCGCGCGTCGTGTGCCGGATCGAGGGCGACATGGCGTACCTGTTGACGGTCGGCACCCACGACGAGGTGTACTGATCAGTTGGGCTCGCCGACGCGGGCGGCGCGGGCGCGGACGAGCGCCGCGAGGGCGGCGTGCTCGGGCCGTGTGAGATCGGGATCGGCGGCAAGCACGCGCTCGGCGGCGCGGCGGGCGCGCTCGATGAGCGTGACGTCGCCCAGGGTGGCCACCTGCAGGTCGGGCAGGCCGCTCTGGCGCAGGCCGTAGTAGTCGCCGGGGCCGCGCAGGCACAGGTCGGCCTCGGCGAGCGCCAGCCCGTCGGCGCAGTCGACCACGACTTGCAGCCGCTCGAGCGCCTCCGGCGAGGCGGTCTCGGCCACCAGCGCGCAGACGGCGGGGTGCTCGCCGCGCCCCACGCGGCCGCGGAACTGGTGGAGCTGCGCCAGGCCGAAGCGCTCGGCGCCCTCGATGAGCATCAACGTCGCGTTCGGCACGTCCACGCCGACCTCGACGACGGCGGTCGCCACCAGCACGTCGATGGCCCCGTCGCGGAACTGGGCCATCGCGGCCTCCTTCTCCTCGGCGCGCAGGCGCCCGTGGACGAGCCCAAGTCGCAGCCCGGCTAGCTCGTGCTGCTGGAGGCGCGCGTACTCCTCGGTGGCCGCGCGCACCTCCAGGTGGGGCGAGTCCTCCACCAGCGGGCAGATGACGTAGCCCTGGCGGCCGGCGGCCACCTCGCGGCGCAGCCGCTCGTAGGCGTGGCGCCGCTCGGCGGGGCGCAGCAGCACCGTGCGGATGGGCTTGCGGCCAGGCGGCAGGCTGTCGAGGCGGCTGAGGTCCAGGTCGCCGTAGAGCGTGAGCGCCAGGGTGCGCGGGATGGGGGTGGCGGTCATGACGAGCAGGTGGGGGTGCTGGCCCTTGTCGCGCAGGGCGAGCCGCTGGCGCACGCCGAAGCGGTGCTGCTCGTCGGCCACGGCGAACGCCAGGTCGCGGAACTCGACGCCGTCCTGGATCACCGCCTGGGTGCCCACCAGCACGTCGACCTCGCCGGCGGCGACCTGTTCGCGTAGCGCGCGCCGCGTGCGGGCCGGCAGGCGGCCGGTGAGCAGCGCGACCACAGGCGGGCGCCCGAGCGCGGGCGTGAGCGCCGGGGCGGCGCGCTCGTAGAGGGCGCTCACGGTGCGGAAGTGCTGCTCGGCGAGGATCTCGGTGGGCGCCATGAGGACGGCCTGGGCGCCGGCGGCGAGCGCGACCAGCATGGCGGCGGCGGCCACCACTGTCTTGCCCGAGCCGACCTCGCCCTGGAGCAGGCGCGTCATCGGGCGCGACTGGGCGAGGTCGGCGCAGATTTCGGCGATCACGCGCTCTTGCGCCGCGGTGAGGGCGAAGGGCAGGGCTTGCGCGAAGGCGTCGAGCAGCGCGCGGGGCGTCGGCAGCGCGCGGCCCTCGACGGCCTGGGCCTCGCGGCGGCGCTGCAGGACGGCGACCTGCAAAGTGAACAGCTCGTCGAAGGCGAAGCGGCCGCGAGCGGCTTCGGCCTCCGCGGCGTCGCGCGGGTAGTGCATCGCGCGCAGCGCCGTCGGGCGGGGCAGCAGGCCCTCGGCGGCGCGCAGAGCGTCGGGCAGCGGCTCCGCCTCCGCATCGGCCCAGCGGTCGACGGCCCGGGTGACCAGCTCGCGCAGCCAGCTCTGCGGCAGGCCCTTGGTAGTCGGGTAGACGGGCACCAGGCAGCGGGTGTGGAGCGGCGCGTGGTCGGCCGGCTCCCAGTCGGGGTTCTCGAAGACCGGCCGGCGCCCGTTCAGCACGAGTTCGCCGCTCACGGCGATGCGCTGGCCGGGCGCCAGACGCATGCCGTAGCCGGCGCGGAACCAGACGGCCTCGACCTCGCCCGTGGCGTCGGCGAGCACGGCGGTGATGCGCTGGAGGCCGCGAGCGGTGCGGTGGACCTCGACGCGCCGCACGGCGCCCTCGAAGCTGGCACGCTGCTGGAAGAACAAGTCTACGGCGCGCGCCGGCGGCGGGTAGTCCAGGTGGCGCGACGGGAAGTGGTAGAGCAGGTCGCCCACCGTCTCCAGGCCCAGGCGCCCGAGCAGCCGCAGGCGGTTGGGGCCGACGCCCGGCACGTCGGCGAGGGAGCGGTCCACGCCGGGGAAGCTCGCGTCGATGGGGCGCGGGCGGTGCGGGGGCGATGGAGCGGCCGGGCGGGGTGCCGTGGCGAGCACGCTCGACGGGACGGCAGATGGTGGACTTGCGGCAGGCGCCGGGAAGGACGCCGCGCCGGGTGCGCGTCCGGGAGTGGCGGCGGAGCGTGAGGCGTCGGCAGGCCGAACAGCGGCGCGATCGCCGGCCGTTGCCGAACGGCTTGCGGCCTCCGGTGCGCCGAGGGGCACAGAGGGCTGGCCGAGGAGCGCCCGGGCGGCCGCGACGGCGCGGGCGCGCTCGGCGGGCTCCTGGCTGCCGTACGGAGCCAGGAGCCCGCGCAGCCGGGCGACCTGCGCCTGGCGGGCGGGTGGGGCGTCGGCGGCGGCCAGGCGCTCCACCAGCTTGTCGAGGTAGCCGGCGAGACCGCCGATGACGGCGCGATCGGCGTACCCCTTCTGCGCTTCAAGCGCCAGGATGCGGCCGAGCCGAACAAGCTCGTCGCGCGCGAGATCGGCGGACGCGGCCGACGGCGGCGAGCGCCTCATGGGCGGCTCCCGCGCGCGCTTTGCCGCGGCCGGGGGGCAGGTGCTATGATTGGCATGCAGCGGGCGTGTGAGCCGTGGGCTCGTGCGCCCTGTCGCGGTCCCGAGCCGCGCAAGCCGGCCGGGCGGGAGGATTTCTCGTGCGACACCGGTGTGAGATCTGCGGTAAGGGAGTCTCGTTCGGCCACAACGTGAGCCACTCGAAGCGGCGCACGCCGCGGCGCTGGCTGCCGAATGTTCAGAAGACCTCCCTCGTCGTCAACGGGATGCAGCGCCGCGTGCAGGCCTGCACGCGCTGTATCCGCACGGCCCGCAAGCACCTGTCAGTCTAGGCGTCGGCGCCAGCCCAGATTCCCCAGCTGGCCGGGAGCGCGGCCCGGCGGGCCCTGTTGTCGGCATCGGCTACCCCGGCCGGGCGGGCGCGACGCCCGCGCTCCCAGAGGGTCGGCCGCGCCGCGATCGGGCGCGCTCCCGGCGGGCTGTCGGGTGGGCGAGTAAGCTGCCCGCGTCCCGCTCATAGCGGAGCCGGCCCGGGGGTTCGCCTAGCGAGACGCGCCCTCACCCCGACCCTCTCCCAGGGGGAGAGGGGGAGGGACGAGGCTAGCGCCCTCACCCCGGCCCTCTCCCAGGGGGAGAGGGAGTAAGGGAACGCCAGCGCCGGATTCGATATCATACGCCCCGCCGGGCCGCGACGGGGCGCGCTGACGGCCGCGGGGCGCGGCCGGGCGCGGCGCCGGCGGCGCGCTCTGCAGCGGCGCGGAGCGCGCGCAGGTTCGCGGCGATGCTGGCGTGCGCGTTGAAGACGGCCGAGCCGGCGACCAGGACCTCCGCGCCGGCCTCCACCACCGACGCGATCGTCTCCAGGTTCACGCCGCCGTCGACCTCTAACTCGGCCGCGGCGCCGAGGCGGTCGAGCAGATCGCGCGCGCGCCGCGTCTTGCCGACCGTCGCCGGGATGAGCTGCTGCCCGCCGAAGCCGGGATTGACCGTCATGACGAGCAGCAAGTCGAGGTCGTCGACGACCTCCTCCACGATGCCCAGCGGCGTGGCTGGACAGAGCGCGAGGCCCGCCCGGGCGCCCAGCTCGCGGGCGCGGGCGAGCGCTGCCTGGACGTGGGTGCAGGCCTCGGCGTGAATCGTCAGGATGTCGCCGCCGGCCGAAGCGAACTCGGCCAGGTAGCGCTCGGGCGCGTCGATCATGAGGTGGACGTCGATGGGCAGGCGCGTGGCGCGGCGCACCGCCTCGACGACGAGCGGGCCCATCGTAATGTTGGGCACGAAGTGGCCGTCCATTACGTCGACGTGGATGTAGTCGGCGCCGGCGGCCGCGGCCTGCTGCACCTGGTCGGCCAGGTAGCCGAAGTCCGCGCTGAGAATCGACGGCGCGATACGCAGCACGCTACGCGCCCATGCCCGGGCTCATCGCCATCGCCCGCAACCGCGCCACGCGCTCGGGAATAGGCGGGTGGGTCATGAACCAGCCCTGCCAGCCGCCGCCCCCGAACGGATTGACGATGTACAGGTGCGCCAGCGCTGGCGGCGGGTTCAGCGGGCGGGCGGCCTCGCCGGCCGCGAGCTTCTCCAGCGCGCTGGCGAGCGCCAGCGGGTCGTGGCTGATGCGCGCGCCCGTCGCGTCGGCCTCGAACTCGCGCGCGCGCGAGATGGCAAGCTGGATCAACGTGGCGGCGATCGGCGCCAGGATGATCATCAGCAGCGCGGCGAGAGGGTTGGCGCCCTCGTTGTCGCGGTCGCGGCCGTAGCCGCCAAAGAGCAGCGCCCACTGGCCCATGTGCGCGAGCATGGTGATGGCGCCCGCGATCGTGGCGACGACGGCCATGGTCAGCGTGTCGCGGTTGCGCACGTGGCCCAGCTCGTGCGCCAGCACGCCGACCAGCTCGCGCTCGCTCAGGAGGCGCATGATGCCCGTGGTGACGGCGACGGCGGCGTGACTCGGGTCGCGACCAGTGGCGAAGGCGTTGGGCGAGTCGGTGTCGATGACGTAGACGCGGGGGCGCGGCACGTTCGCCATCTGCGCCACTTGGTCGACCACGCGGTACAGGCCGGGCGCCTCCTCAGGTGATACCTCGTGCGCGCCGCTCGTGGCGAGCACGATCTTATCCGAGAACCAGTACGAGCCGAAGTTCATCACCGCGGCGAGGATTAGCGCGAACAGCATCCCCTGCCGACCGCCCAGGGCGCCGCCGATCAGCACCAGCAGCACCGTGAGCACGGTGAGCAGGACCACCGTCTTTAGCATGTTGTTGCCCATGATGGGGGCTCCTTTAGCTATCGAGCGCGGCCGACAAGGCGCAATTGCAAGGGCCGGCCGCTCTCTCAAGGGGAGTGTAGCATGCCCCCGGAGCCCGCTCAATTACAGGCGCATAAGAAATGCGCGGGCGCCTCAGTCGCCCAGCACGGCGCCCACGAAGTCGCGGTAGCCTTGGACGAAGGCGGTGCCGGGGGTGGGCTTGCGGCCGGCGAGCGCGATGCTGTCCAGGCGCAAGCCGCCCTCGCCCGCCGCGACCGCCACGCCCCCGCTCGGCCGTCCCTCGGCGACGCGGTAGACGGCGCCCGGCGGGAGGTCCGCGGGGCGGTGCGGCGCCGGGGTGGCGCGCAGCACCTTGAGCGGCTGGCCGCGCCAGGTGGTGTAGGCGCCGGGCCAGCCAGCGAAGGCGCGTACCTGCCGCCAGAGGGCGTCGGCGGGCCGCGTCCAGTCGAGGCGGCCATCCTCCTTGGTTATCAGGCGCGTGTAGGTGGCCGCGGCCTCGTCCTGGGGCCGTGGCGCGATCTCGCGGGCCGCCCAGCGCGCGAGGGTGGCCACGAGCAGGCTGGCGCCCTGCGCCGCGAGGCGCGGCTCAAGCGTGGTCGCATCGTCCTCGGGCGCGATAGGCATCGTCTCCTGCGCCAGGATGGGGCCGGCGTCCATGCGCTCCTCGAGCAGGATGATGGAGGTGCCGGTCTCGGCGTCGCCAGCGAGGAGCGCGCCTTGGATGGGCGCGGGGCCGCGGTGGCGCGGCAGGAGCGACGGGTGGACGTTCAGGCAGCCCAGCGGCGGCAGCGCCAGCACGGCCGGGGGGAGCAGGCGGGCATAGGCGGCGACGACGATCGCCTCGGGCGCGGCCTCAGCGAGGCGTTGCTGGATCTCGGGATTGCGGAGGCCGCGCGGCTGGAGCAGCGGCAGGCCGCGCTCGCGGGCGAGCGTCGCGACCGGCGGCGGCACGAGCCGACGGCCGCGGCCGGCCGGCTTGTCGGGCTGGGACAGCACGAGCGCCACGTCGTGCCCCGCGGCGAGCAGCGCCGCCAGTGTCGGCACGGCGAACTCCGGGGTGCCCATGAAGATCACGCGCATGTGAAGCTATCAGCCATCAGCTATCAGCTCTCAGCGGTCAGCTCTCAGCGGTCAGCGGTCAGCGTTGGTTTAGTATCGCGCCTGGCCGGGGCCGTTGCTAGGAATCGGCTGGGAGCCGACACCTGACGGCTGATGGCTGACGGCTGATAGCTGATCGCTCGTTCGGCTGGCCGCTCGGCAGCGGGTGCCCTATAATCGCGGGGCGCGCGGCATGGCGGTGCGGCGCGCCACGCAGGTATTGCCGGGGAGGGCGTCGATTAACCGCGACGGGCTGGAGTACCACCCGAGCATCAAGGAGATGCCGGCGCACGACCGCCCCCGCGAGCGCCTGTACTATCAGGGGGCGGCGGCGCTCAAAGAGGAAGAGCTGATCGCCATCATCCTGCGCACCGGCATGCAGGGGCGCCCGGTGCTAGACCTGGCGCGCGACCTGTTGCGCCACTACGGCGGCCTGGGCGGGCTGGCGCGCGTGGGCGCGACGGAGCTGCGCGGCTTCAAGGGCCTCGGCATGGCGAAGGCGGTGGAGCTGCAAGCGGCGCTGGAGCTGGGCCGGCGGCTGGCGGGGCTGCACCCCGAGGCGCGGCCGCAAGTCCGCTCGCCTGCGGACCTGGCGAACCTGTTGATGCCGGAGATGATGTTCCTGGAGCAGGAGCACCTGCGCGTGGTGCTCCTGAACACGAAGAACCAGGTGCTGTCGGCCCCCGAGGTCTACGTGGGCAGCCTCAATACCTCCGTGGTGCGCGTGGCCGAGCTGTTCCGCGAGGCGATCCGCCAGAACGCCGCGGCGGTCATCGTGGTCCACAACCACCCGAGCGGCGACCCCACCCCGTCGAATGAGGACATCCAGGTGACGCGCCAGATCGCCGAGGCGGGCCAGCTGCTCGACATCGACGTGCTCGATCACCTGGTCATCGGGCATCAGCGATACGTTAGTCTGAAGGAGCGAGGCCTCGGCTTCCGCGTGAGCTAGCCCCGCCGCGCCCGCGCTTCGAGCGACACGACAGGGAGAGTATCCGCCGATGTTCAACCCGTTCGACGGTCTGTTCGGCTTGCTCTCCCGCGACGTGGGCATCGACCTGGGCACCGCGAACACGCTGGTGTTGGTGCGGGGCAAGGGCATCGTCGTGAACGAGCCCTCGGTGGTGGCGATTCACCGCAAGTCGCGGCGCGTGCTGGCGGTCGGGCGCGAGGCCAAGAAGATGTACGGCATCGCGCCGAAGGACATCCTCGTCATTCGGCCCCTGAAAGACGGCGTCATCTACGACTTCGACGTCACCGAACAGCTTCTCCGCCACTTCATCGAGCAGGCGCACGCGGACTATCCGATCACGCCGCGTGCGCGCGTGGTGGTGGGCATTCCGTCTGGCGTGACGGAGGTGGAGAAGCGCGCGGTCCACGACGCGACGATGAACGCGGGCACGCGCGAGGCCTGGCTGATCGAGGAGCCGATGGCCGCGGCGATCGGCGCGGGCCTGCCGATCACCGAGCCGGCGGGCTGCATGATCGTGGATATCGGGGGCGGCACGACCGAGGTGGCGGTGATCTCACTCGGCGGCACGGTGGCTAGCCGGTCGATCCGCATCGCGGGCGACGAGATGGACCAGGATATCGTCAACTACATGCGGCAGCAGTTCAACCTGTTGATCGGCGAGCGCACCGCGGAGGCGATCAAGATCGGCATCGGCCGCGCGTTGCCGCCGGCGCCCGACGACCGGCGCGGCGCGCTGGTGCGCGGCCGCGACCTGCGGAGCGGCGCCCCGCGCGAGCTGGAGGTGTCCAACGCGCAGATCGCCGAGGCGATCGCCGGCTCGGTGCGGGCGATCAGCGATGCCGTGGCCGACACGCTGGAGGAGACGCCGCCCGAACTCTTGGCCGATCTAATGGGGCGTGGTATCACACTGGCCGGGGGCGGCGCCTTGCTGCCTGGCCTCCCGGAGCTGCTGGCGCGGCGCGTGCAGATGTCCGTCCACGTCGCCGAGGAGCCGCTGGGCTGCGTGGTGCGCGGCACCGGCCGCGTGCTGAACGAGCTGGACACGCTCCGCAAAGTGCTGCTGGAGCTGGGGAGCCCGAAGCTGCCCCGCATACGCTGAGCGTCTAGCCGGAGGGCGTCCTGGCTCGCCCGGTCGATGTCGTCGGTGCCGAGAATGCGGCCGGGACGGCCGCGCTCCCAGGCCGGATCGGTCCGTCAGACCGGTACAATGCTCCCACCCGTGATGAGGCGACGATAGACACATGCGCATGAAGATGGTCGCGCGCCGCCCGGTGCCGCGCTGGCTGGCGGCCGGGCTGCTGCTGGCGGCGGCGCTGCTGGTGGTCGTGCAGGGGCCGGGCGCCCGGCTGGAGGCGGCGGGCAGCCGCGTGTTCGTGCCGCTGCAACGGGCGGTTGCGGGCGCGATCGGCGGCGCGGTGGAGACGGTGGCCACGATCCAGCAGGCGCGGCAGCTGCGCGAGCAGAACCTGGCCTACCGGGAGGAGATCGACCGGCTGCAAGCGGAGATGGTAGGGCTGCGCGAGCTGGAGCTGGAGAACCAGGACCTGCGGAACCTGCTGGGCCTGCGCCAGCAGACGCCCCAGGGGGAGATGCTGGCCGTGCGCGTCGTCGCGCGCGACCCGCTCCCGTTCGCGCAGGTGCTGGTGGTGGACGGCGGCAGCGAGCAGGGCCTGCGTGAGGACCTGCCGGTCCTCACCTGGCGGGGGCTCGTCGGGCGGGTCATCGAGGTGGAGCCGACCTCGGCGCGAGTGCTGCTGGTGACCGACGCCAACAGCTCCATCAGCGGCCGCATTCAGAACCCCGACTCGCGCGCCACCGGCGTGATCCGCGGCCGCAACGACCAGTGGCTGCTGATGCAGTACCTGCCGCAGCAGGAAGAGGTCCACACGGGCGACCTGGTGATCACCTCGGGGCTGGGCGGCGTGTTCCCGGCGGGCCTGCCCATTGGGAAGATCGTCCAGGTGCGGCGGCGCGACCAGGATCTGTTCCAGGAGGCGCTGGTGGAGCCCGTCGCGCCCCTGGCGCACCTGGAGCGCCTGTACGTGCTGAAGCCGGACGCGCCCCCATGAGCATTGCCAAGATCCCGCACTTCGGCTCGCTGGCGCCGGTGCGCCAGCGCCGGAGCCCGGCGCGCGACTTTGTCGTCGTCGGCGCGGCGCTGCTGGGCGCCGCGCTGGCGCAGACGACCGCCGCGGCCTACGTCCCGCCGACCTGGGCACGGCCCGATCTGGTGCTGATGGTGGCGCTGGCCTGGGCGTACCTGCGGGGTGGGGGCGAGGGCTTCCTGGCCGGGGTGGTCGGGGGGCTGCTGCTCGACCTCTCGTCCAGCGTGCCGTTCGGGCTGCACATCCTGGCCTACGGGCTGGCGCTGTGGCTGGTGGGCAACGAGAACGGCCCCTTCGCGGCGAGCCTGCCGCGCCGCGTGGCGGGCGCCGTCGTGGCGGCGGCGCTGGTCCACGGGATCATGCTGGTCGCGATGCAGCTGCGCGGCTGGGACGTGTGGTGGTCGGCGGCGCTGTTCCGCTCGCTGCTGCCCGCGCTGGCGCTGGACGCCGTGGTCCTGGTAGGCTGCTACGTGCTGCTGCGGCGGCTGCCGGCGCCCGCGCCGGAGCCGGCGGAACTGGGTAGCTAAGGAGGGGCATGAGCGCGAACGGCGAACGGCTCCGCCCGACGCCCGGCCGGCTGCGGCTGGTCGCGCTGGCGCTCACCGCCGCGTTCGTGGCGCTCGGCGTGCAAGCCTGGCGGCTCCAGGTGGTGCAGGGCCGCGCCTACCGCGAGCAGGCCGACTACAACCGCGTGCGCGTGAGCGCCATCCCGCCGATGCGCGGCGTGATCTACGACCGCAACGGCGTCATCCTCGCCGCCAACGCGCCGTCGTTCGTGGTGTCGGTCGTGCCGGCCGACCTGCCGAAAGAGCGGGAGGCCGGCGTCGCACGGCGCCTGAGCGCGATCCTCGGGATGGACCAGGCGGCCGTGCAGGAGGCGCTCGACCAGGCCCGCGGCGCGGGCGACGCCTTCGCGCCGGTCGTGGTGCGGCGCGGCATCGATGCCGACGCCGTGCAGCGCGTCGAGGAGCAGCACACCCACCTGCCGGGCGTGGTGGTGCAGCCGGAGCCCGAGCGCAGCTATCCCGAGGGGGAGCTGCTGGGGCACATCCTGGGCTACGTCGGGCCGATTCCCGCCGAGCAGTACAACCAGCAGCGGGTGCTGTGCGCCGGCATGGACGCGGAGCAGCGCCGCAAGGAATGCTATGGCCCCACCGACCGTGTGGGGATCGTGGGCTTGGAGCGGGAGTACGAGCGCGAGCTGCGCGGGCAGCCCGGCCAGCGCCTCAGCGAGGTCGACGTGTCGGGCCGCACGGTACGCGAGCTGCGCGAGGAGCCGCCCGACGCCGGCCTGAACCTGGTGCTGAACATCGACGTCGAGTTCCAGCGCGCGGTCGAGCGCCTGCTGCGGGAAGGGCTGCGGACCTCGCCGTCGGGTGTGGCGATCGTCTCGCGCCCGACGACCGGCGAGATCCTGGCGCTGGTCGCCCTGCCCTCCTACGACGACAACGTGTTCGTGGAGCAGGGCCACGACGCCGACATCGAGGCCTTGCTGGCCGACCCGGACCGTCCGCTGTTCAACCGCGCCATCTCAGGGCAGTACCCCCCCGGCTCCACCTTCAAGCTGGTGACCGGCGCGGCCGCGCTACACGAGCACATCGCCGATCGCAACACCACGATCGAGAGCAAGGGGGCGATCCTGGTGCCCAACGAGTTCGACCCGACGCAGATGCAGCGGTTCCCCGACTGGGGCGTGCTCGGGCGGCTGAACTTCGTGAAGGGCCTGGCGCTGTCGTCGGACGTCTACTTCTATTACCTGGGCGGCGGCTTCGAGAACTTCCAGGGGCTCGGGAACGAGCGGCTGGCCACCTACGCGCGGCAGTTCGGCTTCGGCGCGCGCACCGGTATCGACCTGCCCGGCGAGGCCGAGGGGATCGTGCCGGACGAGACCTGGAAGAAGGAGACGCTCGGGGAGCGCTGGGTGAAGGGCGACACCTACAACATGTCGATTGGCCAGGGCTACGTGGCGGCCACGCCGTTGCAAGTGGCCACGGCCACCAACGCCTTCGCCAACGGCGGCACGCTGTACCGGCCGCGGCTGGTCCACGCGCTGGTGAACCAGGAGGGGCGGACGGTGCGGGAGTTCGCCCCAGAGAAGATTCGGACGCTGCCGCTGTCGGCTGACCAGTGGGCGCTCATCCGCGAGGGGATGGAGGCCGGCTACAGCGACGTGCTGCTGCGGAACGAGCGCGTGCCGGGCCTGCGCATCGCCGGCAAGACGGGCACGGCCGAGTTCTACGGCCCGCGCAACGCGAAGGGGGAGCTGCCGACTCACGCCTGGTACACCGGCTTCGCGCCGGCCGACAAGCCGGAGATCGCGGTGACGGTGTTCGTCGAGCTGGGCAGCGGCAGCAACGAGGCGGCGCCGATCGCCAGCAAGATCTTCCGCAAGTACTTCAACATTCCCGACGCGCCGCCCACGCCGACGCCCGGCCCGCGACCGCTGGCGCCGGCCGTGCCGGTCGCGCCCGCTGCCCCGGCGGCGCGACCGGCACCCGCCGCGCCGAGCGCCGCGCCGGCCGTCCCGAACGCGGCGCCCGCCCCGGAGGCGCCGGCCCCGTCGCCCCCCAACGCGGGCGGGAATTCGGCCGCGCCCGCCGCACCGGCTGCTCCGGCGGCGCCGGCCGCGCCCCAGGCGCCCGCGCCGCCCGCCGCGCCCACTACCCGGCCCATCCCGGCGGCGCCCACGCTAGGCCCACGCGTGGGCGCCGCGCCGGCCGCGCCCAGTGCCGCCGCCCAGGCGGTGGCCGGCACCAGCCGCCCGTAGGAGCGTGCATGCAGACCCCGCTCTGGCGCCGCCTCGATCCCTGGCTGCTGCTCGTCGTGCTCGCGCTGGTGGGCTACGGTCTGGTGCTGATCCACAGCGCCACCTACCTCCCGGAGGAGAGCGGGCGCTGGCCGCTCAGCAGTTGGGCGATGCGGCAGGGCCTTTACGCCGTCCTTGGTCTGACGGCAATGGGGGTGCTGGCGTTCGTCGACTATCGCTGGTATCGCCACCTGGCGTACCCGCTGTACGTGGCCAGCCTGCTGGCGCTGGCGCTGGCGCTCGTCCTCGGCCACGGCCAGGAGGACTATGGCGCTCAGCGCTGGCTCGGGCTTGGTCCGATCGCGGTGCAGCCGTCCGAGCCGGCCAAGCTGTTCCTGATCCTGGCGCTAGCGCGCTTCTTCGGCGATAGCCCCGGCGAGGCGCCGTCGCTGACGCGCATCCTGGCGTCGCTGACACTGGTCGGGCTGCCCGTGGGGCTGGTGTACTTGCAGCCCGACCTCGGCACGGCGCTGGCGTTCCTCGCCATCTGGGCGGGCGTCGTGCTGATGGCGGGCACCCGCTTCCTCTATCTGTTGGGACTTGGCTTCACGAGCGTGCTCGCGGCGCCGCTGGTCTGGTTCTCGCTGCGCGACTACATGCGCCAGCGTGTACTCATCTTCCTACACCCCGAGAGCGACCCGTTCGGCGCAGGCTACAACATCTTGCAAGCGAAGATCAGCATCGGGTCGGGGGGGCTGTGGGGGCGCGGCCTGATGAACGGCACGCAGACGCAGCTCCGCTACCTGCGAGTGGCGCACAGCGACTTCATCTTCTCGGTGCTGGCCGAGGAGCTGGGGCTGGTCGGCGTGCTGGCGCTGTTCGCGCTGCTGCTGCTGCTGATCTTCCGCATCCTGCACGTGGCCGAGCGGGCGCGCGACGACTTTGGGCGCCTGACGGCGGCGGGGGTGGCGACGATGCTGGGCTTCCAGGCCGTCGTGAACGTGGGGGCCAACCTCACGCTGCTGCCCGTGGCGGGTATCCCGCTTCCCTTCATCAGCTCTGGCGGCAGCGCGCTGATCACCAACCTCGCCGCCCTCGGCATCGTCCAGAGCGTGCTGCTCTACCGGCTCCGCTTCCGCTATTAACGGTGCAGCACCCAACGGCCGCCGTACTGGTCGTCGCAGGCACAGCGCTAGTCGAGCCGTGCCGCCGCGAAGAGGTCCCGCACGACGAACTGGAAGCCGGGCAGCGCGTCGCCGAAGTCGACCACGGCGGCGCCTTGGAGAGGCTCGGGCGCGGCATTAGGCCGATAGGCCAGGATCGTTTCGCTCTCGGGATCGACCAAGAGGGCGAGGGCCACGCCGTTCGCGACGTACCAGGCACAGTCGTCGCGAAGCTGCCTGCGGCTCTGATCGGGGGAGGCGATCTCGATGGCGATCAGTGGCGGCTCACGGAGCGGCCCGGAGGGGCGCCCCCGGGCGTCGCGCGGGATGCGCCCCCAGAGGCAGACCGCCACGTCGGGCACGTGCACGGCGCCGGCAAAAATGGTGCGCCATTCCGGAAGCGCAACGGCCACCCTGCGTGCCAGCGCGAAGTCATCGATCCACCGGCATAGGATCAACTGCTCCAGGCTATGCTGGGCCTCTGGCGCCACCTTCTGCCTCACCGCTCCCGCGACGTATTCGAGCGCTGGTTTCTCCTCGGGCAGCGCCAGGAACTCTGCGAGCGTCATCGTGTGCCCTGTGATCGCCATGACATCCCCCGGGGCCGTTCGGCCTGCTATATCATATCCACTCGGCCGTTGTGGTGGCATAGCACGTCAGCGCGCCGCGACTGGCCGCGTGTGCCCCCACCCCTACGGCTACGTGCATTGGGATGCTCAGCCGCTCGGCACGTAGTTATGGAAAGCGAGCAGCGCCTTGCCGAGCGGCGGGCCGTGCGGTATGGTTGGGGTTACGCTTGTAACCGCGGCGGCGGCGCACTACAATAGTACTTGTCTAGAAGTTTTGCGCCTGGGGGGACTGTCTGCCCCAGCCGCCCGCTCCACACCGGGCGCGCAAGCGCCACACACTACACCCCTCGCGCGGCGCGGGAGCCACCGGCCGCGGTAGGGGATTTTGTCCTGTGCGGAGCCACACGCTCTCCTGACCCGCTCTGGGTTGCGTCCGGCGCGTCAACTGGATGGGGATCGAAACGAGGAGTCTTGCGGCCACGGAGCCGCCACCGGGACAGGGACGGAAGCGAGCCCAGCAGCCCCGAGTCGCGAGCGCGCGCTAGCAGCGGAGGTACATCACATGGCTATTGCCCCGGCATTCTCGCGAGCCGTCACCGCGCGGCACGACCGCCAGAACTTCGCCAGCATTGGAGAAGTCCAGCCGATCCCGAATCTCATCGCGATTCAGCAGCAGTCGTTCCAGTGGTTCCTGGACGAGGGGCTGCGCGAGCTGTTCGCCGAGATCTCGCCGATCCTCGACTTCACCGGCAAGAACATGGAGCTGGAGCTGGCGGTGCAGGGTCCTAATGGGGAGCCTGGCTACAGCTTTGGCGAGCCCAAGCTCTCCGAGGAGGAGTGTCGCGACCGCGACTCGACGTTCGCGGCGCCGCTGCGCGTGCGCATGCGCCTCACCATCAAGTCGGGCGAGGCGGCCGGCGAGATCAAGGAGCAGGAGATCTTCATGGGGGACTTCCCCATGATGACCGCCAACGGCACGTTCGTCATCAACGGCGCCGAGCGCGTGGTGGTTAGCCAGCTGGTGCGCTCGCCGGGCGTGTACTTCACGGTGGAGGAGGACGCCTCGAGCGGCCGCCCGCTGTGCCAGGGCAAGCTGATCCCCAGCCGCGGCGCCTGGCTGGAGTTCGAGACCAGCAACAAGGACGTGCTGTACACGAAGGTGGACCGCAAGCGGAAGATCCCCGTGACCACGCTGCTGCGCGCCGTAGCCGCGGTGTCGCCGGGCTCACCGCTGGGCAAGGGCACGAACGAGGAGCTGCTGGCGCTGTACGAGGCGGTGGACGACAATCCGGACCATCGCTACATGCAGGCGACCATCGACCGCGACAACACGCAGAACGGGCAGGAGGCGCTGCTGGAGTTCTACCGCCGCCTGCGCCCGGGCGACCCGCCGAACCCCGAGAACGCGAAGACGCTGCTGAACTCGCTGTTCTTCAACTTCCGCCGCTACGACCTGGGCCGCGTGGGGCGCTACAAGCTGGACAAGCGGCTGCGGCTGGAGGTGCCGATCAGCGAGCGCATCCTGACGGCCGAGGACCTGATCGAGATCGTGCGGGAGATGATCCGGCTGAACAACGGCCACGGCCGCGCCGACGACATCGACCACCTGGGCAACCGGCGCGTGCGCGCGGTCGGCGAGCTGATCCAGAACCAGTTCCGCGTCGGCCTGCTGCGCATGGAGCGCGTGGTCAAGGAGCGCATGTCGATCACCGACCCGGCGATGGCCACGCCGAGCAGCCTGGTGAACATCCGGCCGGTGGTGGCCGCGATGCGCGAGTTCTTCGGCGGCAGCCAGCTCTCGCAGTTCATGGACCAGACGAACCCGCTCGCCGAGCTGACGCACAAGCGGCGCCTGTCGGCGCTGGGGCCGGGCGGCCTCAGCCGCGACCGTGCGGGCTTCGAGGTGCGCGACGTCCACCACAGCCACTACGGCCGCATCTGCCCCATCGAGACGCCTGAAGGCCCGAACATCGGGCTGATCGGCAGCCTGGCGACCTACGGGCAGATCAACGACTACGGCTTCATCGAGACGCCGTACCGCCACGTGCTGCACGAGGTCGAGAACCGGCCCGAGGCGACGACGGGCCGCACGCTGCGGGAGAAGGTGGTCGATCCGACGACGGGTGAGGTGATCGCCGAGGCCGGTCAGAAGATCGACGCGAAGCTGGCCGACAAGCTGGCCGAGTACGCCGAGACGATCCGCAAGGTGCGCATCCGCCCGACGGTGACGCAGCAGATCGACTTCCTGACGGCCGACGAGGAGGACCGCTACACCATCGCGCAGGCGAACGTGGCGCTCAACCCGGACGGCACGTTCGTCGACGAGCACGTGCCGGCGCGCCACGGCGAGCGGTTCCTGGTGGAGAGCCCGGAGCGCATCGACTACCTGGACGTGTCGCCGAAGCAGACGGTGAGCGTGGCGGCGGCGCTGATCCCGTTCCTGGAGCACGACGACGCGAACCGCGCGCTGATGGGCGCGAACATGCAGCGCCAGGCGGTGCCGCTGCTGCTGCCCGAGGCGCCCCTGGTGGGCACGGGCATGGAGACCCAGACGGCCCAGGACTCCGGGCACGTGGTGCTGAGCCAGACCGACGGCGTGGTGGTCTCGGTGGACGGCCGGCACATCGTGATCCGCGATCCGGAGGGGCAGGCCCACACGTACCGCATGCGAAAGTTCATCCGCACGAACCAGGGCACCTGCCTGAACCAGCGCCCGATCGTCGTGAAGGGGCAGCGGGTGGTGGCCGGGCAGCCGCTCGCCGATAGCTCGTCCACGGAGCACGGCGAGCTAGCGCTCGGTCAGAACGTGCTGGTCGCGTTCATGTCGTGGGAGGGCTCGAACTTCGAGGACGCGATCATCGTCTCCGAGACGACGGTGCAGGCCGACAAGTTCACCTCGATCCACATCGAGAAGCACGAGGTGGAGGCGCGCGACACGAAGCTGGGACCGGAGGAGATCACCCGCGACATTCCGAACGTGGGCGAGGACACGCTGCGCAACCTGGACGAGAACGGCATCATCCGCATTGGCGCGGACGTGAAGCCGGGCGACATCCTGGTCGGCAAGATCACGCCGAAGGGCGAGACGGAGCTGACCGCCGAGGAGCGGCTGCTGCGGGCGATCTTCGGCGAGAAGGCGCGGGAGGTGAAGGACACCTCGCTGCGCGTGCCCCACGGCGAGCGCGGCAAGGTGGTGGACGTGCGCGTGTTCGAGCGCGACGCGCACACCGAGCTGCCGGCGGGCGTGAACAAGCTGGTGCGGGTGAGCATCGCCCAGAAGCGGAAGATCTCCGAGGGCGACAAGATGGCGGGGCGCCACGGCAACAAGGGCGTCATCGCGCGCATCATGCCGGTCGAGGACATGCCGTTCCTGCCCGACGGGCGGCCGGTGGAGATCATCCTGAGCCCGATCGGCGTGCCCTCGCGCATGAACGTGGGCCAGATCCTGGAGACGCACCTGGGTTGGGCCGCGGCGGCGCTGGGGGTGAGCTTCTCGACGCCGGTGTTCGACGGCGCGACCGAGGACGACATCCGCGCGGCGCTGGAGAAGGCCGACCTGCCGACCGACGGCAAGATCACGCTGTTCGACGGCCGCACGGGCGAGCCGTTCGACCAGCCGGTGACCGTGGGCCAGATCTACATGCTGAAGCTGGTCCACCTGGTGGAGGACAAGATCCACGCCCGTTCGACGGGGCCGTACTCGCTCATCACCCAGCAGCCGCTGGGCGGCAAGGCGCAGTTCGGTGGCCAGCGCTTCGGCGAGATGGAGGTGTGGGCGCTGGAGGCCTATGGCGCGGCGCACACGCTGCAAGAGATCCTCACGGTCAAGTCGGACGACGTGGTCGGCCGCGTGAAGACCTACGAGGCGATCGTCAAGGGCGAGGACATCTTCCAGCCGGGCGTGCCGGAGTCGTTCAAGGTGCTCGTGAAGGAGCTGCAGAGCCTCGGCCTGGCGGTCGAGGTGCTGAACGAGGAGGAAGAGGGCGTGCCGTTCGTCGAAGACGTGTCGACGACGGACGTGCTCCGCGCGATGAACATCAACATCTCGGGCTTCGAGCGCGGTGACGATCTGGAATAGCGATCAGCCGTCAGCAATCAGCTATCAGCAGACGGGTGGCCGTGAGGGCGTCTGCTGAAAGCTGATTGCTGAAAGCTGAAAGCTGAAAGCTGAGGGCTAAAGTATGCTAGAAGTCAATCATTTCAACGCGGTACGGATCACGCTGGCGTCGCCCGAGCAGATCCGGTCGTGGTCGCGCGGCGAGGTCACCAAGCCCGAGACGATCAACTACCGGACGCTGAAGCCGGAGCGCGACGGCCTGTTCTGTGAGCGCATCTTCGGGCCGACGAAGGACTGGGAGTGCTCCTGCGGCAAGTACAAGCGGGTGCGCTACAAGGGCATCATCTGCGACAAGTGCGGTGTCGAGGTGACGCGCGCGAAGGTGCGCCGCGAGCGCATGGGCCACATCGAGCTGGCGTCGCCGGTGAGCCACATCTGGTTCGTGAAGGGGACGCCCAGCCGTATCGGCCTGCTGCTTGACGTGACGCCGCGCACGCTGGAGCAGGTGCTGTACTTCGCCAAGTACATCATCACCGACGTGAACGAGGAGGCGCGCGAGCGGGCCATCCGCCAGGTGGAGGCCGACCGCGATGCCCGGATCCGCGCGGCCGAGGAGACGGCCGCCGAGCAGATGGAGACGCTGGCCGGCGGGCGCGAGGCCGAGCGGGCCGAGCTGGCCGCGCAGGCCGCCGCGGACTCCGCGCGGCGCACGGAGGAGATGCGCGAGCGCATCGCCGCGGTCGAGGAGGAGGCCGCCCGCGTGCGCGATGAGCTGGAGAGCTACGAGAACGAGGCGGCGCCCCACGACATCCGCATGGAGACCCTGGACTGGACCATCGTCGAGGAAGACGCGATGGTGCGGCCGGACTACCTGGAGGAGCTGGACGACCGGGTCCGCGAGTACCGCGAGCGGCTGGAGACGGACGCGCGGCTCGCGGAAGAGCGCGCGCAGCAGCACGTGGCGGACCGCACCGAGGCGCGGCTGGACCTGAATACCGAGCAGGCGTCGCAGCTGCAGGGCAAGCTGGCCGGCGAGATCGAGAAGATTCGCGCGGAGGCGGACGCCCGCATTGCGAAGATCGAGGGCATCAAGCCGCTGCAGACGCTGACCGAGGGCGAGTACCGCGACCTGGTCGAGGCGTGCGGGCGCATCTTCAAGGCGGGCATGGGCGCCGAGGCCGTCCGCGAGCGCCTGAAGGTCATCAACATGGAGGAGCTGGCCAACGAGCTGCGGGCGGAGACCCGCTCGTCGTCGGGCCAGCGCCGCAAGAAGGCGACCAAGCGCCTGCGGATCGTCGAGGCGTTCCGCAAGTCGGGCAACCGGCCGGAGTGGATGATTCAGACGATCCTGCCGGTGCTGCCGCCGGACCTGCGCCCGATGGTGCAGCTCGACGGCGGCCGCTTCGCCACGAGCGACCTGAACGATCTGTACCGCCGCGTGATCAACCGCAACAACCGGCTGAAGCGGCTGCAGGAGCTGGGCGCGCCCGAGATCATCGTGCGCAACGAGAAGCGCATGCTGCAGGAGGCGGTGGACTCGCTGATCGACAACGGCCGTCGCGGGCGGGCGGTGTCGGGGTCGAGCAACCACAAGCTGAAGTCGCTCTCGGACATGCTGAAGGGCAAGCAGGGGCGCTTCCGCCAGAACCTGCTCGGCAAGCGCGTGGACTACTCGGGCCGGTCCGTGATCGTGGTCGGGCCGGACCTGAAGCTGCACCAGTGCGGGCTGCCGAAGCGCATGGCGCTGGAGCTGTTCAAGCCGTTCGTGATGCGCAAGCTGGTCGACAAGCAGTACGCGCACAACATCAAGAGCGCCAAGCGCATCGTCGAGCGGGTGCGGGATGAGGTGTGGGACGTCCTCGAAGAGGTCATCCACGAGCACCCGGTGCTGCTCAACCGCGCGCCGACGCTGCACCGCCTGGGCATCCAGGCGTTCGAGCCGACGCTGATCGAGGGCAGCGCGATCCAGATCCACCCGCTCGTCTGCGCGGCGTTCAACGCCGACTTCGACGGCGACCAGATGGCCGTCCACGTGCCGCTGTCGGCGGCCGCGAAGCGCGAGGCCTACGACCTGATGCTGTCCACGAACAACCTGCTGCAGCCGTCGAACGGCGAGCCAATCACGGCGCCGACGCTCGACATGGTGCTCGGGTGCTACTACCTGACGCTCATCCGGCCGGGGCTGCAGGGCGAGGGCCGCGTGTTCGCCAATCCGGAGGAGGCGCGGCTGGCGCACGAGCTGGGGCAGATCCAGCTCCAGGCGTCGATCCAGGTGCGCGTGCCGACGCCGGCGGCGAGCGCCGACGGCGAGACGAACGGCAACGGCCACCATTTCGGCGAGCTGGTCAGCACAAGCGTGGGTCGCATCATCTTCAACGAAGCGATCAACGAGGCGCTGCAGGAGGCTGGTGCCGAGGCCACGCCGTACCTGAACGAGACGATGGACAAGGGGAGCCTGAAGCGGCTCGTCGCCTCGCTGATTCGTCAGTACGGCAACCGTGTGACGGCGAACGTACTCGACGCGATCAAGCACCTGGGCTTCGAGTACGCCACGCGCTCGGGCATCACGATCGCCATCGAGGACATCAAGGTGCCGGCGCGCAAGGCGGAGATGCTGGCCGAGGCGGACGCCGAGGTGACGCGCATCGAGCGGGACTACCGCCGCGGCCTGATCACCGAAGAGGAACGCTACAACGACGTGGTACAGGTGTGGACGAAGGCCAAGGAGGACATTACCGACGCCGTGAGCGAGGCGCTCGATCCGTACGGGTCGGTGAGCATGATGGCGCGCTCGGGGGCCAAAGGTAACGTGCAGCAGATCGCCCAGATGGCCGGCATGCGCGGCCTGATGGCCGACCCGTCGGGCCGGATCATCGAGCTGCCGATCCGCTCGTCGTTCCGCGACGGGCTAACGGTGCTCGAGTACTTCCTGTCCACGCACGGCGCCCGCAAGGGCCTCGCCGACACGGCCATCCGCACGGCGGACTCGGGGTATCTGACCCGCCGCCTGATCGACGTGGCGCAGAACATCATCGTCTACGACGAGGACTGCGGCACCGAGAGCGGCATCCTGATCCATGACCTGGCCGATCCGGAGCTGCGGGCGGGGCGCCTGGAGCAGCTCGTGGGCCGCGTGACGGCGCAGCCCATCATCCATCCGGACACGGGCGAGATCGTGGTGGATGCCAACGAGGAGATCGACGAGGAGAAGCGGGACCAGATCGCGGCGTCGGGGGTCAAGGCGCTCACCATCCGCTCGCCGCTGTCGTGCGAGTCGCGCCATGGCGTCTGCCAGCGCTGCTACGGCTGGCACCTGGGCACGCGGCGCCTGGTGCGGATCGGCGATGCGGTGGGCATCGTCGCCGCCCAGTCGATCGGCGAGCCGGGCACGCAGCTGACCATGCGGACGTTCCACATGGGCGGCGTGGCGGGCCTGGACATCACGAGCGGTCTGCCGCGCGTGGAGGAGCTGTTCGAGGCCCGGGTGCCGAAGGGCAAGGCGCTGCTCAGCGAGATCGACGGCGTCGTCGAGATCCAGCGGCGCGACGACCAGCGCGTCATCCGCGTGGTCTCGCAGGAGACCTACCGTGACGAGCACGAGCTGCCGCCGGGGGCGGAGCTGAAGGTCCGCGCCGACGACTGGGTGCAGAAGGACCAGGAGCTGGCCGAGGTGGATGGCCACCCGGTCTTGGCTGCGCTCGCCGGGCGCGTGGAGCTGACCGACAACATGGTCGTGGTGGTGGCCGAGGAGCGCGAGGAGCGCGAGTACCCGGTGCCGCCGGCCGCGCGCATTCGCCCGAACATCGAGAACGGCGGACGGGTGACGGCGGGCGAGCAGCTCACTGAGGGCGCGCGCGACCCGCAGGAGATCCTGAGCATCCAGGGCCGCGACCCGGTGCAGCGGTATCTCGTGGACCAGATCCAGGACGTGTACCGCTCGCAGGGTGTGACGATCAACGACAAGCACGTCGAGATCATCGTGCGGCAGATGCTGCGCCGCCTGCGGGTGGACATCGCCGGGGACAGCGACCTGCTGCCGGGCGAGCTGGTGGACCGCTTCGAGTACGAAGACAAGAACCGCCAGGTGCTCGCGGAGGGCGGGGAGCCGGCGACGGCGAAGCCGGTGCTGCTCGGCGTGACCAAGGCATCGCTGAACACGGACAGCTTCCTGGCGGCGGCGTCGTTCCAGGAGACCACGAAGGTGCTCACCGAGGCCGCGCTGAGCGGCAAGGTGGACCACCTGCTGGGCCTCAAGGAGAACGTCATCATCGGCAAGCTGATCCCAGCCGGATCGGGGCTGGAAGCGCGGGTCAAGGCGCGCCAGGAGCGTCTGGCGATGGCCGAGGCGCGCGCGCTGTTCGAGGCCGGCGAGCCGGTCCCGTCGTTCGGCGAGGGCGGCTTCGGCGACGACCTGGGGTTCGGCGGCGGCGAGCCGCCCAGCTTTGGCGGTTCGCCGTTCGGCGACGAGGGCGCGGGCGAGGGCGCGCACCTCAGCGACGACGAGGTCGTGGCCAACCTGTTTGGCGACGACGCGGCTGGCTTTGGCGAAACGGACGGCCCCGGTGCCCTCGGCGCGGAGGCCGCGGAGGGCGCGCTGGGACTCGGCGACATCGACGCAGGCAGCGGGCCCACGGACAGCGCCGCGGCGGGTGCCGAAAGCGGCTCGTCCGCGGCGGAGCCGGTTGACAGCGAGGCGCCAGAGGACTAAAATTAGTTTTCGGCGTCACTGACTAGTCCTTGGGTTACACTTGTCTTGGAGTGGGCGGTCGCCCGCGGGCGACCGCCCACGCATCTGAGGCGTTGAGCACGCCCAGGGGCGGCTGCGCCCGGTTGCAGGACTGGGCGGGCATTGAAAAAAGGACAGAGGGAAGCAGGGGGAGTGGCTGTTGCCTACGATTAGCCAGCTCGTCCGCAAGGGCCGCCAGCGGCTTCGCAAGAAGACCGCCGCGCCCGCGCTGCGCTTCAACTACAACGCGTTGAACTCGCGGACCACGCGCGGACGGGGCTCGCCCTTCAAGCGGGGCGTGTGCATTCAGGTGCGCACGATGACGCCGAAGAAGCCGAACTCCGCGCTGCGCAAGATCGCGCGCGTGCGCCTCTCGAACATGATGGAGGTCACCGCCTACATCCCGGGCGAGGGGCACAACCTGCAGGAGCACTCGGTCGTCCTCGTGCGGGGCGGTCGGGTGAAGGACCTGCCGGGCGTGCGCTATCACGTGGTGCGCGGAGCGCTCGATGCGGCCGGCGTGCAAAAGCGCCGGCAGGGGCGCTCCAAGTACGGCGCGAAGGCGCCGAAGCAGGGCGGCTAGGGCGCGCACCGCGTCCTGGGGCGTGAACCACCGCCCCACCCAGCCCCGCCCCGCGCGTTGAGGTCGAGCCGAGCGGGCCAGGTAGTGGCTTTCTACCTGGCCTTCGCGTGTGTAGAAGAGGTCTGTGCCGCAGAGGTGTGCGCCGCCCCGGAGGCGGGCGGCGCGGCGGAGGTGAGCCATGCCGAGACGAGCCCGTGTGGTGCGACGCGAGGTCCCCCCGGATCCGCGGTTCGGGAATCGCACGCTGCAGCGTTTCATCAACAAGATCATGTACGACGGCAAGAAGAGCAAGGCCGAGAAGATTGTCTACGGGGCGCTGGACATCGTCGAGGGGCAGCTGCACCGCAACCCGCTGGACGTGTTTGAGCTGGCGATGCGCAACGCGACGCCGGTGCTCGAGGTGAAGCCGCGGCGGGTCGGCGGCGCGACGTATCAGGTGCCGGTGGAGATCAAGGGCGACCGGCGCACGTCGCTGGCGATGCGCTGGCTCATCGCCAGCGCGCGGGCGCGGGGTGGCCGCTCGATGGCGGAGAAGCTGGCCGCGGAATTGCGGGATGCCTCCCAGGGCCAGGGCGCAACTGTGAAGAAGAAGGATGACGTACACCGCATGGCGGAGGCCAACCGGGCGTTCGCCCATTACCGGTGGTAAACGAGCCGTCCGCTATCCGCTATCCGCAGACAGCACGGGCGTCTGCGGATAGCGGATAGCGGATAGCTGATAGCTGAGGACTACCAATGGCCACGGACCTCGCGAGGACGCGCAACATCGGCATTATTGCCCATATCGATGCGGGCAAGACGACGACGACCGAGCGCATCCTCTATTACACGGGTAAGACTTACAAGATCGGCGAAGTCCATGAGGGCACGGCCGTCATGGACTGGATGGAGCAGGAGCGCGAGCGCGGCATTACGATCACCGCGGCCGCGACGACTGCCGAGTGGAACGGTCACAAGATCAACATTATCGACACGCCGGGCCACGTCGACTTCACGGTCGAGGTGGAGCGGTCGCTGCGCGTGCTGGACGGCGGCGTCGTCGTGTTCGACGGCGTGGCGGGTGTCGAGCCGCAGTCGGAGACGGTCTGGCGGCAGGCCGATCGCTATAACGTGCCGCGCATCTGCTTCGTGAACAAGCTGGACCGCACGGGGGCGGACTACTGGCGCACCGTGGACATGATCCGCGACCGTTTGGGGGCGCACCCGGTGCCGCTGCAGCTGCCGATTGGGCGGGAGTCCTCGTTCTCGGGCGTCGTGGACCTGCTCAAGAACGTGGCCTATCAGTTTGGCGCGACCGCCGACGAGGAGCCGCGCGAAGTCCCGATTCCGACCGATCTGGCCGAGGCGGCCGCCAAGCATCGGGAGATGCTGATCGAGCGGATCGCCGAGCAGGACGAGAGCCTGACGGAGCGCTACCTCGAGGGCGAGGAGCTGAGCTACGACGAGCTGAAGGCCGCGCTGCGGCAGGCCACGATCGGCGGTCAGCTCGTGCCGGTGCTGTGTGGCAGCGCGCTGAAGAACAAGGGCGTGCAGCTGCTGCTCGACGCGGTGGTGGACTACCTGCCGTCGCCGCTCGACATCCCGCCGGTGGCGGGCATCGACCCGCGGACCGACGAGCCGGTGCTGCGCCACGCCTCGGTGAGCGAGCCGGCCGCGGCGCTGGCGTTCAAGATCGTGGCCGACCCGCACGTCGGCAAGCTGGCCTACGTCCGCGTCTACTCGGGCGTGATCGAAAAGGGCTCCTACGTGCTCAACTCGACGAAGGGCGAGCGCGAGCGCGTCGGGCGGCTATTGCAGATGCACGCCAACAAGCGCGAGGAGATCGATCGCGTCGAGGCCGGCGACATCGCCGCGATTATCGGGCTCAAGAGTACGATCACCGGCGACACGCTCTGCGATCCGGACAAGCCGCTCGTGCTGGAGGCGATCAAGTTCCCGGAGCCGGTCATCCACGTGGCGATCGAGCCGAAGAGCAAGGCCGACCAGGACAAGCTGGCCATCGCGCTCCAGCGGCTCGGCGAGGAGGACCCGACGTTTAAGGTCCACACCGACCCCGAGACCGGCCAGACGCTGATCGGCGGCATGGGCGAGCTGCACCTGGAAGTGATTACCGACCGCATGCTGCGCGAGTACCGGGTGGATGCCCACGTGGGCCGACCCCAGGTGGCTTATCGCGAGACGATCACGCGCCCGGCGCGCGCCGAGGGCCGCTTCGTGCGGCAGACCGGCGGCCACGGTCAATACGGGCACGTGTGGATCGAGGTCGAGCCGCTGGAGCGCGGCAGCGGCCTGGTGATTGAGGACAAGATCGTCGGCGGCGTCGTGCCGCGCGAGTACATCCCGGCGGCGCAGGCCGGCATTCGCGAGGCGACCGATACCGGCGCGCTCGCGGGCTACCCGGTCGTGGACCTCAAGGTGACGCTGGTCGATGGGTCGTACCACGAGGTGGACTCGTCGGAGATGGCGTTCAAGATCGCTGGATCGATGGCGCTGAAGAACGCGCTGAGCAAGGCGGGGAGCCAGATCCTGGAGCCCGTGATGAAGGTCGAGGTTACCACCCCCGACGAGTTCACTGGCGACGTGATCGGCGATCTCAGCGGTCGGCGCGCGCACATCGAGGGCATGGAGATGCGCGGCAACGCGCAGATCGTGCGGGCGAAGGTGCCGCTCTCGGAGATGTTCGGCTATGCGACCGATCTCCGCTCGGCGACACAGGGCCGCGCCACCTACGCGATGGAGTTCTCGCACTACGAGCCGGTCCCGAGCCACGTGGGCACCGAATTGCTCGCCAAGGCGCGAGCGTAAGCGAGCGGTCAGCCATCAGGTGTCAGCCGTCAGGAGGAGACGGGCGCGCGTGGGTAGCTGATCGCTGACAACTGAGAGCTGAGAGCTGGAGAGGCCAAATGGCGAAGAAGAAGTTTGAGCGAACGAAGCCGCACGTGAACGTGGGGACG